>Ga0184615_10000359_pt1 | contig 25804 bp, 38 predicted proteins | sample PLM4_65_coex_FD_133134 | JGI IMG/M metagenome (GOLD analysis project Ga0184615, IMG submission 133134) | Groundwater sediment microbial communities from an aquifer in East River, Colorado, USA - PLM4_65_coex | ecosystem: Environmental > Terrestrial > Soil > Riparian zone | place: USA: East...
CATCATATCATCATATCATCATATCATCATATCATCATATCATCATATCATCATATCATCATATCATCATATCATCATATCATATTTAAATTTTAAAGGGTCGAGTTTATACAACATCTTGTAACATTTTCTAATACAATTTAATTATTAGACCCCACCCCTAAATCTAATAGAATTTTATGAGGTACCGGTCCTTTATTTTAAAAAAAGAATATTAAGATGCAACAACATTATTGTGACGGGAACATTTGATTAAATATTTCCCACGCTCTGGTCTGGAATTGAGTATAAACATTATGATATTGTTCATAATTGGGGTCATTCGGTTGCGGGGCTACTTGTTGGACCCTACCACTAATTTGACCTGCTCTTGGGTCTCTCACTAAATAAGGAGACGCCGCCTGAAAGAAGTTTCTGGCTTCATCTTGTATTCTTCGAATTCCATCTACAATTTGCAGGTCTGATTGCTGGCTTGTGGCTTGATTGTAAATCGATTGTAGTCCATTACCTAAAGTCTGAAGTGGTTCATGCAGTGAATTGGCTAAAACATTTCTAAGAGATTGTCTGATGTCCTGGTCTTCACGAAGCAAAAAGAATTCATTAAATTTCATAATATTTTATATAGTATTTATCTCCACACCTTCAACGCCACCTGAGCGTAACTATCGCTTCTCGCTATAAACTTATATCTTAGCCCCCACCGCTTAACATACTCCTTAAAGGCTTTATATTCATGCTCTTTCCATGAAGGATATCCGCAAAATTCATCAAATATAATTAGAGTATCTTTAGTAATCAAGGGATGAATATATTTTAATACGGTTTTGCACGAAGAATAGATATCAGAGTCTATATGAACTAAACCAATCTTTCCTTGAAATGTGCTTGCCCATTCAGGCAAGGTTTCGTTAAATAAGCCCTTTACGATAACAACTCTCTCATCATTAAAAATGGGCATCTCACATTTCATAGCACCAGCCTCAAACAAGCCTTTGGGATCGCTATTGTGTCCGGTCCAGGCTTCGGGCAACCCTTCCCAAGAATCAAATAAATATAATTTAGAATTGTTCTTGACACCATAAGTTAAAAAAATATTAGCAGATTCCCCTTGATACACTCCAAACTCCAGCCAGTCACCTTCCTCCGCTAACTTACATACTCTCTGGCGGAATGCTCGCTTATCACCAAAACTTTTGATTTTAACTAATTTATCCAGTCTCCATTCATCAGGGATCATATATTATATATCAATTTCATCCAGTCCCGTTATTTTAATGGTGGCTACTTTGTCTTTATTCAAAATCATATCATAATCATGAAATATTCTTTGTACGGGAACAAAAGCATCTAAATCTATAGGTTCTTGAACTTCAAATAATTTTTGAGTGCGGTAATCGACCGCTTCTTCCGCAGCCAGTATAATAGAATCTTTAGGGAGAGAATTATTCATTCTAAAATAAAAAGTATTGCCAAAATACAAAGTTTGACTCCCAAAGGTGGGCCATGTATTTTTCATATAAGCAAATTTAGTCAACAAGTCAATTACATTTCGAGTTGCTATCAATGATACTGTGTTCCAACTTTTGTGGCATGAGGAGCAATTATATCATGACATCTCAATAGAAAAGAATAAAGAGAAGTGACTTTACTACCGATTGATTCCCCCGACAAATCATTAAAATTCATCTCTACGGTATTATAACAATCTCGATACAAAATCTGTTCTAATATCAAATCAATAATCTCTGCTTCAGCATTGTTTGCGTAAATATTAATTAACTCTTGAGTAGCATCAATATTATTAACTGACTTCAAGTCTTGAGCAGCGTCAAAATTAAGACCGCCTTTCAGCTGTCTCATGAAGAAGAGAGGATCTTTGGAATCAAAATTCCAATTAATAAAGCTGCTGTAATAATCTGTTAAATTATTTTTTAATTTGGTTTTAATCAGTGATTGAATGAGTTTTTTATCCATAAATGGTTTATCGGACAAACTACTTCTTATCTTTATGCAAATCGCCCTTTTTGAAGCGTTCGGCTAACGCTTTTCGGTGTGGTGTACAGGTGCCCTTGCTCTCTGGAGAACAGTAACCCTTGTGGTCCGGGTTTATCGCCTTGCCCAACCACTTCTTACTCTCGATTAACCAATCTTTGAATTTAATCATAATTAATATTTATAAGGATTCTAAATAAAATAATGCCCTGTTTCCTTGAATTCTTTAACGATAAAATGAACTCCAATCAGCCCTATATTGTAGCCCTGAACCAGTTCAGTAGCGCAGTTTCTAATGTGCAGCCTTTAAGCAGCCATGTGGTCGATCCCCATAGCGATGCCAAAAACAAAATATTAGATTTTATTGAAAGATTGAAAAAGGCGGCTGCTCCTGTTCCAAATCCTATTAATATACCTATGTCTACTTTTAACCAACCAACAGCCCCTACGGTAAGTGTCTAATATGAATTTTAAAGAGTTTGTGAATAATACCGTTTATTATCATGGCTCGAATAAACCTATGCCTATCGGTACCATCTTAAGACCGCAACCTCAATTTTACACTGGCGATCCGGTAGAAGATATTTTAGAGAAGTTCAGACCGCCTAATAAACTCTCTCGCAAGAATTCTATATTCTTGGTAGATAAGCCTGAAGATATTGCCGAAGCGAGCGGTAATTCTGATTATGTTTATATTGTAGAGCCAACTCCCCCTTTAGAGAAGTCCGATGTTTCTTGGTGGAGTGAAGTTCAATTAAAACTTGGAGATAATGACTTAGCGGGAGCCCAAGCGGCAGCTGTGAATTATTGGAACGGAGTTCCTTATCCTGATAAAGATTTATCTGTATTTGAATATCGTTGCCCTAGTGCTAAATTAATACAAGAGGTAAAATAATGTGTCTTTGTATTATTGTTCTGTTTATTCCGTTGTTTATTACAATCTTTGGGGGATTGCTTTTGTGGGCTTTAGTCGAATGTGCTTTCCCACCTAAGGATTAATTATTTTAATTTGATTTTATATCGGGGTAGTTTTGAATAATCTTTTTCTTGAAAGCATCAATTAATTCCTTAAGAGAAACTTCGCCATTATCTATAAGTGTGCTTATATCGTTACAAGATAGTTGTTCGTCATCCTTACGATCATAATACAAAAGGTTCGTTACCGTGTCTTGGACAATACCTAAAAACAATTCTTTTTTACTTAGCGTTGAACTCATTATTTGACTCTTCTGCTTTTCTTGAACAAACTTTTTAAGTTGTTTGGATAAGGATCGAACGACTTTTCTGTAATCTTCCTTTCTTTTGTAAGTTTTTTTAATATGCTTATTAAGAAAAGAAGACCAAAGTTCCCCCCAATTGGTGGGACCGTGAATCGTTTTGTGACTCCAATCCTGACTATCTTTATCGTGATTACATAACTGGCAACTTAAAATAAAATTACTCCAACGATCTTTTCCACCTCTGGCAAGAGCTGTATAATGATCACAAGTGGCATTATTATGGGGAGAATGAGCACAATCTCCTTCTGCGTAACATAATTCTTTCAAACAATATTGACAATAGGGGAATTGTATAAAAGCGAATGCTCTGAATGTAGACGTTAAAGACATAATTTAATATAATTTAGGCAAAGTCTTAATAATATCATTTTCCGCCGCTACCCAAAATTGATGCGACCTATCGGTAGGACAACCGGCGTGAAGCCATTTATAGTAAGCGGCTTCCTTGGCCATCATATCGTGTTCGTGACTCCACTCGACTGCGAATATCTTGCAAAACCCGGCTGTAAACTCTTCTCCATAGCTCTTATAGTGTTCTGAGTAGCCAATGAATCTTCTTTTGTTCTCTGGGACCGTACTATTAATAAAATTTTGAATAGCCTCATAGTGATGATTTCCATCCGCTTCGCCAATCGTATGCTCATCCCAAGAGCATACTCCATCAAAAGCGTCTAATCTAATCTTATAATGTGTCATGTTACTTATTAATTAAGTATTTTTATTTTAAATCAAATAACAAAATGCCGATAAATATAAATATATTAAACAGCGTTTTGCTTTGGAAATAAATGATTAAAAATTGTATTTTTTGTGAGAAAGAATTTATCGACGAGATAGAAAAATTTTGTTGTTATCAATGCAAAGAGGCTTTTGTAAATAAGATGCCAAAAAGAGAAAGCGTTAAAAGCCCTGGAACTCCTTTTAATGTAAAACGAAATTTTTATTCTAAAATTTTAGATGATTTTAGAGAATACAGAAAACATCATACTATTATGGAAGCCGCTTCATATTTTGGAATAGGAATTAGTGCCGCTCATAATATTTCTATCGAATATGATTGTTTAAATAATATTACTCAAAAACGGAAATTATGTCCCAACAAACTAACGGCATTACAAATGGAATATATGAACGGCAATATGCTTGGCGATGGTTCCGTGCCTTGGATAAAACCTAGTAAGAATAATAGGTTTGTATTAGTGCAAAATACAATAAGAAGAGAATATATTGATGATTTATTTGATGTTTATTGTCCGTTTTCATCTAAAATCTGGGATGACCAAAAGAAAAGAAAACCCTCTCGAATAAATGGAGGAATCAATCATGATATTGAAAACTGGGGTGGGGAATATACCTATTCAATAACTTTGTCTACCGTAGCTCATCCTGTATTCACTAAATTGAGACAAATGTGGTATAAGAATCCTGAAATAAAACGAAGTCCTAAATCTATACCAAATAATCTTATATTGACATGGAAAACGGCGGCCATTTGGACATGCGACGATGGCTCCAATAGTTGTAAGCCAAGCAAAGGTTGTAAACACGGACATCGCAATATGATATTACATACGCAATCATTTTCATCGGAAGATATAGAATACCTTTTATATAGACTAAAATTAGATCTTGAAATAGATGCATCTATGAATAAAAGTAACTCAATATATATTGGCGGTGATAATTGGGAAAGGTTTACAAATGGCATTCGTCCATTTATTCCTTGGGATTGTTTGGCATATAAATATTATAACCGGCCCAAATTACCTACTTATAAATTAAGTCCGACTGGCGAAATGTATATAAGTTCCCACAACAATAACAAGTTTCGTGTTAGAGTAAAAAATTTACATATAGGTATTTTTGATACAATAGAAAAAGCTATTGAGGCAAGAGATAGAGCGCTTCATTAAAGTAATTTAAATTCTCACTTTCTATAATTTAAATTAGTATATAATAAATTGAAAATGTGTGTAAAAAATTTCGTTTAGGGGAAATCTAAAACTAATATAATTTTTTGCCGATAGATAGAGATATGAAGAAGAGAAAGAAACCAAAGAATTTCAAGATTTATGTATGTTGCCCAAAATCTACATGCAAGGGATATCAAGATTGTTTAAATTTCTTACACGATTGGAAAATTGAACCCAATATCGACTCGGATGAATCGGGGCATTATTTTGAAATTATGCTGCCCCAAAATAAAGAGTTTCTGGCGGAACTTGATAAAAGAATTAGTATTCGTTAGGGCTTAATAAACTCCACATAAATACTTAGTTCCGGCTGCATGTCGATTGTTTCTGTGAGTATTTGTTCGTGGCCATCTCGGAACTTGCGGCGTTCCACCTGAAAGCCAAGTTTTTCTCCCACGGTCTTTAATGTTTCCCAATCGTAGGCCGCAAAATGTCCCTCGAATAATAGTTTCCAAAACTTGGCGGCTTGACTTGCGGCTTCTGCACTTGGATCATTAATTTCGTTAAAATGGTCAAGATTAGCATCCTTGTAATATTTAGTGAGTAGTTCGGCATCGGGTAACATAATACGGAAGGTAGCACCGGGTTTCATGACCCGGAAACATTCTTTAATTAGTGCTTCGCCTTCGCCGTAGGTCATGTGTTCAAGGCAATGGGAACTATAGGCTAAATCTACTGAGTTATCTTGTAGGAATGGCAGACCATGTCTTAAGTCGGCTTGATAAAACTTATATAAATTGTGTTTAGACCATTCTCTTAAATCAAGTCCATCAATATTAGTCCAACCATAATGGAATTGAGTTAGATAACAACCTAAATTAATTTTGAGTTTGCCATCGCCGGCTGGGATTTGATCGTGTAATAGACCTTCACATCGTTCTAAGTCTTCTTTGTCAATTGCTTGCTGACCTTGTGGCATACGCTCTAGCCACCATTCTCTGGATCTAAGAGTACAATGGGTCTTATCAAAGCCATCATCATTTCCACCGAAGTCGATTCCGTGGATTCCTCGCTTGCTGACTCGTTCCATTTCTTTTAATACACCTGGAACAAACTCTTCGGGAATGTGTTCTAAGGTTGCAACTGAATAACATAAATCATAAGACTTATCTGGTATCGGCCACGGGAATTCGCATACATCCCATTCTACTACATTATCACAGGCTCTTGTCATCCAGCAGTGGTGACTGATTTCGAGGCCGTCAGCTAAGATTCCATTATCTTGAAATCGTTTCACCAGATAACCTCTGCCACAGCCTACTTCTAATACAGACTCAGGCTTCAAACTCATCAACTTATTAAATGTTAAATGATGAACGGTAAAATCCCTGAATCCTTCATGGGCGTAACCTCCAACTTTCTGGCCTCCATTAAAGTAATGCTTATCAAACATCTCTTTACGTGTCAATTTAATTTCTACTTGCTTATCATTATTGGCCATTTTTTCCTCTTCTAATTTAGTTTCTGGTTTAGTGCATTCTACAATCATATCCGTCCATAGTTCTTCTCCAAAAGGAAGAACTAAAATATTTTCAAAATTTAATTCTTGTAGCGTTGCTATAATTGAGCCCGGTGAAAAAAAAGATTTGTGAAAATTATCATCATAATCTGCTCCTCCGTAAAGAATACAAGAATTATGTTCATCGTATATTCCCTGCTCTACACGTTCGGATACCCAATATATTTGAGCTAAAGTATTTGGTATTATAAAAACAAATTTGCCGCCCGGCTTCAATATACGAAAAACTTCTAATAGGAATTGATTTGTTTTTCTGTAGCTTATATGTTCAACAGCAAACTTCGAAAAAGCGAATTTATAAGATTCAGATGGAATGTTTAAAGGCTCGTCCAAATCTCCAACTATATCAACGCCGGGGCAATCTCTGACATCTACATTGGGATGAAAGATGGGCATCGCCCCACCACCGAACTCTATAACTTGATTTGGGCCATCTTCTTCTTTTATATCAAACGGTAGAAAATAATTATTCATATTCTTCCCTTCAACGCAGTTTTTCTTCTTTGACCAAATAAATTGTCACACAAAAATATACTATTATCAAAAGGTCTTATAGGATGAGTTGGCAAGTTATAACTTTCAAAAAGTTGGTTTAGATTTTCTTCGGTTATCGTTAAACCTTTTTTTGAATACAGGCAACCAAATACCGATTGATCTATATTAATTAATTTAAAATTATTTGTTTCATAATAATTTGTCTTCTTTTTTCTTTTTTCATTATAAGTCAATGCTTTTGAACCTTTAGCATCCGATGGAAATCCCCAAACTTCTATATAAAAGTTTTTCAATTTGAAATCAGACTGACATTTGTCAAGACCGATATATGGATGAGATTCGTGTTCTATGTTTCTTGAAAACAAATATTCATCAACAACCAATTCATATAAGCTGTCCGCATAGTGACCATCCCGACACCAGTACTTGCTAGATAACAAACAATTTAATTTTTTTGCTATTTTTATTATTCCACCGTGTTTATGAATAAGTGATTCGCTAATGTCTGTAGTAAGGCAAATTTGCTTTGCCGTTGGACAAATGCCTTGTGATATTAAATCGCCAAAATGTTGTCTTAAATACTCTTCAAATCTATTCCAAGCCTTTAGATAAGCCCCAATAGTGTATTCTTTTCTCATTCCCAATTTTTCTTTTATAAATGGGGCTCCGCCATGCCTGTTAATCGCTCCTATTAAATCATAGTTTAGTCCAAAATCTTTGGTTTGAACGTCAGTTGGTGTAGGAAATTCGTTGTTATTATTAGGAATGACAATATTTGTTAAATCACTCATTAGCCTATCTTCGTCTAACCAATCTCGTCTTGGAATTCCAAGAGTGCTGGCTCTTCTGGTTATAGCGGACCAACTTCGTTCTAAATTTTCGATTATATCATTATTAGAGCAATTAGTATCTTTGTATAGCTTTTCTAGCAACTCATCATCTTCTTTTGTCCAAGTCACACGAGATGTTCGTTCCATTCCTAGTCCGGATCGGGATGCTTTTATGACTATACATTGTCTACTTCTTCCAAAGTATTTCGCAATATATTCTATCGAATTATTAGGATTAACATACAATTCTTTTAATTTTTCAACATCAGCGGTAGTCCAACGCTTTCTAATTTCCGCCATTGGTACCCTCTAGCAATCTCTGAATATCATCTAATTTGAATCTACGATGCTTGCCTACGGTTCTCACAGCCTTTATAGCGCCCGATTTCTCCCATAAACGCAAGGTTTTAGTAGTAACTCCAAGCATTCGTGCTGCATCGCTAATTTTAACTAAACCGTTCTCCATATATTGTATATATCGTCAATTTGTTCAATTTTGTGTAATATTTCTCCACACATTCAAATATTTCTCTTTAATTTTGTCCCAAGTGTAATTTTTGGCCTTTTCATAGGCTTTTTCGCCATGTTCTTTAACTAAATCGGGGTTATTTTTGTAATTATCAATAGCGGCGGCAAGAGCATTAGAATCCATAGCCGGAATCACCGTTCCACATCCCTCTAGCAAATCGGGTCCACAATTATTAGTTGAACTAATTACTGCTCTTCCACGAGCCATACTCTCAGGTATTTCTATACCAAATCCCTCGGTGGAGCTATATTGTACATAGACAGAACAAGAATTGTAGAATTTAGATATATCTTTTACAAATCCTGCCAAATATATAGCCCCGCCACCTATCTGGCGAACCATTGGAAACCACTTTGGAGTATCTTTACCCGCCAAAGTAAGATGAGCATCTTCATAGTTAAGCTTCTTCCAAGCTTCGATAAGATAGACTAAACCTTTATCAAAACCTACACTGCCTAAATAACCAACATGAAATCTTTTAGGAAGTGGCTTAATTTCTTTGGGTATTTCTGGGATTCCGTGCGGAACTAATTCAATTCTATTAACACAACCAAAACTCTGCATATTTTCTTTGCTATGGCTAGATGGTACGATTAAGCAATCAGCAGATGCATAGCCTTTGAGGTAATTCTTCCATAGATTTGGATCTGTTAAATGCGTTAAAGGATAATGGTCCCCAAATTTTTCGTGCTCACTTTTACTAATAGCGATTGAATGAGCAGCGGCCATATAGGTGATTTTAGTCCCGTGTCTCTTCAATTCGTCAATTAATTTTGAGTAAGTTCCGGAGTAAAAATGTGCGAGATCGTATCTTCTGCCGTATTTCCTATAAATATCTAACGCTTCATCCCCGGTCTTAAATGGATCAATATTAGGACTTGGATTGATAACATCTGTTTCTCCTATCTCTCTAAGAAAAGATAGTTCATTAGTCACTACTTGTGATCCCCCGTGACTAGATTCATTAAAATGGTCACTGGTTACATATAAACATTTCATTAATTGTCACCCCAGCTTATTTTCCAATTATCGAAATCTGCGGCCAAACAGCAAATCTTCTTGTCAATAGAGCCGCCCGATATATTATTAATTCTATTTTTGGCCTGTATTCTAATGCCGTTCAGTCCGTGGCTCAATCTTAAATCGCTGCCTTCAACTCCATTGCGACAATCAGCCTCATTGATCCACACCGAGTTATTAGCCAACATCATCACGCATATTGCTCTTATAGTCTTTCCATCTATTTTAATATTTTGTTCATTCAATATCAAATCAATATCATGAATTATATCTTGAATTTCGTTAGCATATTGTTCTTTGAATTCGGGGGGAAGCTTTACTTCTTTTAATTGATCGATACTAAGTCTGTCGATCAAATCCCCCAGCGATGGCAAATATTTTCGGTCAGTCATTAAAATAAATTAGTTTAATTTAAGATTTTCTTTTGCCCACTTAATTGTTTCTGCAAGCCCATCTTTCAACTCTGTAAACTTTTGATTACCTATAGCACTTTTCATTCTATGACAATTTAATACTTTGAATGGATTTCCATCTTCGGTAGGTAGACCCCATTCTACCTTGTGTTCAAAGCCCATGATATTTGAAATCATTTCTACAATATCTCTTATTTTGTAATCAACTCCATCTCCAATATTCATTGGATAGCAATTACTTTCTTCTTGTCTTACCAAGTTTGATATTAATTGGGCTACATCTTTTACATAAATAAAACTTCTCACAGCAGAGCCAGTTCCCATCAATTTAACATTTTCTCTCTTCTTCTCTGCGTCTAAAAACTTTCTAATGAGCCCGCCAATTACATGGCTCTTATGGTAATCAAAGCAATCGCCCGGTCCGTACAAACTGGCTGGGATGATATGTTCGAATTCAATCTCTAATTCTTTATATAACGCTTTACAAGTTTCCAGTTGCATTAGTTTCGTGTAACCGTAATGCTCGATACTGGGGTCTAACTTGCCATTGCCCAAATCATCTTCTCTTAGCAAGTTGCCATTGCGGGGATATTCACAGGAACTACCAATCGTAATAACTCGTTTTGGTCTATTCTTCCAAATATAATCGAATATATTAGCGTTAATCTGCTGGTTTTCTACCGCCATTTTAACACGATTATTTAAGCAATAGGGCAATCCGCCGTATATGGCAAGTAAATGAATGACAATATCTGGCTTAAAATCTAAATTTGCTATTCCTCTTCTTGTCACCCAATTTACTTCTTTTTTAGTAGGGGCATATACATTAAAATCATTTAAGAGTGGTAGTAAATGTTTGCCGAGGAACCCATTGCCGCCTGTTATCAAAATGGTCTGCATAAACTAAATTAGTTAGGCCCACGAAAAGAACTTTTCTTTTTTGCAATCCATATAAATTGTAGCATCTTGGTAAAGCCAGTCTCTTATTCTTAAAGACGGATTACCTTGATAACTAAACATATAGGTTTGCCCTTGGGTTTTTCTTTTGACTACAGATGCTTGTTTAACACCAGACTCAGTTGAAAATATTTTAACAATACACTCAAGGAATTCGGGAACAGCCCCAACTAAACTCATTGATGGAGTTGTATAAATTTTATCTTTGTATTTAGTAGTTTTCCTACTTATACAACCATCTCCATCAAATACACCACGGATAAAATGTTGTCTTAAATTAATAGGAATATTGGGAAATTTTACACAATATGTTTTGTTTGGAATTACTCCTAAATTTGATAAATCTTTAATAAACTCTCTTTGTCCTATTTCTAGTGAGTAGTATTTTGATTCTCTTTTTATGCCTTTATACTTCCATTTCATAAAACGAGGACCAGCGACTGTGCCGGTATATTGTATAGCTTTTGCAAACTTTTTTAAGTGTTTTTCGCCCTCGGTAACTAAAGATATCCTAAGTAAATCACGATGCGTATCTACACATCCATCCGCATAAATAAAGCCTAGCCAATAAGACTTCTCTTCTGTGTTAATTTTATTAAAATAATTGTAGTTAAAAGTATATTTCCGAACCAGTCCAGCTGACCTACGACTTCCTATATTTAGGATTATTGCCCTACTAATGATTGCATTCCAGGTACGTCCAACTAAATTATTCGTTATTTCTTTTTCACTTTGTATTAAATAGTTGTTTCTTAAATATTGATCTTCTTTCTCTGTCCATCTTGTCCCATTTTTCTCATTCATACATATTTTATCGAGGTAGGACATTATAATATTTAATTTTTATTTGCAATTAATAGCCATACCAAATAAAATAAATTGTTCTCCTAATCTATTTTTGCTACCAAATTGGATTGAAACGAAATCAACTACTTTGTCTCGACACAAATTAGCATTATACTTAAACTTGCCGCAAGTTTTATAATCACAATATACTATATGTTTCTCAAACATTTCGGGAATTATGATTTTGTTTTCTCGTCTTGGTTGATCAATTTGAACCCATCTATCTTTATATGGCACTATGGAGAAGATATGAACATTGTTATGTGGAATAAAGAACCAATTCTTTTTTAATTCAATCCATCTAAGACCCATAACCCATTTCTTGAAAACCATAACAATTTTATGATCCGGGTAAAATCGATTGAAGCCACTTTCGTCTTCTCTAAGAAAGCGAGAAAATAAATTTCGCAAGCTATTATGATTGTTCATATAATAGCGTAATCTGCTGTCCGCCAAAGAATCATCGAATGATACTAGCATATCAGACAACTTATCATCATTAAATATTCCGCTATTGCACCTTCCACAAGCCGGAGCATATAAATGTTTTGCTCCTTTATTAACACACACTTCAAAAATGTGATCGTTAGTTGTTTTGACTACTCTATTGCAATAAATGCATCTTTTCATCTTTATAACTACTACAATGGAATTAAAATAATATAATCTAAATTAGAGATTCTTGAAGGCTTTTATGTGGGTCGTTGATAATTATTTTTGGTTTATGTCGAGGAAATGTTGAGGCGACTAAGTGGCACATTTTGATAAAAAAGTCCTCATCATAATGTTGTTTCATTCTATTAATATCTTTATGAACCCATTGTATATTGCCTTCAACATAGCCTTTATTACTATCAACTCTATCTAAAGATGCTGTTTGTTTATAGCCGTATTTGCTGTTTTTCTTTCTTGAAAAATGTATTTCTAAGCTGCTTAATGCACATTTCCTTTTTTGTTCTACAAATTTATTCCACACATATTCAATAGTAACGCAGAAGTCCATATCTCTTTTTTTGGCTCCCTTTTTACAATGCGTAAAATAATCTAATGTGATTTCTCCATAACCTTTAAATGAATTACAACTTTTGCAACCTAAACTACGGCCATGTAGTAATGCGTAGCTTCTTACTAAGTTTATTGTACCGCAATCGCATTGGCATTCCCACAATATATTGCTACCCGCCCTCTCCCCTGAATCTCTTAAAGCTAAATATCTGCCAAATTTTTGATTTGTAAGATCAATATATGCTCTATGGACTGGGATACCGTATGCTTTTAAATTAATATTGATAGTGCTTGTTGCACATCCTAATATTTCACCTATCTCTTTTTGGGTTTTCTTTTCTAACACATAATATTGTTCTAATGTAGATTTGTCTATAATAATTTTGTTTCTTTTCATACATTAAATTAGTGATTTTAAGTCTAATTTAGTACATGCATAAAATTAAATTTGGTGAAATTAATATTGGGGAAACGGCTCGTAGAAATCTCGAAAAATGCCTAAGTGATAACTGGGTGACAGCAGGCCAAATGACACGGTCGTTTGAAGAAGAACTCGCCAAATTATTTAGATGTAAATACTCAGTCGCTGTGAACAGTGGAACAAGCGCAGTTCAAGCGATGTGTATGGCTTTGTATGATTTTGGGGCTGTTCGTGGTGAGAGTGAAGTTATATGTCCGGCGTTAAGCTTCGTGGCCAGCGCTTCAGCAATATTAGCGAGCGGTCTGAAGGTTCGCTTCGTTGATGTAGATAGAAAAACTCTCAATATTAATCCTGATTTAATTGAAGAAAATATTAATGAAAATACCGTAGCGATACTCCCAGTATGTTTAATGGGCAAACCCTATGATGTAAAACGAATTAGAGAGACTGCAGACCTCCACGGACTGCCCGTTCTTGCCGATTGTTGTGAATCGCATGGAGCGACTGTGGATGGCAAATATATCGAAGAATATGCCGATATGTGTGCTTATTCATTTTATTCTGCTCACGTAGTATTCGCAGTTCAGATGGGAGCCGTAACCAGCAATCATGAGAAATTTCGTGAACCACTTAGATCAATTAGGATGCACGGTAGAAACAGCAACTCTCTCTACTTCGACCACGTGAGACTTGGTTATAACTTTAATCCAACGGACCTACATGCCTCTATTGGCCTGGAAGGTTTAGAGCAATTTCAAGATAATTTTGAGATAAGACGCCGTAACCGTTATTATATGAAGACTCAACTTGCTCCAATCGCTGATTATGTTTATTTCAGCGAAGAGGAGCCACATGAAGTCAATAGCCCCCACGCAGTTTCAATTGTATTGAAAGATCCCAAATATGATATTAAATCTCTTGAAAAGAAACTAAATGATGCTGGCGTGGAGACTAAAAGAAACTTTGGTTCTATTCCTTCACACGGAGCATTCTCTTTCATGAATATTGAAGAGGGATCATTCCCGGAAGCCGAGATAGCGGGCGAAGGAATTCATTTCGCATGTCATCGTTATTTACTTAAAGACGACATGGACACTATCATCGAAATTATATTAAAGCATTTTGGAAAGAATTGGATGCCGAGCTATGGATAATATCCCAATCACAAAAGAATGGTTAGAAGAACAAATTAGATTAGGCCAATCAGAGAAGAATATAGCTAAACTAATAAATTGTTCTATTAGTACCGTTCGGCGTGTTAAAAAGAAATTTAATATAAATGTAATTAAAGGCTCGCAACATAAGAACTCTTATATGGAGATTACTAACAAGTGGTGGTATCGTCTAACACGAAGTCCTCATAAGTTTAATATTACTCCTCAATATATTTGGGAACTATATCTAAAACAAAATAAGAAATGTGCCTTGACCGGACTTGATATACGATTCCCCCGAAGAGGCGAGAAAGCAGATAGAGATGGGACCGTTTCTATCGATAGAATTGATAATACAAAGGGCTACATTCGAGGCAATATTCAGTTAGTAACTATTCGAATTAATTTAATGAAACATGTTAGCACTCAAGAAAAATTCATCGAGATGTGTAATCGTGTCGCAAAATTGCATCCCTACTGCAATCTTTGATTTCTTACCGTAACAGCTGCGATATATGCCCCTCTTGATATTCCATTATCTACCGATGAGGCACTGCCACTGGGTGAATAGAACAACCATCTGGGCTTGTTAATATTAGCCTTTTTCCTGCCTGTAATTTCAACACTACTACTGCCTCCCCCACCAAGAGTCACGGTAGCGGGAACGGGATACTGATTAAATAATAGTAATAGATGCATAATCCTATTTAGTACCGGGCGGGCGACTTAATGGTGGATACTCAATTTCAAATTCAAATGGATCTACTTTTAGTCCATTGTCGAATAATTGAATAAACCCGATAGCCGTTTTAGGAAGCCAGCAAACTCTATCAATGTCTGGGACAAAGGGAGTAGCATCGTTAAATGTATATGGGAAGTATATCGCTGAGTGGCTTACTCTAATCGCCTCTTTTATTTCTCTTTTACAAGCCAGAGCAATCGGGCAAGAGTCTCCATCGTTATCTTTCCCAGCAGCAATATCTTCTTCGGTTACTTTAATTAACATAATAATTTAATTCAAATGAAATAGGTTTAACTTGTTTGCCTGAATTGAGATCCTGAATAAAATCTAATACTTCTGACGGTAGATAGGCCATTTTCTTAATATGGGGGAATGTAATCCATCCTCTTGTAATTCTAAATATTTCATTTGATTGTCTTTTAAGAGCAAAAGCAAGAGCCCGATATCCAAAATCAATATCTTCTTTTCTGGCTTTATTAATATCTTCCTGCGTGATTTCAATTAACATTTTATTTGGGGAAGTTCTTCTGAACATCTTTGACTAATGTAGATGCGGTTTTGATGAATAAGAATGGGAGCAAGCCATGTATTAGTAATGCAACCGAAGCCGCAAAAAGTTTAAATGAATTGCGTGCTGCTACTCTTAGGTGGCAATAATATGTTAAATTAACTTCGTCTAAGTGTTTCATATTTCACCTATTAATTTGCACTACCCAAACATTATTTAGTAATTGAGTTGTTCCGAATTTTTCGAAAACGGCCTGTATAACGCCTGCGTGGATCATAAAACCATCTCGATTAACCGTATCATAAGAAAGCTCTTCTTCAGAGAAAGTATTAACATATTTAAATGTTTCGCAGTCATGACCGCAGAGATGACCGCCATCTTTTATCTTCTCGATAGTTAAATCAATATCTTTCTTAGAGCCTTTATAAGAATGATCTGCATCGATAAAGCCGATATCTAACGAACGATCCGGGATGAGTGGAATCATATCATGACTTAGACCACGATGCACCGTCATCATATCTTTGTAACCAGCAAAAGTCCTCATAAATTGATCGTAAAGACCATTATTATGTTCTCCAAAAATATGAGGATTAGCAAGGTAACTGGGGTTCTTCTCTAAGAATCCTTGCGGGAACACATTGCCTTGAAATGTATCAATACAATATAGATGACCATTATTTTGTCTAATAATATCAATGTAGGCACGAGTAGTTGAACCATCATATGTCCCAATTTCGGCTACGGTTAATCCCGGCTTTTGAAGTTGAGTAATTATTGATACAAGTTCTTGAACTGGGGCTGATACAAAATTCATTTTTTAACCTTTATACAAAGACAGCGACGGGTATGATTTCCAAAGTAAGCAACGGTATCCTTTGGCTTGGCTTCAGGAAGACCGATTCCTACGCTTTCACACATTTTTTGGGCGATATTAATATCAATACTACAATCTTCTGTGACTTTATCCGCAACATCCATTGAAATTAATGCAATACCGCCCTTTTTAACTGAATCGACTATTTTTGTAAATTTCTGAAATGGATCTACGGTATGTTCTAAAACAGACAAGCAAAAACTTCGATCATATTCTTCCGGATTCAAATCTCCAATATCACTTACCTGCATATTAATATTATCATAAGACCGGAATATATCGGTCATTGCCACTAAATCTAACGATACCGGATCTATATCTTGGCAAACTACATGCTTCACTCGTGATGCCAAATAATATTTAAATACTGCGGAAGCACTACCGGTATCAAGACAAAAACAATCTTTATTAAGCTCAGCGTTAATAGCGGCCCACGAGTATTCAAACTTTCTCGACCAATGCATGGCACTTGGCTCTGATACAAAACTAAGCCGTCCTATATCAGAATATTTAAATTTAACGCTATAAGGACATAGCATTTCCAGCGATAGAAATTTTCTTATTAGATCTATGTAAAGTGGATTACTTACACAATTATCATTAGCCCAAACTGCTGTTGCTTTCATTAATTAATAGAGAGATTGTCCGTAAAAAATGGCGAATTGAAAATTCTAATTATAGTCTTTTCTTCACCAATATAAATTGCTATTTCATTCTCGGGCTGTATGCTACTCTCATATAAATGAAAATCACTATGATAATTTGAATCAGCAGAGGGTTCTTTTATTCCGCCTATAAAAGTACGATCAGGAGTTTCGTTTTTCCGATTGTGTCCAAAATTTGGGAGCGAATACACATAACCAATAAAGCCACTATTGTTTTCGTTGACTATTACGGTTGCTTCCTTAGCCTTAATATTTCTAAAGCATATAACAGAAACCATTTGATAGAGACTACCAAATCTTCCTTTAATTGTGCCATCGCCGGAATCGGCAAATATATAATCCCAAGCATGAATACTTCTTGGTTTCTTTTTGCTCGCAAATACATTGTCTTCCTTCAATTTATTATTTATTTTAATTTCATCAAGGGTATCGATATCTGATTTACCTACCATGATGCCATCTGTGGTAATATATGGAATATCGGCTGCATTATGAACGATGCCACCTGTCGATAAATTTATATTCATATTATCTTCTTTTTTAATTAAATTATATTTAGTTTTAGATATCTCATCAAAAGTAAATGTCGGTGTTGGTCCATAAGAGATGTTTGCTGGCACTTCATTTGATTGCATTTTTATTAATAAATCTAATTTACTTTCTATAGAATTCATTTGTTCTACTGATCTACGATACACTTCATTGAGATCATCTGATGAACCCGATGATATTTGCATGGCATTAAGACTATTTTCTATCTTACCAAGCTTAAAATCAACATCCCACTCTTTCATTGTCTTGCCGTATATTTTAGTCATATTATTTTATCTTTCTTCCCTTCTAATTTTCTATTAAGTTTACAATCAGGACACACATAAGTAAGCGGAATAGCCAATCCAGCCGGCGCTTGCCTTCGCACATATATTCCGGGCTTTTTCGAGCCACAATTACAATAAATTAGTTTATTATCCAAATTGAGTCATATCTTTTTCGAGGAACATTGCTGCGTAAACACTATATCCGATCCTGTTTTCTTGTTTAACTTCAATTACTATATCTGGGATGGCATCATAGTGATAATAATGTCTTAATATTGCCACCACTTTGCCACTAACTCGATTTCCCGGATCTTCCCAATCCGGCAAGAAAACAGTACTACCTATTTGTATCGTTTGGTCTTTACAATCTTTAGCAGAGATAAGAGATTTAATTTTCATATCTCTTTCGCTTACATGTGATACTCTAAAGTTTGATTTAAATTCAGATTCTTCCATAGAGAATACAAGTGGGCTATGAGTTCTATAATTAATTTGAAATTCTACTGTCTTGTATTCTTTCCTCTCTGTTGCCGATGCCGGTATCGATGAAGTTTTAAAGTTAACAATCTTCACAGGTGCATATTTTGGAATTATTAAACCGTCTTTACTAAAATCATATTTAGAAGAATAAACTTGATCTAACACAAGGTCTTGTTCTACTTCTATTTCTTTTGTTTGTTCGTTCATATAATTACTTTTCATCAAATAGAAGCCCATAAGACGCAAACGATGCAGCCAGAATCAAGGTTCCAACTACTAAACCGATATAAGTATAATCCATAATTAAAATCTCTCATCAAAAAAGAATGCATAAATTAAGACGCCTGCTGATATTACAAATATCGGCAAATGAATGAATAGACATGTAAAAAATATAAAAAGATTGTGTCCTTCTTGTGACATTTGGCTTAATCCCTAAATACATAAATAATTGTGACCATCGCTGCAGTATAAACTACGCACCATAATATAACACATTCTGCAAATGACATTTAATATCTCCTTTAAACTTATGATACCAATCTAAAATCTTCTTAAATATCGTGTTGATCATCTTTGTTGCTCTTGATTTTCATACTCAAAATATCATCATAGCCGCCATTGCCTGCCAAAATAATTATGAAAAATAGTCCCAATGGGCTAATCGCCATAATAGTTACCACCGTCGATAGCAGTATTTGACCAATGAAGTCACCAATAGTTTCAGCCTTCATTATATTTTTATATCCGCCATCGTTACTTATATGAAATAAATAAAGCATTGGCAAAGTAATCAATACGCTAATTGCCCAATATATTAAGAAAAATATCATTTTATTTTATCTCCACATTATTTGTTTTATCATCGACTGGAGTAATCAATCCTTTCATATGCTCCACGACTGTCACCAGTACATTAAATTCTTGAAGGATATGATCGTTTTTTTCTATTTTTATTCTATTATTTTCAATGAACTCAATAAAAAGTTTATGATTGCTGGTGATTATCTCGAATATATCGATATCGAGCATACCCCATCCCGAATTGAGCATTAAATTATATTGATAATGAGGCGAATTTCCTTTCAATACAATTGAGCCTTTAAGATGCTTTGGCCGACTTCCCCATAGAATATATTCTTCATTGCCGTATGCACCATAATGATTTGTTTTGAAATAGACTTTAGTATCTTTTAGCCATTTCAGGCTTCGTATTTCTTCTTCGTTTTCCTTCATCAACTTCTTCTGAACGACTTCTCGCTGCTGTTGAAGCTTGTGTATATCTACATTTAATTCTTGTAATGTTTTCATTTGTAACGGCTCCCTTTGTAATTTGGCCAAAAAAGTTCGTCACCTTCATGCCATCTATCATATGTCAAACGATCCGGCAATTGATAATCCCAAGTAGCGGCTGGTCCGCCATTGGCTTCACTTGGCTCGATTCTGATCCAATAAGTTTCACAAAAAAGCCCACTTTCCGTGTGCTTACCAACACATCTTCCAGGCGGTCCTGGTGGTGGGATGGAACAAGCAGAGAAGAAGCATGTACAGATAAGAATTAATAGTATTAAAATATTTTTCATATTATTCCTCAAAATGTAATCTTTGTTCCAGGGCTAATCATTTCAATGGTTTTGTCTGCTATTTCTTTGGCATCCCTAACAATTGCCCCTTGTTCTGGCCAACGAGCAGAACGCCCCGTTATCGCAGCATAATATGTTTTGAGCCAAATATTTCTTAATATTTCCCTACGCTGGCCAACTGTACTTTCCGGCCATATTAATTTAATTTCTTCGTCTTTCATAAATTTATCATCCTTAATATGTAAATAGTTCCAACAATACTTCCAAAAACCACGGCAAACATTATACCAAGAGCAATCAAATTTGGAACTAAGTCCATATTTGGCGAAGTCTTGTCACGGAAATCATATAATTTCATTTAATCAGCCCTTATACCAAATGTCTTTCATTATGGAATCCCCATCCAGCACTGCAATACTACATTTAAAATATAGCCCAAAACAAGTGTCACAACAAAAACGAAACTAATTGCGAGTATTTCTATAATAATTTGTTTCATGTACATTCATCGTTCGAGACATCTAATTCTGCGTTATCTAATCGATCATGGACTTTCACCATTAACCCATCTCTTGTCGGCGTAAAACAATAGGTGATTCTGCCTAAAGTCGAATATGCCGGGTTTTTGTCTTTAGCCCATTTTGATATTTTGTCTTTTTGAGCATCTGTTAATACAAACGTTAATCCTTTTCGTTCATACCAATAACAAGAGCGAAGTAGTTTTCTAATCATTATCTTCCTTGTGATAAATAAACCACCAATGATAAAGACATCCATCTGATGCTCTAACTGATTGCTCATTGATACTGATAATATTGTTAGAATTAATGAATTCCATAACTTTTTCTAATATATTATCAAAACTAAGGAGACTATCTTTATTAGTAAATACTTTTCTTTTAATCATTATGAAAACCGCCAAAATTAATAATTATAGGGTTCTTCCAATTGTCGTCGTTATAAAACTCTAGTTTTAGATCTGCATGGTTACAACTACCTTGTTCAAATTTAGTTCCTTGTTTAATACCGAATACATCTTTTTTAAAAGTAATATCGATATAACTTGTTCTATTGTTACCGTCATCGGTATGCCAATCTTCATATGAAAACGAACCGAACAATTCTTTGAGTGTCATAGTTGCTACCTTCTGCCAAAACTTAAATAATCGTATCCGCTGTCGCAGTCTATCATTTCCATCTCCACAGATACCGACCATCCATTACTATTATATCTTGCTTGTAACTCTCTAAGAACTTTTTGATTAAAATCTACACTGCTAAACCAATAGAAATGCGGAATATAATCACCTCCAAACGGATTTTGTTTAAGCCATTTGTCTATATGTGGTTCCCAATAATCAGCAGCTAATTCACGCTCACTTTTCACTTTGGGTCTTTTAGATTCTTCGATTAACTTTTGATTTCGTTCGCTCTCTAAATCTTTATAAGGAATCATATAAATTAATAATTCTTCCAACGAGGCTTACTAAAAATACCTTCTTCTTCTATAGAGGCTGCGGAGTAGCGAACAACATCCTCAATTGCTCCAAGAGCAATCTCCGAGCTGGTATCGTCTTGTGTATTCGCCATAACAATTTTAGCAAACTCATTAGCAGCTTGTTTAATATTATTAATTCGGATTAATTTGTCTAATTGTTTTCCGCTTATTGTTACAACTTTTGATTGCTTTCGCCCTATTACTATTTCTTCTTTCATATTCTTTCCCTTTATTAAAATTTAATTGACATTTCATTTGCTGAGCCAGAGTCTTTTATCTCCCAACCCTTTACTTCCATCATTAAAAGCGGAATAATAATTTTTAAATTTGGTATGAGTCGTGGATCGTTTTGAACGGTCATCCAATCATGCCAACTAACTTGTTCTGTTTCGCCTTCGCCTTGATTAATATCGGCATTATAGATTTCACACTTTAAACAATAAACGGTCCAATCAGAACTTGTAATTTTTCCATATAAAATTGGACCACTTGAGGCTGTTATACCGGCTTCTTCTCTTAATTCTCTAAAAGCTGCCTGCTCTGGTGTTTCTCCATCCTCGATTTTGCCGCCGACTAAATTTAATTTACCCTTCAGGTAGTCTGGTTTATTCTTTAAAATTAATAGAACACTATTGGGGTTTTTTGGATATTGGGCGTGGATGATAATATAATTGGTCATATTTTAGTTTGAAAATTTAGTAAAAGTCTCCCAACCTTCAATCGGATCGATATACATATTATCTAAAAACTCTTTCTTAGAAAGAGGAGGTTCAATTTGCATTTGCTCAATCGGCGTACTCCAGCCGACCAATCTGGGAGCATAAGTATGATAATCTGGTATTTCTACATTACATAAAACTGGTTCGTTTGCCGCTAAAAGTTCATCTATTTGAGCGGAAGCATCTTTTATATTATTGATGCTTATTGTACGAATTCCATATGCTTGAGAAATTTTAATAAAGTCCGGTGGAATATACCCTCCTGATGCATCACAATCGTAAAATCTTGGACGCCCCGGAAAGTTTACCTTCTGAAAGGCTTTTGTAATTCCATAACAGAAATTATTCAAAATTATTATTTTTGGTGGAGTAGGAAATTCATGGCGGTAGTTATATAAACTGGCCATTTCTTGAATATTCATGTTCATTCCACCGTCTCCCGTGATAACAACGAAATTGGACTTTGGTTTCGCAGCGAAAGCAGCTAATACCGTTGGGAAACTAAATCCCATTGGAGAGTTTCCATGATTACTCATCAAGCGTTGTCCGGTTTTAGTTTCAAAAGCGTGACCAGAAACTATAACTGCATTTCCACCGCAATCAACCGTGATGTTGTCTCCTGATTTCATTTTTTGAGATAACATTCTTATGAAAGCGTATGGATTTAACGTTTCGTTAAAGAATTCTGGCTTAACAGGATCATACTTATCTTTCCAGTGTCTACATTGCCCCAGCCAAGCGTTATGTCTTGGTTTATAATTTATCTCTTTCGCAACTTGAATCATTCTTTTTAAGAAAACTTTAATGTCGCATAAAATATTGACATCAAACGGGAGCTGCTGTAGTTGTGGTTGGAGTAAAGCTTCGTCAACATCTATCACATAGCGCCGAGCCCCACGGCAAAAACTTTTTATGTTGCCGCCCGTAATTCTGCCGCTTAATCTCGTTCCGGCGCACAATAGAGTTTGTAAATTCTGTATTCCAAAATTAAACCCTTTCCCGCCAAATGTCCCTGCTTTACCACAAAAATAAGGATTATCATCGCATACGACATCGACAGCATTCCACGTGGGGAACATTGGGATGCGTAAAATATTAGATAACTCTGTTAATTCTTCGGTAGCCGATCTAATGCCTCCGCCGATTAACATTCCCGGTCTTTCACACTTCTCAATATCATTAAAGAAGCTATGAACTCCTTCATCTACATGCTCTTGATTCCAACCCTTTTTAAAACTAATATAAGGTTTTAAATCATCGATTTCTACAACTTCTCGTTGTATATTCATTGGTACATCAAAAAGTACTGGTCCGGGTCTTCCCTCTTTGCTTATTGCAATACATTTTTCTAGTTCATATCTTACATTTTTTGCGTCAGTGAGCATCATAGCGTATTTTGTAATAGGCTTTGCAATATCGACAATTGGCGTCTCTTGAAACCCTACCTGCCTAATAGCAGGATCATTTCTCATGAATTTAAGATTTATCTGACCACTGATGAATAGGCAAGCGACTGAGTCATACCAGCAATTGGCAATTGAACACATTGCGTTTAAGATCCCTGGGCCGCTTGTAGTCAGTAAGCATCCCATGCCTCTTTCGCTAATTTTACTATATATTTCTGCTGCGAAGCCGCCGCCTTGTTCGTGCATTACGGCAATATATCTAATTTTGCCCTTTTCAATCCATTCAGTGCCATCCTCCGCTCTCCCAAGAGAATCAACAATAGGGGCTGACGCCGAACCATATACGGTATATACATGTTGAACATGTTCGGATAAGCGAAGTACGATATAATCGGCTACGGTCATTTTCATTTTTTCTTTATCACTTTCTTTAAATTAGGATATAATCTTAATGTTGTCGCAGATAGGGTTGTATCATAGTTGTCATGTAAATAATGGTCGATACTTGCCCAATTATACCAAAGGCTTGTTTCGCCTTCTTTATGATGCAAACTATTATGTGGCCTGCTTCCGTGTTGTTTTACATATGAGTGTATCTCTTTCTCTATCATCTCCATTGAGACATGGTCGCCTTTTGCATGAACGCCACGATATTTTTTCAAAACCTTTCCCAAAGTATTAGTTGTATTATCATATTCGGGATCATGTTTAATTCCCCGCAAACCTTCTCTTAATGCCCTCTCGACTCTCGCCCAATTCTCGCCAGTGTTAGGGATCTCCTCAGAACAGGTATTGGGCCATTTGCCATCTGGATCGTTGATGTGATAATCATCTGCCCATTTCAATATTTGTTTAATTGTCATATAATCTCGGTTATGCCGTAGTATAAAATCGGAGAAATAATGTTCTAAAAATTTTCCTAAAGTATTTAAACTTTTGTCAAACTCCGGATCATTAGCAAGATTGCGGGTACATTCTTTTAGGGCCGCTCCTATTGCTTTCCAAGTTTCTCTTGGATGAGCACCTACTACTTCTTTGGATTTACAACTTGGATACCTCTTATATTTTTCTTTAAATAAATTGACCCAGTAAATAAGCTTTTTAACTGATAAATCTTCGCCTTTGAAATAGTCTTCGGCAATTTCACAATCACTCCAATTCCACCAAGGAATTCTTTCTTCTATTTCTGTTATTTCTTCAGTTGATAACTTGTTGTTCCTATACCTTGTGGCAAGACCGAGAAATTGATTGTACCCCAATCGATTGTATTCTGGTTTTTTGTCCAAACACTCTAATTTCCTAATAACTCTATCTCTATCGGACCAACACCACCACGATATTGAATTTAAGAATTCAATTTGATTTTCAAGCAGTTTGCCCTGCTTATATCTCATCTTTTGATTTGCTACCCAATCTCCTAACTGGTTTGTATGGTGTGGTGTTCTATCTAATATTTTAACTTGATTGAAATTATCTAACCAAACTTCAGAATCATTTCTTATTTTATGATATCTAATATTAGAAACGCAGGCTTTAGTTAAATTAAATCCGCCTTGTTTTGCTAAAGATTGGAATTTACCAATCCAGAAGTCCTCTCTTTCGACCAATGCTTCGTATTCTATACTTTCGTTTAATCTTTCTATTAGATGGAATGAGAACGAACTTTGCCCATATTTATCCCAAGTTCTTTGCATCAAGGAATTGTCATGTCTTTGGCCACATAATGCTCCTATGTGATGTGAGCATCTTTTATAGATATCGAAAGACGATCCAATATATCTTCTGCCGTTTTCAATACATAAAATACCGTAAATACCTTGAAAGTACATCGACCTATCAACGCGCAAATACTGCTGCATTTCTTTAATAATAGAAGCTTTCCGCAAATCATCTATAGGAAGGATAGCCTGTTTGATATCATATCTCAATCTATCATAGTGGTTGCATTGGCCTTTACAATTTATATTTTCTTTAATGCGGTTCAATATAGATGACAGATGGATATAATCTATTGTTCCACAAGAACATCTGTAAAGAAGGCTTTCGTGACAATGATTGTATTCCTTGGCCAACA
>Ga0184615_10000360_pt1 | contig 25785 bp, 25 predicted proteins | sample PLM4_65_coex_FD_133134 | JGI IMG/M metagenome (GOLD analysis project Ga0184615, IMG submission 133134) | Groundwater sediment microbial communities from an aquifer in East River, Colorado, USA - PLM4_65_coex | ecosystem: Environmental > Terrestrial > Soil > Riparian zone | place: USA: East...
CGGTCTCGGCAACCTAGAAAATCAGGTGTTTGAAGGTGAATCGCTGACCTTAAAGTTACATCCCGGCAAACTGCTAAATCATCTCAATATTAAGCTTCCTCGGCTGCCGGGCGGTATGGAGCCATTTATATTCATCGGCGGCGGTCTGTATCAGATCGGAGACAGTAATGGCACATATTACAAGGGTTCAGGGTTTGAATATGGTATCGGACTGGACTTGTATCTGACTTCTGATGTTTCGGTGGATGCTGGGTTTAGCGGGAGGAGTATAACATTCACTAGCGGGGATTTCTATTCCGGTAGGTCTGTAGATGCCTGGACAGGGGCCTTTGATATCGGCATAGCGTATCATTTTTAGTAAGGCAGATATAAATATGAGGGTATCCCTAGTTCTGGATCCATGTAATCTGAGATGAAATTTGATGAATGGGATAACTGGTCGGCGAGCCTACTGGACAGTGAAGTTCCTCCCCGTGCCTACCTTTGAGCAGCAATTCCAGCCTGCGGGTCCAGCGAAGACGCAGTAATCTACATAGCTTCCGTTAGGGAGAATACGGGTCGAAACTTTACAAGTGTTGCTAAGAATTGAGACTAAAAAAGAACAGGAAGTACTTCTTGCCAGTTGAATACAGCATAATATGAATATTTGACACAGCTGTTATTAATCCCCGCCGTATCATCCAAATAGCAATGAAATGCATCTCCGCGCCAATGAAAAGTACATTGCGTAATCCCGCGAACAAGGCGAGCATGGCGAGTTTGCGCGAGACTGGGCTGCGGACTTACCTTTCTTTCCTTAATCCTTCAAAGAACCTCCTGAACTCCTCCCGCTCATCGGTGATCCGGCACTTCGGGATCGACCTCAAAAACCACTTGCCGTAGCCTTTTGTCATAATGCGCGAGTCAAGCACGGCCACTGCCCCGCGATCGGTCTTGGTACGGATGAGCCTGCCGAAGCCCTGGCGGAAGAGGAGCGCCGCCTGCGGGACCTGATATTCGAAGAAAGGATTTTTAAGCCGCTCCATGCGCGCTTCCACAATGGGCTCGTCAGGCACGGCGAACGGCAGCTTCGCGATTACGACGCACTGAAGCGCGTCCCCGGGGATGTCGATGCCCTGCCAGAAGGAGGCCGTGCCCATGAGCACGGCGTTTGGCGAGTTTTTAAACTGCTCGATCAGCCGGTAAGGCGACATTTCCCCCTGGCACAGAAATCCGAGTCCGGGCATTTCCCGCCGCAGCGTCTCCGCGCTCTTTCTGAGCTGGCCGTAGCTGGTGAAGAGCACGAGCGTTCTTCCCCGCGTGACCGAGAGAACGGCGCAGAGTTCAGCATCGAATTTTTCCTGATATCCGCTCGCCTGCTGATGATCGAGGCCGGAGGCGATGTAGAGCAGCGCCTGGTTCTCGAAGTCAAAGGGCGAGTCGAGGAGCAATTCCATCGGCGCATCCAGGCCGAGCCGGTTCTTGATATAGGTGAACGCCCCTGCAGCGGAGAGCGTGGCCGAGGTGAGCACGACCGTGTCCGTTTTCCCAAAAAGGTTTTCCCGCAGTGTTTCAGCCACATCGATAGGCGAGGCAACGAGCCGATACCGCATGTTCTCGCGCTCGGCCCAGTATACGAAGCCATCGGCGCTGTGGTCGAGATTCACCCGTATGGCGGTTGCAAAGGACTGCGCCCGGTTGGCCAGGGCCTTGATCTCGAGTTCCTCCTCCTGGGTCCCGGCTTTGAGCTGGAGGAGCGCGTCCCGGAGCTCCATGAGCGGTTCGCTCAGGATGTCCGGTACGATGTTCCTCCGCCTGATCCTGAGCGCCGGATTGTTGAGGAGCAGGGGCTGGAGGTTCAAAAAGAAGTTGTCCGATATGATGCGGAGGCCGTCAACCATGCCATGCACGATTTGCGTATCCGGGTCCTGTATGCTGAGACGCGTGAGCATGCCCCTGCGCGTGCGCTGGCTCAGAAGCGTGTCCAAGAGGTAGCGGACCGCGAAGTTCGTGACCTCGACCCCGAGATAATCCGTTGCTACATCCTCGATCTGGTGCGCCTCATCGAAGACTACGACCTTGTGCAGGGGCAGCACATTGCCGCCCGTTGCCATGTCGGCGAAGAAAAGGTGGTGGTTCGCCACGAGAATGTGCGCCTGTTGCTCGGCCGCTTTCGCCTTCATATAAAAGCAATCTTTATAGTACGAACAGTCCTTGCCGAAGCAGAGGTCCGCTTGTCTGCAAGCCTTGCCCCAGAGTCCCGCTGAAGGCTCTATGTCGAGCTCGCTCCGGAGCCCGGTGCGCGTCATGGTGGACCACGCAAAGAGGCGGTTCAGGGGCTCGATCTCGTTCTGTTCATAAAGGTTGCCAATGCGGAGGTGGTCGAATCTGCGCAAGCAGAGGTAATTCTCGCCCCCCACGCAAAGCGCATAGCGAAAATCGCCGAGCACGGACCTCAGGAAAGGAAGGTCCTTGTCCACAAGCTGCTGCTGGAGAGCTTTGGTGTACGTCGCGACCACGGCGCGCTGGTTCTCCTCCCGCGCACGGAGCACCAGGGGAACAAGGTAGGCCAGACTCTTACCCACACCCGTGCCGGCCTCAACGATCAGATGTGTTTTATTCTCGAGCGCTTTCTCGACCGCCACCGCCATCTCACGCTGCTGCGGACGGTACTCGTAAGCCCGTTGCATGGCCAGCGCAATCATCCCCGATTCCCCGAAAAGCTTCAACGTATTCATCGAAAGCAGATTAACACGGAGAACGGAAGAATGCAAATTCAAGTTGCACGATCCGGGTTTTACCGCCTTTTTCTTGCGCAAATTTGTCTGTTATGTTAGTATTGCAACCTGTATGCGCACTCTGTTAGCACTCATTGTTGTCTGTTTTCTTTCGTTGCCAGCCGGCACAGGCGCTGCTGATAAGGGACTAACCGTAAAGGGCGTGCGATATGCTTCCTACGCCACGTTCACCCGGGTCGTTTTTGAGATAGAGACCGCGGCGCCCTATGTTCTGATACGCTCGACCGACGGGCGCAGCGTTATGCTGAGTTCCTATGACGGCCCGTTCCTGCTCAAAACGCAGCTGCCGATGCTCCGTGACAGTGTGGTGCTCGGCCTGGAGTCGAGAGAAGAGGCGGGGAGGACCTCTGTTGTCATCCGCCTCGATGGAGCGGCCGGAGAGGTGAAGGACTTCGTGCTTCACGGGCCCGACCGGATCGTGATCGACATCACGAAGGGGGTGGCCCCGGTCACTGCACCTTCAGCGGATAAGCCAACGGTGATCGTGCTCGACCCCGGCCATGGAGGAAAAGACACCGGTATTGTTGCTCCGCAGGGACAGGAGAAGACGCTCACGCTGGAACTCGCGCTCTTGATCAGGAAGATCCTGCAGAAGGACCCGCACCTGAAGGTCGTTATGACCCGGGAAAAGGACCAGGCGCTCACGCCTGACGAACGGGCCGCAGCCTCGAACGAAGCCGGTGCACTGCTTTTTGTGAGCATCCACTCCGCGGCGAACGGTGGTTCGCGGGTCTTTATCCAGGACCTGCTTGATGAGACCGAAACGCAGAAGGCCCGGCCGGTAGGCGTTGATTTCCTCGGCTACGAGGCCGGGAGCGAGCAGCGGGAGATGCTCTGGGGTAAGCAGCAGGCGGCACATGCGCGCGAGAGCGGGGTTCTTGGCCGGAAGGTTGCCCGTCAGCTTGCCGGGCAGGACAGCGCTGAGCCTGTGCAGGCCCCGATGGTGCTGCTCAAGGCCGTGGATGCGGCAGCAGCCATGATCGAGATCGGCATGGAGACGAACCGGGTTCAGACGGCTGAGGCGATCGTAAAAGGGATCGAACAATATGTCAGAGAGAAATGACCGGAGCATACAGAGCAGTCGGCTGCTGATCAGCACGGTGATCATCATTTTTGCCATCATCGCGTCAGGGGGGGGGCTGCTCTGGCTATGGATGAACTCAACCAAAACGGCCCCGGCGCCGGTGGAACAGGACCGGCTGCTCACGCAGCGGTTGCTGCGCGACGAGCCGCTTTCAATCACCCTGTATTACCCTCATGAGGGGATGCTCGCGGTGGTGCCGGCTCTGGTGAAGCGTCAGCCCGATGTGCAGTCGCTGGCGCGAGAAGCGCTCGGGGCCCTGTTCGCAGACCAGCGGGCCCAGCTGGAGCCAGTGCTGCGGGACATCAGGCTGCGGGAGCTGTATCTCGATAGTTCCGGCACGGCCTACATCGACCTAACCCCGGGTCGGCAAAAGGACGTGCGCGCATCGGCATGGGAGGAGCAGCTGGCGATCTACGCGCTTGTGAACACGCTCCTGCAGAATTTCCAGGAGATCAAGCAGGTTGTGTTGCTGCTCGACGGCGGGGAAGCGCAGACCCTGGCGGGGCACATGGACCTGTCGAGGACATTCGCAAAGAGGATGGATCTCGTGAAACAATGAAACGTGTTGCGTGTTTCGGGTTGCGGATTTTTTCGAACTCGAAACTCGAAACAATGGATGAACGCGGAACTCATTTTTAGATTATGCAAAAAGCGATCGGCATATTCGATTCCGGTATCGGCGGTCTCACGGTGCTCAAGGAGATTGTGCGAAAGCTCCCGGACGAGAACATCATTTACCTCGGCGATACGGCGCGGGTTCCCTATGGTATCCGCTCGGCTGAGACAGTGACGCGCTACAGCTTCGAAAACACGAATTTTCTGCTGTCCCAGGAGATCAAAATGCTTGTGGTCGCCTGCAACACGGCGACTGCGGTCAGCCTCGATGCGGTGAAGAAGGAATTCCCGCTTCCTGTTATCGGCGTGCTCGAACCCGGCGCCCGTGCAGCGGTCGCGGCCACGAAGACCCGCAAGATAGGCATTATCGGCACCGAGGCCACGATCAACAGCGGCGCTTATGAGAGGGCCATAAAGCGGCTCGCGCCCGATGTCGAGGTAACGAGTATTGCCTGCCCGCTCTTTGTGTCGCTGGCCGAGGAGGGATGGACGGACAATGATGTGGCAGAACTCGTTGCGGAAAAATATCTTGCGCCGTTCCGGAAATCGGGTATTGATATGCTGGTGTTGGGTTGCACGCATTATCCGCTGCTCAAAGCGGTGATCAGCAAGGCCATTGGCCCCGGGATCACCCTGATCGACTCGGCGACCGAAACAGCCAAGGAGGTGGCGGATGTTCTCGAGAAGCTTAAATGGCGAGGGAGCGGAAATAGTGAGGGGATTCGGAAATTTTATGTGACCGACACGCCTGCGCGTTTCGAGATGATAGGCAAGCGGTTTCTGAGCGATTCGCGGCTTCATGCGGAGCAGGTGAAGGTGGGAGGCGTATAGCGCGCGTTGGAAATCCGGAATTTTTTTTGCACTACGACTGAGAGGAGAGCTTGGGCAGTGAAGAAGATGGGAAGTTCAGAAAATAAGATGCCATGCATCGATTTCCCCGGCATCGTGTCTTCTCACATGCTCTTTTAATTTGGCACCATCTGTTCCGGATTGTACGATTGCCGGTGCTCTGAGGTGAATTTGTATGAAATCAGAATGTGAACGGACAAGAAAAGCGCTTCCCGATTATTTGCGCGGTCATGTGTTTCAGATCACGCGGAGCAGGATCGACAGGCATCTGCAAACCTGTGTCGTCTGCAAGTCCGAGTTCGAAGCGCTCAGACGCATGGAGGAAACCCGTCAGCTCCTGAACTACATTGACTCGCCCGGAGGAGTTGCGCACCGGCTGAAGGAAGGCGTTTTCGCGCTCGCGAAACTCAAGAAGATCCTGTATCGGCCTTTATGGCTCGCGGGGATCGTCCTTGTTGTCGCGGGTCTCTCTTATTATGCCATGCTGCCGCATCAGATTGATCTTGAGATCGAGAGCATTGTGAACACCACGCCTGCAAATACCGCCTCTGTTCCAAGGGCAGAGCCGACGAACGAGGCATCTGTCGTGACGAAGCCGGTGACCAGCGTGAACGGGCCTGTGCCGCAACCCGTCCCCGCGCAGACCGTGACACCGCTCGCGGTGAGTATAGTTCCGGTCAATGAGAGCGCTTCAATTCAGCGTATCAACGGGATCATGAGCGGGCATGGGGCGCTTCGGAAGATGAAGTTTAGCAACACGGATCGACAGGTGTCCGGCGCACTGACCGCACAAGAACTCCTTACGTTCTTCGACCGGATGGGAGAAGTGGCAAAGGTACGCTATGATCGGAGACACTTTAGATCCTTCCCCATCGACCAAAAGATCCCGTTTGTCTTGACGCTGAAAGCAGCTCCCAAAAGCGTTGAAAAACATCAACCGGCATCGCATCCGGTACAAAGCGCTGAAACACGCACCCCTGCCGAGACTGCCGCCCCTGCTCCGCTGGTGACCGCTCCCACAACCTCAGCCGCGCAGTAGCGGGCAAGCGGCGGGCAGCATATTCCCAGGGCAACGGACCCGATTGTTGACGCAGAAACGGAATTCATACGACGATGTCTCTTGACAGAGCATACCGGGAAACCATTGACTACCTTTATGCGCTCCAGAAGCACGGGATCAAGCTTGCGCTGTCCAACAGCCACGCGCTGATGGCGCTCATGGGAGATCCGCACCGCAAATTCCGGTCTGTGCACGTTGCGGGTACGAATGGAAAGGGGTCGACGTCTGCGTTTATCGCGAGCATGCTGCAGGCTGCGGGATATCGCGTCGGGCTCTATACCTCTCCGCACCTGGTCAGTTTTACCGAGCGGATAAGGATCAACGCCGTGTTGATCACCGAGGCAGAGGTCGTGGAGCTTGCGGGCCGGGTGCGGGATGCTGCCCGAAAGGCTGAAGTTCCCGACGGAATGGTCGCGTTCAGCCCCACATTCTTCGAGGTCACGACCGCCATGGCATTCACGTACTTTGCGGAAGAAGGCGTGGACATTGCCGTGATCGAGGTCGGGATGGGCGGCAGGCTCGATTCCACGAACGTGATCACTCCGCTCGTTTCGGTGATCACGAACATAGAGCTTGAACACACTGAGTTCCTCGGAACCACGCTCAGGGAGATCGCCGGAGAAAAGGCGGGGGTCATCAAGCAGGGGGTCCCGGTTGTGACGGGCGCAATGCAGCAGGAGGTCATCACGGTCATCGAGTGGGAAGCCGCGGCCCGCAAGGCCGAGGTCTATCGATTGTCTAAAGATTTTATGCCGGTTCCTATCGCATCGCAGCGCGCGCAGATCTTTGATTACCGGGGGATCAATGCTTCTTACGAGAAGGTACGGATCAACATGCTCGGCAGGTATCAGGTGGACAATGCCAGCCTCGCCCTGGCGACGATTGAGTGTCTGCGCAACGCCGGGATCATTGTCGACGAGGCAGCTGTGCGCTGCGGTCTTGAGCAGGCCCGCTGGGAAGGGCGTCTGGAACTTATGGCGCGCAAGCCCGATATCTATCTTGATGGTGCCCACAACCCGGCATCGGCCCAAATGCTCGCGGCGACAGTCCGGGAAATGAAATCCGCGTACCGACGGACCATCCTCGTCATCGGCATTCTTCAAGACAAGGATTGTGGAGGGATTATAGCCGCGCTGGTCCCTCTTGCCGATCACGTGGTAGTGACGAAGCCACAATATTCACGGGCAATGGAGGTGCAGGCGCTCGCATCGGCAATACGGAGGCTGCATGGCTCCGTTGACACCGCGGAAACGGTCGGTGAGGCCATCGCAATGGCCCGGGATAACGTATCGTTGGATGATCTGGTGCTCATCACCGGCTCACTATACATGGTAGGCGATGCCCGGGCGGTGTTCCACCCGGAAACAGACCGGCCCGGCCCGCTGCACGGGTTGAAGGGTTGATCCAAGCGTTAGTTGGCAAGAGTGTAAAAAAGTCTGGTGTGAGGCGTCAGAAGCGGGAAGTCAAGTTTTGCAGAGGCGCGAAGCGTTGATATGAGATCCAAGACAGTGCACATATTCGTCATGTTGTTTGTCGCCGCGATTCTGGCGGGACCACCCCGACACGCTTGGAGCGAGGTCCTTCCGAAGAAGATTCCGGTTACGGTGACAGCGGACACACTTGACTATGACAGGACCAACGACCGATATGTTGCGATTGGGCACGTCAAGATCGAGCAGGAGGGCATCCATCTGGAAGCGGACAAGGTCGTGCTGGACAACAAAACGGGTGAGACAACGGCAGAAGGAAAAGTCTTCCTGCAGGATAAGGGCGACGTTATACATGCCGAGAATATGAAGATGAATATCAACACCCGGGACGGCATCATTGTGAACGGCGATATGTTTATCAAGAAGGATAACCTCCACGTGAAAGGCAGCAGGATTGAACGGCGCTCTGAGACCGTCTATCATGTCGAGAAGGGCACTATCACCAGCTGCGATGATGAAGATTGGTTTTTGAAGGCCGATGTGCTGGATATCGACATGGAGAAGTATGCCACCGGCAGACATATGACGTTCAATGTGATGGGTGTGCCGATGATCTACACGCCCTACTTTCTATTTCCTGTACGCAGGCAGACAGGCTTTCTGTTGCCGGAGGGTATCGGATACAGCAGCCGCGACGGTTTTTTCATGGACAACGCGTTTTTCTGGGCCATATCGGATTACAAAGACATGACCATCTATTCGGATTACCGGGCGAAGACCGGGAACGGAACCGCGGTTGAATACCGCTACATGAATTCACGGGAGTCCATGGGCCAGATGTATTACAAATTTTTTGACCAGTTTCATACAAGCGAATCGCGATGGAATCTCCGGATTCAGAACCAGGAAGAGTTTGCCGAAGACCTCTCCGGCCGGGTGGACATCAACCTGGTTAGTGATGAGCACTACTTTTATGACCTCGACAGGAATCTTGAGAACAGATCTAAACCCTATCTCGACTCGAACGCTTTCTACGTTGAGCGCTGGAACACTGCTTCGCTCTATCTGATGGGACGGTATTCGACCGACCTCACCCGGACCAACGAAAAGACGGTCCAGAAACTGCCTGAACTGCGCTATACAATCTACGATGAAACCCTTGCCGGACCCCTTCACCTGAACTTTGAGGGGTCCGCAGCGAATTTTATTTCGCAGGAAGATGGGAACGCACGGCGTGTGGACTTCAATCCGCGGTTGATCGGCACGTTCGGCAGCAGCGGACTGAACGTAACGCCGAACGTCGGTGCGCGGGCCACATTTTATGATCGAAGTGCCACGACGGTGGAACCCACGGAGCGAAAATATTTTTATGCGGGGGCTGATGTAAATGCCCGTGTCTCCCGCGTGTATGGCACTGATGGTGATGTCGGGATCGGGAAAGTGAGACATTCAGTGGAGCCGACTATATCATTCAACTATGTTCCCCATGTGGAGCAGGCTAATTTGCCTCAGTTCGATTCTGTGGACTTGGTGCCTCAGCAAAACCTTGTGAGTGTTGCGTTGATCAATCGGGTGACCGCGCACTATAAAGAAACGAAGGAGTCACCGAATTATACGACCTTTGATGTGATGGTTTTCAGGCTCTCCCGCTCCTATGATTTTGACATAGCGCGAGAGCACGGGGGTGTCGCCCATCCGGGTTCAGAGGTCCTCGGAGAACTCTACCTGAGGACGCCCAAGACGTTCAGCATGTCGGCGACCGGGAGTTACAATGCCTATGACCACGTCATGTCTTCTCATTCCGAAACCGCGGATTTTACTGGAAAGGTCCTATCGCTGAACCTGACGCACTCTTTTACACAGGGAGGTGCGGAATACCTGATCAGCGGAGCGGGGCTGAAGCTCAGCAAGTGGAACCTGCACTCGCAGGTGTCGCGCGATATCCAGAACAAGAAGACTACGAATGAGGAATACCTTGTGCACTACACATCACAGTGCTGGGGATTAAGCGTGACGTATACTGTCATGCCGGGTGAATACCATTATACGGCGATGATAGACTTGAAAGGCCTTGGCAGCAAAGGAGCAAAATAGGGGAGGGGGTGCTGGCGTGGGAGACGAGATCATTGTGCTGATAACCACATCGACCGAGGATGAAGCCGCGAAGATCGGGACAGCGTTGGTGGACTGCCATCTTGCTGCCTGCGTTAATATCGTGCTGGGGGTTCGCTCGCTTTTTTTCTGGGAGGGCAAAGCGCGGGATGAGCGGGAGACGCTGCTCATTTGCAAGAGCAGGCTGCTGCACATGGAGAACCTTGTAGCGCGGGTGAAATCGCTCCACTCCTATAACGTACCCGAGGTGATCGCGCTTCCGATCGTTGCGGGTTCGCGGGAGTACCTGGATTGGGTGAAGGATGCAACGAGGACGTGATCTGCATTACAGATTGTAGACTGGAAGTGGGGGATAATAAGGGTATCGGCCGACAGTGGATTTTAGTTTATCGTAGCCGGGCATGGAGTTTTTGATTGGATGTATGATAAAAAGATTAGGAAACAATTAATGTCCATTTACAGGGCTCTTTTTCGTGCTTATGGACCCCAGCACTGGTGGCCCGGCAATACACCCTTTGAGGTTCTGGTGGGCGCAGTGCTGACACAGAACACCTCATGGACGAATGTGGAAAAGGCCATTGCCAACCTCAAGCAGGAACGGGTCCTGACATTCTCGCGCATGCTCAACGTTGCGCCGGGAAAACTGGCTTTGCTCATACGGCCAAGCGGTTATTTCAACATTAAAACAAAGCGTCTTCGGAACTTGCTATTGTTTATCCACACCAATTACTCTGGTAGTCTTGTAAGAATGTTCTCAGCTGATCCCGCTCGGTTGCGTCAGCAATTGCTCGAAGTAAACGGAATTGGTCAAGAAACGGCCGACTCGATCCTGCTGTATGCGGGAGAGAAAGCGTTCTTTGTGGCTGACGCATATGCCAAGCGGATCTTTAGCAGGCAGGGGTTGATTGCGGATAATGCGGATTATAGTATAGTGCAGGGTCTCTTCATGGACAACCTAACCCAAAACGCCAGTTTTTATAATGAATATCATGCACTTATTGTAAGAATCGGGAAAGATCACTGCAAGAAAGTGAAACCCCTCTGCAGTGATTGTCCGATTCACCCGAAGTGTCGCAATCGTGTGACAGACTCAGAAACTTGATACGTGGTTCAAGTTTGGAAATTGCACATAACATATTGTTATTATTTAATTTTTACTATACACTTACTTGAATAATAGCTTGACAATTATTATTACTTTGTGTAAACTTTAAACGGCTAGTTCTCGGAGGTTTGATGAGGGCAAAGAATTCAAGAAATATGCAGAAAAAAGAGTATTTTACCATTATGTTTCTGCCCGGTCCGAACTCTCGGGTTCGAACACTGAGTATTTCCAAGTCCGCCCTTAAGACCGTTTTCATTTCATTTGCGGCAGTACTTGTACTCTCCTTTTATCTGGTCTACGAATATAACGATGTAAAAGACAAGGTCTGGGAATTGCAATCCGTACGCGAAGAACTGATGCAGCAGAAAGCGCAGGTACAGAGTTTTGCACTTAATCTGCTTGATTATAAACGTCAAATGTTTCTGCTTCGTGATCTTGATACAAAACTTCGGCGTGTCGTAAGCCTCGGTCCCCGGGACAAGGCTCAACAGGTGCTCGGCATCGGCGGACCTGACGAACTCGGCCTTCAGAACCTTGCTACCTTGGGCGAGAAAAAACAGGAAGAAGCTCTGAAAGAGATGCACCAGGAGTTGAGCCAGTTGAAGGGCGCTGCGTCACGTCAAGAGGCCAGTCTTCAGTTGTTGATCGAGTATTTTGAGGACAAACGGTCCCTGTATGCGTCAACACCCTCGGTGTGGCCGGTCCGCGGCTGGGTTACCTCACCCTTCGGGAACCGTACCTCGCCGTTCAGCGGCATTCTGAAGTTCCACGAAGGCATCGATGTAGCAGCTCAGACCGGGACGCCGATCATGGCGCCTGCAGATGGTGTGGTGATCGCGTCTGGTTTTCACACCGGGTACGGCAACATGGTTGAGATCAGCCACGGATACGGTATAAAAACGATTTTTGCTCACAATTCACGGCTGAACGTCAAAGCAGGTCAGCGGGTCAAGCGCGGTGACGTAATCTCTTATTTGGGCGATTCCGGTTCGAGTACAGGTCCGCACCTCCATTACGAAGTGCGTTTGAACGGACTGCCAGTGAACCCAATGAGATATATGAATTAAGACACTATATTGTGAAAATCCAGTATTATCGTTTTTTTACATAAGATTCATATCCTTGTCTGGCCAGGGGAAAGAGCGTAGAGTAGTCGGTTAAAGCTCTTTCCCCTTTGTACTTCAATCATGTTTCGTTGTGTTGTGTCAGGAATGCTAAGGTTTTCAACGACGGACGCAAGCAAGGAAGGAGCAGGCATTATGTCGACGGGGAAAGTGAAGTGGTTCAATGAGTCGAAAGGATATGGTTTTATCGAACCGGACGGAGGCGGACGCGATGTGTTCGTGCACTACTCGGCAATCCAGGGCGAGGGGTACAAAACACTCTCCGAAGGGCAGCCTGTCGAGTACGAAATTATTCTGGGGGACAAAGGCCCTCAGGCATCAAATGTTTTGAAAGCTTCCTGACAACTATTATGCGCTGCGAAATGCGCGGAAAAATTAGTACTATTAATGAAAACCCCGAAGGCTCCTCTCTTCGGGGTTTTTTCATCCATTGATCAATTCACGCGATAAGGGTTAACTTCCGGCGCATTGCCGGTACTGCCGATAATAAATTCAAGAAAAAGGTGGATGAAAGAGGAGGAATTTGAGCTGATCGGAAATCTATCGTTTCGAAATTTGCATAGGCTGCGTCGTTCTCGCTAACCCCGGCCTTGAGTCACATATCGAACGTGTTGGTCATGACAGAAAATAAGTCTATGATAGGGATCCGAATACATCATACCGCTGTTATCGTCTTTTTCCTTGCCGAACGTTGCTCAAACAGCACTTCTTTCATCAAAGCGCATGCATCAATGACCTTTGGGTTCGACACGCGGTAGTAAATATTGACTCCATCCCGTCGTGAGGTGAGGATTCCTTTATGCCGCATCACCGCGAGATGCTGTGAGACATTCGCCTTTGAAGCGCCGAGGGCCGTCACTAATTCGGTGACCGTCTTTTCTTCGGTTTTAAGGGTGTTCAGGATTTCGATTCTTTTGGGGTTGGTGAGGATCTTGCAAATCTCCGCCTGCATTTCGTATAATGCTTTTTCGGTGACGAGTATTTTCATAGTCTATAGTTCTCGTATTGACGGGCGTCGGGAAAAGACTTTAAACCGCCTCTTTGTTTATGTACCTAAAACTGTATCCACATTAGTTGCGGCTACTCCGGTCAGTGGTCAATCCGCCGCACTCATTTTTTTAATCATACCATAGAATTATAATTATATCCATACTATTGTGAGACAATAAATAATGAGTTAATTTCCACAAGATGCGAATGATTTTATAGTCATAAGCGTTCGCAAGTTCAATTGTTAAAGAAGGCACTACCTAGGAGAAAAGACACCGATGACTTCTTGCAGTCCCTGTGGTTGTTTGTACGGACCTTAGTTGTTAAGAAAATACTATTAAAGAGTCGGGAAAAGGTGTATAAGATTATCAGTTTAATAAATTTGGGCATTAATAAAGGAGAACAAATCATGACCAAAGAGAAAGTTGAAGAGGCATTGAAACAAGTGAGGCCAGCACTCCAGCGTGATGGTGGTGATATCGAGCTCGTGAGCGTTGAAGAGAACGGCACGGTGAAAGTAAGGCTCAAAGGCGCCTGTGGGTCGTGTCCTATGTCCACGATGACGCTCAAGATGGGTGTGGAGAAGCACCTGAAGGCGCAGTTCCCCGAGCTTAAGGAAGTTGTTCAGGTAGCATAAGGTATACCTTGAAAATTGACAGCTGTTGTTCAAATCAAGTTCGTGTTCGGAGTTCCTTTCCCGAGCCTGCCGAGAGGCTCAGCATAAGCGGAAAAAAGTATCAACGCATTAATGACATTTTTAATCAAAACCCCGTTCACTTCGGGCTGTCGATGGACAGCGGGTTTGTCTGAGCAACCGTCTGGCAAAGCGAGGCACCCCGAGGCCATCAGTTACACCGCTTTACCACATTCTTATTCTGATTTCATTCGCTTGGACTGTCGGAAATCCCCCCAAAATACTCCCGTGGTCATGAACGTGTTCTGGATCATCCTGGCGTGGCGCGAAGAAGGCTATCGTGCGCTCATTTTTCATCCCCTCAACGCGATCTTATCTCTTCCGATGCTTGTCTTTTTTGGTGTTGTCGAGACATATTAATTTAATGACCATGTATAAGCGATGAACGCCTTTGATGTTACTAAATGAAACGCTATTAGATTGAAGCGAACCATTTAACAAAATTCGCTTGACACTTCGACCTCATTCTGTTATAAACTCCACGGCTTTTCGTAGAAGTTCTCAAGCGATAATTTCACTAGCTGTAATCTCAATGTTATAACATAATGGCAGGTGAGACAGAATGGAAGCTACGACAGTACACGCGCGCGATACATTCAGCGGAGGTGTGCATCCTGCTGATAACAAGCACCTCACTGCACATAAGCCAACCGTTGCCGCAGCCATTCCCAAACGCGCAATCATTCCCCTGAGCCAGCATATCGGCGCCCCCACCAAGCCCCTCGTTGTCATTGGACAGGAAGTAAAAAAAGGAGAAAAGATCGGTGAGACCACCGGCTTTGTCTCGGCACCCGTCCATGCATCTATCTCGGGCAAGGTAACGGCCATCGGCAATTTCCCGCACATCCTCGGTTCGGACATGCCTTCGATCGTTATCGAGAGTGACGGCAAGGATGAGTGGGTGGCCGGTCTCAAGGAAACGCCCGACTACAACGTATTAAGCCCCGATGAACTCAAGAAACTTGTGCTGGATGCCGGCATCGTCGGCATGGGCGGGGCCACGTTCCCGACACATGTGAAGCTTTCTCCTCCCAAAGAGAAACCGATCGACGTGGTGATCCTGAACGGAGCAGAGTGCGAACCCTTTCTGACCTCCGACCACCGGCTCATGCTCGAACGACCGAACGAGGTCATTGAGGGGCTCAAGATCCTCATGCGGATCCTGAATGTCAGCAAGGGATATATTGGTATCGAGGCAAACAAGCCGGATGCTATCGATGTCATGACCAAGGCCGCGGCAGGATCGCCGGAAATAAAAGTCTGGCCCGTCAAGGTAAAGTACCCGCAGGGCGCTGAGAAGATGCTCATTAAAGCGATCGCCGGTAGAACGGTCCCCGCAGGCAGCCTGCCCATGGATGTGGGCGTGGTGGTGCAGAACGTCGGCACTGCCGAGGCTATCTACAATGCAGTACGGTTCGGCAGGCCGCTCATCGAACGCTACGTTACCGTGACCGGCAGGGGAGTCAAGGACCCGAAGAACTTTCTCGTCCGTATCGGCACGCAGTTCTCCCAACTCATCGAAGAAGCGGGCGGCCTTACTGACGAGGCGGCTAAGGTGATCTCCGGCGGCCCCATGATGGGAATGAGCCAATATACGCTCGATGTACCCGTGATCAAAGGTACGTCCGGCATTACAGTCCTTCCGAAAGCCGAGGTAGGTATAAAATCCTACGGACCCTGTATTCGCTGCGGCAGGTGTATTGATGCCTGCCCTATGAAGCTTCAGCCATCTCTTCTCGGGATCTATGTTGAGAAGGGCCATTACGAAGATGCAAAGGACTACAACCTGATGGACTGCTTTGAGTGCGGTTCCTGCACCTTTGTCTGCCCGGCCAACCGGCCTATGGTGCAGTGGGTGAAAAAGGCGAAAAAGGAACTGGCGAAAAAGAAAAATTAAAAACGCATAGTGCAAGCGCAGAGAGCATAGAGTGGAAAGCAATACACTCTGGCCCATGCCTATGCGTTCCTGAGAGAGGTTAAAGGGATGGAAGCACCCGCAAAAGAGCAACCCAAAGAACAACCCAAAGAACCACATAAACTGATCGTCTCGATTGGTCCGCACATGCATGACGAGGAGAACACTGCCAAGATCATGTGGACCGTGAGCGGCGCGCTGCTTCCCGCCACGCTCATGTCGGTCTACTATTTTGGAATGCCGGCCATCCAGGTCATTCTCGTCTGCATCGTGACCTCGCTCCTGACCGAGGCGGGGATGCAAAGGCTGCTCAAGAAGCCTGTTACGCTCTCCGATGGAAGCGCATTCTTGACCGGCCTGCTCCTCGCCATGAACCTTCCTTCTAATGCACCGTTTTACATTCCGCTCATCGGATCCTTCGTGGCCATCATGATCGCCAAGCATCTTTTCGGCGGTCTCGGCTTCAATATTTTCAACCCGGCGCTCGTTGGACGTGCTTTTGTCCTGGTCAGCTTCGCTAAGATCATGACCACGTTCGTTTCGCCGGCAGCCACGTTCATGGCGCTTGATGCCAAGACCACCGCCACGCCGCTTGTTCTCCTCAAAGAGGAGGGGATATCGAAGCTGCTCGAGATATACCATACCAAGGCTGCCTTGTATCAGGATCTGTTCCTCGGCAATCGGGCAGGGTCACTCGGTGAAACGTCGGTGATCGCGCTGCTGCTCGGTGCGGCGTTTCTCATGCTGAAGCGGTATATCACGTGGCACATCCCGGTCACGTTCATCGCAACGGTCGGTATTCTTACCTGGATCTTCGGTGGCAAAGAAGGTCTTATGACCGGTGATCCAATTCTCCATATGATGTCCGGCGGTCTCATCCTCGGCGCCTTCTTCATGGCAACTGACTATGTGACCGGACCCTCGGTCCGGAACGCGCAGATAGTGTTTGGCGTCGCGTGCGGCATTCTCACTGTGCTGATCCGCCTGAAGGGCGGCTATCCCGAGGGCGTGATGTTCGCCATCCTGCTCATGAACTGTTTCGCACCGCTCCTCGACCGGGGTATGAGGAGCGCGGTCTTTGGCAAGGCCGAGGCCAAGGGGGTGAAGAAATGAAAGATATGCTGAAAATAACCCTGAGCCTGGTCGCCATCTTCGTTGTTGCGGGATTGATCATGGGGCTTACCTACAGATACACCTACCCGGTGCGGTTCCAGGCGGAAAAAAAGGAAAAGGAAGAGGCCCTGAAAGAGATGGCGCCCGATGCAACTGATCCCATTAAAGTTGCGGGGAACTGGTCCGCTGACAACAAGCCCTATGAATATTTTGAGGCGTCCGCCGGCGGAAAGCCGGTAGCATATATCGCGAGCACCGCGGGAAAGGGATATTCGAGTTTCATCAAGATGCTCGTTTCTCTCGGTCCCGATCTTAAGATCAGAGATGTCAAGATCCTTGGCCATGAGGAGACCCCCGGTCTCGGGGACCAGGTTGAGGACAAGAGTTTTCTCGACCAGTTCAAGGGGAAGTCCCTTTCCCAGATCGTTCTGGTAAAGAGAGAGACGAAGGAGAATATCCAGGCCGTGTCCGGCGCCACGTATTCCAGCCGGGGGGTGACAAAAGGCGTTAAAGAGGCCGCGCAGGTGCTTATCGATAAATACGGCGCGGGCGTCAAGTCAGCGATGCAGGAGGTGACGAAGTGAGCGAAAACGTGAGCTACTGGGCCCTGTTCAAGAACGGCATTTTCGGGGAAAATCCGGTCTTCAGGCTCGCACTCTCTCTGTGTCCAGCCGTGGCCGTTACAAGCGGAGTGAAAAATGGTTTCCTGATGGGCGTCGCGGTCATGTTCGTCATGACCATGACGAACGTGACGGTTTCCCTGCTCCGGAACTTTATCAGCCCGAAAGTCCGGATCCCGTCCTACGTATTCATCACCGCCACGTGGGTTACCGTGATCGATCAGGTGATGGCGGCCTATCAAAGAACGGTGTACAAGGAAATGGGCCTCTATATCATGCTCATCGTCGCCTTTGCCATCATCCTTTCCCGGGCGGAGATGTTCGCGAGCAAGAACAAGCTCCTGCCATCCTTCATTGACGGGGTGGGAATGGGAATCGGCTTTCTGCTTGCCCTGTGCCTTCTCGGCGTGTTCAGGGAGTTTCTCGGCAAGGGGTCGCTCTGGGGCTTCCACATCCTGCCGGGGAAACCGCTGCTTATCATGATTATGCCGACAGGCGGCTTCTTCGCCATGGGCCTCATGATGGGCTGGCTCAACTGGATGGACCGGAAGTTCTTCGGCGGCACCGGTGGAGGCGGGGGTGGACACCATTAGCGCTGGCGCACAATTGAATATTGGAAATTTTAAATTGGAAATTGTAACATGTAAGGGTTGATTCCGAATGAGTCTGCAAATTTAAAATTTCCAATTTCCAATCTTCAATTTACAATTTACCCGGAGGGTATACCATGCTGCAGCATGTCCTGACAATATTTATCGCATCAGCGCTCATTAATAATTTCGTGTTTTCCCGCTATCTCGGTCTCTGCATTTTCTTCGGCGTGACCAAGAAGATGGAAACATCCATCGGGATGAGTTTTACCTTTACGGCCGTGATGCTTATTTCTGCATCCTTGAACTGGCTTATTTATAACTATGTCATGATCCCCTATCATCTCGGGTTTTTGAAGATCGTTATTTTCATCGGTGTGATCGCCGCTTTCGTGCAGGCTGCCGATACGATCATGAAGAAAGTCGCCCCGGCGCTCTACTACAAGCTTGGCATTTATCTCGCGCTGATCGTAACGAACTGTGTTATCCTGGCGGTGCCGCTGCTCAACGCGGATGAAAATTACGGCTTTTTCGAGAGCCTGGCGCTCGCCCTGGGATCGGGTCTTGGTTTCAGCATGGCGCTCATTATCATGGCGAGCATCCGGGAAAAGCTTGAACTTGCTGATGTGCCCAAGTCATTTCAGGGACTGCCCATTTCATTCGTATTGACCGGGCTGATCGCACTTGCATTCTTGGGCTTTTCCGGGATGATAACGTTGTAAGATTTTAAATCCGCCACAAAGGCATAAAGACACGAAGTAGCAAAAAAGCAGTTCTCGTTGACTTCGTGCCAAAATGAAGGTGTATAACTATGATAGAACAATTAATGCATATCATGACACAGGCATTCTCGCATGCGCTGTCAATTTTCGCCAATAAGCTGATACCTCTCGTCGAGGCCGGTGGTGCGGCGGAGTCCGGAAACGTCCCCGTGTCCACGGTGTATATCACCTTGCTCGTGCTTGCAGGGCTCGGCATTGTTTTTGGCGTGGCATTGGCCCTCGTGGCCGCGCGGTTCGTCGTCAAGGTTGATCCCAAGGTGGAGCAGGTGCGCAACACGCTTCCCGGCGCAAACTGTGGCGCCTGCGGCTTCGCGGGCTGCATGGGATATGCCGAGGCTGTGGTGGGGAACCCCGATGTCGCCGTGAGCATGTGCGCTCCCGGTAAATCGGCGGTTGCCGAGAAGATCGCCGAGATCACCGGCAAGAAGGCCGAAAAGGTTGAACCGAAGATCGCCCGCGTTTTCTGCCAGGGCGGCAACTCCCTGAGCCAACGGAAATTCATCTACACCGGCGTTATGGACTGCACGGCAGCGGTGCTCGCAGCAGGCGGCGATAAGTCCTGCGATTACGGGTGCCTTGGATACGCCACCTGTATGCGTGCCTGCCCCTTCGATGCGATCAGGATGAGCGCCGATAACCTGCCGATCATCAGCAAGGAGAAGTGCACCGCCTGCGGCAAGTGCGTTGCCGCCTGTCCGAAGCAGGTGATCGAACTCGCAGTGGAATCCAAGGCCGTGGTGATCAGCTGCCACAGCAGGGACAAGGGCATCGACGTCAAGAAGAAGTGCCAGGTCGGCTGCATTGCATGCGGCATCTGCGTCAGGACCTGTCCGGTGGACGCCATCAAGATCGACAACAACCTGGCGCGGATCGACCATGCCAAATGCATAGTCTGCGGCCTCTGCGTCAGGAAATGTCCGACGAGCGCGATCCGCGATTATATCCCGGCACGGCCCAAGGCATACATCGATCCATCAAAGTGTATAGGCATCGATGTGTGTGAAAAGGTCTGCCCGGTCAGCGCCATCTCCGGAGAGATCCGATCGGTGCATGTCGTTAACCAGGAGAAGTGCATTGGTTGCAGAATGTGCGAGTCACGGTGCCCCAAGAAGGCCATTACGATGGTTGCTGCGCCTTCCTCCGACACGGTGAAGAAGCCCGCACAGAAGAAGGAGCCTGTCGCGGTTTAAGATCTCATCAACTTTGATAAGAGAAGGGGATGCGCAAAGCGCATTCCCTTTTTTTTATAAATACACAGGAATAAAAAAATCAGTAAGGTGAAAGGAGGAACATTGGAGAGATGGAGAACGAGAATTCCCTATTCCTCATTATCGGTTTGTTTTTGAATTGAGTGGTACTTTTATTTCAGAAAAGCGGATCGACGACATTTCTTTTTCTGCTTGACAAAATTCCGCGCTTAGGTTAAAAACAGACTCATTCGTCATTCTGCTCAATTTCGGCATGATCATTTTTCGGAGGTACACATGAATCCTGATGATATCAAATACCATAGGGAGCACGCCTGGGTTCGAGCAGAAGGCAAGCGTGCTACTATCGGCATCACCGACTACGCACAACAGCAGATGGGCGATATCGTATATATCGATCTGCCTGAGGTTGATACCGAGATCGATGCTGACTCGGAACTGTCCGAGGTCGAGTCCACCAAGGCCACCTCACCCGTGGTCAGTCCGGTATCAGGCACGGTCGTGGAGGTGAATGAGGACCTGGCCGACTCGCCGGAGATCATCAATGAAGATCCCTACGGCAACGGCTGGCTTGTCGTGCTCGAGATGGGCGATCCCACGGAGTTGAACGACCTGATGACCAAGTTGGAGTACGAGAAGTTTCTGAAGGAAGAAGAGGCGAAGTAGAAGAGCGTTTTCGGAGCGGCATAATGTTATGAGACAACCGAAAGGGAGAGTGAATACTCTCCCTTTTTTTTCGGTTAAAAAATCTTTCTTTTCTGCTCTTGGTTCGAAAGTGTGGATTGAAAAAACATACTGGGCAATGATAAGGAGAAAGGGAGAAAATGAAGAAATGGGGAAAAGAGGATTTGACCGATAAAATTATAAACGCCTGTATCAATGTACACAAGGAATTAGGTCCCGGATTTTTGGAAAGCATTTATCATAATGCCTTAAAGATTGAACTCGAGAGGCAGAAACTTGCCTTTGAATCAGAGAAGGAAGTTACAGTAAAATATTGCGATGTTGATATTGGAATTCATAAAATCGATCTTTTTGTTGAAAGTGAAATCATAGTAGAGCTAAAGACTGTAGAAGATTTAAATAAAAAATACTATGCACAAGTGAGGTCATATATAAAAGCTTTGAAGAAAGAAGTCGGCCTGTTAGCTAATTTTGCAGATTTTACTCTCGATGTAAGGAGGTGGAATTAGTGAAAAAAAGTAGAAAAGAAGAGGTGAGGATTTAGAGATGGATAATCGACCTCCGATTTAAGATTGAGGATAGTTTCTCCATTTCTCCAATTTCCCCCTTTCTCCTAAATCTTTTGATCCGAATCAAGGAGCATATCATGCCATTAAAACTCACCATCATAGGCGCAGGACCCGGCGGCTATACAGCCGCGATCCGAGCGGCTCAGAAGGGCGCGGCGGTGTCGGTCGTTGAAGGGGCTGAAGTGGGCGGAACCTGTCTGAACTGGGGATGTATACCCACGAAGACCCTTATCGCGTCTGCCGAGGCGCTCGAGCGCACACGGAACGCTGCCGATTTCGGCATCCAGGTCTCGGGCGAGGTCGGCTATAACCTGGCGAAGATCCGCGAGCGCAAGGACAAGATCGTTTCCACTCAGGTCAAGGGCATCCGTGGCCTGTTCAAGAGCTGGGGCGTAACCCTCATTGAGGGCCGCGGCTCGATGCTCTCGCCCGATATCGTTCGGGTTGTGCGGAAGGACGGCACGACCATGGATGTGAAGTCCGACAAGGTCATTATCGCTACAGGCTCCCGGCCTGCCAGGCTGCCCGGTTTCCCGTTTGACGGAGAGAGCGTGATCACGAGCGATGAAGCAACCCAGCTGACGAGCATTCCAAAAAGCCTGCTGATCGTCGGTGCTGGCGTGATCGGTTCCGAGTTCGCATTTATCTACAACGCCTTCGGCACAGAAGTGACCATGGTCGAGATGATGGCGCACGCTATCTCGACCGAGGATGAGGAGATGTCCGGGATCCTCGAACGTGAGCTCAAAAAAGGGAAGATCAAACTCGTGACGAACGTCAAGGTGAACAAGGTGGAAAAAGGCACGGACGGCATGATGATCGCGAAGCTCTCGAATGGGGCAGAGGTCAGGACCGAACGGATACTCGTTTCCATCGGACGGAGCATGAACTCGGAAAATCTCGGGCTTGATAATGTCGGCGTGGTCATCGGCAAGCGCGATGAGATCACGGTAAATAAAAAGATGGAGACGAACGTGCCGGGCATCTACGCGGTCGGCGACGTGACGGGGAACATGATGCTGGCACATGTCGCGTCGCAGCAGGGCCTCGTGGCAGCGGCTAACGTGCTGGGCGGAGATTCCCGCATGGATTATAACGTGGTTCCGGCCGGCATCTTCACCATGCCCGAGATCGGCAGCGTCGGGCTCAGGGAAAAACAGGCCATCGAGAAGGGCATCAGATATCGTTTAGGCAGGTTCCAGTTCCGCGGGCTCGGCAAGGCGCACGCCATGGGCGAGATTGTCGGGATGGTGAAGATCATCGCTGATGAAGCCACGGACAAGGTCCTCGGCGTTCACATCTGCGGCGCCCACGCAACTGACCTGATCCACGAGGGTGCTCTGGCCATGCAGATGGGCGCCACGGCAAAACAGCTCGGGGAGATGATCCATGCGCATCCTACGCTTGCAGAGGGCATGATGGAGGCGGCTGAAGATGTGCACAAGACGGCGATCCATGTAATGAAGGGGCAGTAGTCAAGGGACCGAATAAAAAGGCCAGGCGATTATGCCCGGCCTTTTTTCATTTTCAGCTGTCCTCCTCGTTCCGGATCGGCCGTATTACAGCAGGTCGACCTTCCCGGTGGCGAGGCTGTATTTTGCCGGAACGATCTTGACTTTCTTTTCATCCACGAGGTGTTTGATGATTGCGCTGTCCCTGGTGAGGTTTGTTGCAACACTCCGCGCGTTCTCGATGATGGCTGCAGCGAGCAGGTCATCGCCTGTTTTTCCGGTTGCCCTGGCCTTGTCAACGGAGGGGGATATCTTCCTGACGATAGCGGCTATATTCCCTTCCGGTTCTCCGCCTTTTACCGCAGCGCTTACGGCGCCGCATGTGTCATGCCCCAGGACAACGATAAGGGGGGTATGCAGGTGCTCGACGGCATACTCAATGCTCCCGAGGGCGATCGAGTCGGTCACATTCCCGGCAACCCGTATCACGAAAATGTCCCCCAGCCCCTGATCAAAGATATACTCGGGCGGGACCCGCGAGTCAGAGCAGGTGAGCACCACGGCCGAAGGCGCCTGTCCTTTTACAAGCTCGGCCCGTCGTGCTGACAGGTCTCTCTGGGTGATCTTTCCGGAAACAAAATTCTGATTCGCGCTCATGAGCTTTTTGAGCGTTTCGTCCGCTGCTGCAACGGATTGTGAAGACTGTGGTTCTGCTGCAGGCTGCTCCTTCTGGAAACTCCATAAGAGATTTGCTGATAAAACGATTGACACCAATAATGCGAGCAGTGCTGATACTTTGATGTTCTTTTTCATGCATGCGTCTCCTTTTTCCCTGATAGGTGATAATTGCGAGGTTATTGTATGCAGAGCGCTCTCGTTTGTCAAATTGAAGTAAGTCGGGATGATATTTAAAAAAATTATAACAGTCGGGCAGGCATGAACTTCAAACAACTCAGTGGCGAAGTATCCTGTATCCTGGTTTGGGAGTGAAAGAAGACGAACATACTGGTTCCCGGGGCTTTCCAAAAGCCTTCAGCATTGCCTCCGACAGCGCCGGTTGATGCGCATGCCTTTTGTCAACAACGGGCAGTCGGGGTGCATTATTCGATGCGCGTTCATTGTGCGGTATTCTTGTCGCCAGCGGGCGGCGCGCTGTTCCCCTGGTCCGGATGTTTCACTTCCATTGTCCTCGCGGGAGCTGAAGCAGCGGCCTGCGGTTTCACCTCCATTGCGCTGCCAGGAGCCTGAGATGCGGTCTGCAGTTTCACCAGATGCCGTGACCTTTTCCCTTGCGTGCTTTTCACCGCGGACTCGGCGGGTGCGGTTGGAGCGGCGAGGGCCTCGGCCGGCGCGGTATCTGCCTGCTGTTCTTTTACAACTCGTATGATTTTCGGGTCGTCGATAAAGGGCGTATAATTCGGCAAGGTAAATTGGACCTCGTCTTTTTCTTTGATCAGGAGATCGATCTCGCCGGTCTTCTGTTTGAAGGTTGCCAGCAGTGCGCCTTCGGGTGTACTCACGGTCAGCTGAAGAGTATCCCCCTTTTTCTCCTTCACGATAACGGTCCCCTTGAGCACGGTTTCATTTCCCACCATTGATTCAGGGAGGTAGGGCTGCACGTATTTGGGCAGGTAGATCGTGCACAGGATACCCAGTATAAATCCGATGACGAAGTGTGGAATTCGAGACGGTTTAGTATGCATGAATGGCCTCCTTAGGGTACTCCCGGGGTCGGACGATGCAGGGTATTCGGCATGGGCCACATAAGTGAAAAACCCGCTTCAGGTGCGAACAGGCTTTCGTTCGGGAAAAGGCAAGGCTCGAAGCATCACACTGCCCTGGCAGCTCATGTCCCTAAGACGCGAAGAAACCCTTCTTCGGTTTCGGCTCCTTGGACGAGAAGAAACTTTTCTTCGGCTTCGGCTCTTCTTTTAGTTCGGGTTTTTGTTCCGGCACGGACGGCACGGCAATCCGTTCTGCTCCGGCACGGGTGACTTTGCCTTCCATTTTTGCACCCTGTTGAATGCAGAGCGTCTCCTTGTACAAGATCTCCCCCTTGCCTCGCGCAGAGGCCCCGAGCTCCACCTCGTTGCTCTCAAGGCTGCCGGTGAACTCGCCGTTGATGTGGATCTTGTCTTTTGCCTGGATCTTTCCTCCGAGAAACTTGCCGGTTACCTTCACGTACCCTCCGGCGGTGATATTCCCCCCGCTCATTTCGCCTTCGATCTCGACGCTGCCTCCCTTTGCATCGATATTCCCCTTGCACGTGCCCAGGATGAAGATGCTTGCATTGTTATCGGCGGTGATATCCCCCACGAGGTCGCCGTTCATCTGCAGGTCCTGGCTGATGAGCATGTTACCTGTAACCCTGCTTCCTTTGCATATCGTGTTAATTCCCTGCTCCGCGGATATAATTGCATTTACCGCGGCATTCTTCTCCGCTACCCTGACCTCGATCATCTCTTCCTGTTTTAGCATCTTCTATCCTCCGATAAGCGTATTTGATTGGTCGGCCGATTCAGCCGCCATATCATGCAAGCCTGCGTCATACAAAAATCCCACCTGTTTTATCAGGGTGATCTTATCGGATTGAGAGAAAATAATATGTGATCGATATCACCTTCTGGATCCTCTTCTATTCGGGCTACCTATATATCCCCGCGTCGAAAACAATCGCGGTAAGGAGCCAGAGAATGACCAAGAGCCACCTCGTTGAATATTGAACTTCGAACCTTGAACCTGAATCGGTATACACTTTTAATAATTAGCCTCGATTATCGGCTGTACCGTGCAACCTTTCTCATTCACCATCTCTTCCGATTGACAATGAACTTAGAAAAGAATAGACTTCGTCCTGTACTCGTTTACAGTTGCATTTCATTGAAATGTGTCATATTTCATTCCGTATTTATAAAAACCCGTCCTTGAATACCCAGCAGTTCTACTGCTGGGATGAAAAGGACGATCCTGACGAAGTCAGGATAAGAATCTGTTACAATATGGGCCATGAGCC
>Ga0184615_10000361_pt1 | contig 25778 bp, 27 predicted proteins | sample PLM4_65_coex_FD_133134 | JGI IMG/M metagenome (GOLD analysis project Ga0184615, IMG submission 133134) | Groundwater sediment microbial communities from an aquifer in East River, Colorado, USA - PLM4_65_coex | ecosystem: Environmental > Terrestrial > Soil > Riparian zone | place: USA: East...
GCACCTTCCAGCCCTTCCGCCTGAGCGACAAGCGCCAGCGCCTGGGCGCTCGTCAGCCCCTCGGCGATGGTAACGCGGCGCATCACCGGCTGACCGAAAGCGAGATGGCGCGCAACATCCGCCGCGCTCGCATGCGCCGGAAACGCGAACTCGCCAGCGCGCAACCGCTTCGCTACGCCACTGAGCCGTGCGCCAGCCATGAACACCCGCTGATCGGCAATCACACCCCGGGCGGCGAGCAGATCGGCGATGCGCGCAACGCCGGCGCCTTTCGGGATCACGACGGCACGGAATTCGGTAAGCGGCCCCGGCCCGACATAGGCACGCCACACCCATAATGAGGCAGCAGTGCACAAAACGACGGTGACACACGCAACGACGAGCGCGAGCCGCGTGCGTCTCGTCAATTCGCGGCGGTGAAAATCAGTGAGGCGTTGGTACCGCCGAATCCGAAGGAATTCGACAGCGCAGCACGTACCTTGCGCTCCTTGGCCCTAAGCGGCACGAGGTCGATGTCTCTACAGCCGTCGGATGGGTTTTCCAGGTTGAGTGTCGGTGGCACGATGCTGCGGTTGATGGCCATAATGGAGAAGATCGCTTCCACCGAGCCCGCGGCACCCAGCAAATGACCGATCGCCGATTTGGTCGATGACATCGAGAGCCGGTGCGCCGCGTCGCCGAACAGGCGCCTGACGGCGCCAAGCTCGATCTCGTCGCCCTTGGGCGTGGAAGTGCCGTGCGCGTTGACGTAGTCGATGTCGTCCGGCGTGAAGCCGGCCCGCTTGAGCGCAGCCTGCATGGAGCGGAACCCACCGTTGCCTTCCGGCGACGGCGCGGTGATGTGGTAGGCGTCGCCCGACAGGCCATAGCCTACGATCTCCGCATAGATCTTGGCGCCGCGCTTCTTCGCGTGTTCGAGCTCCTCCAGCACCACGATTCCGGCACCTTCGCCCATCACGAATCCGTCGCGGTCTTTGTCCCACGGACGCGACGCACGCTCCGGCTGATCGTTGAAGTTGGTGGACAGGGCGCGCGCCGCCGCAAAGCCGGCAATACCGAGCCGGCAGATCGCAGCCTCGGTCCCACCCGCCACCATGACGTCGGCATCGTCGATCTGGATCAGCCGCGAGGCATCGCCGATCGCGTGCGCACCCGTCGAGCACGCCGTCACCACGGAATGGTTGGGCCCCTTGAAGCCATAGCGAATGGAGACGTGGCCCGAGGCGAGGTTGATCAGGCTCGCCGGGATGAAGAACGGTGTGACGCGCCGCGGCCCGCGCTCGTGCAGGATGACAGAGCCTTCGTAGATCTCCGGCAGACCGCCGATGCCCGAGCCGATCATGACGCCGGTGCGCTCGAGGTCTTCCTCGGCCGTCGGCTTCCAACCCGCGTCCTCGACCGCCTCGCCCGCCGCGGCGAGCGCGAAGAGAACGAATTCGCCCATACGTCGGCGCTCCTGCGGTGTCACCCAGACATCCGGATTGAACAGGCCCGCGGACGCTTCGCCCTTCGGCACCTGACCCGCGATCTTGGACGGCAAGTCGGTGACGTCGAAGGATTGGATGGCACGCACGCCGGACTGGCCCTCGATCAGCCGCTCCCACGTGGCACCAACCCCCGCGCCAAGCGGGGTGACCATTCCCATGCCGGTGACGACGACCCGTCTCATGCGACGTCGAGTCTCGTGCCGAGGATCAGATGCGATGATTTAGGCGTTGGCTTCAATGAAATTAATGGCGTCCTTAACGGTGAGGATCTTCTCGGCGGCATCGTCGGGAATCTCGCAGCCGAATTCCTCCTCGAAGGCCATCACGAGTTCAACCGTATCGAGGCTGTCTGCCCCGAGGTCGTCGATGAAGCTAGCGTTCTCGCTCACCTTCGATTCGTCGACGCCTAGATGCTCGACGACAATCTTCTTCACGCGCTCGGCGGTGTCACTGGCCATTCCAGAATTCCCTAAATCCCCTCGGTCGAAAGTTTCCTATCATACTTCCCCGGCTGCTGCCACAGCCCGAAAGACCAATTAAATCATGGCCATGCCACCGTTCACGTGCAAGGTTTGACCGGTGATGTACGCCGCTTCCTCGGAACAGAGAAACGCGACGCACGCAGCGACGTCAACGCCGCCTCCGAATCGGCCCATCGGAATGGACGCCATCAGACGCGTTTTCTGCTCTTCGGCGAGGCCCTGCGTCATCGCCGTATCGATGAAGCCCGGCGCGACGCAGTTCACGGTGATGTTACGCGACGCAAGCTCCGCTGCAAGAGACTTGGTCATGCCGACAAGCCCCGCCTTTGAGGCAGCGTAGTTCGCCTGCCCGGGATTACCGGTCTGCCCGACGACTGAGGTGATATTCACGATGCGGCCCCAACGCGCGCGAAGCATGAAGCGCATGACCGCGCGCGACAAGCGGAATGCAGCACTCAAATTGACGTCGAGAACCTGGCTCCAATCCTCATCGGACATGCGCATAGCGAGGCCATCGCGGGTGAAACCGGCGTTGTTGACCAGGATATCGATGCCACCCATCGCCTTGGTCGCATCCGCCACCAGAGCGTCCGCCGCTTTCGCGTCCGCAAGGTCGGCGGGTACGATATGCGCGCGCGCCGCAAGCGATCCGGCGAGCGCTTCAAGCGGATCACGCCGGCGACCCGACAGCGCGACGGTCGCACCTTGTGCGTGCAGCGCTCGAGCGATCGCCTCGCCGATCCCACCGCTCGCGCCTGTCACGAGCGCGCGCTTGCCCTCGAGGGAGAACATCACAACGTCCTCAGGAATGCTTCGACCTCGGCCGGCGTGCCGACCGCTACACCCGAGACCTCAGGATCGATACGCTTGCACAGACCGGCGAGAACCTTGCCCGCACCAAGCTCGACGACGGTGTCTACGTCCTGCGCCTTCATCGCGAGTATGGATTCGCGCCAGCGCACCATCGCCGTCACCTGCTCCACCAGGAACTTGCGGATCGTGGCGGGGTCAGCGACGACGTCAGCGGTTACGTTGGCAATGAGTGGGATCGCCGGCGGCGAGATCGCCGTTGCGGCGAGCGCCTCCGCCATCACGTCGGCGGCCGGTTTCATAAGCGCGCAGTGGAACGGCGCGCTTACCGGAAGCTTGATCGAGCGCCGCGCACCCTTGGTCTTGCCGATCTCGATGGCGCGGTCGATCGCCGTAGCATGGCCGGAAACGACCACTTGTCCCGGTGCGTTGTCGTTGGCCGGGTCGCAGACCTCGTCGCCGGCGGCCTCTTTTGCGATCTCCTTCGCGACGTCGAGATCGACGCCGAGCAATGCCGCCATGGCGCCTTCTCCCACCGGCACCGCCTCCTGCATGGCACGCCCGCGACGCTTGAGGAGGCGCGCCGTGTCGTCGACGGCGAGCGCACCGGCGGCGGCAAGCGCCGAATATTCGCCGAGCGAATGACCGGCGACGAAACGTGCGATCTTTGCCAAAGCAACATTGCCTTCTTTTTCGATCACGCGCACGACGGCAAGGCTCACAGCCATCAGCGCCGGCTGCGCGTTCTCGGTCAGCATGAGGTCGGACTCGGGCCCCTCGGCTATCAATTTGGACAAGCGCTGGCTGAGCGCGTCATCGACCTCCTGCAGCGTATGGCGCGCGATCGGGAACGCGGCGGCGAGCTCTGCACCCATGCCGACTGCCTGCGAACCTTGTCCCGGAAACACGAACGCGCGCGCCATACCATTCCCTTCGTCTTATTTTTGCGCCAGTGATAACGGCCGGGTGCGGGGTGTCAAGGCGGCGTTGCGCGCAAACGATTCATCCCAGCCGAACAACGGCCTCGGTCGCCGCGGCGCCAAGCACCACCACGATCCAGGGGGATACCTTCCAAAAGGCGAGCGCAAGGAACGCCGCGAGTCCAACGGCAAAATCCATTCCTGTCCGAATCGCGCTGGTCCAAACCGGGGTGTAAAGCGCCGCCAGCAATAACCCGACGACCGCTGCGTTGATACCTCGCAGCGCCGATTGGACGGATACCCGGCTGCGCAGCGCGCTCCAGAACGGCAGCGCGCCCGCGACAAGCAGGAACGACGGCAGAAAGATTGCGATCAGGCAGATCAACCCTCCCCACCAGCCGTGCGGCGCTGGGTCCATGACCGCGCCGAGATAGGCCGCAAACGTGAACAGCGGGCCGGGAACGGCCTGAGCCGCGCCATACCCGGCGAGGAAGGCGTCGTTCGTGACCCAACCCGGCGGCACGACTTCAGCCTGCAGCAGCGGCAGCACGACGTGGCCGCCGCCGAACACGAGCGATCCCGAGCGATAGAAGCTGTCGATCAGCTTCACCGTCTGGTCGGACGCCGCAGCCGCGACGAGCGGCAGCCCGATCAACAACACGGCGAAAAGCACGAGCGAAGCAACGGCGGTTCCGCGTCCGATGCGGACCGCGAGTGCGTGACCGGGCGTCGCTGGCGCGGCGCGCAGCACGGCCCAGCCGATCAACCCGCCGAGAACGATGGCGCCGACCTGGCCCATCACCGACGGCACGGCGAGGACGAGCAGCGCCGCCGCAACGGCGAGGCTCGCGCGCGCGCGATCGGGACACAGCGCGCGCGCCATGCCCCACACCGCCTGCGCAACGACCGCGACGGCGACGATCTTGAGTCCATGCAACCAGGCCGCGCCGCTCAGATCCCCGAATGCCGTCACGCCATATGCGAATAGAACCAGCGCAATCGCCGATGGAAACGTGAATCCGATCCAAGCGGCGAGCGCGCCCGGAAGCCCGGCGCGGAGAATGCCGAGCACCATGCCCACCTGACTGCTCGCCGGCCCCGGCAGGAACTGGCACAGCGCAACGATGTCACCATAGGCCGCCTCGTCGAGCCACTTACGACGCTCGACGAACTCGGTCCGGTAATAGCCGAGATGGGCGACGGGCCCGCCGAAGCTCGTGAGGCCGAGCCGCAGAAAAATGGCGAACACCTCCCATACCGATGCGGCGCGCGCAGACGAGGACGCGCTCACCTTGCGAAATACCGCTTCATCGGCTCGAAGTAGTTGTCCTGCCAGCCGCCGTCGCGATAGCTCGTGTGGCCTTCGGGCACGTTCGAGTGGCGCACCGTCACCTTGGTTCCGCGCGGCACCGCGTCGAACGTGACCTCGATTTGGGAGTCCGCGTCCGCGGGCGCGAACTTTGTCGAGCGCCATGATTGGACGATGCGCTTGCCGGGATCGAGGGCAAGCGTGCGGCCGGTGAGATAGCCGTTCCACACCGAGAAGGCGCCGCCCACCTTCGGCTCGATTTCAGCCGGCCTTCCACCAGTCATGGCCGCATGGCGCTTCCCATCGAGCCAGGCGTCATAAACCTCGTGCGGCACGGCCGGAATGACGTCGAAAACCTTGAATTCGAAGGGCATGGCCCAGCTTGCACCGCTGCAAAATCCTTGTATAGTCCGCGCCTTCATAGCTCCTTGCTCTCGGCACGACCGGGGGCTTGGTCCGGGCGGCCGATGCCGATCCATAGGGGGTCGCCGGCGCCGGACCGTGAATAGCCAAAGGGAGGACGCATGGCGCTTTACGAAAGCGTGTTTATCGCTCGCCAAGACATTTCCGCCACCCAGGTGGAAGCGTTGTCGCAGAAGCTCACCACCATCATTACCGAGCAGGGCGGCAAGGTCACCAAGAACGAGTATTGGGGCCTGAAGAACCTTGCCTACCGGATCAAGAAGAACCGCAAGGGGCACTACACGCTCCTCAACATCGACGCGCCGGCCGCGGCGATCCGCGAGATGGAACGCAACATGCGGATCGACGAGGACGTGCTGCGCTTCCTCACCGTACGCGTCGAGGAGCTCGAGGAAGGCCCATCGGCGATGCTGCGTTCGCGCGAGGATCGTGGGCGCCGCTTCGACCGTGACGATCGTGGTGGCCGTGGCGGTGATCGCGGCGGCCGCAGTGAATGGCGTGATCGTCCGCCACGCGCGGGCGGGCGTCGTGAAGGGTTCGAGGCAGGAGAAGAAGAATGAGCACCGCACCCCAGCGCCGGCCGTTTTTCCGTCGTCAGAAGTCGTGCCCGTTCTCCGGGCCGGATGCGCCCAAGATCGACTACAAGGATGTGAAGCTGTTGCAGCGCTTTACGTCCGAGCGCGGCAAGATCGTGCCATCGCGCATCACCGCGGTATCGGCGAAGAAACAGCGCGAGCTCGCCACCGCGATCAAGCGCGCGCGCAACCTCGCCCTTATGCCTTTCCTTCTCAAGTGAAGCAGCGCGCGATCCTGTTGGCGCTCGTCGCCGGTCTGGCGAGTGCGGTGCTCTACCTGTTGCTGACGACGGGCTCGCCGGCCGCGCTGGTGCTCGCCTATTTCAGCCAGACACCGCTGTTCCTGGTTGGGCTCGGGCTCGGGCTCGTTCCAGCGGCGGTCGCCTGCGGAGTGGCGTTGGTCGGGCTCGCGGCGACGACGCAGCTCATGACGGCGTTTCTGTTTCTGCTGCTGACCGCGCTGCCGGTGCTCTACGTCGTACGCCAAGCGCTGTTTTCGCGTCCGCGCGGCGACGGAAGCGTCGAATGGTATCCGCCTGGCCTCATGCTTGGTGGACTCACGATTTATGGATTGGCGCTTCTGTTGCTCATCGACGTCTTTTTCGGGACCGAGGTCGACAACGCGTCACGTGAGTACCTACAGATGCTTGCGCAGATTTCGGATTCGACCCTCGGCCCACGCGCGGAGATGCTGGCGCATTATGTTCCGGGTGCGGTCATCGCCTCGGCGCTGCTGATGATGGTGGCGAATGGCGCGCTCGCCCAGGGCGCGTTGACACGCATGGGCAACGGGCTGCGACCTTCGCCCGAGTGGCGTGACGTGCGCCTGCCGCGTTGGCTGACGCCCACGCTTGCCGTCGCCGCGGTCGCCGCGCTGCTGCCCGACGTGCCCGGCCTTGTCGGCGCAAACGCGGCGATTGTCGTCGCGATGCCTTTCATGCTCGTGGGTCTCGCCGTGTTGCACACGGTATCGCAGCGCTGGCCGGCACGCGGGCTCGCGCTCGGTCTCATCTACGCCACCACCGTCATTCTCGGCTGGCCTGCGATCCTGGTCGCCGGGCTCGGCGTCGTCGATCAATGGCTACCGCTCCGTCGCGGCCGGACCGCCTGACGGAGCAAGGAGGAAGTCCGATGCAGGTCATTTTGCTGGAACGGGTCGAAAAGCTTGGCCAAATGGGCGACGTCGTCGACGTGAAGCCCGGTTTCGCCCGCAACTATCTGTTGCCGCAGGGCAAGGCGCTGCGCGCCACCGACGACAACAAGAAGCGCTTCGAAACCCGCCGCGCGGACCTTGAGGCAAGCAATCTCACGCGCCGCAAGGAAGCGGAGAGCGTGGCCGCGAAGATGAAGGATTTGGTGGTGCCCCTGATCCGTCAGGCGAGCGAAGGCGACCAGCTCTACGGTTCCGTCAGCGCGCGTGACATCCACGCCGCTCTCGAAGAGGGCGGCATCAAGTTGGAGCGCCGTCAGGTGCTGCTCGATCGCACGATCAAGACGGTGGGACTGCACAAGCTGCGCGTCGCGCTGCACCCGGAGGTGATCGTCGACATCACCGCCAACGTCGCACGCTCGCCGGACGAGCTCGCGATCCAGGCGCGCGGCGAACGCCCGGCCGATGTGGCGGCCCGGGCCCAGGAAGCGGCGCTGGCGGCAGAAGAGGTCTTCGAAGGCGAAGCGCCCGAAATCGTGCGTGCACAGCGCCCCGCCGACGAGGCTCGTGCCCCCGACGGAGACGAGGACGAGCCGCCGCCGCAGCGCCCGCGGCGCCGCGTGGTGTCCCGCTAGAATTGCGAGGGCGAACGGCACGTTGAAGCCCCATGCCGTTCGATACGATCGCCTTCGTCGCTGCCGATACCGAACCGGCGCAAAAGGCGCTGCGCAGGCTGCGCCGCCGTTACGGCGATGCGACGCCCGAGAACGCCGACGTCATCGTGACGCTTGGCGGCGATGGCGCGATGCTCGAAACGCTGCATCGCTACATGGATTGCGGCGTCCCGTTCTACGGTATGAACCGTGGCACGGTCGGCTTCCTGCTCAACGAGTTCCGCGAAACCGGGCTGCGCAAGCGCCTGGAAGAGGCGACGCCGGTCACTCTCCATCCGCTGCGCATGGTCGCGCGTACGGTGGCGGACGGCGAGATCGCGGCTATCGCCATCAACGAGGTCTCGCTCCTGCGCGAAAGCCGGCAGGCCGCCAAGCTGCGCATCCGTATAGACCGCAAGGTGCGGCTGAAGGAGCTGGTTTGCGACGGGCTGCTTGTGGCAACGCCGGCCGGGTCGACCGCCTATAACTTGTCGGCGCACGGGCCGATCGTGCCGATTGGATCCAAGCTCCTTGCGCTCACGCCGATCAGCGCGTTCCGGCCGCGACGCTGGCATGGCGCACTGCTGCCGGCCGCGGCCGAGGTGACGATCCAGATCGTCGAGCCGAACAAGCGGCCGGTGAGCGCCGTCGCGGACTACACCGAGGTGCGCGACGTGCGCGAGGTGAAGGTGCGCGAAGCGAACGAGATCTCGCTCACCTTGCTGTTCGACCGCGAGCACAACCTCGAAGAGCGCATCCTCAACGAGCAGTTCGTCCCCTGATTTAGGGCCCGCCCTCCCCGGAAATACGTCGATCTAGCCTGAAATACGTCGATTTAGGGCTCGTTTCCCACAAATCGATATGCCCCTTGACGAACGGGCTCCTGCCATTAAATAACTATCGTGTTAGTAATTAATTGGGCCCGTTAAATGGCTATTTCCCCCCGTCCGCGTTGGCGTCGACGCAAGGACGACCGTCCGGCCGAGATCATCTCGGCCGCCCTCGACAGCTTCGCCGAGCGCGGCTTCGCCGCGACGAAGCTGGACGACATTGCAGCGCGGGCGGGCGTCACGCGCGGCACCCTTTACCTCTACTTTCCAAACAAGGAGGAGCTGTTCAAGGCGATGGTTCGGCAAGCCATTGTCCCGATCTTCGCCGGCCGCGAGGAGATGATGGCGAACGCCACCGAGCCGTCCTCGGTGCTGTTGGAGCGGCTGCTGCTTTCGATTCCGGATGCCGTGCGCGGCACGCGGCTCGCAGCGATCCCGAAGCTCGTGATCAGCGAAGCCGGGAATTTCCCCGACCTCGCGCGGTTTTACTACGAGGAGGTCATCAGCCGCGGTCGGCGCCTCGTCACGGGGTTGATCGCGCGCGGCATCGCGCGCGGCGAGTTCCGGCCCGTCGATACGGACCAGATTTTCTTTTCGGTGGTCGCGCCGCTTTTGGTGGCGATCCTGTTCCACCAGACATTTGCGGACTACGACGAACACAAATTCGATCTGCATCGCCTGTGTCGTAGCCATGTCGATGTGCTGCTGCATGGACTCGTCATCGCCGGAGAAAGAACGTGAAACGCCGCGCCATCGTCATCGTGGCTCTCGTTCTTATCGCTGGCGCTGGGGCGTTGGCATGGACATACCGCCCGTTCCAGCCAGCCTCAGTGCTGTTCAGCGGCTATGTCGAGGCGGATTACGTGTTCACGACCAGCGCCGTCGGCGGCACGCTGACGCGGCTCGAAGTCGCGCGCGGCGACCATGTGAAACCCGGCAAGACCCTGTTCGTGCTCGATGACGTGGCCGAACGCGCTTTACGCGACGAAGCTGCGGGGCGGCTGCGCCAGGCCGAAGCGCAGCTCGCCGATCTGCAGACGGGACGCCGTCCGCCGGAGATCGAGGCGATCGTCGCGCAGCGCGCACAGGCTACGGCGGCGCTACGCTATTCCGAGGCCGAATACGACCGCCAGGTGAAGCTGCGCAGCACAGGCACCTCGCCCGCAAAGCAGTTCGACGACGCGCGCGCCCAGCGTGACCGCGAGCGCGGCCGCATCGAAGAGCTGGACGCGCAGCTCCGCGTCGCTCGGCTACCTGGCCGCGAAGGCGAAATCCGGGCAGCCGAGGCGGCGGTGAGCGCGACGGCGGGAGCCTTGGCACAGGCCGAGTGGCGGCTGGCGCAGAAGCGCGGCGAGGCGCCGATCGCGGCCGTCGTCGTGGATACGCTCTATCGTCCAGGCGAGATGGTCACGGCGGGGCTGCCCGTGGTGCAGCTACTGCCGCCCGAGAACGTCAAGATCCGGTTCTTCGTCTCCGAAACCAATGTCTCGCAGCTTGCGGTCGGCCAAACCGTGTTGGCGGCCTGCGACGGCTGCGGCACACCGATCCCATCGACGATCCGCTACATCTCGCCGCGTGCCGAATTCACCCCACCGGTGATCTACAGCCGCGAACAGCGTGCGCGGCTGGTGTTCATGGTCGAGGGGCGGCCCAATGAACGGGCGGAGGCCTTGCGGGTCGGCCAGCCGATCGATGTGACGCTGGCACACCCGTGAATACCGCCACGCCCGCCATTCAGGTCAATGGCCTGAGCAAGAGCTTCGGCGGAAAACGCGTCGTCGAGAACTTTGCGATCGAGGTGCCGCGCGGTGCCATCTTCGGATTTCTCGGACCGAACGGCAGCGGCAAGACCACCACCATCCGAATGCTCTGCGGCCTTCTCACCCCCGATGCCGGCGAAGGCACGTGCTTGGGTTTCGACATCCGCCGCGAGTCCGACAAGATCAAGCGGCGCGTCGGTTATATGACGCAACGCTTCAGCCTCTACGAGGACATGACGATCCGGGAGAACCTGGAGTTCATCGGACGGATGTATGGCGTGCGCTCGTTGGAAAAACGCACCGACGAGATTCTGGAACGATTCGGCCTGGTTGCACGCCGGGATCAGCTCGCCGGCACCCTATCTGGAGGGTGGAAGCAGCGCCTTGCACTTGCCACCTGCGTGCTGCACGAGCCGGAGCTCCTTCTGCTCGACGAGCCGACAGCAGGCGTCGATCCGAATGCGCGTCGTGGGTTCTGGGACATGATCCACGCGCTCGCCGCCGAAGGCGTCACCATTCTGGTGAGCACCCACTACATGGACGAGGCGGAGCGATGCCATCGCCTCGCCTACCTCGCATGGGGCAAGCTGCTGCTCGAGGGAACGCCGTCGGAGATCGTGTCTCGGTCCGGCCTCATCGCCTGGGAGGTCTTGGGACCCGATCTCGGGGGGCTGCAACATCGCCTTGCCGCGTTGCCGCAGGTTGAGATGGCGGCGCCGTTCGGTGCCGCGCTGCACGTCATCGGCACTGAGGCCGACGCGCTTGAAGCCGCCGTAGCCCCTTTTCTCAATGATCGGCGCTATGCATGGCGACGCGCGGAGCCATCGCTCGAAGACGTGTTCATCCACACCATCGCGCAGAGCGACATCGGGCGAATGTAATGGGCGACGGATTCTCCATCGCGCGATTTCGCGCCGTCTTGGTCAAGGAGTTCATCCAGATGCTCCGCGACCGGCTGACCTTCGCGCTGATGGTCGGTGTGCCGATCATGCAGCTCGTCCTGTTCGGCTACGCGATCAATGCCGATCCGCGTGCCCTGCCGACGGCGGTGGTGCTGGGCGACAACGGTACCTTCGCGCGCTCGATCGTCCGCGCGCTCGAGAACACGACCTATTTCCGGGTCGAGGCCTGGCCGGACAGCCCAGCCGCGGCGGACGAAATGCTCGCAAGGGGTGACGTTCTGTTCGTCGTCGACATCCCGATCGACTTCAGCCACCGCCTCCAGCGCGGCGAGCGACCGGCCATTCTGATCGAGGCGGACGCGACGGACCCCGTGGCCACCAGCAACGCCATTGGGGCGCTCGCCTCGATCCAGCAGACCGCCTTGATGCACGACCTCGTCGGTCCGTTGCGCCCCTTTGGCGCATCCGATCCGCCGTTCGAAATCCGCGTCCACCGCCGCTACAACCCGGAAGGCTCGACGGAGTTCAACATCGTACCCGGCCTGATGGGCACGATTCTCACCATGACGCTGGCCATGATGACGGCGGCGGCGGTGACGCGCGAATACGAGCGTGGCACGATGGAAAATCTGCTCGCCACGCCGGTACGGCCCTTGGAGGTCATGCTCGGTAAGATCATCCCCTATGTCCTGGTCGGCTTCGTCCAAGTCTGCGTGATCCTCGGCACCGCCGTGGCGCTGTTCAGCGTGCCGATCGAGGGCAGCCTTGCCTTGCTGACACTCTGCGTGTTCGCCTTCATCGCTGCCAATCTGGCGGTCGGGTTCACGTTCTCGACGCTGGCGCGGAACCAGATGCAGGCGTTTCAGATGAGCATTTTCTTCTTCATGCCTTCGATGCTGCTGTCGGGATTCCTGTTCCCGTTCCGCGGCATGCCCGAGTGGGCACAAGCGATCGGGCAACTCCTCCCCCTCACCTATTTCCTGCGCATCGTTCGCGGCATCTTGCTCAAAGGCAACGACTGGGCCGAAATCTGGCCGCAGCTTTGGCCGATTCTGATTTTCCTGCTTGTCGTTTCCGCCGTGGCGCTCAGGCGCTATCGACGCACGCTCGATTGATCTCGAACGCCACCGGCGAAATCCATCGAGGCAGCCGGGCGCCTTAACCTTTGCGAAGGGCTCCGATCAGAGCCGACACCGTAGCTTTCGGATCGGTCGATCGCATGACTGAGCCCATAACGGCGACGCCCGCCGCGCCTGATGCGAGACAACTCGACGCGTTCGTTGCTGTAACGCCGGCAAGCGCGACGAGCGGGAGCGCTACCTCCCGCGCAACGATGCGAAGCATCTCCAGCCCCAGCGCCGGCCCATAGCCAGGCTTGCTCTCGGTCGGGAAGATGGGTGACAGCGTCGCGTAGTCCGCGCCCCCGTCAGCCGCGGCGCGCGCTTCGTCGAGCGAATGGGCCGAGACGCCAATCAGTGCCTTGTCGCCGGCGATGCGTCGCGCTTCTACCAAGGATCGTCCTTGCGGCAGGTGGACACCCGCGGCGCCCGCCTCCACGGCGAGCTCGGCATCGCCGTTGATCAGCACGGTCGCGCGGTGCGGCTTCGCTGCTTCGACCAGACGTTTCGCCAATTCCAGCAACTCAGAGTGCGGAAGGTCTTTCTCGCGCAACATCGCCCAGCGCGCACCACCCGCGAACGCGCCAGCCATGGTATCGACGACGTCTCCGCGACAAGTAAGCCGGTCCGTGATGACGAGGAGAGGAGGCGACGGCAGGTCCGTCACACCTCGATCGTCCCCTCCTCGGGGCTCGAGGCCGTGGCGTAGAGCTTGCGCGGGATCCGACCGGACTCGAAGGCGAGCCGTCCCGCCTCCACGGCGAGCCGCATGGCGCGGGCCATCTTCACCGGATCGCGCGCGCCGGCGATCGCGGAATTCAGGAGAATGCCGTCGCAACCGAGCTCGAGCGCGACAGCCGCATCGGACGCGGTGCCGACACCGGCATCGACGATGACCGGAACGGTGCACTGCTCGCGAATGATGCGCAGGTTGTACGGGTTGCGGATGCCCATGCCGGACCCAATCGGCGCGGCAAGCGGCATCACCGCGGCGCAGCCGATATCCTCCAGCTTGCGGCAGGTGATCGGATCGTCGTTGCAGTAGGGCAGCACGATGAATTTATCGCGCACCAAATCCTCGGCGGCCTTGAGCAGCTCGACCGCGTCGGGGAACAACGTGTCCTCGTCGCCGATGACCTCGAGCTTGATCCAATCGGTGCCGAGCGCTTCGCGCGCAAGTTGCGCGGTCAGCACCGCGTCGCGCGCGGTGTAGCAGCCGGCCGTGTTGGGCAGCAGATGATAACGCCCGCCGAGCACGTCGTAAAATCCCTCGCCGCCGGCTTCGACGCTGACGCGGCGCACGGCGACCGTGACGATCTCGGCGCCGCTCGCCTCGATAGAATCCAGCATCACCTGTTGGTTCGGATAGCGGGACGAGCCGATCATCAGCCGGGACGAAAATGTCTTGCCGGCGATGGTCATTCCTTTGGTCGGGGCGGGATTGGCGTCCATGGGTTTATATTAGCCTCCGCGCACGATGCGCACGATCTCGATCTTGTCCCCGGCCTGGATTCGGGTCGCATCCCAAGCGGCGCGCGGCACCACGGTGGCGTTGATGGCCACCGCCAACCCTCCCTTTCCGGGCTCGATGCCGCTCTCGGCCAGGAGCTGGCGTACGTTCACATCGCGCCACTCGCGGCCCTCGCCGTTCACGGTGATGCTCGCGCTCATGCGACGACCCGATGCTCGCGCCCGGCGGCAAAGCGCGCCAGAGAGAACGGCGCGATGGACGGGGGTGCCGTACCGTCGAGGATCAAGCGGCTGATCGCCTGCGCGGTGACGGGCATAAGCAGAATGCCGTTGCGGTGATGGCCGGTCGCCATGATGAGGCCATCGATCGCCGTTTCGCCAAGGATCGGCGCGTCGTCGCGGCTCGCGGGACGCAGCCCGGCCCAGGTCTCGATCAGCGGCAGGTCGTAGGTGCCGGGCAGGGTCTCCCATGCGGCGCGCAGCAGCTCGAAGATACCGCCGGCGGTGAGCGTCGTGTCGAATCCCATCTCTTCCACCGTCGCGCCGACCAACAGCCGCCCGTCGCCGCGCGGCACGATATACGCATCGGGCGCCCATAGGACGCGCGACACGAGCGGCGCCGCCTTGTCCATCTGCAAGGCGAGCATCTGGCCCTTTACCGGGCGTACCGGTGGGCGTACCTCGTCGGGAAGTCCGGGCAGGTTGCGCGACCAGGCACCGGCGGCGATAACGACGCGTTCCGCGTCGATGACGCGACCCTGCGTGCGCACGCCGTGCGCACGTCCGTGACTGATCAGCACCTCCTCCACCGGAGCGTTTTCAATAAGCGTACCCCCGGCAGCGAGGAACGCCGCCTTCAGCGCCGCGACAACCGCGCGGTTGTCGACCTGATGGTCGAGCGGGCTCGAGATCGCGGCGCCGACGCCGCGCGCGAGGTGCGGCTCGAGACGGCGCGCCTCGGCGCCCGTCAGCCATTCCAATTCGCGGCCGATCGACGTGAGATAGTCGTAGCGAAAACGAAGCTTTTCTCGGTCGTCGCGGTCGAGCGCGACGACGAGCGTGCCTTCGGTGCGATAGCCGATCGCCATGCCGCTGGCGCGTTCCAGCTCAGCGGCGAACCCGCTCCACAGCATTTGAGACTCGAGCATGAGCGGAAGCAGCGCTTCCTCCCCCGGCTCGGCTTCGACCTGAGGCGCGAGCATGCCGGCTGCCGCCCAAGATGCGCCCTGCCCGGCCTGCGCGCGATCGACCACGGTCACAGCGCGGCCTGCTTGCGCCAAGCGCCAACCGATGCCCAAACCGCAAACTCCCGCGCCGACGACAACGTTCACGCCACGGCATCCTTCCGGGGAGCCATGCGCGCCTGGAGTCCTGGGTCAGGCTTGCGTGACGGCTCCCTACGCTGGCATCACCCAGGTCAGGTTCTGTGGGTCTACTCTCAGTCCGGCCGAAACCGGACACCCCAGGTCACGCCGATAACGTGGCCGGGCCGACGGGGTTAGTCAAGCCCGCCGGCCCGCTTCAGGTCGAACGAAAACGCAAGGCGTTCCAAGCGTTTCCGGGCTAGATTGCGCGCCCATGGCCTCCACCACCCAAGCCGCGCGCGGCACCTCGTTCTGGCTCGCCGCGCTGATGCTTACCATCGCCGTATTGCTGTGGTCGGGCACCGCCGTGGTCGGGCGCAGCGCCGCGGGTCACGTGCCACCCTTCGCACTGTCATTCTGGCGCTGGCTGATGGCATTCCTGATTTTCCTGCCGCTCGGCGGACCGTCGCTGTGGCGCGCGCGGAGCGCCGCGCTGCGCGAATGGAAATGGCTGGTGGCGCTCTCGTTCCTCGGCATGGGCGGATTCGCGGTGCCCTATTTCACCGGGCTGCAATACACACAGGCCGTGAATGCGGCGGTGCTGAACGCGCTCGGCCCAGTCATGATTCTGGTGATCGTGGCCGTCGCGATGGGAACGCGCATCACCGCGTTGCAACTCATCGGCGTTGCACTCGGCGTCGCCGGCACGGTTTTTATCATCTTCCGCGGCGATCTCGACGCGCTGCTGTCGCTCGGCGCCAATGTCGGCGACGCCTTCCTGCTGCTCGCCGTGTTTTTCTGGTCGCTGTACACGGTGGCGCTTCGGCACGCCCCTGCCGAACTCGACCAAATGGCGCTGATGCTCGTTCTGTCCGGGCTCACCGTGCCGATGCTGGCGCCGTTCTACGCCCTCGAATGGACGATCCGCGGCGGGTTCGCGTTGGACGCACCCAATCTCGGCGCCATCTTCTACGCCGGGGTCTGTTCCTCCGTGCTCGCCTATCTGTGCTGGAACCGCGGCGTCACGGTCATTGGGGCGACCCGCGCGGGCGTTTCGCAGTATCTGATGCCGCTGTTTGGCGCGGTGCTGGCGACGTTGCTGTTGAGCGAGGCTCTCGAGTGGTTCCACTTCGCCGGCATGGTGCTGATCTTCGCCGGCATTGCGTGCTCGTCTTCACGTGAGCGCTAGGCGGGTTATCCGTTCTCCAGCATCTTCCGCATCGTGGCACGGCGGCGCCACATCCAGAACCAACCGATGAGACAGATTCCGGTTCCCGCCGCCACGGGCACCTGAAATCCCAACGGATGCGACAAGACGCCGACGAGCAAGGCGCCGAGGCCCGGTCCGCCGCGCGAGATGAGGCCGTAGACGCCAAGGACGCGGCCACGCATGTTCGATTCAACCGCCGCCTGAACCAAGATCTGCTGCGAGATGCCGGTCACGGACATACAGAATCCGGCACACGCGAGCGCGACGAGGCCAACCCAAAACAGCTCGGTCGAAGCGAACACGAAGATGGTGATGATTAAACCCATCATCGCCGCGAGGCCGATGCTGAGAAGGCCACCGACCTTGCCGCGGTTGGACAGCCAAATGCCCGCAACGATCGCCCCTCCGCCGATGCATGAGGTCATCCAACCGAGTGCATCGGCGCCGGCGCGTCCGAAGACCTGGGCGGCGAAGCCCGGCAGAAGCTCCGTATAGTTGCGCCCGAAGACGGCGATCACGAACGTCAACAGCAAGAGGCCGCCGATGCCTTTATGCCGCATCGCGTAACGAAATCCCTCTAAGATTTCGGACGGCATGTCGCGCAGCGGGCGGCGCGGGCCGACGTCGTCCGCCTGCACGAGCCGGATCATGGACAGCAGTGCCGAATACAGCACATAGCTGGCGGCATTGATGGCGAAGGCAAGCGCTGGGCCTTCGGTGTCGATCAGCCACGCGGCAATGACCGGCCCGACGGCGCGAGCGACATTGAACAGCATGGAATGGATGCCGATGGCCGCGGCCATGTTCTCCTTGGTCACTAAGTTCGGCACCAGCGCGAGACGCACCGGCTGGTTGAACGCGGTGACCGTGCCCTGAATGAGAGTCAGCAGCAACAGAAGATGGATGTCGATCATGTCGAAAAAGGTCAGCAGGAACAGCGCGATGGCTTCGCCGCACTGAAGGACCTGGCTCCAACGCAGCAGCTTGAGCTTGTCGACCCGATCGGCGACCGCGCCCGTAAAGGGCAATAACGCAAGCGCGGGTACGATCTCAGCGAAGACGATGATGCCGAGCCAGGCGCCCGACTCGGTCAGGTGCCAAGTCAGCCAGCCCACCGCCAGGCGTTGTACCCACATCCCGATCATCGAGGCGCCGCTGCCAAGCGCGTAGTAGCGATAGTTGCGCTCCGACAGGGCACGCCAGATGCCGCCCCGACCGGCACGTTTGGCTGTGGCTGGCTTCGAGAGGGAGGACGAGGACGGCACGGTGGGAACAGTACCACCTGAAATGTTGCCCGACCATAAATGCGAGGGGACCCGTGCGCGTCTTGCAAGGCGCGCCCAGGTGCCTCGACGCAACGGAATGGGCTATGATGCGGTCATGAAAAAGTCATCTTGGCGCACACCTGTCGTCGTTCTGATTTGCGGCTCGTCGATCCTGCTGATCACCTTCGGCGTGCGGCAGAACTACGGCCTGCTCATGGGTCCCATCTCGTCCAGCTTGCACTGGGGACGCGAGGTGTTCGCCTTCGCCATCGCGGTGCAGTCGCTGGTATGGGGCGTCACCACCCCGATCGCGGGGTTCATCGCCGACCGCTATGGTCCGGCGCGGGTCGCCGCCATAGGCTCGGCCTGCTACGCGCTCGGGCTGTTCCTGATGTCGCAGGCCTCGACATCGATGGACGCGACGATCTCCATCGGCGTGCTCACGGGCTTCGCGGCGAGCATGGCCGGCTTCCCGGTGGTGCTGTCGGTGATCGGCCGCTCGGTTGGACCGGAGCGCCGCTCGCTCTGGCTCGGTATCGCCTCTGCCGCCGGCTCGTCGGGTCAAGTCGTTCTCGTGCCGCTCGGCCAAGCCTTCATCAACGAGTACGGATGGATCACGGCGCTGATGGGCCTCGCCGCGCTCACCGCCCTGACCATTCCGCTCGCCGCCGCCTTGGTCGGGGGCAACAAGGCCGCGCCCGATCAAACGGCGCGCCAAAGCGCCGGGGAAGCGTTCCGTGAGGCGCGCCGGCATTCCGGCTTCCAGCTTCTGTCGATCGGCTATTTCGTGTGCGGCTTCCAGACCATGTTCATCGGCGCACATTTGCCGGCCTACCTGACCGATCTCGGCTTCTCGCCCTCGCTCGGCGCCACCGCGCTCGCCTGCATCGGCGGCGCGAACATCATCGGGTGCATCCTCTGGGGCCAGCTCGGCGCCAAGTGGCCGAAGAAGAACCTGCTGTGCGTCCTCTATTTCCTGCGCGCGGTCGACATGGCGATCTTCATGTTGACGCCGATCACGGAAATCAGCGTGATCCTCTTCGCCTCGACCATGGGCCTGATGTGGCTCGGCACGGTGCCGCTCACCACCGGGCTGGTGGCACAGATCTTCGGCACCCAGTTCATGGCGACGCTGGTCGGCATTACCTTCGTCAGCCACCAGATCGGCAGCTTCCTCGGCATCTGGCTGGGCGGCGTGTTCTATGACATGTACGGCAACTACGACGCGATCTTCTGGGGCGGCGTGGTCGTCGGCGTGCTCGCGTCCTTCATCCACTACCCGATCAACGACAAGCCGATGGCCCGCCTCGCGGTGGCGCGCGCCTGAACCCTGCAGCATGAGTAGCGCATGAGCGAAACGTCGTTCTGGCGGCGCCCGATCGTCGTCCTCGTGGCGGCGATGCTGTTCGTCCTGTTCACCTGGGGCATCCGGCAGAGCTGGGGCCTCCTGATGCGGCCGATCACCGACGACTTCGGATGGGGACGCGAGGAGCTGTCCCTGGCTTTCGCCACCAACAGCTTGCTCGTCGGCTTGGCGAGCCCATTCGCGGGTGCGATCGCCGACAAGTGGGGGCCGGTCAAGGTGCTTCTCGCCGGCGCGCTGCTCTACACGCTGTCGCTGGTCTGGATGGCACATGCGACGACGCCCATGGGGATGTTCTGGTCGGCCGGCGTGATCGGCGGCATCGGCGGCGGCGCGGCCGGGCTGACCTTGATCCTTGCCATCGTCGGGCGCGTCGCCGGCGAGGAGCGGCGCAGCCTGTGGTTCGGTCTCGTCTCCGGCGCGGCGACCGCAGGCCAGCTCGTCATCGTGCCGATCTATCAGCACGTGCTCGACCTCTCGGGCTGGGTCGACACCGTGCTCGTTATGGCCGGCATGGCGGCCCTGCTGGTGCCGATCGGCGCCGCTATGACCAAAGCCGGTCAGGCGGCGCTCGCCAAGAAGGACCAGCAAACCCTCGGCCAGGCGGTGCGCGAGGCACGGCGACACAAGGGGTTCCTGATGCTGACCGCGGCATTCTTCGTTTGCGGCTTCCAGCTCCAGTTCATCGCCAACCATTTGCCCGCCTATCTGCAGGACCAGGGTGCCGCCGGCGCGCTCGGTGCCACGGCGATCGCGCTGATCGGCCTGTTCAACATGATCGGCACGTGGGTCGCCGGGCTGCTCGGACAAAAGCTGCGCAAGAAATACTTGCTGTGCTGCGTCTATCTCGGACGCTCGGCGATCATGCTCGCCTTCATCTACGCTCCGATCTCGCCCTTCACGGTGACGCTGTTCGCCTGCGGCGTCGGCACGCTGTGGCTTGCCACTCTGCCGCTGACCTCCGGCATGGTCGCCACCATGTTCGGCCCGCGCTACATGGCGACGCTCTACGGCATCGTGTTCGTATCGCACCAAATCGGCAGCTTCATGGGCGTGTGGCTCGGCGGCCGCCTCTACGACGTCACCGGCAGCTACATGACGTCGTGGTGGCTCGCCACCGCGCTCGGCGGCGTCGCAGCATTGCTGCACTTCCCGATCGACGACCGGCCAGTCGCAAGGCTGAAGGCCGCCGAAGCGCGGGCGGCAGAATAGTGGTTGGGGCGGGTCTTGGACCCGCCCCGTGTTTCACTTCATCCCGATCATCTTCTTGGCGTTGCCCTCGTCGATTGCGGCGCGATCCTTTTTCGACAGGCCGAGCTCGTCGAGCGAGCGCAGCGTATCGCGGATCAGCATCGAGCCGCCGTCGGAGGCGAAGGGCGAATCCGAGGCGAACACGGTCTTGTCGACGCCGAAGAAATCGATGCCGCAGCGTGTCGCGGCCGTGGCGCCGAACAGTGCCGTGTCGGCCCAAAACATCTTGAAATAGTCGATCGGTTTCTTCCCGCTTTTGGCCATCTGCGCGATGATCGGCGCGTAATCCTCGTCGTAGGTGCGCAAGCCCAGATCGTTCATATGCGGGTTGATGCGCGCCTCCGCCTGCGGCACATAGCCGCCCATGTGGTGCGCGATCACCTTGAGGTTCGGCAGCCTATCGAGCACGAGCCCGAACACCAGCCGTGCCATCGCCGCGGTGATCTCGTAGTCCCAGCCGAACAGCCACCAGATTTCGTATTTCGACTTCTTCTCCGCCTGGTAGTCGGGGAAGTTGGCGCCGCGCGAGGGGTGCAGCCAGACCGGCTTGCCCGTCTGCGCCATGCGTTCGAACACGGGGAAGAACTCGGGCTCGTCCAGCGCCCTGCCCGACACGTTCGAGTGGAGCTGGACTCCGACGAAGCCGGGCAGGCCAAGGCAGCGGTCGATCTCCTTCACCGCCGCGTCGATGTTGTTCATCGGCAGCCCGGCGAGAAAGCCCGGGAAGTGATCGGGGTGCTTCTTGCATACATCGGAAAGCCCATCATTGGCGATGCGCGCGAGGCCGGGCGTCTCGTCCGGTCCGCCGAGCTCGTTGATGGGCGGCTGGCTGAGCGACAGGATCTGGCAGTAGTCGTCGAATTCGTCGACCTGGCGCAGCCGCGCGTCGAGGTCGTAAAGCGGCTTGTACAGCATCCAGCGCTTGACCGGGCCCGGCGGCAGCTTCTTCGACAGGATCTCGAAGAAAGCCGGTGGGAAGTAGTGGTTGAACACATCGATTTTCATTTGCGCCTTCCGCTCTCTATAATTCGGGCGAACCCACTCAGGAGGTCGCCATGGCTTACACCCTCGATAATTTCTGCTCGGACACCTGCCAAGCCCTCAAGGATAACCCGGGCCGCGCCGGCCGCGACAAGGTGCGCACGCTGCTCGAGCGGCTGCTCGAGAACAAGGACTTCGTCGCCGCCAACTGCGGGCCCGATGCCCCGGAGGGCATCCATACGCTGTATCACGACAAGGAAACCGATTTCTACGTGCTCGCTCACATCCAGACAAAGAGCCGCAAGTCGCCGCCGCACGACCATGGAACGTCCTGGGCGGTGTACGGCCAAGCGGTCGGACATACCGACATGACCATGTGGGACCGCCTCGACGACGGCAAAACGCCGGGCCACGCCGAGATACGCGAAGGGCGCAAGTTCCGCCTCACCCCCGGCAAGGCCGGCCTGTTCGACGTCCGTGAGATCCACCAAATCGAGTTCACCGAGAACGCGCGCTTCGTCCGCATCACCGGCACCGACCTCGCCACCGTCCCGACTTACCGCTACGACGAGAAAGCGAAGACCGTGAGCGTGGCCGACCGCTCGGGCCAGCACGCGGGCGCCGGCGCGGTCGGCGTACGCTAATTAATAAGGGGAACGACGTGCGGATTGTGGTGAACGGGCAGCAGGCCTTCGGCAAATCGGTGCTGGAGAAGATCCTCGCCAAGGGCATGGACGAGGTGATCGCCGTCTACGGCAACGAGGACAAGCCGGGCGTGCGGCCCGATCCGCTGGTCGCCTTCGCGCGCGAGAAGGGCGTCCGGCTCGAGCAGCCGAAAAGCTTCAAGGAGGAACCCGAGTGGGAAAAGCTCAAGGCCATGTCGCCCGATCTCTGCGTAATGGCGTATGTCACAAAGTTCGTGCCGTCGGGGTTCCTCAACGTACCGAAATACGGCACGATCCAGTATCACCCGTCCCTGCTGCCGCGGCATCGCGGCCCCTCCTCGATCAACTGGCCGATCATCCACGGTGAGACCAAGACCGGGCTTACCATCTTCTGGCCCGATGACGGGCTCGATACCGGCCCCATCCTGCTGCAGAAGGAAACCCCGATCGGACCCGACGATACGCTCGGCAGCGTCTATTTCGACCGGCTGTTCCCCATGGGCGTCGATGCCATGCTGGAAGCCATCGAGCTGGTGCGTGCGGGCAAGGCGCCAAAAATCATCCAGGATGAGTCGAAGCAGACATACGAAAGCTGGTGCCGCGCCGACAATGTCGGCGTCGATTGGTCGAAGCCGGTCGCCGAAGTTTACAACATGATCCGCGGTGCCGATCCGCAGCCGGGCGCTTGGACGACGATCGGCGGCATTCGGGTCGCCCTGTTCGACGCGCGCCGCGGCGAGGGCACCGGCACGCCCGGTCAGGTACTAGCCGTCGATGACAAAGGAATGACCGTCGCGGCCCAAGGAGGCGCCGTGCGTATCGGACGCATGCGCGCCGACAAGGGCGAGAAGGTCGCGGCGGCACAGATCGCGACCGAGCGTGGACTCAAGCCTGGATCGACGCTCGGCTAGGCTAAGAGGCGATGTGGCGCCGCAGCAGCCGGTTATAGATCCAGGCGAAGACGACGCCGGCAACGAAGAAATCGACGAAGGCCCACACCGCGCCCGAAACGGAACCGACGAAGGTCGGCTCGTAGCCGATGAACAGCGGGCGAGCACCTGGACGACCAGGATGCCCCACCCGAACATCGCCGTCGTCAGTCCGATCAGAAACACGAACAACGCCGCCGTCGCGCCGAGCGCGATCCCCAGCGACAGGACGCCAAGAGTGGCGCGCTCGACCACACGTGGCACAGGCGCCGTCTCGATCGCGATCGTCTCGAGTCGTGTTTCGAGAGGTTGCAAATGCGGCGCTTGGATTGTTTGGGCCATGGGACTCCCTTTCGTGGAACGCGACCATGCTCAACGTTGCGTTCGCGCAGCGCGTTCCCGGACGCAGGCCCCTACGTACCTTGAAAGTTGAACCTCAGCGCCGTCCGAACAGGCGCTCGATGTCGGCAAGCTTGAGCTCGACATAGGTCGGACGGCCGTGGTTGCACTGGCCCGAATGCGGCGTCGTTTCCATCTGGCGCAGCAGCGCATTCATTTCGTCCGGGGCGAGGCGCCGCCCCGCACGTACACTGCCGTGACAGGCCATGGTCGAACAGACCTCTTCCAGGCGTTCCTTGAGCGCGAGGCCGTCACCCAGCTCGGCGATCTCGTCGGCGAGGTCGCGTACCAGCGCACCGGCCTCCGCTGCGCCGAGGAGCGACGGCACTTCGCGCACCACAACTGCAGATGATCCGAACGATTCCACGACGAGGCCCAACTCCGCCAGCTCGGCGGCGCGCTCGGCGATGCGACGCGCTGCTTCAGCATCCTCGAACTCGACCACCTCGGGGATCAACAGCATCTGGCGTTTGACGCCACCCGAGGCGAGTGCCGCCTTCATGCGCTCGTAGACCAGACGCTCATGCGCCGCGTGCTGGTCGACGATGACGATGCCGTCTTCGGTTTGCGCGACGATGTAGGTTTCGTGGAGCTGCGCTCGCGCCGCGCCGAGGGGATGGGACGTCGCGTGTTCGGCGACAGTCGCCGCGCCAGGCGACGCCGACGGCGCATCGGTGCCCGACAAAGGCGCGATATACGCGGCCTTGTCTTCGGCAAAGCCCGCCGGCACGAACGAACGCGGCGGTCCCCAGGCGCCACCCGAATGGGGCCGCGCTGCGCCGAGCGCCGCGGCGGACACGGTGGTCGAAGCACGGTGGCCGGCGCCTGCGAGCGCATGGCGCAGCGCCCCGACGATGAGCCCGCGCACGAGTCCCGCGTCGCGGAACCGCACTTCTGCCTTGGCCGGGTGAACATTCACGTCGACGGTGCCGGGCGGCGCTTCGACGAACAGCGCCACCATGGGATGGCGATCCCGCGCCAGGAAATCCTGATAGGCGCCCCGCACCGCGCCGGCGAGCAGTCGATCCTGCACCGGCCGGCCGTTGACGAACAGATACTGCGCCTGCGAGGTGGCGCGGTTGAGCGTGGGGAGACCCGCGTAGCCGGTGAGCCGCACCCCCTCTCGCTCGGCCTCGATGGCGAGCGCGTTGTCGGCGAAGTCCTGCCCCATCACACCGGCGAGCCGCGCGAGCCGCGCGTCCAGAAGATCGCCCTGCGTTTCGGTAAGGCGCAGAACGACGCGGCCGTCATCGGTGACGGTGAAAGCGATGTGCGGATGGGCCATCGCGAGTCGGCGAAGCGCCGCCAACGCGTGCTCGCTTTCCGTGCGCGACGCCTTGAGAAACTTGAGCCGCGCCGGGGTGGCAAAAAACAGATCGGCGACCTCGACCCGCGAGCCGCGTGCGATCGGCGCAGGTTTCAAAGGCTGCGCGCGCCCGCCTTCGATGCGCAGCACCCAGCCATCGGAAGCGCCCGCCGCGCGGCTCGCGATCTCCATTCGGCTCACCGCCGCGATCGATGGCAGCGCCTCGCCGCGGAAGCCGAGCGTCGCGATGTCCATCAGGTCTTCGCCCGCGAGCTTGGACGTGGCGTGACGCTCGACAGCGAGCTCGAGCTCCTCGGCGCTCATGCCGCTGCCATCGTCCGTAATAGCGATCAGCGTGCGTCCGCCGTCGCGGATGGCGACATCGATTCGTCGCGCGCCGGCGTCGATCGCGTTCTCCGCCAGCTCCTTCACCACGGAGGCCGGCCGCTCCACCACCTCGCCGGCGGCGATGCGGTTGACCAGCGATTCCGGCAAGCGGCGGATTCTCACTGCACCCGCTCCGGCGCGCGCGACAGATATTCGCGGGTCAGCACCTTGCCCTCCTCCACCGCCGGCTGATCGAAGGGATCGACGCCGAGGAGATGCGCGGTGATGATCGTCTCCAGCATGAAATGCATGAGGAGTGCGCCCATGGCACGCTCGTCGAGCCGTGCCAGACGGAACAGCCGCGTCGGCCTCCCGTTACGCATCAGCGTCTCCGCCGTCGCGCGACCCTCGGCGTCCATCAGCGCGCCCATGGAGCGTCCGGCGAGATAGCCGAGCGAAGGATCGGAGGCGAGCGTCTTGTCGATGACCGGACCGTCCTCCGCGCAATCGAGCAGCATCAGCGAATAGAGCTTGTCGCGCGGACCTGCGAGGTAGAGCTGGAGCTGCGAATGCTGATCCACCGTGCCGACGGCGCGGATCGGCGTGGTACCGGTGCCATTCTTGCCCAGGCTTTCGGCCCAGAGCTGGCGGAACCACAGTGCGAAGATGGCGAGCCGGTCGCAGTAGGGCATCAGCACGGTCTGGGCCGCGCCCTTGTAGCGCAGCAGAGCAACCGCCAGTGCGGCACCCATCGCCGCCGGCACCCGGCCCGGATCGCGCGCGTCGAGCGCCGCGTCGAGCACCGAAGCCGCGCCCTCCCGCAGGGAGACTGCATCGAGCCCGGCGATCATGGCCGGTAGCACGCCCGTCACCGACAGCACCGAATAGC
>Ga0184615_10000363_pt1 | contig 25702 bp, 23 predicted proteins | sample PLM4_65_coex_FD_133134 | JGI IMG/M metagenome (GOLD analysis project Ga0184615, IMG submission 133134) | Groundwater sediment microbial communities from an aquifer in East River, Colorado, USA - PLM4_65_coex | ecosystem: Environmental > Terrestrial > Soil > Riparian zone | place: USA: East...
ATATGCCTTTTCTGCAAATTGCTTTCAGGGGCCGAGGCGTGCCTTCGAATCGCATGGGCTGCACATTTCAGATGTGAATCGCCCGATTGCACAAAAGTTGACTTCAAATCTATCATATCTATCATAGTATTATTGATACGCTGTCAATGTTTTTTGCCGCTGACGAGGCAATCCACGCCCAGTTCCATAGTGATCTTTTCCCTTGTTGACTCCGGCGTGGAAAGGCCCTAAGCTTGTCTCCCTTAACCCTTTGAGGTGAGTCGATGACCTATCAGCATATTCTCTACGAAAAGAAGGAGGCGGTCACCGTGATCACGATGAACCGGCCGCCCTTGAACGTCCTGAACCAGCAGGCGATGGACGAGTTGGAGCAAGCCCTCCTCTCAGCCAGGGATGATCCCGGGGTGCGAGTAGTCATCTTAACGGGGGCCGGGGAGAAAGCCTTCATTGCCGGGGCCGATATCGCCGAGATCCAGGCCATGGTTTCCACTGGGGCACTGAACGCGCGGGAGACCTTTGCCAGAAGGGGCCAGCGGTTGGTGACGAACGTCGAACGGCTGGGGAAGCCGGTCATCGCCGCCGTCAATGGCTACGCGCTGGGGGGGGCTGCGAGATCGTCGAGGCGGCCCATCTGGCAATCGCAGCAGAGAACGCCAAGTTCGGCCAACCCGAGGTCAACCTCGGCTTCAACCCCTGCTGGGGTGGGACCCAGCGCCTCTCCAGACTCGTCGGCAAGAAGAGAGCCCTCCTGATGCAGCTCACCGGACAGATGATCGATGCGCCAGAGGCCTTGAGAATCGGCCTCGTGAATCAGGTCGTTCCCTTGGGCGAGCTCCTTTCGACAGCCGACCGGCTGGCGAAATCCATCGCAGAGAAAAGCCCTGTCGCCATCCGTTTGATCCTCGAGGCGGTCAACCACGGCTCCGAGATGGCCTTAGACGACGCCCTCCGCTACGAGGCCGATCTGTTCGGGTTGGCCTGTCCGACCGAGGATATTGGGGAGGGGCTCAACGCCTTTCTCGAGAAACGGAAACCCTCTTTCAAGGGCTGTTGAAGAAGGAAATCGCGCTCAGCAGGGAGGAGCGACGCACGCTGAGGTGTTGACTCGCCCATGGTGAAGGACGCGCATATCAACAGAGGAAAGGTGGAGCGGGATTGGCGAGTGCGTGGGTTTAGCTGCGGCCTCTGGACTGACCCACCCGGCCAGGTATGGCGAGACTTTACACACCATGTGGACGAGTTGTTCATGGTGGTCGAAGGAGAGGTGGAACTGGAAATGCCAGAACGAACCTTCCGCCCGGCCATCGGCGAGGAGGTGTTGATCCCGGCCAGGGCGGTCCACACGGTACGGAACGTGGGGTCCAGTACCGCTCGGTGGCTCTATGGCTACCGGAAGGGGGGCTCGTGAAGCATCTCCCGGCGGGCCGGCGAAAGATCGCCGGGATCGCTGACGTGGGGGATTAGGTTGAAGGACCTGCACAGCACGTTCTGTCCCCACGGTGCCTCAGATGCGTTTCGGGCTTAGAGCAAAAGAAACGCTGGTCGTCACCCTTCTTACGTTCCTGGTGGTGGCCACCACTACCCTCATTCACCTCTCACAGTTGACCAGGGTCGTGGTCCAAGAAGCGTTGCGTCAGACTGAGCTGATCGCTGAGCAGATCCATACACAAAGCCTCCGGTCACTTTCCCGAACCCATGGCAGAACCCCCCAGGAAGTCCTCACGAGAGATCCAGATCTGAAAAGCCTCATCGACGCCAGTGTCAGACATTCGCCTTACCTCATGTACGCGCTGGTCGCCGACCAGAAGGGGATGACGATCCTCCACAGCGAGAAGGAGAAGGAAGGTTCAGGCGCTCCGGAGAGGCCGAGCCTCCGAGAGCTCCTTGCGCTCAATCCCGTTCGCCGCTTCTACGGCCTGTACCAGGAGGGGAAGCTCTACGAGGTTTCGCTTCCAGTGAGTCTGAACGGCGGCAAGCCCTTCGGAAGCATCAGGTTCGGGATCGGCGCCAGCCTCTTGAGAAGAGAGTTGAACGCCGCCCTCAAACAAAGCCTCGCCCTCGCTGGCCTTGCCCTGCCCTTGGCCTGGCTTGTGGCGATGGGCTTAGCCAACCGGATGCTGGCGGAGCTGCGCGCCGCGTCACTTGTCGATGAACTTACAGGTCTGTACAACCGGCGGGGATTCCTGTTCTTGACGCAACAGCAATTAAAGATCGCCAACCGGATGAAGCGGGGATTGCTCCTTCTGTTTGCCGACCTTGACGACTTGAAGCGGATTAATGATACCCTAGGCCACCACGAAGGCGATCTGGCATTGGTCGAGACGGCCAACATGCTGAAAGAGACGTTTCGCGGGGCGGACATCATTGCTCGAATCGGTGGGGATGAGTTTGCGATTATCACGATTGAAGCCCGCAAGGACAGCTCCGAGATCCTCACGAGTCGTTTGCGGGCAAACCTGGAAGCCCGCAACGCCACCGGACCCCGTCCCTACAGGCTGTCCCTTAGCGTGGGTGTCGCACGCTACGATGCCGAAAACCCCTGTTCCATTGGCGAACTGCTGGCCCAGGCGGATGCATTAATGTATGAGCAGAAACACGGCAGCAGCGCTCTTAGCTCACGCGGACTTCAGGGATGAGCAGGACGAGCAACATGACGAGAAAAGACGTGAGTCAAGGAGCGGTAAGCGGGGCCGCTTCGGGCCGAAAGCCAGTGGTTCGCATGCGCGGGCGTCGCTACGAAAGCTTGATCCCGTACTTCTTCATGAGACGGTGGACCGTCTTGCGGTCCACGCAAGCGGTCTTCGCCGCCTGGGAGATATTGCCGTCGTGACGCTTGAGAAGCTGGATCAGGTAGTCCCGCTCGAACGAGGCGGCCCACTCTTCCTTCGCCCGCTTCAACGGAAGATCTTTAGGCGAGACGGCCTCGACTTTGATGCGGATGTGCTCCGGCAACTCTTGGGGCCGCAGCAGCTCGTGCTCGGCCAGGACCACCGCCCGCTCAATGACGTTTTGCAGCTCGCGGACATTCCCCGGCCAGGTGTGCTCCTCTAACAACCGCATCGCCTCTGAGGTGATCCCCCTGACCTCCTTCCCGCTGCTGGCCGCGTACTTCTTGAAGTAGTGGTGGGCGATCAACGGAACATCTCCTTTGCGGTCGCGCAGGGGCGGCAGCGGGATAGAGATCACGTTCAGGCGATAGTACAGGTCCTCGCGGAATCCCCCCGTAGCCACCGAGTGAGCCAGATCGCGGTTGGTGGCGGAGATCACGCGCACATCCACCTCGATGATCCGATTTGACCCGACCCGCCGCACCTCCCGTTCCTGGAGTACCCTGAGCAGCTTGGCCTGTAGATTCAGGCTGATGTCACCCACCTCGTCCAGGAAAATAGTCCCCCCGTTGGCGAATTCAAAGAGCCCGGGACGGGTGGCCTGCGCCCCCGTGAAGGCCCCCTTCTCATGCCCGAACAGCTCGCTTTCCAGCAGGTTCTCGGGAAGGGAGGCACAATCCACCGGGATAAAGGGTCCTGCCGCCCGGCGACTGTTGACATGGAGACTCCTGGCGATCAGCTCCTTTCCGGTCCCGGTCTCGCCAATGATGAGGATGTTGGCCTCGCTCTTGGCGACCTTCTTGATGGTCTCAAACACCTGAATCATTGGCAGGCTTCTGCCGATGATGTTATCAAAGCGATAGGTCGCGGTGAGCTGCTCCAGGAGGCGGCGGTTCTCTTCCCGCAAGCGACGCTGCTCCAGAGCCCGCTCGACGCACACCTTGAGCTGGTCGGCCGAAAACGGCTTGGGCAAGTAATCGAACGCGCCCTCTTTGATTGCCTCGACGGCGGTCTCGATCGTGGCAAAGGCAGTGACTAGGATCACCGTGGCCTCTGGATCAATGGCGCGGATCGCCCGGAGAACACCCAGGCCATCCAGGCCCTGCATCCTGAGGTCGGTGAGCACCAGATCAGGCCTCTCCCGCTCGTACAGCAGGGAGGCCTTGGCGCTGTCGGCCTCGGTCACGACCTCGTAGCCAAGGCGCGACAGGAGTCGAGTGCAGTTCTCCAACATGTCCACCTCGTCATCGATGACGAGGACTCGGCCCAACTTCGGCATCGAGCGATCTCCCCCTGCCCCTACCGGTCTCGCACTGGCAACGTGATCGTGAAGGTCGTTCCCTTGCCGACCTCGCTCTCCACTTCCAATGTCCCCCCATGCTCCTTGACGATCCCGTAGCTGATCGACAGGCCCAGCCCGGTGCCGTTCTCCTTGGTCGTGAAGAACGGATCGAAGATCCGCTGCACAAGCTCATCGGGCATCCCTTCTCCGGTGTCAGCGATCAGGATCTGGACACCAGTCCCGTCCGTCCGCAGGCGGCTCTCCACGCGGATCCGGCCACCTGCCGCCATCGCCTCCCTCGCATTCGTGAGCAGGTTGAGCAACACCTCTCCCAACTGCCACCCGTTCCCCACCACCTTCGGCAGATCAGGAGTGAGGCGCCGCTCCAGGAGGATCCGCTCCTTTTCGAGCTGCTTCTCGATCAGAAGAAGCGTCTCCTCGATGACCGCGTTAGGGTCGAGAGGCACCAGACGCCCCGCCGCAGGGCGGGAAAAGGATAGCAGCCCCTGAGTCACGCGCGCCGCCCGCTGAGCGTGCTTGTTAATCACCTTCAGGTCGTCGATAAGCTGCTTCGGGATGTTCATCTCTTCGGCTTCCATCAAGACCACCTCGACCCGGGAGCTGATGACCCCCAAAGGGTTGTTGATCTCGTGGGCAAGGCCAGCCGAGAGGGTTCCGAGGGCGCTCAGCTTCTCGGCTTGGCGCATCTGTCGTTCCAAACCGACGCGTCCGGTCACATCCTCGATGACCAGGACCGCCCCCTGTAGCTCCCCCTTCACGTCCCGCATCGGATAGCCATCCACGTTAATGATGATCTTCCCTTTCTTCAGGGTCTGATGCTCCAACTCCCGAAGGTGCATCTCCCCCAACCCTCCGAGGAGCACCCCTCGCAGGGGATCCATCACCCCTTCCTTTTCGAGCGCGGGAAACGCCTCCGGCAATCGGCGTCCGACGACCTCAGCCGATGTGACGCCATATTTGGCTTCCATGGCGCGATTCCACGTCGTCACCCGCTCATCGAGGTCCACGGCGATAATCCCATTCGTAATGCTCATCATGATGTTCGCCAGGTGTTCTTGGAGAGCGCGCTCCTGCGCGTAAGCCTCTTCCAGGCGAGCTGACTTTTCCCCCAGCGCACGGTTCACCGCTTGCAGTTCGCGCCGGCTCCATCGCTCCCGCTCAGAGATGATCCCGAGAGGCACCATCACCAGGACCATGAACCCCAGCCGCAACGAGACAACGCTGGCAGAACCCGGCTGCCAGGTAGGCCAAATAGTCATCATGTACAGGAGGGAGGATGAGACAAGCACGCCAATGGCGCGCCCGATGCCATAATAGTATGCCTGCAGGGCGGCAATCAGGTAGAGGCCCAGATAGAATGGACTCTCGACCCCTCCCGTTAGCCTGATCAGGACGAGGGCAAACGCGAGGTCGATTATAAGAATTAGGATGTTGAGCTGCATCACCCTGCTTTGCTGGAAGGTGATCCAGAGGTAAAGCAGGATGCAGTATGCTGTAAAGGCGTGCAACAAGAAGGCTGCTGAGTGTCGGTGTGCGGCGTCGAAGGGGGTGAGAAAAAGCCACCCATAACTCCCGACGATGACCGCGAGACGGAGAGCGGCAAAATCGCTGATTGGCGAGCTCTGCTGCTTCCGCCTCAGGATTGCAACCATGCGATCACTAGGCTTCATTGGCGCTTCTTTCGCCGAGTACCAGCACTGTTCATTGTCGCGATGTTCCCGCTCCCATCACGGCTTGGGGTCTTGCTATTGTAATCTCTTCCAGGGAGGCCGGTCAACTTCTCTTACTAAGCGCTGCCTCGCTCGCTCTTCGCTTGACATCCTGGGTAGGGTGTAATATGGTTTCGAGATGTTAGACAATTGTGATGGCCGCAGGATGACTGTTGTCCGACTACGCTTTACGATTTTCTTGGCGTACTACTCACCAACGCCCTCTTGAGTCTAGGTCGACCTGAGAGGGCGTTTGTGTTTCTGGGTTGAGCGGAGCTCAGATCGGCGCTTGCGGTGACTCAGGTGCTCATCGACCGCGAACTGAGGTGTAGAATGCAGTCACCCACATGAAGTGCCTTAAGAAATGAGGAGTCCGAAGTGTCTGTCCAGCAGGTCGCCCTTGCAGCCGAGATAATCCCGGCCGATGGCGAGGCCCTTAAATGGGGAAGTGCGCTAGACTGGGCGATCACGCTCACCATTGGGCTCTCGGCGCTGATCCTTGCCTGCATCCTGGTTTCCCTCATCGTCTACAGGGGGCGCCAGACTGAGGGGAGCGCTCTCTGGGTCCACTTGCTCTCGCTCGGCATCTTCCCTCTCTTGCTCCTGGCGGTCGGCAATTTTGCTGTCCTCGAATACGCCAAAGAGGTCCATTTCTGCGGGTCCTGTCACAGGACGATGAAGGTCTACATCGATGACCTACACAATTCCAAGAGCCAATCGCTGGCGGCCCTCCACTTCCAGCACCGCTTCGCCCGAGAGAGCGAGTGCTACACGTGTCACGCTAACTACGGGGTACATGGTACCTTCGAGGCGAAGTTGACGGGCCTCCGAGACGTCTACACGTACATGACTAGGACATACCATCTCCCGCTCAAGATGCGGGCGCCATTCGAGAACGCACTCTGCCTCAAGTGTCACAATGGCGCCAAGCGCTACATAGCCCTAGAGGTCCATCTTAAACTTGCAACGGTTATCAAGGATGGGAAGTTACCTTGTGCGTCGTGCCACAGGCGCGCCCATGACCTCCCCAAACCCGCAGAGGCTACAAGTCCAGGAGGAGTGGGCTGATGTTTGGCGTAGGATGGAAGGTGCTGCCTGGGCTGAGGACGGGCGACTGGCGATCGAAGCTCATCGCGCTCTCTCAGATCGCCATCGGGTGTGTCGCGTTGCTCAGTCTCCTCGCCATGCTGACTCGGGCTCCGCTCTTGCTACTCGGGTTCGGTGCGGCGCAGGCGTTGATCCTCCTCGGCGTCGTTCTCTTCGTGGTCGTCGCGATCTTTGCCCAGCGTACTATGGTCCTTGAGGAGTTCGGTCCGGGCGAGGTGATCTTCCAAGAGGGGGATCAGGGCCGGCACGTCTATGTGATCAAGTCCGGGACCGTCGAGGTCCTCATAAAACGTCCAGATGGCTCCCAGGAGGCAATCAGGCGCCTGGGCCCGGGTGAGCCCTTCGGGGAGATGGCGCTACTCCGGAACGCCCCGCGGAGCGCCACCATCCGGGCGGTGACCGAGGTGCAGGTCTTCAAGATGAGCCCCAGCAACTTCGCCGCCCTCTATACGAACCTGCCGGGGCTCAGGGAAAGTTTCAATACAATCATGGAGTCGCGTCTCAAGGAGATCGAGCCGCGCAAGTAATGCAGCCCAGCTACTGCCAACCTTCATCCCAACAGGCTGCCGAAGCGATCGACGTAATGACGTCCATCAACCGGTTGAAGGGCCGGGCGTCGGGAATTCTCTGGATAAATACTGTTCGGACAGTTACAGCCGTCCGTAGACCTTCACAGCGAACAATGGGAGGCAGCCAATGGATCAAGGTTTCTCTTTTACCAAGAAAATGAAGGACGGTGACATCATTGTCGAGGATGGTACCTTGGCTTTCTATGCCTACGTCCTCAAGTCCGGTAAGGCCAAGGTGCTGAAAGATATCGAAGGTAGGCTGGTGGTGATAGGGACGTTACACGCGGGGGATGTTTTTGGGGACATGGCCTTCCTGGGGGGAGAGAAGAGGACCGCCTCGGTCATCGCGGACGGCAACGTGGAAGTCGAGGTGATCGGAAGGGACACCTTTATGGAGGCCCTGGAGCAACTTCCTCAGGGTGTACGCACGAAGCTAGAGGCCATGGTCAGTACTCTCAACGGGATAACTGAGGTCCATAGCCGGTTTAGGGCACACCTCAGTGAACTGCAGGCGTTGAGGGAGAAGATCATTGATCTGAAATCGTTTGAGAGGGAGGTAGACGAGATGCCCGAGCTGCTGCGCGCGGTGGCAGTCGCGTTGGTCCATCGTCTCAATGCTTCCATCGAAGGGTGCACCAGACTAGCGGCCCAGGCCGAAGAAGCCGTCAAGCCGATCAACTCCCTGTCATTTTCACCAATTCACCAACGGGAGGTCGCGCTCAATGACTGCGCCGAGAAGGGCCGCACAACGAAGAAATAACATTCCTGGACGCACGCGGGCAGAGGAGAAGGTCCGGCGGCTTTTGGAGGCCCCGCCGGACGCCATAGTCATCGTGAACTATCGACGACACCCCCAACTCCGCGAGTCGCCTGGAGGAGCATGGCCCGGGAGGGCGTCTTATTTTGTGCAATGAGCAAGACCACCGTATGCCGCCTATGAGGGGAAGCTCATATGAACGATGAAAAGAAAACAAAAGAGCAACTTATAGACGAGATAGTAGTCTCGCGACAACGGATTACTTCTCTTGAAGCGTCAGAAAACGAGCTCAAGCAGGCAGAGAAGGCGCGCCTGGCTGCCAACGCTGAGCTTCAGGAGATGAGGCGGCACCTCACTCGTCTCATCGACAGCTCAACCGACGCCATCATCTCGACGGACAAGGAAGGGGATGTTGTTCTCTTCAACGAGGGCGCCGAGGCCCTGTTGGGCTATCGGGCGGAGGAGGTTATCGGCCAACGCGTGACGAGTTTGTACGAGAGTGAGGAGCGGGCAAAAGAAGTCATGCGCCAGATGCGGAAGCGCGGGGGCACCGTTTCGGCCTTTGAGACCGCCCTGCGGGCGAAGGACGGTAGGAGCATTCCCGTCCTCACCTCGGCATCCATTCTGCACGGCGAGGCGGGACAGGAGGCCGGCACGGTCGGGTTTAACACAGACCTGCGCGAGCGCAAGCTGGTGGAGGAGGCGCTCCAGAAGGCGTATGATGAATTGGAAAAGCGGGTCCGAGAACGCACCGCCGAACTGGACAAGGCCCGAGAGCGGTTACAGTACCTGCTGACGGTCACTCCTGGGGTCATATACACCAATCAGGGCTCGGGCGATTTCTCGTGTACGTTCGTCAGCGAGAATTTGGACTCGATTATGGGGTATGCCCCGTGGGAGATGCGCGATGATCCGAAGTTCTGGGTCAAGCGTCTCCATCCAGAGGATGCCTCGCGTGTGTTCGCCGAGCTCGGTAAGCTGATCGGCCAGGGGGGAGGGACCGTCGAATACCGCTTCCGGCACCGGGCGGGGCACTATATCTGGATCCAGGATACCTTTAGGGTCATGCGCGATGCAGCGGGGAACCCGGTGGAGATCGTCGGTTCCTGGGCGGACATCACCGACCGCAAGCGGGCGGAGCAGGCCCTGGGGGAGCGCATGGCCGTGATGGAAGACCTGCAGACCCTCGTCGCTGCCAGTCCGTCGGTCATATACACCAATAAGGGCTCGGGCGATTTTGCGTGTAGGTTCGTCAGCGACAATTTGGAACCGATTATGGGGTATGCCCCGTGGGAGATGCGCGATGATCCGAAGTTCTGGATCAAGCGTCTCCATCCAGAGGACGCCTCGCGTGTGTTCGCCGAGGTCGGTAAGCTGATCGGCCAGGGGGGAGGGACCGTCGAATACCGTTTCCGACACAGGCGGGGGCACTATGTCTGGATCCAGGATACCTTTAAGGTCATTCAGGATGAGTCAGGCAAGCCGAAGGAGATCGTCGGTTCATGGGCGGACATCACCGACCGCAAGCGGGCCGAGGGCGAGCTGCAGCGACTTGCCGAGCAGGTGAAGCTGCGCAACCGGTTCATTCGCGAGACGTTTGGGCGCTACCTGACGGATGAAGTGGTCGCCAGTCTGCTGGACTCCCCCACGGGACTGCAGTTAGGAGGGGAAAAGCGCAAGGTGACGATGGTGATGGCCGATCTCCGAGGCTTCACGTCCCTGTCGGAACGATTAACACCGGAACGGGTCGTGGCCATCCTCAATCGCTATCTGGCAACCATGGTGAAGATCATCAGGCAGTACCAGGGCACCATCGATGAGTTCATTGGCGACGCGATCTTCACCATCTTTGGGGCTCCTATCTGGCAGGAGGACGATGCGGAACGGGCGGTGGCCTGCGCCGTGGCGAGGCAGTTGGCCATGGCTTCGGTCAATCAACAGAATAGACAGGAAGGCCTGCCCGAGGTGGAAATGGGCATCGGGGTGCACACGGGCCAAGTCGTGGTGGGAAATGTCGGCTCGCCCGAACGCATGAAGTACGGGGTGGTGGGAAGTCATGTCAACCTCACCTCCCGCATCCAGTCCTACACCGTAGGCGGCCAGGTCCTCATCTCCGAAGCCACGTGGCAAGCGGTCGGGCCTATCCTCAGGATTGAAGAGCAGGTGGAGATCAATGCCAAGGGATTTGAATCCCCCATCCGCCTCTCCGAGGTCCGAGGCATTGGCGGGGTCCACAACCTCTCCCTACCTCCAATTGAAGATGCGCTCGTTTCACTACACGAGGAGGTCCCCCTACGCTATACCGTGGTCGAAGGGGACCAACTGAGTGGAGTAATGTTCGAGGGAAGTTTCGTCAAGCTGTCAGCCAAGGGGGCAGAGGCACGCTTGGCAAGTCCAGTCCCCCTCTTGACCAACCTCAATATGCACCTCATTGGCAGCACAGGCGAAGAGATCCCTGGAACTCTGTACGCGAAGGTCGTGGAAGTATTACCAGAGAGGAGCACTGATTTTTCTGTCCGTTTCACCTCAATGTCACCACAAATCGAGACGTTTTTGCATAGCCTCTTGGGACAGTGTACTCCTGGAAGCTCCGAATAGACTTTTGTCCAATTTAAGCTCTCCAAGTATTTCTCAGTTGTTACTTAGCAGCATGAAAGCCAGGCATCAATCAGAGCCGATTGCCTTGGCGATGAAAATGGAGGTGGCCGATGGATCAAATTGCCTGAACCGAGAAAATCAAGGACGGTGGGAGCATTTTATTTCGCGTGTGGTGAGCCAAAGAGTCGGGGCAAATCGAAAGCAGCGCAGCTTTGAACCCAGTCAGGAGGCAGACCATGAACATGAAGCTGATGTCAAAGGTAGGCGCAGCATTCGTCGCGATCATCCTGATCGGCTCTAGCGCCCTCGCGGCCGAGCACGAGATGGAGGGCCAGAAGGCGATGGGCTGCTGCCAAGCCGGACAGCAGGAGCAGGCCGGTGGCCAGTCACCCATGATGGGCCGAGGGATGGGGGGACAAGGGATGATGGGCATGCCGTGTCCCATGATGCCCATGATGCATCAGATGATGGGCGGCATGATGGACCCAGGCGGGATGGGCATGAGGGGGATGATGGGTGGAAGCCATGACCCAAAGCATATGGCTCTCATGCTCCAGATTCGAGGCGAGGTGTTGAAGGCCGTGGGTGAGGTCCTGCTCAAGTACGGGAAGGCGATGGCCGAGGAGGGAAAATAGGCGGCTTTCCGGCCCGACTAAGCCGATCTGAACCGTGGGAATGGTGGTGGGCTGAGTTGATGAAGATGAGTGTCATTGCCCTCCTCGGCGTGATGCTGTTCTTCGGTGCTGTGCTGTTTCTCAGCAGCGTGGCCTTCTCCCGCTTGCCCCAGACCAGCGGATCTTTGGAGCAGCCGATCTCCTTCAGCCACAAGACCGATGCGGGGGACTTCAAGGGTCAGCCCCTTCGCACTCCGGCACTGCTCGGCGCGGCAGTCTTCGGGACGGCAGCAAACCCTTAGGCAGTCTCTATCGACCTCGCCACAATTCTCGGGTACACCATTCGAGAAACCGAGCTCATTAGATTCTCATCTGCACTTGCGCGATAGCAGGATCAAGAGCCGGGCTCTAAAGAACGATGTAGGCTACCATTCGAATCATTGGATTGATTCCACCGGCAGCCGCCCCTAGAAACGCCGCTTCCTGCCTGGATCTACAAACCCATTCCTTTCATCCCCGCTCCCACGATTGTCAAATAGCTGTGAAAGGGCTTCCCCAAGAACACCCTTGGCAGCCTCTTCTACTTCAGCCGAGCTCGAGCCTCTGCTCCTAACCTCCCGACTTCGCTAGCCAGACGTAATTCGCCGGCCTTCACTTTTACAATTCCTTAACGTGCTGACCACTCATTTTAACAGCTTCTTGATTTGACTCGATCGTACCTCTGCACTACGTTGACTTTCAGGAGTGGAGAATCAAGGAGGTGCACGATGACGGACGTCTTCTACGTGGGCGTGACCCTAGCTTTGTTCGGGCTTTCGTGGGTGCTCATCAAGTTGTGTGAGCGTCTCTAGGAGGGGCATATGGCTGGGCTCTATCTGCTGGGTGGGATCGTGGCCGTTGGCCTGTTGATCTATCTGGTCGTCGCGCTGCTCAAGCCGGAGGTCTTCTCATGACCGCCAATGGGGTTCTCCGGGTACGACTCAGGGGAGGGCAACAGGCGGAAAGGCAAAACGAGCATCAGGAGACAATCCGTCCGACAGATTTCAGGCACTCCAGCCCCCACGGAAGTCGTTATTAGCTGAGGGATACTATGCCTATTATCGACGAAGGGACTGAAGCTACCACATTCCAGCGGATTGCAGATTACCAGCCACCCCCCTCGTGGCGCACCTGGCTCATTGGCCGCCCGCTCGCCAGCGCGGATGCGCCGCATCAAACAATCGGCAAGACGATCGGCCTTGCTGTCTTTGCCTCCGACGCGCTGTCCTCCACAGCCTACGCGACCGACGAAATTCAGTTCGTCCTGGCTGCTGCTGGCGTCGCTGCATTCTCCTATTCCCTGCCAATTTCGCTAGCCATTGCGGTGTTGCTCACGATCCTGACCCTCTCGTATGAGCAGACCATCCACGCCTATCCGGGAGGCGGCGGGGCGTACATCGTGGCCCGCGACAATCTGGGCGAGCTCCCTGCCCAGACCGCAGGCGCGGCGCTCCTCACGGACTACATCCTCACGGTCTCCGTTTCCGTGGCGGCAGGGGTGGCCCAGATCAGCTCCGCCTACCCATCCCTTTTCCCCTATCGGGTGGCCTTGTCGGTCGGGCTCATCCTGTTCATCATGCTGATCAATCTACGCGGCGTGAGGGAATCCGGCGTGGTCTTCGCCGTCCCCACCTATTTCTTCTTGGTTATGATGTTCCTGACCGTCGCGATTGGCCTCTCCCGCTATGTGACGGGGAGCCTCGGGGTGGTGGTCAATCCGCCGTCCCTCGGCCGAACTCCATTTATGTCCTCGGTGACGCTCTTCTTGATCCTCCACGCCTTCTCGAGCGGCACCACCGCCCTGACCGGGGTGGAGGCCATCTCGAATGGGATCACGGCGTTTAAGGAGCCCAGGAGTCATAACGCGGGGATCACGCTGATCTGGATGTCGGCCATCCTTGGCACGCTGTTTTTGGGCATCACCTTTCTCGCGGTCAAGATCGGCACCATCCCATCGGAGGGAGAGACGGTGATCTCGCAACTGGCCCGCACAGCGTATCAGGGGCAGGGGCTGTTCTACCTGGCCACCATCGTGGCCACCACCCTCATCCTGATCATGGCCGCCAATACTGCGTTTGCGGACTTCCCCCGGTTGAGCGCCCTTCACGCGGGAGATGGCTTCCTGCCCAGACAACTCACTTACCGGGGCAGCCGCCTTGTCTACTCGAGGGGCATCGTGAGCCTTGCCCTCATCGCCTCGCTCCTGATCATCCTCTTCCATGCCAGCGTAACCGCATTGATTCCCCTATACGCTATTGGCGTCTTCCTCTCGTTCACGCTCTCCCAGGCGGGTATGGCAAGGCGCTGGTGGAAGGCCGGCCACCTCACTCCCGGCCTCGAAGTGCAGGAGCGAGGCTCCACGCTCCGTTACGAGCCGCGCTGGGCGCTGAAGATGGGGATCAATGGGTTCGGCTCGTTCTGCACGGCTGTCGTGATGCTGGTCTTCGCCATCACGAAGTTCCGCGATGGGGCGTGGATCGTGGTCCTCCTTGTCCCCACCATGGTCACAGTATTCTTCGCCATCCACCACCACTACCGGGACCTGGCCGCCCATCTGTCGTTGGAACAGTACGGCCCGCCCCCGCGAGTCTCGCGGCACCGGGTGATCATGCCGATCAGCGGCGTCCACCGCGGCACGCTAGCCGCGCTCCGGTACGCCCGATCGCTCTCCGACGACATCACCGCGGTCTACGTCTCCACTGACCAGGCGGAGGCCAAGCGGGTGCACCGCAAGTGGGAGTGGTGGGGCGATGGGGTCCGCTTGGTCGTGCTCCACTCCCCTTATCGGCTCTTCCTGGAACCCCTGGTGGGCTACATCGAAGAGATCGCCGCCCAGTGCCAGCCCAACGAGACGATCACCATCGTTGTGCCGCAGTTTGTCCCCCGCCGCTGGTGGCACAACCTCGTGCACAGCCAAGCGGCTATGTGGCTACGGATGATGTTGATGTTTAAACGCGGGATTGTCATTACCAATGTCCCCTACCAATTGGACTAATCGCATTGAGTAATTGCGGTGTGGCGTGGCAATGTCTCAAGGATCGCGATAATGGGGTTGCGGGTGCTGGTCGGGTTGTGTGAGCGTCTTTAGGAGGGGCATATGACTGGACTCTATCTGCTAGGTGGGATCGTGGCCGTTGGCCTGTTGATCTATCTGGTCATCGCGCTGCTCAAACCGGAGGTCTTCTCATGACTGCGAACGGCTATTTGCAGTTGGGTCTTTACCTTATTGTCCTGCTCGCCCTCGCCAAACCGCTCGGTGCCTATATGGCCCGCGTCTATGAGGGCCGGCCGTTCGGCCTCGATCGACTCCTCGGCCCGCTCGAGCGGTCGATCTACCGCCTATCGGGAGTCCATGCTGACGACGAGATGCGGTGGCAGACATATGCATGGGCAATGATGCTCTTTAACCTGGCAGGTTTGCTGGCGGTCTATGCACTCCAGCGCATTCAGGGTCTGCTTCCGCTCAATCCTCAGTCGCTCGGACCGGTGTCGCCTGACTCAGCATTCAACACTGCGGTCAGCTTCGCCACGAACACCAACTGGCAGGGCTACGGAGGGGAGACGACAATGAGCTACTTGACACAGATGCTGGGGCTCACCGTCCAGAACTTCGTGTCAGCAGCGACCGGCATGGCGGTTCTCGTGGCCTTCATCCGCGGCCTGGCACGTCGCTCCGCCCAGACGATCGGAAACTTCTGGGTCGATCTCACGCGCAGCACGCTCTACATCCTCCTGCCGCTCTCGCTGGTCCTCGCCCTGGTGCTCGTGTCGCAGGGGGTCGTGCAGACGTTCGGATCGTACGCCAAGGTCAGCGTTGTCCAGCCAACCACCTATGACGAGCCTGTCACTGACGCGGACGGCAAGCCCATCCTTGATGAGAAGGGCCAGCCAAAAACGAAAAAGGTCACGTTGACAGAGCAGGTACTCGCCCTCGGCCCCGCCGCATCCCAGATCGCCATCAAGCAGCTCGGGACCAATGGCGGCGGCTTCTTCAACGTCAACTCGGCCCATCCCTTCGAGAACCCGACGCCACTCGCGAACTTCCTCGAGCTGTTGGCCATCTTATTGATTTCTGCGGCCCTCTGTTACACCTTTGGGGTCATGGTCAAGGACACGCGGCAGGGCTGGGCAGTGCTCGCCGCCATGACCATCATGTTCGTCGGTCTGCTCGCCGTCTGCGTCGTTGCGGAACAAGGCGGCAATCCCCTGCTGGCAAGGCTGGGGATCGATCAGCAGGCAAGCGCGCTCCAGGGGGGCGGAAACATGGAAGGTAAGGAAGTCCGCTTCGGCGTCGTCAATTCCGCGCTGTGGGCCACCGCGACGACGGCGGCCTCAAATGGCTCCGTGAATGCGATGCATGATTCCTTCACGCCGCTCGGCGGGCTGGTCCCGATATGGCTGATACAACTCGGCGAGGTGGTGTATGGGGGTGTAGGGTCGGGGCTCTACGGCATGCTGGTCTTCGCCATCATCGCTGTGTTCGTGGCCGGTCTCATGGTGGGCCGGACCCCTGAGTATCTGGGTAAGAAAATCGAAGCCTACGAGATGAAGATGGCCTCCCTTGTCATCCTGATCCCTCCCGCCCTCGTCCTGCTCGGCACTGCGGTCGCCGTTGTCACCAGTGGGGGCAAAGCCGGCACCTTCAATCCCGGTCCACACGGCTTTAGCGAAATCCTCTACGCCTTCTCCTCCGCAGGCAATAACAATGGGAGCGCGTTTGCGGGGCTGGGCGCAAACACGCCCTTTTATAACATCTCGCTCGGGCTTGCAATGTTCTTCGCTCGGTACTGGTTGGCCATTCCGACCCTGGCGATCGCGGGGTCGCTCGCCGGCAAGAAGCTCGTCCCGCCGGGCGCCGGGACCCTCCCCACCCACACGCCCCTCTTCGTCGCGCTCCTGATCGGCGTCGTGGTCATCGTGGGGGCGCTCACGTTTTTCCCTGCGCTCGCGCTCGGGCCCATCGTCGAGCATCTCATGATGCTGTCATCACGATAAGGAGAAGCTCATATGGTCACTCGACGCAAGGCCCGCTCGTTATTCGATCCCGCCATCGTGCGTCAGGCGGTCGTGGACGCCTTCCGCAAGCTGACCCCCAAACGCCAGGTGCGCAACCCGGTCATGTTCGTCGTCTACATCGGGTCCATTCTGACGACGGGGCTCTTCGTCCAGGCGCTTCTCGGCAGGGGAGAGGCGCCGGCGAGGTTCATTCTGGCCATCTCGCTCTGGCTCTGGTTCACGGTGCTCTTCGCCAACTTCGCCGAAGCGATGGCGGAGGGGCGGGGCAAGGCGCAGGCGGCATCGCTGCGAAAGGCGCGGCGCGACATTCAAGCCAAACGTCTAGAGACCCCCCATCGGGACGCCAACTACGGGACGGTGCCGGCCACCGCGCTTCGGAAGGGTGACGTGGTGCTGGTCGAGGCGGGCGACACCATCCCGGCCGATGGCGAGGTGATCGAAGGGGTCGCCTCGGTGAACGAGAGCGCGATCACGGGCGAGAGCGCGCCGGTCATCCGCGAGAGCGGCGGCGATCGCAGCGCGGTGACCGGGGGGACCCAGGTCCTCTCCGACTGGCTGATCGTTCGGGTCTCGGCGAACCCTGGCGAAGCCTTTCTCGACCGCATGATCGCGCTGGTCGAAGGTGCCAAGCGCCAAAAGACGCCGAACGAGATCGCGCTGGACATCCTGCTGGCTGCCCTGACCATCATCTTCTTGCTTGCCACCGCCACCCTGCTGCCGTTTTCGATCTACAGCACCGAAGCCGCCGGGCAGGGCGGCCCGGTGACGGTGACGGTCCTCATCGCGCTCCTCGTCTGCCTGATCCCCACCACCATCGGCGGATTGCTCTCTGCCATCGGCATCGCCGGGATGGACCGGATGATCCAGGCGAACGTGATCGCCATGTCGGGCCGAGCGGTGGAGGCTGCTGGCGACGTTGACGTCCTCCTTCTTGACAAGACCGGCACCATCACCCTGGGTAACCGCCAGGCGACCGCCTTCATGCCGACGCAAGGGGTCAACGAGCGGGCTCTGGCGGATGTCGCCCAGCTCGCCTCGCTTTCGGACGAGACACCCGAGGGACGTTCGATCGTCGTCCTTGCGAAGGAGAAGTACGGGATTCGCGAGCGCGACCTTCGAGCCCTCGGAGCCACCTTCGTGCCGTTTACGGCCCAGACCCGGATGAGCGGGGTCAACCTGAACGAGCGAGAGATCCGCAAGGGCGCCGCCGACGCGATCGAGGCCCATGTGAGACGCTTCGGAGGTCAATTCCCTCCGGAGGTCCGCACGGCGGTAGACATGATCGCGAAACAGGGGGGGACGCCCCTCGTGGTTGCCGACGGGGCCAGAGTGCTCGGCGTGGTGCAGCTCAAGGACATCGTGAAGGGCGGCATCCGAGAGCGGTTCCTTGAGCTCAGGAGCATGGGGATCAAGACGATCATGATCACCGGGGACAACCCGCTGACGGCCGCCGCGATCGCGGCCGAGGCGGGCGTGGACGAGTTCCTCGCGGAGGCGACGCCAGAGGCGAAGCTCACGCTCATCCGGGACCTTCAGGCGCAAGGCCGCCTGGTCGCCATGACGGGCGACGGAACCAACGATGCGCCCGCGCTCGCCCAGGCGGACGTTGCGGTGGCCATGAACACAGGGACCCAGGCGGCGAAAGAAGCCGGCAACATGGTCGATCTCGACTCGAACCCGACGAAGCTCCTCGAGGTGGTGGAAACGGGCAAGCAGATGCTCATGACGCGGGGCGCCCTGACGACGTTCAGCATCGCGAACGATGTGGCCAAGTACTTCGCGATCATCCCGGCGGCCTTTGCGACCACCTACCCGGTGCTCGGCGCCCTCAACATCATGCGGCTCGCGACGCCCGCGAGCGCGATCCTCTCGGCCGTCATCTTCAACGCGCTGATCATCATCGCGCTGATCCCGCTCGCCCTCCGCGGCGTGCGCTACCGGCCGATAGGCGCGGGGTCACTGCTCCGCCGCCACCTCTGGATCTATGGGGTCGGCGGGGTCATGGTTCCGTTCCCCGGCATCAAGCTCATCGACCTGATCCTGGTCGCTCTTGGGCTTATCAGGTGAAAAGATGACGCCTCGACGGCCCGCACAGAAGCCAGCGTGGGGGAGGCTGTACGCCGTGCTGGGTGGTCTCGTCGCGCTCTGGGTCATCGTAATCTTGGTGACGCCGAGCTCCCCAGGGGATCGCTGGCTCGACTTGGTCTTTCTGATACTCGTGTTCGGGGTCATGTGGCTGTGGCTATCGGCCAACCGCGCTGCACTTGCGCAGAGTCATCAGCACGCGTTTCAGCGGCGGAGCCGCGTCGTAGGGATCATCATGTCGCCTCCGCCAGAGGCATTGCCACACACCATGGGTGACGACTCTGCCTCCAAAGACGGTCACCCTCTTCAACACACAGAGGAGTATATGGTATGCTTGGTTATCTCCGACCGGCAGTAGTCTTGCTTGTGCTGTTCACGCTCCTCACGGGGCTCGTGTATCCCCTCCTCGTCACGGGCATCGCCCAGGGGCTCTTTCCGAGCCAGGCGAATGGGAGTCTGATCGTCCATGAGGGTAAGGCCGTCGGCTCCGTGCTGATCGGGCAGCTCTTCGACGACCCCAAGTACTTCTGGGGACGGCTGTCGGCCACCCCGCCGTACCCGTACAATGCCGGGTCCTCCTCAGGCTCGAACATCGGCCCGACGAACGAGGCGCTGCGCAAAGTCATCCAGTCGCGCATTGAGACCCTGCGTGCCGCCGCCCTGGAAAGACAAGCCCTAATCCCTGTGGATCTGGTCACGGCGTCCGGGAGTGGGCTCGACCCACACCTCAGCCCGGCCGCAGCCCTGTATCAGGCGCGCCGCATCGCACGGGCGCGCGGGCTGGACGAGGCCACGGTGCGGCATTTTGTCGAGCAGCACATCGAAGGCCGCCAGCTTGGCATCTTCGGTGAACCGAGGGTCAACGTCCTGAGGTTAAATCTGGCCCTGGACGCCGTGAAATAGCAACTGCGCGACAGGGGTTTGCTCGGGGAGGCCCACGGCAAATGCCCCTAGTGGTCAAGAAGACCCTGGCGCTCCGTCAGGGCCCATGAAAGGAAGCCCTCCAAATCATGACCGTCATGCGCGGACACCGACCCGACCCGGATACCCTTCTGGCCCGCGTGAAGGAAGAGGAGGCGCGACGGGCACGGGGCAAGCTGAAGGTCTTCCTGGGCGCAGCCGCGGGTGTCGGCAAGACCTACGCCATGCTCGAGGCCGCGCGCGAACAGCGAGCCGAGGGGATAGATGTCGTGGCCGGCTGGGTGGAAACCCACAGGCGGGCGGAGACCGAAGCCCTCCTCGAAGGGCTCGAGATCCTTGCCCCGAGCCGCCTCGAGTATCGCGGCACGACACTCAAGGAGTTCGACCTGGATGCCGCGCTCACGCGCCGCCCCACGTTGATCCTGGTCGATGAGCTGGCGCACACCAACGCGCCCGGCGCCCGCCACACCAGACGCTGGCAGGACGTGATGGAGCTGCTCGACGCCGGGATCCACGTTTACACCACGCTCAACGTCCAGCACCTCGAGAGCCTCAACGACGTCGTCACCAAGATCACCGGGGTGGTCGTGCGCGAAACGGTCCCCGATTCTGTCCTCGAACAGGCCGATGAGATCGAGCTGATCGACCTACCCCCCGACGACCTCCTCCAGCGGCTCAGGGAAGGCAAGGTCTACGTCCCTGAGCTGGCGAAGGAGGCCGTGCACAACTTTTTCCGGAAAGGCAATCTGATCGCGCTCCGAGAGTTGGCTCTTCGGCGCACGGCCGACCGGGTGGACGCGGAGATGCGTGCCTATATGCGCGACCAGGCTATCCCCACGACATGGCCGGTCACGGAGCGTCTCATGGTCAGCGTCGGCCCGAGCCCACATTCTGCTCAGGTCGTGCGGGCCGCCAAGCGGATGGCGGCCGGGCTTCGGGCGGAATGGATCGTGGCGTACGTCGAGACGCCGGCGCACGCTCGACTGCCCGAGACGGGCCGAAGGCGCGTCACCGACACGCTCCGCCTGGCGGAACAGCTCGGGGCTGAAGTGGTCACCTTGAGCGGGTCTCGGATCAGTGAGGAAGTCCTGACGTATGCCCGCTCGCGCAACGTGACCAAGATCATCCTCGGAAAACCAACCCGCCCCTTATGGAGGCGGATCGTGGCCGGGTCCATTGTGGACGCCCTCGTAAGGGGGAGTGGTGACATCGATATCTACGTCATCAGCCGAGAGGGGGTCTCACCTTCGCCCGGCACCCGAAGCGCCAGAGCCCACAGGCCGGATTGGGCTGCCTACGGCCGCGCCACGGCCGTCGTCGCGCTCTGCACCATGGTCGCTTGGCTGATCTTCCCCTATTTCGAACTCTCCAATCTCATCATGGTATACCTGCTGGGGGTGATCGGCGTCGCGGCTCGCTCCGGACGCGGCCCCTCGGCCCTCGCGTCCGTCCTCAGTGTGGCGGCCTTCGATTTCTTCTTCGTCCCCCCCTACTTTACCTTTGCCGTGTCGAATGCCCAATACCTCGTGACCTTTGCGGTCATGCTCATTGTAGCCCTCGTGATCAGCGGATTCACCGTCCGCATTCGCGCGCAGGCCGAGTCCGCGCGCCAGCGTGAGCGACGGACAGCCGCGCTGTACGCGCTGAGCCGGGAACTTGCGAGCACGCGGGGTGTGGAAAACGTCCTGCGGGCTGCCGTGCGAAACATCGCCGAAGTGTTTGGCGGGCAAGTGGCGGTTCTGCTCCCCGACCCGAGCGGCCACCTCGGCCTTCAGACGGGTCTCCCGACCCAGTTCGAGATGACCACCTCTGAGCTAGGGGTGGCTCAGTGGGTGTACGAGCATGGGCAGATCGCCGGATGTGGAACATCAACCCTCCCGGGGGCAAAGGCCCTGTATCTCCCCCTGGTCGCGTCACAGGGGACACTGGGCGTGCTGGGGCTGCAGCCGGCGGAGCCGCGCCTATTCGAGGCGCCCGAGCAATTGCATCAGCTTGAGACCTTCGCCAACCAGACTGCGCTTGCACTCGAGCGCACTCAGCTTGCAGGGGCAGCTCAGCAGGCGCAGGTACGCGCCGAGGCTGAACGGCTGCGCAGTTCACTCCTGAGCTCGGTATCTCACGATCTCAGGACACCCCTTGCCACCATCACCGGGGCAGCGAGCAGCCTGTTGGAGGGTGACACACTGCTCGACGCTGCGACGCGGAAAGATCTTCTCGAAACGCTCTCCGAGGAAGCCGATCGGCTCAATCGCCTGGTGAACAACTTGCTCGAAATGACGCGGCTCGAGTCCGGAACCCTCCAGGTGCGGAAAGAGTGGCATCCACTGGAGGAGGTCGTCGGCGCCGCACTCAGCCGCCTTGCGAAGCCCTTGGGCGACCGCGCGGTGACCACCCGGTTGCCGGCAGATCTCTCCCTCGTGCCGATCGACGACGTCCTCCTCGAACAGGTGCTGATCAATCTTCTGGACAACGCCATGAAGCACACTCCGGACGGCAGCCCTCTGGAAATCACGGCCTGCGCCGAGGGAGGAACAGTCACCGTGGAGATTGCCGACCGCGGTCCCGGGCTGGCGCCGGGGGACGAGGAACGGGTATTTGACAAATTTTATCGAGGCCCCGGGCTCACCTCACGCGGTGCCGGTCTTGGGCTCGCGATCTGTCGGGGCATCGTTGAGGCGCATGGCGGCCGCACTTGGGCCGAGAACCGACCGGGGGGCGGTGTGGCGTTCCGCTTTACCATCCCCCTCACCGGCACACCTCCGGACCTGAGAGACATCGATGCCTGATCCTCCAGCCACGAAGGCCGCGGCAGCCCTGGAGCGCGGGTCGAGTGGAACGAGTGGACCTGCTGTCGTGCTCATCGAAGACGAACGACCGATTCGACGCTTCCTCCGCGCCACCCTGATCAGTCAGGGGTACCGGCTCTTTGAGGCGACCACAGGCGAGGAGGGCCTGGCTGAAGCGGCGACGCGCCAACCCGATCTCATCATCATCGACCTGGGCCTACCGGACATCGACGGCCTCGAGGTCATCCGGCGGCTTCGAGAGTGGACCGCCGTGCCGATCATCGTCCTCTCGGCGCGAGGGCAAGAGCGGGACAAGATCGCTGCGCTGGATGCGGGCGCGGATGACTATGTGAGCAAGCCCTTCGGGATCGGCGAGCTACTCGCGCGCATGCGGGTGGTCTTACGCCACGCGGCGCGCACCCCGGGAGAGGCTGCCGATTCGACGTTCTCCGTGGGTGATCTTCACGTGGACGTCGCGCTCAGGCGAGTTGTCGTTGCAGGGAAACAGGTCCACCTCACGCCAATCGAGTACAGGTTGATGACCACGCTCATTCGCCATGCGGGAAAGGTTGTGACCCAGCAACAGTTGCTGAAGGAGGTCTGGGGCCCACAGCACACTGAGCAAGCGCACTACCTCCGGGTCTACATCGCGCAGCTCAGACGGAAGCTCGAAGCCGATCCGGCCCGCCCACGCTTTCTGCTCACCGAGCCCGGGGTCGGGTACCGCCTTGCATCGGAATAGCAGAAGTCTCGTAAGTTGGTGAGCGGGTCCAAGGGGCCGCTTAGAAGCTAGCGGGCAGCATTTCGGGGATTATTGGTCGTGAAGTCATCGACCAGAAACCGAGATGATGAGTACCCGGCCAAGCGCCGCACGCTCTTGGACGCGCAAGACGAGATAGATCGCCGCCGCGAGCACCTCATCACCGAGATCGAAGGCAAGCCGCAACAACGCGTCTCGCAGACGACGTGGTTCTCCATTCGGTGGACGCTGACATGATCTCCCAGCCCGGAAACCCGACAGCCGGTTACGGAAGCATCGGCTGAAGTCGCAATGTGCTCGTGGGTTTATGCTGGTTCCCTCAGAACAAGTAGGTCTTGTTAAATCGACGGATCAATGAACTTTCGGCTATCCGGATTGATCTGTGGAAATGGCTTGTAGGGAGCCCCCGGGAAATAGCCTGGAAATTGTAGAAATGTCCGCGCCAAGATCCTCAGTTCCCGTGAATCCCACGCCCATGAGATCCCGGCCCCACCCGTAATTCGGCATGGGGACTTAGAGGTGGTGCAGGGTGAGGTCCGCCCCACCGTTAGATGGGCTGTGCTATCGGGATGTCAGGAGAGGGCTATCCGTTGAGAGGAAGGTGACAACCTGTTGAGGAGAGGGCTACGAAGTGCACATTACGGGGGTGTAATCTGCATCCTGGCAGAACCTCGAAGTAGGCCGGACACGGTGAATGGCAGTGGCGGGGTCAACCCGTCCTTTTCGTCTAGCCCCCCTTATTGATCTTTTCTAGCTCCTTGTACAGCACCTCATTCGGGAGGAACGGGGCCTCTGCGTTGAAGGGATGCATGATCCGCCTGAACCGCACGATGCCCTTCTTGTCCACGATGAAGTATGCGCGCTTTGCGGTTGTTACGCGCCCCATCTGGTTCTCCACGTCGTATTTCTTGATGGTCTCTAGACTCGGGAAGTCGCTCAGGAGGGGAAAGGGAAGGCCCATTGTCTTCGCCCAAGCCTGCTGTGACCACGGGCTGAACGCAGTAATTCCGAGGATCTCCGTGTCCATTGCCTTGAACTTCTTGTAGCCGACCGCCCGGGCCTTATTCGCCTCGCTTCAGACAGGAGCGAAATCCAGGACATGAAACTCCAGGATCACGTTCTTCTTGCCGGCGAAGTCACTCAGCCTGATCTTGCCCCCCGTGGTGCTCGGGAGCTCGAAGTCGGGGGCTCTTTCGCCTACCTCCACCCCAGCGCTGATCCTCGGCAGGACAAACACAATCGCCAAGGCCACCAAGAACCGCCCCAGGTTAGCTCGCAGGGGCGCCCATCCCTTTCCGTTCATTGCCTCTTCCCTCCTAAGCATCCTCCTCACAGACATCCCAAGAGCCAAACAGGATATACGGAGCGCGTTCAACGCGACCGTGGCGGGCTGCAACCAGTGCATTGTCGGTTGATCGCCGCAGGAGCCAGCCGATGGCTGCCCCTACGTTGGATCGTTGCTACTTCACCGGGACGCTGAGGGACTGGCCCTTCGGAGCTATCAAAAACACCACGTTCTTGAGCGGAGCCTGTTCGCTGTCGTTCTTGACGTTATGCGCTTGATCGGGAGGCTGATAGAAGCTGTCACCGGCCTTCATGGACAATGGGGGCTGCCCGTCCACCTCCCAGGTCCCGGAACCTTCCAGGACATAGAGAATCTCGTGACCCGGGTGATAGTGTTTTCCAGTAACCGCCCCAGGTGCGATCTCCCCGATAAACACGATCCCTTCGTGCCCCTCCATCCCGGCCAACTGCTTGCGGAGAAGCTCTGTTCGCTTCACCGACTGCTGCTGCGCGTTCAGGACTTGGGTGCCAATCACCCCAACCGCGATCCCGACTAATAGGGTCAAGCCGATTAACGCTGTTCGCTTCATGGGTACCTCCTGTTGCTAGACACCGTTGTGAACCTCCTGACACCTTCAAGTGCTATAGGGGTGCTGACGAAGCAATCCACTACAAACTCGGTCCCCAAAACTAACGTCCTCTCAGGCCGCCCACCACCCGAGAAGGCGTTGCTGTTGAGCCGTACGCCATCCAGACTGTGAGATGTGGCAGCGGTGCTGCTATCACAGTGGACCATTCGCATTCCCCTACGGTGCGGGCAGCATTTCACGGCCCCCCTGGGGATGTCAAGCATTTCCTGTGACGTTAGCCACCGAGTTCCACTGAGGCCACCTTACATCCTCCTCCTCGGATCGGAAGAGTGTAGATTACAACCACAAATCTGCACTTGCACTCAATGGCCGCCCTGAACATGCAAGCAGCGAACGACGAACAGGTAGGGAGCGAAGGAAGAGGGTTCTGGCATGCGGTTGCGGCAGGTGGCGTACGTGCAGTGAATTGGGAGAAATTAGTGGAGCTGACGGGATTCGAACCCGTGACCTCGTGACTGCCAGCCTACAGACCCAACTGCCCCCCGATGATCACGCGCAAGATCTCTGACGTCCCCTGGAAGATCTCGAAGAGCCTCGCGTCCCGGTAATACCGCTCGAGCGGGTACTCCTTCGCGTACCCGTACCCTCCATGGATCTGGAGGGCCCGGTGGGCCACACGAGTCGCCATCTCGGAGGCATACAGCTTCGCCATGGCGGCCTCCCTGACGATCTTCTC
>Ga0184615_10000364_pt1 | contig 25673 bp, 24 predicted proteins | sample PLM4_65_coex_FD_133134 | JGI IMG/M metagenome (GOLD analysis project Ga0184615, IMG submission 133134) | Groundwater sediment microbial communities from an aquifer in East River, Colorado, USA - PLM4_65_coex | ecosystem: Environmental > Terrestrial > Soil > Riparian zone | place: USA: East...
CATTCCGGCTCAAAAGTTCTCTAGCGAAGAGAAGCGGGCTCTGGCGGATGCCTTAAATCTCGCTCTTCATGAAGCCATGGATACGCCTATGGATGACCGTTTCGTCATCATCAGTGAGCACAAGGACGATGAATTCTTCATCCATCCGACTTTTCCTAACTTAAAGAGATCCGACAAGCGCATGATCGTAACGGTGACGTCCGGTACGAGCAGGACAGTGGAGCAGAAACGCAAGCTCGCGGAGTTGGTCACCCGATACGCAGTAGAAAAGGTTGGCGTCAGCCAGGACGATGTCACCCTGATGATGTATGCCATTCCCTTGGAGAGCATGAGCTTCGGCGGTGGAAAGCTGGTCTCTGACATCGACCTTTCTATGCCTTGGGTAAACAAGTAAGAATGACATCATGGATCGATCGTTCCATAATGTTTTTTGGTTAAAACGATTATACAGAAAGGCATATGTATATGAACATAAAAGAAATTGTCAAAAAACTCCTAGTACTTTGTACCCTTCTTCTCGCACCTGGAACAGTTTCCGCCAACCAATCAGCCAAAGTTTTCGATCTAACTTTTCATGTATTCACTTCAGAAGACGATGGCTTTTTTGATAACTCGGTGATTGTTGAGGGCGATAAAGAACTCCTGCTGATTGACGCGCAACTTACTCGAGCGAATGCGCTTAAGGTCCTCGATTTGATACGATCGCTCAAAAAGAATCTTAAGCAGATTTATATCACTCACGAGCATGCTGACCATTTTTTGGGGTTGGAGGTCTTCAAGGACGCTTTTCCACAAGTGGAGATTTTAGCTAACTCTAAGGTCGCGAGCCGTATAGATGAGGTATACAAGGCCAAGCTTGAAAAATGGCATGGGATACTGTCGTCAAAGGCTGCTACCCGTGAAGTCCCCATAACTAGATACGATGGAGACCAACTCAGTATTGAAGGTACAAAAATCGAGATTCATAAACATCTTCAGGGGGACACTGATGAGAACTCCTACCTTTGGTTCCCAAAAGAGCGTGTCGCGGTAGTCGGTGACATGGCCTATGACCAAATGCACGTCTATACCGTCGAAACGACGCCTGAGAGCCGAAAACGCTGGGTTCAAAATCTCGATGCGCTTGCAAAACGAAACCCTAAAATTGTCATTCCAGGGCATAATTTTCCGAATAAAAAAATTGATGCCTACAGTGCAATTTATTTCACAAAACAGTATCTTTTGGTTTTTGAAGAAGAACTTTCCAAATCAAGCAGTCGCGCCGAATTTCAAAACCGCATGAAAATAAAATATCCAGATGCAGAGCTTTTCTTTAGCGTTGAAAGAGCCTCCGCTAAGTTTTTTGATCAATAACTTTTATCACACATTACACTCTTAAATTTGACGAACAAAGCAACCAGCGCCAGAGTGTCAGGCGATGGTTGCCCAAGTGGAACTGCCAGCTTGCCTTAACGACATCTCCAAACACGACCAAGCGGTGAAGATTAAGCCCCCATTTATACGCGACTATTGTTTATGTATGACGTTGAGGCCATGCCAACATTGCAACGTCAATAAGACGGGCAAGTGTCTGGCTAGTAACTCCGACTGAAGGCAGATTTACGATTGCATGCAATACGCCCGAGGATTATCAGCGGATATGTAGCCTAGTGATCCGATCCTGAATTCATAATTCGTCGCGTCGAAGTCAGTAATCGCAACTCCAACAATGGATTGAATAAATCGGAATCGAACCGGCTACCGAACTTCCACATTGACTCGGAATTTTTTCCTGTACTAAAATGGGGGGGAGTTTAGATTGGACTCAAGTACACTCAAGTACACTCAAGTACGCGGCAGGTACACCAGTAAATCGGCGGCCATGGGTTCCAAGGTTATTTTTCTAAAAAAGTGTTTATAGTTCGGCATGTTACTGAGTTGTTCGAGGAATTGCCCAGTCCGTCCCTGGGCACCACTAAAATCAAAAAGGCTAACCATTTAAAGTGGTTAGTCTTTTTTAGTTTTTATTAATTAAATTGGTTGGTACACCACCGGTACACCGAGCAACTTCTCTTCACGACTAAGCTGCTATGCACTCAGCCCCAGCCAACCGCTGTCCCAACTCAAAGGCACGTTGACATTCCAGTGGCAACACCTCTGTACGACGTTTAGCTTTGTGGACCGGATCGAAGCTTTCGATCACCACCTTTGAATAATCGTCAACCTGGCAGGTGTCAAAGGCGCACAGCGTCTCGGCAGAGCCAAGGAGCAGTTGTACATAGCGCTCATTGGTATTGAAGATCTGTTCGTATCCAAACTCTTTGCTCCGTTCTTCCGGAACATTCATGGTGTAGATGAAACCGGTCTTTATTTTTTTAGGGAACAACGTTCCGTAAGGTACTGTGTAAGTGAGGTACGGAAAAAGCAGGCGCTCGAGAAAGCTACGTGTTTCACCGGTAACTGTACCGAAGTATATCGGCGAACCGATAACAAGGGCGTCGGCAGCAGCTATTTTTTCCAGTACTGGTGCCAGGTCGTCGTTCAGGCCGCATTTCCCGTAACTTTTACCTCCGCGCATTTTGCAAGCAAAGCAGCTCTTGCACCCCTTAAAGTCCAGATCGTAAAGATGAAACAGTTCCGTCGTAGCCCCCAGTGCTGCGGCCCCTTCCAGTGCCTTGGCAACAAGTGTAGCTGTGTTCCATTGCTTCCGTGGACTGCCATTGATTCCGATGACGTTCATGTGAGTTTCTCCTCTTGTAGTGGTTGGTTAATCGACCCGTCGAAATATAAGATGATTCAAGTGCCGGTTTGGGAACCGGCAACCGCCATCATTAATCTAGATTCTTGATCCAAAATTGCATGAGGTGATCTCGTTTGACACCATCGGTCTCTAGCCACATGAAGCTGGTTGTTACCCCAGAGATTCGGGCAAAACCAGTACGGGCAAGGAATCTTGTGATGGGAATGTAGTCACGGGGGCGCAAGGGGGATCATCTGGACGTTCAACCGTGGCACAGGTGAGTCTGCGGTAGCGGCTGAGAGAACGGATGTGGCTTTCAAGTCGGTCAAGTAGCTTCTGACCCAGTCCACAATTGCGGTAGGCCGGGCGAAAGAGTAGTTCCCCCACGTAATATACATCGTTAATCGGAAATTTTGTCCCGGCAAAGGCGTCAAGCATCTGGGCGTCTTCATGGATAAGAGGCATGCCTGTAGCCGCTCCGATAACCGTCAACCCATCATAGGCGAGAATGACACAGGCATCGGGTGCCTCGGCATAAGTGGCTAAGTATGTGAGCTCATCTTTCTTCTTCCCTTGATACAAATAGGGATACTCTGGGAAGATGTCAAGACGGAGCGTTGCCAGTTCATCCAGTGCATCAGCAATAGCAGTCCCGGTCAGCAATTGGTCGGTAATTTCCATATTGTCGTTCATATCCAACTTCTCTGCTATTTTCCGATTATTCAAAACCATTTATTTCATATTGTTCAATGGCAAGCTGTTGCCTATTCCGCAGCGGACATCTGACGGAGCTTTGAAATGTCCCGCAAAGGTGGCGCACCGAACTGGCGGTTATATTCGCGACTGAACTGCGAAGGGCTTTCGTAGCCTACTTGGAATGCTGCGGTTGCGGCATCCAGTGACTCCGCCAACATTAAGCGCCTGGCCTCATGCAAGCGCAGATGTTTTTGATATTGTAATGGGCTTAAAGCGGTCATGGACCGAAAATGGTTATGAAACGAAGATGTGCTCATGCGTGCCTGGGACGCCAGTTCATCAATGCGAAGCTGCTGTGCGAAGTTGTTTTTCAGCCATACAATTGCCCGCGCTACCTGTTGACTCTGACTCCCTGCCGCAGCAATCTGACGTAGACGCGCACCCTGTTCGCCAACAAGTAAAAGGTAAATGATCTCCTTCTGAATGATGGGCGCAAGAATCGGAATGTCATGCACTTCATCAAGCAGGTCGATGAGACGCTGAAAGGCTGTGAGCAGTGGTAAGGTGATTTCGCTTGTAGCCATACCATGAGCAGATCTTTGCGCACGATGATGGGGGAAATTACTGTCAATGAGCAGTTGAGAAACCTCCTGTATTTCAAACGTTAACTTGAGTCCCAGTAATGGCTTTTCTTTGCTCGCTTCGATAACCTGGTAAAATGTTGGTAGGTCCACAGACGTGATCAAATACTGGTGATCGTTATACACATATGTTTCATTTCCAAGTAGCACGCGTTTAGCACCCTGCACAATCATGCAAATGCTTGGTTCGTACACGGCGCTCATAGGTTCTGTCGGTTCATCTTCTTGAAAAAGTGATAACGCTGGGATAGCGCTTGGCTGTTGATCACCTTTGTTAGTCAATCGGGTAATGCTCTCTCTTAGAGTTTCGAGCGCCACTTCCTTCCTGTTGTTCATATAAACTCCCCATCTATTTGTTTTTGCGTAAAAAACAACCTTCACTTAATGCAGTTATAATATCAAGCCTAAAACTGACTTGCAACATTTTATAAGATTTTTATACGATTAGGCAAGAATCTAAAAGGATTGATCTATCTACGTTTCCATCATCAGGGGTAGGATGAAATCAACAAAAACAATGAAGAAGCGTAAAGTTCATTGCAAACGCAATTGAAAGAGGAATTCGTTCATGAGCATGTCTCTTGATAATAAAGTGGGATTTATAACCGGCACGGGATCTGTGGCGGCGCTGGTAGACGTCCGAGAAGATGTGGTTTGCTCGGCAACAGAAGAGATGGTCTCCGCTGACTATTTGGTGGTTGCTGTCACGCCGGCGACAAAGCAGTCGGCCATCTCAGAGTGGCAGATATGGAGCACGGTCGGTTCGATGGCGATGTGCGTAGCGATGTTGATCGCAGCGGAGTTCATGCCGGTTAGCCTGCTGACACCAATTGCCGCTGATCTGGGCGCAACCAACGGAATGGCTGGCCAGGCAATCTCGATTTCCGGCCTCTTCGCGGTGGTAACCAGCTTGTTTATCGCCACCATCGCCGGACGCATCGATCGCCGCCATGTGCTGATGGGGTTGACGGGACTGATGTTGGCTTCGTTGATCCTGATTGCCGAGGCACCTAACTTTGGCATGTTAATGGTTGCCCGAGCATTTCTGGGCATGGCAATCGGTGGGTTTTGGGCTCTGGCCACGGCAACGATCATGCGTTTGGTTCCAGAGGACTCCGTTCCAAAGGCGTTGGGGGTCATGTACACCGGCAACGCGTTAGCCACCACCTTTGCCGCGCCCATTGGCAGCTATCTGGGGGGGATCATCGGCTGGCGTGGTGTCTTCTGGGCACTTGTGCCCATAGTTGCAATGAATCTGATCTGGCAATGGATGAGCCTGCCGTCTATGCCTCCACAAACAGCACACCCCGTCGGTAAAGTCCTCGGCCTACTGAAGCGGCGTAATGTCGCCTTCGCCATGCTTGGCGTAATGCTCACCTTTGCCGGCGTCTTTGCCACCTTCACCTATATGAGGCCATTCCTTGAATCTTACACTCGAGTAAGCGTTCCACAACTGTCTCTCCTCTTGCTTGGGTTGGGGGGAGCTGGATTTGTAGGCACATACGGAGCAAGTGCACTGCTTGGGCGACATCTTTATTCGTTGCTAAGGTTGCTACCCTTGGCGTTAGGCGCGGTGACGCTTGGCCTGTTGGCTGTTGGGCATGTTCTATGGGAAGTGGCGGTCATGATGATTGCCTGGGGAGCCTTGAACTCGGCCATTCCGGTGTCGTGGTCCACCTGGCTGACGAAAGGCCTCAGCGACGAACCGGAAAGCGGCGGCGGGTTAATTGTGGCAGCGATTCAGCTTTCAATCTTGCTGGGTGCAGCGTTCGGCGGTTTGCTCCTGGACCATGTGTCGATCGCGGCAACGCTGATCGGGGGCTCGATTCTTCTCGTTCTTGCGTCACTGGTCATCGGTAATGGCGACCGCATCAAACCGCGTATGACGAGCAGGGCAGGCAGCTAAGCAGTGAATTAAAGGCGCTTGCAGAAAGGCGCTGACATGCAAAGGATGATAAAAATATGAAAACAAAAATCATTATGGTTTTGGCAGTCATATTTATTTCAGTAATCAGCAATACAACAATTTCGGGGGCGCAGACTATGAACCATGAGGACGTGAAAAAGTCAGACCGTATAAAAATACGCTTGAGAGTCAATGACAAGATCATTACAGCCACGATGATCGACAGCAAAACTACCCGGGATTTCATTTCTCTGCTGCCGCTAACACTGAACATGAACGATCTGTTCGGCAGAGAGAAATTCGGCCATTTGCCAAAAGCAATCTCGACTGCGGGGGAGCGGGCGCATACGTATGAAGTCGGGGAAATTGTTTACTGGTCTCCTGGTCCTGACGTAGCCATCTTCTATCGCCTGGACGGCGAGAGGATACCCGCCCCTGGCATTATCGTCATCGGTAAAATTGATTCCGGGGTAGAGGCTTTTGACGTAGCTGGTTCAGTAAAGGTGATAATTGAACTTATCAAGTAAAGACCTGTTCACTCAGCAAAAGTGAGCACCATAAAACCTGCTTATTGAAAGGAGTTCGAAATGAATAAAAATGGATTTATCACTCGTTGCTTCCGCGTCCTCACCGCGATGACGCTGGGTATGACTGGCGTTGGCGCTGCATCCGCAGCGGACATGCCCAATGGAGCTGATAATTTTTACAAAAGTAAGGAGATCACTATGCAAAAGGTAACATTTAAAAATCAATACAACATGAAGGTTGCCGGGAATCTCTTTATTCCCAAAGGCTTGAAGCAGAACGCCAAAAATCCCGCGATCATTGTCGGGCATCCTATGGGCGCCGTAAAAGAACAAAGTGCGAATCTGTATGCCACGAAAATGGCTGAACGGGGATTCGTAACGTTGTCTTTAGATTTGTCTTTCTGGGGGGAGAGTGAAGGGCAGCCTCGCAACGCTGTCTCGCCGGAAATCTATGCCGAGGATTTCAGTGCTGCGGTGGATTTTCTGGGTACCAGTCCGTTTGTAGACAGGGATCGGATTGGTGTTATCGGGATTTGTGGCAGCGGAAGCTTTGTCATCAGCGCAGCCAAGATCGACCCGCGCATGAAAGCCATTGCGACAGTCAGTATGTACGACATGGGCTCTGCCAACCGTAATGCGCTCAAACACTCCCTGACTATTGAGCAACGAAAGAAAATCATTGCAGAGGCCGCCGAGCAACGCTACGTGGAGTTCACAGGTGGTGAAACAAAATACACCAGTGGGACGGTGCATGAGCTGAAGGAAGACACTCACCCTATTCAGCGTGAGTTTTTTGACTTCTACCGCACTCCGAGGGGCGAATTCACTCCCAAGGGCTCGACACCTGAGCTCACGACACACCCGACGCTGACCAGCAACGTCAAGTTCATGAACTTCTACCCGTTCAATGACATCGAGACGATCTCCCCCCGTCCCATGCTTTTCATCGCGGGTGAGAACGCTCATTCCAGAGAGTTCAGCGAAGACGCCTACAAGCTGGCGGCCAAACCAAAGGAGCTCTACATTGTTCCGGGCGCGGGGCATGTGGATCTGTACGACCGGCTGAATTACATCCCCTTTGACAAGCTCACTTCCTTTTTCACCGAACATCTGAAATAAGGCAGCAGGAAAATCTGTTTATCAAGGAGATTAACATGAAATTTGAATTCCAGAATCCAACCCATCTGATCTTTGCCGCCGGTTCACTATCACGTTTGGGCGAGGTTGCAAGTGCGTACTGCAAGCGTGCTTTGTTGGTAACAGGCGGCGGTAGTGTCAAGCGAAGTGGTGTTATTGATCGCGCCGTCTCCAGCCTGGAACTTGCCGGTGTCTCGGTGGTGGAATGTTCCGGTATCGAGCCCAACCCAAGGATTTCGTCGGTAATCCGCGGAGCCGATATTGCCAGAAGCGAAAAGTGTGATGTGGTCATTGCGCTTGGTGGCGGCAGCACCATGGATGCGTCCAAGGTGATTGCAGCTGCCATTCCATATGAAGGCAATCCGTGGGACATGATGTTTCATGGACAGGAAAAACCGCATATACCGACAACTGCCCTCCCGGTCATTGCCGTACCGACACTTGCTGCCACCGGGTCGGAGATGAACTGCGGAGCGGTCATCAGCAATGAAGAGACAAAGGTGAAGTCATACGTAATGGCCAGCTGCCTCTACCCAAAGGTCGCCTTGGTCGACCCTGAGCTGACACTGACGGTCCCGGCGGGTCATACCGCATATGGCGTCTGTGACATAATCACCCATGTGACCGAAGGATACTTCAACGGTGTCGACGGCACGCCCCTGCAGGACCGCTTCGCAGAGGGAGTCATCCTCACCGCCATGGAGTGGGGCAAAAAGGCGGTGGCCGATGGCAGTGACATCGAGGCCCGTGCGCAAGTCCAATGGGCATCGGTAGTAGCACTCAACGGCTGGGTCCAGGTCGGCACCAATGCCGCCTATCCGGTACATATGATCGAACACTCGCTGTCTGCCCACCATGACATCGCCCATGGAGCTGGACTGGCTGTTGCCAACCCGGCCTGGATGCGTTTTGCTGCCAAAGCCCGCCCTGCATTGACGGCGGCTCGCGCCTCGTTTGAGGATGTAGCTAATATGCGGCAGATTTTTATTACAGGCTCGTCGGATGGACTCGGATTCCTCGCAGGGCAGTTGTTGCTTGAGCAAGGGCACAGTGTTGTCCTTCATGCGAGGAACCACACAAGGGCTCGCGAGCTGAAAGCCAGACTCCCCGCTTGCAAGGCGGTCGTAATTGGAGATGTGTCGACGATAGCTGAAATGAAGTCCGTGGCAGAGCAGGTCAATGCCCTTGGTCGCTTCGATGCGGTGATCCATAACGTGGCAATCGGCGCTTACGAGGATCGAGTCATGACGCCTGATGGTGTTACTCAGATTTTTGCCATCAATGTAGTGACCCCTTACGTGCTGACAGCGTTGATCACCCAGCCAAACAGATTGATTTATCTCAGCTCAGACATGCACGCCGGGGGCAACGATGAAGACCTACAAGGTTCGCAATGGGAAGCAAGACCGTGGAACAGTACCCAAGCGTATTCCGACACCAAACTCTATGATCTGACGCTATCGATGTACGTCGCACGCCGCTGGCCTCACGTATTTGTGAATGCATTAGATCCCGGGTGGGTTCCTACTCGATTAGGTGGAAGCAACGCGCCAGGAAACGTGCTAGAAGGTGCAACAACGCAAGCGTGGCTCGCCGTCGGTGAGGAGCCTTCAGCTAAGGTTTCTGGGTTCTACTTTTATCATCAAAAGCCGCAGCCATTTAAGCACTCTGCGTCCCTCCCTGAAGTGCAAGAGCGTCTCATCGAATACCTGGAGAATATAACTCAAATCAGGCTCCCAAGTGGTGATTGTCCTTCATGAATACCTTTGGGCAGGCCCTTCCGAAACTTAGAGCCTTTATCGAGCATATTCAGCAAGAGAGGAATACCTGATGGAAGTCTTTCAGGTCGTCATAGCTTTGCTCATAGGCGGAGCTGCCCTTGCAGCGCTGGCGCGGCGCATAGGCGCGCCGTATCCTGCACTGATGGCACTTGCAGGCGCCGGGCTTGCGCTCATCCCAGGCACACCCACACTGGTGTTGGACCCAGAACTTGCGCTCGCGCTTTTTGTTGCACCCGTCCTAGAGGATGCCGCTTTCGGAGCTTCACCAAGAGACCTGCGTACCAACTGGCGCCCGATCGCAAGCCTGGCTCTCGGAGCTGTCGCGCTCACTGTTGTCGTCGTGGCCGTCGTGGTACGGGCATTGGTTCCGGAAATGCCCTGGGCTGCGGCGATCGCGCTTGGGGCCATCGTGGCGCCGCCTGACGCGGCCGCCGCTACCGCGGTGTTGAGGCAGCTTCGTCCACCGCATCGGCTGCTGGTGATTCTGGAGGGAGAGAGCCTCGTTAACGATGCAAGCGCCCTGCTGATCTACAGGCTTGCCGTAGGCGCCACGGTTGCTGGCGCTATTTCCGGTTGGAGTGTTATGCCGACATTGCTCCTAGTCACTCTGGGCAGTATTGTTCTTGGCTTGGTGCTTTCCCGGATCGCTCTGGCCGTCAACGCTCGCATTCGGGATATTGCGACAGCAGTAATCGTCCAATTCTGCAACACATTTGGTGTCTGGATTGTTGCCGAACGGCTGCACCTTTCAGGCATCATTACGATGGTAGTCTTCGCCATGGCTGTAGCCAAGCGTGCCCCAGGAATCTTGCCAGCCCGCATTCGCGTTCCGGCCTGGGCAGTGTGGGAAGTAGCGGTGTTCGTGTTGAACGTTCTTGCCTTTATCCTCGTCGGATTTCAGCTCAAGTCGATCGCGGGCCGCGCGAGCGGCTCGACAGGGATGCGGTACCTCATTGTCGCATCTGTCGTATGTGGCTCGGTGATTCTTGCCCGTATCGTTTGGGTCAGTGGAGTGGCAGCCATCAGCCGATGGTACTGCAGTTTGCGACGAAACAGAGCCTCGCTATCGCGGGTCGGAATCGAGCTCACTGTTAGAGGAGCTGCCGTTGTTAGCTGGGCCGGTATGCGGGGTACGGTGACTTTGGCAGCTGCGCTTGCGCTTCCCACCGCGTTCCCGAGTCGCGATCTGATTCTTGCTACTGCGTTCGGAGTTACCCTTGGCACACTCGTATTGCAGGGAATGACGCTACGGCCTCTATTGTTGTTCTTTAGGCTAAAGGATGATGGTTCAGTTGAGCGTGAAGTACGCCAGGCACGGGTGGAAGCGGTGAAAGCAGCGCTAGCTGCCGTTGCAGGGCATTCAGAGACCGAGACGATAAGGTTCCTAAAACAAAGTTTTGAGCTGCAATTGCTGCGGGCGGAGAAGGAACTTGCGGAAGGGATGGCGAATTCGGAGGGGCCCGCAATGTCTGCTGGTCCTCAGAATGTCGATGGGGCGGCCGTTCGTGCAGCAACCCAAGCTCAGCGGCGCGAGCTCATGGCTCTCAGAGATAACAAAACGATTGGTGATGCCGCGTTCCAGCAACTGGAGGAGGAATTTGATTGGATGGAGCTGGGCTGGGCAGAACTGCTGCGGCAGGGAGACAGGGTGCATGAAGAACGATAACGCTTGCAATTGCATCTTGTGTAGCCACAAGGCAAACGGTCTCTTCGGTCTGTTTAGCTAGTGGGGTCAGAGGGGTCAAAACTATGCATTCAAACTTCTGTCAATTGTGCAGGTTTGACCTTTTGGAGTTCCGCAACATCACCGCCGATGTTGAGGTGATCCCCGTCCAGACGGACAATGAAGCCTATGGGAGGCTAGTAAGATCTAACGTGAAGTACCTCCTATCCCCTCTCACCGACCGCCATTTGTCGCAAGTTCGTGATGTCGCGCAACGGCGGCGCGCCAAACATGCGGCAGTATTCGCAGCTGAACTGCGAAGGGCTTTCATAGCCAACCAGAAAGGCGGCATTCGCCGCATCCATGCTTTCTGCCAGCATTAGCACCCTGCACGATCATGCAAACACTCGGTTCGTACACTGCGCTCATAGGTTCGGTCGGTTCGTCATGTCTAAAAAATGACAACTGTGGAATCGCTGTTGAACTTTGATCGCCGTTGTTCGTCCATCGAGCAATGCTCTCCCTGAGAGTTTCGAAGGCAACATCCATCCTGTTATTCATACAAGCTCCACAACTATCTGTTATTTAAGACACTCACCCGATGCACTCATAATATCAGGGGGAATTCCTCCTTACAACTATTTTTGAACACAATTTTTGAACATTTTATACGATTAGGCAAGAATCAAAGAGAATTGCTCTACCTACATTTCCATCATCTTGGGTACGATGAAATCAACAAAAGGCACACTAAAGAAAGGAGTTCCGAAATGAACAAAAATAGCTTTATCACTCGTTGCTTCCGCATCCTCACTGCGATGACGCTGGGCATGACTGGCGTTGGTGTTGCGTCCGCGGCAGACATGCCCTATGGATGCGGATGCGAAACAACGTGTTCTCCCAATACGTTGCCGGGTGTTGGGTACATGACCGGGGCTTGCAACCGATCAACGGACAGACACCGAAGGGACACGAATACTGCGGCGTAGTAGAGGAGGTCGGCAGCGTCCAGCGTATCGAACGCTGAATACGAGATGAAGAATGTGAGGAGGAATCTATGGATCTGGATTTGAGAGGTAAACGCGCCTTCGTGACAGGCAGCACCGCGGGGATCGGCGCGGAGATTGCTCGAGTATTGGCAGCGGAAGGCGCCTCGGTCGTTATCCACGGGCGGAACGCGGAGCGCGCGGAAAGATTCGCAGCGGAGATTCACGCGGCGGGCGGCGCAGTCGCCGTCACTTTGGGCGAACTGACCGACGACGGGGAAGCAAAGCGAGTGGCTCGCGAAGCCGAGGGCGCGTTCGGCGGGGTGGATATTCTCGTTAATAACGCCGGAAGTTATCCGATAACCTCCTGGTGGGACACGCCGCCGGACGTTTGGCTCGAAATTTACAACTCGGATGCCGTGGCCGGTGTGCGACTGGTCAAGTTGCTGGTTCCGGGCATGATCGAGCGCGGCTGGGGGCGCGTGATTCAGATCGCAAGCAGAGCGGCGACGCAGGGCACGGCGAATTTTTTCCCGCAATATGCGAGCGCGAAGGCCGGGCAGCTTCGCATCGCGAGTAGCCTCGCGGTCGAATTAGCCGGAACGGGCGTCACTTCAAATGCAATCAGCCCGGGGGCGGTGGCGACCGAAACATTCAAGCGACTCTATACGGAACAGGCAAGAAACCAAGGGCGCAGCACCGACTGGGCTGACGTTGAGCGATGGTGGATCGAAAATTTCATGCCCGGAATACCGCTCGGGCGTCTGATGACTCCCAGGGAGGTTGCGGACATCACGGCGTTCCTCGCCAGCCCGTGCGCCGACGCGATCACCGGCTCTGATTTCATTATAGACGGTGGCCTCGGCATCACTGGCTTCAAACGTCAGCCGAGCCAGCCTCCGAAATCGAGCCGCAGTTAGACGCCGGAAATCTAAAAGTTCGTAAACAACAAATTGATACGCGTCGACTCAATTGATGACTCTGCGCGCAAATGAAAGCCCTTCCCTGCGGGAGCGGGGGAAAGCCTGAGACATCAGCTATGCTCGACTCAAGGGCACGAGCGAACGAACTCAACAATGCGAAAGGAAATTGACCATGAAGAAGCGTGAACTCGGCCGTAGCGGCCTACAAGTCTCGGTTATTGGGCTCGGCTGCATGGGGCTAAACTCAAGCTATGCTACTTCCGTCGTCAGTAAGGACGAAGGGATCGCACTCATCCGCGCAGCCGTGGAGCGCGGCGTCACCTTATTCGACACAGCCGAAGTCTATGGGCCGTTCATCAACGAGGAACTGGTAGGTGAGGCACTAAGACCCCTGCGCGAGCAGGTGGTGATCGCCACAAAGTTCGGCTGGAAGATCGATGCCGATAGCCAGACGGTTGGCCTCGACAGTCGGCCGCAGCACATCCGTGAGGTCGTCGAGGCTTCCCTGAAGCGGCTTCGCACCGACCGCATCGACCTTCTCTATCAGCACCGAGTGGATCCTAACGTGCCGATTGAGGACGTGGCCGGCACCGTCAAGGAGCTTATCGCTGAAGGGAAGGTGAAGCACTTTGGCATGTCGGAGCCAGGCGTTCAGACGCTCCGCCGCGCCCATGCGGTGCAACCGGTGACGGCGCTTCAAAACGAATACAGCCTGTGGACGCGCGAACCGGAGACCAACGGCACCCTCCAAGCGTGCGACGAACTCGGTATTGGTTTCGTGCCCTTCAGTCCGCTCGGCAGGGGCTTCCTCACTGGCGCGATGAGCAAGGATACCAAGCTCGCCGAGGGTGATATGCGCAACAGCATTTCCCGTTTTTCGCCGGAAGCGATGGAGAAGAACCAGGCGCTGGTGGACCTGTTGGAGCGAGCCGCCCATGAGAAGAGTGCGACGCCCGCGCAGATCGCGCTTGCCTGGCTGCTGGCGCAGCGACCATATATCGTGCCAATCCCGGGCACGACCAAGCTCAACCGGCTTGAAGAGAACATCAGCGCTGCCGATGTCGAGCTCACGGATGCCGATCTGCGCGAGATCGAAGACGCTGCCTCGCAGATTCCAATTGAGGGCGAGCGTTACTCGCCGCAGCAACTGGGAATGGTCGGACGCGACGCCCCACCCTAGGGCGCTGGCATATGTTTTTTTCAACTTCTCCTAACATCAACAACACGCCCACCGCAACCGGTAGGCAGATGGAGACTCACCAATGAACGAACCGAACCTTTTTCCAGGTTAATAGGAGGGCCGTACCGTACTGATCTAGGCTAGGATACGATTATCAATAACGTGGCCCCTTACAGTAGAAAGGAGAAAAAATGCGAAAGCGAAAAGCCATTTATCATGCCCATTCCCGGCATGGACAGGCTCGCAGATTGAAAAGCGGCTCGCCGGTATTGCTATCCAGGGAGAGCGGCTTTCCAAGTAACTGCTATCCCTCTCGGAAGAATAAATAAATCAAACAGGAGGTTTAACATGAACAACTTCATTTTCAGCATTCCAACCACCGCTTACTTCGGTAAAGGACAAATCAATATTCTCGGTGAGACCATCAAGACCCATGGTGGTTCCAAGGTGCTGCTGGCTTATGGCGGTGGCAGTATCAAGTCAAACGGTATCTATGATGCAACTGTTGAGCAGCTCGACAAAGCTGGTATCGCTTATGTGGAGTTGAGCGGTATCCAGCCCAACCCACGAGTTGAAAGCGTGGAGGAAGGTATCGCGATTTATCGCCACAACGGCTGCGATTTCATCCTGGCTGTGGGGGGCGGCTCAACACTGGATGCCTGCAAGGCCATTGCCGCTGGGGTCAAATATGATGGCCCGGTCAACGACCTGTTCGTCGGGGAACCGGGAGGAGCCACTATCAGCTCGGTTGCGCCCCTGGCCACCATCCTGACCATGGCGGGAACCGGTTCCGAGATGGATATGGGGGGAGTCATCACTGTCGGTGCAGATCATAAGAAAAAAGTTATCATGCATCCTCTCCTTAATCCCATATTTTCCATTCTGGACCCGGAATATACCTATACGGTACCGGAATATCATTCCATGGCGGGCGTAGCAGACATCCTCTGTCATCTGATGGAACAATATTTTACACCCTATGCCGCAGCCAAGGTTCAGGACCGCATGAACGAGGGGGTCATGAAGGTTGTGCTGGAGGACGCCACAAAGATCCTGGCGAATCCGAAGGACTATGACGCCCGCGCTAACATCATGTGGGCGAGCTCTACGGCTTTGGCCGGATTCCAGTTTGTACTCGGCAAACCGGAATCCTCATTCCCGCTGCACGGCATGGGACACGAACTCTCCAGCAAGTACGACATGACCCATGGCGTCACCCTAGCGCTTTTGACCCCCGCCTGGATGCGTCACTCCATGAGTACGGCTCCCGGACACTTGCCAATCTTCGCGAAGTTCGCACGGAATGTTATGGGGATATGTGAACAGGACGATGCCACCGCTGCAGAAGCAGGTGTCAAGGCGCTGGAGGATTTCTATGCCACCATCAAAATGCCGTCGGACCTTCGTGAGGCGGGCGTCAAGGAAGAAGATCTGGAAGAAATGGCAATAAAAGCAGTGGAAAACGGTGATCTCGGCAACCTGACCTCGATTGGCAAGGACGAGGCTCTTCAAATTATGCGTATGGCATTCTGAGCAGAAATCATGATTGCCGTGGAGCCTCGCATATGAATTTCGAAGGAAAATATCAAATGAAAAAACGAACTTTAGGAAATAGCGGACTTACAGTTGCTGCCATAGACCTTGGCTGCAAGGGGATGATGAATCAATGATCGGCAACCACACCAACATAGAGGCCAGGCAGTACATGTCTGGCGGTTTAAAAATCCTGCTGCCCTTTGCCTGTTGTCTCATACTGGCAAACATTTATTACGCACAGCCCATTCTTACGGATATAGCTAAAAGCATCGGCCTGGACGTGGCCGCGAGCGGCGTCATCATGACCATGCTCCAGATCGGGTACATCTTAGGCGTTCTGTTACTGGGTCCTCTCGGAGATGTCCTGGAAAACAGGCGGTTGATCGCATTCATGGTCCTGGGTTCGGCTGCCGCCCTGCTGGCAGCAGCATGGAGCGGCAGCGTCGGAGGTTTCTTCGTCGCCACCCTTTTCATCGGTTTTTTTTCAGCGTCCACTCAGATCATTGTGCCATTCGCCGCAGGACTCGCGGCGGATACCGAGCGCGGGAAAATTTTGGGTCTGATTATGGCAGGAATTTTTATCGGCATTGTACTGGCGCGGCCTGTCTCCAGCCTGATGACCAGTGCCGTGGGCTGGCGGTCCGTCTACCTTATGGCAGCGGCACTCATGTTGATTATGAGTGTGACACTGTTCCGCCTGCTGCCGCGCAAAGCTCCTTCCGCTCAAGACATCAGTTACACGGCCATGCTCAGTTCCATGGGCAGACTGCTGGTAACCGTGCCGCGTCTGCCTTTGCAGATGATGCTTTCGGCAGTGGTATTTATGGGAATTACCATGTTCTGGACAACAGCTCCTGTCGTGTTGCAGAAAAACCTGGATTTTTCCCACTCTCAGATGGCCTTGTTTACCTTGGCCGGTCTGGTTACGCCACCATGCGCCGTAATAGCCGGTCGGCTCATTGACCGGGGATTCGGTCCCATCCTAATTTTTACAGGCGTTATCATGACGGTGTTCGCCTATCTGTTGATGGCATGCTTAGAAATGTACGCTGCAACCTTTGTTCTGGCGATATTCCTGCTCGACCCAGGAGCAAATGTGACCAACTTGACCGTACAGCAAAGCATTCTTTCTTCAACACCGGATGCCAGAAGTAGACTGAACGCCCTGTGTGTGGCTTGCAACTTTAGTGGAGGAGCCATAGGGTCCGCCCTGGGCCCCTGGATTTTTAGCCATTTTGGTTGGCAAGCCGTGTCCGGTACGGGAGCGGCGCTCATGCTGATCCCATTCATCCTGAACCTTGTCATGCACGGGGCCAAGGTCAAAGCCTTGTTCCGAGGGGATGAAAGTGGCAGCAAAACAGTCTGTGAGTCTGTTGCCTAACGATTGGCATTTGGAAAGAGATATACAAAAGCGAGAGCCATATGACCGATATGGCAAAATGCAAACAATATAAAAGGAATACATCATGAAAAAAACGTTTCTTGGCATTGGCGTTGGCCCTGGTAATGGACTCAGCACGGCGATTCGGTTCGCCAAGGAGGGGTTCCACCCGATATTGGCTTCCAGAGACACCTCTAAGTTGGAAGCCTTGGCGGAAGAAGTACTGCAAGCTTCCGGGCAACGAGCGGAAATCGTCAAACTTGACGCTGGTGATACCACACAGATCAGTTCCCTGGCGGAGCGGTTAGCCGGGAACGTGAATGTGTTGCACTACAATGCGGCCATAGTGCACGCGCAATCCCTGTCCGATATGACTTATGACTCCATGTCCGAGGACATCAAGGTAGGTATTATCGGTGCGCTAGCTGCTATCAAAGCGTTTTCACCTGCTATGATCCAGCGGAAACAAGGCACCATATTGCTCACTGGCGGCCATCTGGCCCTCACTCCTTGGCCGGAATATCTCTCACTCGGTGTTGCCAAGGCAGGCATACGCAATATATCCCAGGCGCTTTTTGCGGAACTCGCAGAGCATGACGTGCATATCGCCAGCCTGACCATTGCCAAGGTCATTGCACCAAGGTCGGAGGATGCCGACAAGGTTGCGGAAACGTTCTGGAATATTCACAATCAGCCCAAAGAACGGTGGACTTGGGAAGAGAACTATGCGTAACGAGGTGTCGCGTCTGGGTAACACCCGGTCCTTAATGGCAGGACGGCATGGAATCAGCCGGACACAGCGGTAGGCTGTATGAAGAGCAGCAAAAAAAACCGTTCTCTTTAACAGAAGAGAACAAATCTAAGACAAAGGAGCGCTTATTATGGAAAAAAGAATGCTTGGAAAAAGCGGATTGGAAGTTTCCGCCATCGGGTTAGGGTGCATGGGCATGAGCCACAGTTATGGTCCTCCTGCCGACAAGGGCGAGATGATAAAGCTGATCCACAAGGCCGTCGAGTTGGGGGTCACTTTTTTCGACACCGCTGAAGTTTATGGCCCATATACGAATGAAGAACTGGTGGGAGAAGCCCTCAAGCCTCTCCGGGACAAGGTGGTCATCGCCACCAAATTCGGCTGGCGCATTGAGGGCGGCAAAGGCGTAGGTATGGACAGCCGGCCGGAACAGATACGGAAGGTAGCCGAGGCCTCACTCAAACGCCTTCAGGTGGAATGCATAGACCTTTTTTACCAGCACCGGGTCGATCCGGACGTACCCATAGAAGATGTCGCAGGCACGGTCAAGGATTTGATCGCTGAAGGCAAAGTCAAATATTTCGGTCTGTCTGAACCGGGAGTGACCACTCTGCGCAAGGCTCATGCCGTCCAGCCGGTAGCCGCCGTGCAAAATGAATATTCACTCTGGTGGAAGCGTCCGGAGGAAGAAATGATTCCGGCACTTGAAGAGTTGGGAATAGGCTTTGTACCTTACAGCCCTTTGGGAAAGGGGTATCTGACTGGAAGCTTCAATGAAAATACCAAATTAGACAGCACCGACTTTCGAAATACTTTGCCCCGATTTTCGCCCGAAGCCCTGAAGGCCAATAAGGGGGTGGTAGATCTGCTTCAGGAACTCGCGAGCCAGAAAAAAGCTACCCCAGCGCAGGTGGCATTGGCCTGGGTGCTTGCGCGCAAGCCCTTTATGGTGCCTATTCCGGGAACCACGAAACTTGATCGGCTTAAAGAGAATCTGGGGGCCGTATCGTTGAAGCTGACGCCACAGGACATGATTGACATTGACGACGCGGCCTCGAAAATCGTCATCCAAGGGGGCCGTTACTCGGAAGAACATGAACGGCTAACCAGTCACTAGGGAGATATTTGCTATGAAACGACTTCTTACCCTGGCATGCGCTTGCATCGTGATGTTGACCATAACAGCCATATCGGAGGCGCAAATAATGCAAAACCATCTGAACGCCAAACAGCGGAACATCATCCCCATAGCGGCTTACACTGCCAACGGAGATCTTGCCAAGTTGAAAACGGCCCTGAACAACGGCCTTGATGCCGGTCTGACCGTGAATGAAATCAAGGAGATTCTCGTCCAGCTTTATGCGTACGCGGGTTTTCCCCGAAGTCTGAACGGTATCGGCACGTTCATGGCTGTAATGGACGAGCGAGGTAATAGAGGCATCAAGGACGATCTGGGCAAGGAAGCAAGCCCCATACCGACCAACAAAAATAGCCTTGAATTTGGCACGGAAAACCAGACGAAGCTGGTCGGACAGCCTGTGACAGGAGCACTGTTTGATTTTGCTCCGGCCATCGACCAGTATTTGAAGGCCCACCTTTTCGGCGACATTTTCCAGCGCGACGTGCTGACCTGGCAAGACCGAGAACTGGCGACCTTGGCCGCTCTGGCAAATATCGAGGGCGTTAATTCCCAATTGCAGGCGCATCTGGTTATCGGTATGCACAACGGCCTGACCCCGGAGCAATTGCGGGAGTTCGTAAGCGTTCTACGAGCCGAGTGCGGCCCGAAGGTTGCGGAAAATGCCGGAGTCGTTCTTGACCAGGTTTTGTTGGGCACAAAGAAGCAGGCAACAGCTGGAGAACGCTTGGCTGTGGACACGGTAAAGATCACTGAGAACCACTTTAAGGAGAAAAATATGAACCAACAACACGATGATGCGGTCAACGGCGGAATTTTTCACCTAGGGAAGGAAAACGAGGCTTATGCCAAATATTTTACCGGCACCAGCTACCTGAACATGCTGTCAACGGAAAGGGTTAACATAGCTAACGTGACTTTTGAACCCGGCTGCCGCAATTTTTGGCATATTCACCATAAAGGCGGACAAATCCTCCTCGTCACCAGCGGACGCGGCTGGTATCAGGAATTTGGAAAGCCTGCGAGAGAACTCCGCCCCGGCGACGTTGTCAATATCCCCCCTGAAACCAGGCATTGGCATGGAGCCGCGAAGGATAGTTGGTTCTCTCATGTGGGCATCGAAGTCCCGGCCGAGGGAGCCTCAAACGAATGGCTGGAGCCGGTTTCCGACGATGAATACAAGCGATTGCCGTAATAAACTCCAAAGCCAAGGTTGGTAAGAATGAAGCTGATAATTCTAGTGAAATATTTGGTAAGGTTTTGAGTGGCAGAACAAAATAGGGGGCACTGAGGTTGTATGACCTTGAAGCTTAAACCTCGTCGTGATGTGTTCTGCGGTTAAAGTTCTGAGCAACAGGCAGGCGGAGCAAAGAATCACTGTCACCCGGAGCGGCTCCCAGCCTGCCAGCAAGGGTTTACCCTGCCGACCTCATGGAGATGTGGCCGGTTTCGTCATTGGTCAACTCGCCCCGCAATGATTCACCCGAGTGTATAACTCCCTCCGATGTAACCCTGAAATAGATAAAACAAATAATAGTAAATGTAGTTTGTATTATATAGTATAATAGACTATATTACAAAACATACTTACTATTGATTGGTGGCCATATGTCTCTTGTCGACTTAAAACTCCAGAACCTCGGATCCAGGCTGCGGAATGAGCGATTGCGTCGGAATGAATCTCAGGCGGTATTTGCCGCCCGCATCGGCGTAAGTGCGCCGACTCTGCGTAAAATGGAAGCCGGTGACTCCACGGTCCTGATCGGACATTGGGCAACAGCCCTGGACGTGCTCGATCGCGCCGGTGATATCGATGTAATCCTTGTAGAGACAGAAGATCTGTTCGCTAAATACGAAAAAACAAAAGCCCCGGTGCGCAAGCGGGCGTCGCGGAGGACGCCATGATCCACCGCATAAAAGTCTGGGAGCGAACGGCGGAGGAGCATCGGTCTGTAGGTGAGATGGTTTGCGAGATTGCCGAAAACGGTCGTGGAAAAGGTGCGTTTCGGTATGACCGGGAGTATCTGGAGAGGGGTGACGCATTTGCATTGGATCCTGTTTCACTACCTTTGAAGCCGGATTCCTTTGCAATCGATCATCCCGGTATCTTCGGCGTCTTTGAAGACAGCCTCCCGGATGACTGGGGACGGCGGCTGCTGGTTCGCAAGCACCAGATCCCCCGACATGAGCAGAATCTTCCGAACCTGCTGCTCGCCCTTGGCAACAGTGGACTCGGCGCTTTGTCGTACACCGACCAGGAGAAGCCTCACTCACCTTTATCTGACGTTTCCATCCTGCACCTGTCTACGCTGGCCTCAGCGGCCGAGATGTTTGAACGGGGCGAGGTTCATGACCCTGAGTTTTCCATGCTCATGGGCGCCGGCAGTTCGCCCGGCGGCGCCCGTCCGAAAGCTGTGGTGTGGGATGAAGAGGAGAACATTCATTATCTGGCCAAGTTCCCGAGCATTGTTGACAGGGTGGATGTGGTGAGGATCGAGGCTGCCGCCATGAGTCTGGCGGCGAAGGCCGGTCTTGTAGTCCCTCCGACCCGGCTTGTCCAATGCGCGGGCAAATCCGTGCTGCTGGTTCGCCGTTTCGATGTCATCCCGGATGGTCGCCGGCACATGATCAGCTTCCAGACCCTGCTGAAGGCCCAGGGGTACTACCAACTCCGGTACCAGGACCTGCTTGGCATCATCCGGAAATACAGCAGCGATCCGCAGGGGGATTCCGAGAATTTATACCGCCAGATGGTCTTCAACGGCCTGATCGGCAATACCGACGATCATCTCAAGAACTTCTGGATGGTACATGACCCTGACCATTGGTGGCGGCTTTCTCCGGCTTTCGACCTGATCCCGGATGTGGGGCAGCGTGGGGAGCATGTACTGTTCTTCGATCTGGGGGCATGGTTCCCCGGGCGCAAGAATATCGAGAGTCTGGGGAGAAAATGGGGCATCCGAAATGCGGAGACCGTGTCGGCACAAGTATTCGAAGCAGTGGCCGGCTGGAAGGATGAGTTCAACCATTCTGGCGTTCCGGAATCTGAAATCATTCGGTTCAAAGAAATAGACTCTCGACTCTACGAGACCGGGGACTAGGAGAAGTGAAGGGGTATAATAGATTGTGTATATGGCTGAAAACGGTAAAATTAAAGGTAAAGGAGAAACCGATGGCCACAACAGATGAACTGCTCGATGTAGCCGATCAGGGAATGGAAGTCTGCATTGCACCAGTTTAGCATCATGTTATGTCGCAGGGCGGCTCATCACGAAGGAGAAATGACATGACCAAGCCAGCAAAGAACACGATTTGCCTTTGGTACGATGGCGACGCCGAGGACGCGGCGCGCTTTTACGCCAAGACCTTTCCTGATTCATCCGTTGACGCGGTGCACCTCGCACCGGGAGACTATCCGTCCGGGAAGGAGGGTGATGTGTTGACGGTCGAGTTTACCGTGATGGGAATTCCCTGCCTCGGGCTCAATGGCGGCCCCGAGGTCAAGCACAACTGGGCATTCTCGTTTCAGGTCGCAACCGCTGACCAGGACGAAACGGATCGTTACTGGAACGCCATCGTCGGCAACGGCGGCGAAGAGAATGTCTGCGGCTGGTGCCAGGACAAATGGGGCCTGTCCTGGCAGATTACGCCGATCGCCCTGACGAGAGCGATAACCGATCCCGATCCCGCTGCCGCCAAACGCGCGTTCGATGCAATGATGACGATGAAAAAGATCGACATCGCTGCAATAGAAGCGGCGCGCCGCGGATGAAGGTGCAATCTTCGAAGCGTGCATGACCAAGACGCCGCTTTAAAACTAGAGGAGTGTTCCCATGAGAAGGCTCATCGCATCTACGTTTGTGTCGCTTGACGGCATCATGCAAGCGCCCGGCGGACCGGAAGAAGACCCCACCGGCGGTTTTACCCTTGGCGGCTGGATGTTCAATTACTCGGACGAAACCATGGACATCTCGGCAGCAGGTTTCGACGGCCAGGATCGAGAGCTGGTGCTCGGTCGTAGAACCTACGAGATATTCGAAGCGTACTGGCCATACCAACGCGATGACGATCCGATTGCGAAGACGCTCAACGCAGCAAAAAAGTATGTTGCTTCGCGCACATTAACTACGCTCCACTGGAACAACTCGACCCTGCTCCACGGCGATGTAGTCTCGGCAATCATCGCTCTCAAGGCCCAACCAGGCCCTGACCTACAGATCATCGGCAGCGGCAATTTGATTCAAACGCTGCAGGCCGTATCACTGATAGACGAGTACAACGTGTGGACTTTTCCCGTGGTGCTTGGGCGGGGCAAGCGCCTTTTTGGCGAGACTGCGAAGCCATCCGCGCTGCGGCTCGTTCGCTCCCGGGTTTCGTCCACTGGCGTTGTTATGAGTACCTATGTACCAGGTGGCGATATTCAGCCAGGTTCGTTCGCGAGTGCCGAGCCGAGTGAGAAGGAGTTGGCTCGACGCATAAAGATGGTGAATGAGATGCAGTGATGTGAAGGAATCTGGTTGATCCAGCGTCAACAACTGACTTCTTCAAAAAATTCGAAGGTTCCAGCTTACAACCCCACCTTGGGCGCATTATCAGTCAATTATTGGCTTTGGAGAAGAGCAAATCTAATAAGCGGATATGATTGGATTATATCACCAAACTTGACCCTTCGCGGTTTTAGTCAAAAACACCCAACTTTAAAATCACTCCATTACTGCAAAACCCCCTGGGGGTAGGGTAGGGCCTCTATACCATTACAACTTTGCTCCGATTCCTATTGTTGGGCAATCGGCGCTATTCTGCAGCATCCCTTCTGAAATTACGAATTCCAAGTACGGATACCTACTTCAAATATTCCAAAGTTTCTGGCGTGGACTTCAGTATTTCAAGAAGAAGTTCTTCCCATTTGAGCAGGGCATCCTTTTTCTCCTTATCGTAGCGGTACTTGTTGTACACCCCAACAACTCCAGGCTTTATATGGTTCACAACCTCCTCACCAACCTCGTCCAATACCCCGACTCGCGCCATATTTGTACGAGCGGTGCGACGAAGGTCATGGGGTGACCAAGGCTTCATACCGAAGTAGGGTTCCTTTCTGGCCTTGATTTTCCTGTTGCCAACGACCTTAACTACATCGTCACTCAAATAACCGCGATTTATTGCTTGGGATAAAGAGTTTTCAGAAAGATGCCCACGCTTACCTTTATCTGATGAGAAAATGAAGCTTTTTCCGTTTCCGATCAGTTCAAGGGCTGTGTCCGTCAGGTACACCCGATGCTCCCTTTCATTTTTTCCAGCTACCTCAGACGGTATGGTCCACCATCGCCCTTTGACCTGGTCACGGTGCATTTGGGCAACTTCACCGGGACGCTGAGCTGTCACCAGAATAAGCTTCAATGCCCGTTTTATTTCGTGACAGCTCGATGCCTTGTTAATCTCATTCCAAGCTTTGACGATTTCCTCATCATCAAGGTGGCGCTCATCGGGTTTCTGCGCAATCTTTGGCACCGATTCTGTAATCTCTATGAATGGCTGGATTTCGGCCCATTCCTGGCGACAGGCGTACTTGAACATCTGCCTGGCAAATTTCATGGTGTTTCGTGCTGAACCCGGCACGGCGGTAGCGATTTTCTCGATGAATGATACAGCGTGTTTATGTCTTACTGCCGTAATTTCCATTTGCCCTATGTTCGGAAGGATATGAACTTTGATGCAACTTATGGCGGATCCTTGCCAACGTTCGGAATGGTTTTCTTTTGAGTATTTAACGAACCAGACGCCGGCAAGTTGCTCAACAGTCGTAGGAGCAAAGTTTTCAGGCACACCGTCCTTTACAAGTGTGTCAAATGTGTATTTTTCGATATGGGTCGTTGCAGCGATAAGAGCTTCAGTCTCTCGAGCGGCTGCCGTTGCTGCCTTTTCCTTTTCCTCGGCAGCAGTTTTTTTCTCGTCACGAGGGTCGATGCCACGTTTCACTAGATTGAAGGCATCATTGTATGCTATTCTTGCGTCGGCCAGCGAGGTGCTTGGGTAAGTACCGAGGTGGAAGTATCCCTTCTGCTTGTTAAGCTCAAAAATGTACATGAATGTTTTAGAGCCTGATGGCAGGATTTGGATCGCGAAGCCTCGATTCTCCCTGACGGTATACTTCTTGTCTCTCGGCTTCAAGGAACTGATGTATCTGTCCGAAAATTGCTTCATCTTTTGCCCTTTTTGTTGCATCCGTTTTGCATCCGTTTTAGCTGTCCCGAAACCCCATTGCATCCGTTTTGCATCCGTTTTGTGCTTGGCAAACGGAGAGAGATTGTGAAACATACAGGCAACAGGATAGAACAAATAGCAAGCAAAGTCAAGTACATATACTTTGCAGATGAAACATCAAGAGACAACAAGACAGCCTTTGAAACGTTTGGATGTCAGCTTCCCAAGCTGAAGGTCGCGGGTTCGAATCCCGTTTCCCGCTCCAATAAAATAAGGGGGTTAGGCAATTAAGCCTAGCCCCTTTCTGTTTCATGTAACCTCTCGTGTAACCTCTGATGAAAAGATCAAGAATGAGTTATAAAGGTTGTTAATTCATAATTCATACCTCACACTTCATCCTTTGCATCGGGTCTGCGACATAAAAATAGGACTTGTTGACAGAACTCTTTTTTTGCCCTAATATCTGTTTGCTTTTAAGCAAACAGATATTAGGGGGGAGTATGAATA
>Ga0184615_10000365_pt1 | contig 25589 bp, 29 predicted proteins | sample PLM4_65_coex_FD_133134 | JGI IMG/M metagenome (GOLD analysis project Ga0184615, IMG submission 133134) | Groundwater sediment microbial communities from an aquifer in East River, Colorado, USA - PLM4_65_coex | ecosystem: Environmental > Terrestrial > Soil > Riparian zone | place: USA: East...
AAACCGACAATCGTACACGAAGTCGTAAAGGACCTTGTTTTAGAAGGAACGATTCTTGAGAGTAAAACACCAAGTTCAGATACAACGTATCGGCTTAATGTCGCTAAGCGGAATAAAATGAAAGAATTGTTGAAGAAACTTGGGGGAAAAGAGTAGTACTGCCTTGTCAAGAAATTCAACTGAAACGGAGTACCCTGTCCAGGATGCAGGCCAGGCAAGGGTAAGGTCCAGTTCGTTGACGGTATCTGCGAAACCCATACCTGCATCAGCAAACGTGGCCACACTATGAAAGAAACAAGTGAAAACATTCATATCCCGGATAAACGTCTTGCTGCAGTCTGCGGCTTGTTTTGCCCCGCTTGCCGCGCCTTTATCGGCACGAAAGAAGAGCCCGAAAGGCTCAAGATAATGGCCCAGCGTTTTCAACGGTCCCTTGAGGAAATGCAGTGTGACGGCTGCCGATCGGAGAGGCGTTGCTTTTACTGCGAGACCAAATGTACGATGGCAAAATGCGCGGCGGCAAAAGGAGTGGAGTTTTGCGGTCAATGTGCAGAATACCCTTGTACAAATTTGAAAGCGTTTCAAGCAGAGATGCCGCATCGTATTGAGTTGTGGAAATCCCAGAAGCGCATCAAAGAAGTCGGATATGAAAAATGGTACGCGGAAATGATCGGGCATTATTCCTGTCAAAAATGCGGGACGTTGAATTCCGCCTATGATTTGAAATGCCGGAAGTGCGGCGGAGAACCTAGCTGTAATTATGTGGGCAGGCACAAGCGGGTTATAGAACAGTATTTGAAGAACCGATAAATAATACTGCGGCTTAACTGAGGCACTCAAGCCTCATCGCTTTGCTAATGGGTCATTTCTTCGTTAGTATATTTCAACCAATATTTCGCAACCGTTTTAACAGACGGTGACTGCGTACTAGTAGGTGTTCCTCGTAAAATCAGGATCTGATAGCGTCGAAGAACATGCAGCATCTGATCCTTTCTGAAGCCGTTGATGTTTCCATTCATTGCATCACATAAAGTATCAACCTGTAATCGTGAGCGTCTACCCATAAAAAAACCATTCAGTTACTTACCTATACTATAATGTTGATATTCCACCAAATATCGTGTAGATTTGCGATATAAACAGGTTACTAACAGGCGGCTTAAGTGAAATCCCCAGATATTTCATCTATAAAACTGAGCATTATCATCCCTTGCTATAACGAGCGCAATACCATAGAAAAAATCATCGGTGCTGTAAGGTCTTCACCCATTGAGCAACAGGAAATCATTGTGGTTGATGATTATTCAACAGATGGAACCAGGGAGGTACTTGCTAATAGCATCACTCAATTGGTTTCAAAAGTAATCTATCATGACCGTAATCAAGGGAAGGGTGCTGCACTACGCACCGGCATTGCTGCATCGACCGGAGATATCGTCATCATACAAGATGCCGATCTCGAGTATGATCCTCAGGATTATCCATTGATGCTGGAACCGATTATCCAGGGGAAGGCTGATGTGGTATTCGGCTCCCGTTTCATGGGAGGAAAAGCGCACCGAGCAGTTTACTACTGGCATTCGTTGGGAAATTGGCTTCTAACAACCATGTCGAACATGTTCACAAATATCAATCTGACGGACATGGAAACCTGTTATAAGGCTTTTAAAAGTGAAATTGTACAATCGATAAAAATTGAAGAGGATCGTTTCGGTTTTGAACCGGAAATTACAGCAAAAGTTGCCAGAATGAATGTAAGAATATATGAGGTTGGAATTTCTTATTCAGGTAGAACTTATCAAGAAGGGAAAAAGATTGGATGGAAAGACGGCATATCGGCAATCAGATGTATAATAAAATATAATTTGTTTCGCTGATAATATTATCAATTTCTGCAATGTACCATTATGCTCTGATCTAACATTCTGCCATTCAACAAGTATATGTCATGCTATGAAATCTGCATTTAAATACCAGGGTCCGTGCCTACCAAAGTTAGCATGCTTCGCCAACTATCACAATTCCAATTGTTCTGCTGTCTTCAACCTTCATCCATTTACTTCCATGATCCCTTGACAAAATCAGCTTGTAAACTATTGTGTTCGTGTTAGTATGACCTTCATGAACGACATCATTCGCGCAAAAAAATCCCTGGGTCAGAACTTCCTGAGGGACCCGCATTATCTCAACAGGATCGCCGATGCAGCGCATGTCGGCCCGGGAGACCAGGTGCTCGAGATCGGGCCGGGGCTCGGCCATCTCACGACGGTCCTTACACAACGGGCGCAGAAGGTTTTGGCCATCGAAGTGGATGACCGGCTGATCCCGTATTTGCAGGACAAGTTCAGCGCAATCCCGAATTTCGAGCTCCTTCATGCCGATGCGCTTGAGTACGACTATGCGTCGCTTAAAGGCCGGTGGAAGGTCGTAGCGAACCTTCCTTATTATATTTCCACGCCGATCATTCAAAAACTTATTGTACACCGCGGGAAGTTCATCAGCCTTACGCTCATGCTACAAAAAGAAGTTGCTGAACGCATCGCGTCTCCCCCCGGGGGAAAGGAATACGGCTATCTATCGGTGCTCGTGCAATTTTATACCGTGCCAAGGATAGTGTTCAAGGTGCCGCCGGGCGCCTTTACGCCCAGGCCTGAGGTGGACTCGATCGTGATCACCCTCACCCTGCGCGACCGGCCCGCGGTCATGGTCAAGGATGAGGCCTTCTTCTTTCGCGTGATCAAGGCGGCGTTCTCCCAGCGCAGGAAGACGCTCCGAAATGCCCTGAAGCAGCTTGAGGCCCCTCAAGACAGGATGGAATCGGTTTTGAACAGCACCGGCATCGACCTCGGACGGAGGGCCGAAACCCTCACGGTCGAGGAGTTCGGCAAGCTGGCGGATTTATTGCTTTCCTGATCTCGACAATGCAAAAAAAATTTTCAACTGGGGCAAAACTACCGTGACCCGCTGACAGGATAACAGGGCTCCCGGATCAACAGGATGTGAAAATACTTTTATCCTGTAGTCCTGTTAAAAAGTTTTCCGGTTTATCCGGGTTGTGAATACCAGGGAGAAGTATCACGAATCGCGCTTTACCTTCCGTGAAGGACCTTTGAACTTTCTTATAAAGCCGCCTGATAAAGCGAGGCACAAATTCCAGATAAGTGACTTCCCAAAATCAATTGAATAGGTCAAAGTTACTTTGATTTTGATTCAACTATGCCTTCCAAAAAGCCAAAGTCAGCACTTTTAAACCGAATCTGCAAACCTGTATATTTTATAAACAAAGGTGCGTGTTGTACCTGTTGTATTCGAGAGTACGAGCACTTTTGCTCCAGTGGTTTTTTCAACCATATAGGCGCTCAAGCCGGAGCCGGAATTTTGCGACAATAATACATCAGCAGCCCCGAATTTGGCATGGGCAGAATAGAAACAAGGCTCTCCATTGCTCATGCCGACGATCTCGACGGATGTTCCCGCTGCGACCGCCTGTTCACCTTCGATGATAGTATATAATTTGATCCACCGAGAAGGGATGGGGCTGAGTATATTTGTTGCGTTCGTTGCCGTGGTGGCGGTCGCGGAGTTGCCTGTGCAGGAGGCCGAGCTTCCACTCACATTCCCAGCCACATTCCCTATAGTGTTGGTCGGGTTTATCAATTGAAAATTGGTGCCGTCATAACGTATTTCCACCATCTTGTAGGCGGGGATATCTCCTGAAACGAGGGAGCTTGTGACCTCTTTTTTTATGCTTCTCGTTCCGAGGCCGTTGATGTTGATCGTGCAGACGCTGGTGTTTGCATTTGACACGGTAAAATAGAGCGGCATGCCGGTGACGTAGCTCTGGAGGGCAGGACTGAGGGTCAGAACGTAGTTATTGGTCCCGCTTGCGGCGGCGTAGGGCAGGGCTCCGTGACCGTCCGTGGCAATGCCGTCGTGATAATGGGTGTTCAATGCGTTCAGGAACGAGGCGTAGACACGGGTGCCTTTTATCCCGGTGTTGGGATCGCCGTCAATGAATGTTGTTTTTGCGGACCACGCGATAGTGGCCGCGACGAGTAAAAAGATGATAACTGCTGCTGTTTTCCTGAACATGGTCTGCCTCCCTTTAATTTCAGCTAAGAGCCAAGAGCTGAGAGCTTATTAATCATAGACAAAATAGACGTGTGTGTGCGCGGGCTTCATCTCGGTTATGACCGATTCGAGCACCGCCGTGGCCTCCGTGCCCCAGTCCTGGAGCAGGTCGCCGGCGGCCGAGTCTCCCGCGGTGAAATACGTGAGCGTTTGCGGAGAATTGGTGATGTGCATGCGCCAGCAGTGGATCGTCGCCGGTGTGCCGCCATAGGCCCCGGAGTTCGGCGGCATCTCCTCTATATCAGCGATGAAACCGAGCTTTGCCGCCAGGTCGATGTAATACTGGATGTCGAGCCTGCCGCGCAGGCGGCGCTGCTGCGCCACGATCATGCGGCGGATCTCGGGCGTAGTCCCCGCCACGGGGATGATGCCGTATCGGGCCTCCCATGCCTCCAGTGTTTCATTGGCCATGTCGGGGTGCATCTCTCCCAGCAGGTCCTGGACACGGGCCTGAACGGCGTCGAGATACGCGCCATCGATGGCTGTGTCCGCGTTAAAGACGCCGCCCAGATCGAGGGGAAAAAGCATTTTCAGAACATCGGCATGAAGCATAAGCCCTCTTTAGGTTACCGTTATTGTTCCCGGCCTGAGCATGACGTATGCTCCCGGCACTACATTGGCGTTCGGTGTTGTAAGCGCTTTATATTCAGCACCATTCTGAATGGCCAAGGAAGTCAACTGATCCAAATACAATACCTGCCCCGGCTCCAGAAGAGAAAGATATGAAGCAATGTCGAGCGCGATCTTTGCCCTGTCGACGTTTTGTCCGCTGACCGCCATAACTACGTCCTGGGTCTGGATCGTGGGAGCGAGGCAGGCCACGCGTGAGGCGCCTACACAGCGATTAGTCTCAATGTTTTTTTTGACCTGCGCAATCAAACTTCGAATGACGTATCTCTGCCCGATCGCGGTGAAGATGTCGTCCTGCACGGACAGACTGCCGGCGCCGTCCACCACGGCCACAATGGTCTCGGTATTCAGGTCGAGGTTGTCCACCACGTCGCCCTTTACCACGGGCCGTCCGGCGTCATTGAACGCGCCCGCGGCGTCCACCAGCTTGTTCGGGGTGACGGTCGTCGCGGTGCCGGTGTGGTGATAAACGATATACGGCTCATTGGCATACTTGAAGATGTCGTCGGCCAGGGTGAGCTGTATCCCGCTGTTCACGACGGTCACCGTGGTGCTCCTGCGCTTGACCGGGTTTTCGACGATATCGCCTACAGCCACGGCCAGGGCGGTGGAGAAGTCGGCGGCGGTATCGTTTAACTTGTTTGCAGCGGCGCTGGTGGTGTTCCCGATGCGCGATGAATTGCTCGGCAGCTCCGAACCTGTTGTGCCGGCATCGGCGACGACCACGAGGTCCAGGGTGCCATCGCCCTGAGCGAGAGGAAAGGGAAAAGCATCTGCCACATTGTCAATTTCTTTGGCCCACTTGGCGTAATCATACTGGTTGCCGCCTGCGGGCGGACGGCGCTCGTCCTCCTGAAGCCGCGCGAGGAACTCCGCGTCGTCCTCTCCGGCCACAGGCACCAGCCCGCGATCGCCGCCGTGGTGCAGGAGGTTGTCATGGTCCGAGGTGTCGGGAAAGATCTGCTTCGCGGCCCGGTCGATCTCGTAATAGAGGCCGAAGAGGGCAGATGCCAGACAGCCGGAGCGGAACAGCGTTTCCTGGTCCACGGTGCCGTTCTGGTTGCGGTAATCGGTCAGGATCTTATCGTACAGCTCGTTGAAGGACTTTTGAAAAGGCATTTTAACCACCCCTCACCTAACCTCTCCCACTGAGGGGAGAGGGATTTTATTTATACAACCGGGACGAACGTCTCAAACGTGACCGGCTGGTCGTTCGCCTGGGTGGCGTCCACGCGGATATTCACCTGGCCGCGCGTGTCGTCGTCCCGCTCCGCAATGGCCGTGATCGCCTTTGCCTTGCCCGCGTCGATGAGCCATTTTGCCGCCTGTTTGCAGCGTACCGGCACCAGGGCGAGGTTCTGGTCCGTGTCCTTTTTCGGGAGTGCCGGCATGCCGAATTTCGGATTTACGAACCACGCGCCTTGCTCCACCAGGATGCTGAGGGCCACGTCCGTGGCGATGGTGGCGTCCTGCTCGTGTGTCAGCTCGGGGTGGCCCTGGTTCATGATGATCTTGTAGCCCATTATTACCTCAGTTTGTAGCTTAGAGCTGAGAGTTAAGAGCTTGTGGCTTAACCCTTAGCTATCGGCTCTTAGCTATCAGCTTTCTTATGATGCCTTCGTCTTTGCCGTGGCGACGTTCGCGATCACCAGCGGCGCATCTATTGTATGCCCGCCAAAGGTGAGGGCATTAATTGCTGTAACAATTCTTTCATCAGCCAGTTTATATTGAGCGCCGTTTCCCATCTCCACGGCCGGGGAATTCACGATCACCTTGGTCTGGCCGAGGATCTCGATCGTCTTCCCGCGCTTCATGTGGATTTTGTCGCCCTCGTCGGTATAGAGCGCCACTTCGCCGCGCGCGAGCTCGATGCGGTACCGGCGATCGTCCGAGCCGATCAGATAAAAGACGTTCCCGCGGCCTATGATGAGGCCCTCGGCGCCGTCCAGGAGCGAGGAAGCAAAACCATAGTGCTGCTGCATCTCCCTGTCCTTGAACTCTTCGTTCGGCAGTCCGGTCGCGGATATCGTCCGGATAGCTCCCTCCGTGAGGGCGTTGATAACAACGCGGCGGATGATTGTTTTAATAAGGCCCATGTTACCCCTCAAAATCAGTTTTGAGTTGTGAGTTCTTAGTTCTTAGTTAAAAACGCCCTGCTCTTGCGAAAGCGCGGGTGCAGACTCAAAACTAAAAACTAAAAACTGCCTCTCAAAACTGCCGTTACGCGGTCATCCCGGGCAGGCCGAGCCTGAGCTCGGTAGTGGTGCCCTGGTCCTTTGACTTCTTGAATGTGCGGCCATAGATGAGGTATGAACCATCGAGCTCGTAGTTATTTTTCTCATCCTTTACGTTTGCCAGCTCGTTGATGCTCCAGTTCTTTCCGTTCTGGCTGTGGCCGGAGACGGTATAGGTGGCCAGAAAACCCTCGTGGCGCATCAGTTCAAGCGCCATTCTGGCCTGCTGGTCCGGCTGGTCTCCTCCGTATTCGTCCTTCAGGAAGAACGGCTTGTAGAAAGGGAAATCTGGATCGACGACCGTTGCCTCAATGTTTATTTGAGTCGCCGAAAACACGTTTGTGCCCTGCTTCTGCCCCACAACCGTCACCTGGCTGAAGCGCTTTGTGATGTCGTTCAGTAAATTCGAGGTTTTGATGTTGTTCCCCTTGCCGTCCATGCGGCGCGTAAGAGTAAAGGCCGGATCGCCTTTTTCCCTGGGCTTTCCAAACACAAAGAGCGGCTGATATGCCGTTGCTCCGGATCCGTGCGGCAGGCAATAGAAGATCATGCCTTTGTTCTTCGCAAACTGGCTCAGGACCTCGAAGACCGTCATGCCGGGCTCTATCTGCGACAGCGCGTTCTGCGTGTCGAAGATCCCCACCTTCGAGCCCTTGCCCTTGATGCGGCCCTTCGTGTCTTCCTCATACAGGATGGCGGCGCGCTGGATCCGCGGCAGCCTTCCGATCAGCAGTTCCGCGAGTTGTTTGAGTGTCTGGTCCTGCACGGTGATAAAATCCTGCGCGTGGGCGTCCACGATGACGCCCATGTAATCCCGGCCGGTGATCGTGAGCTTGCTGCCGTTTTTGTCATCGACCGGGTTCGGTTTTTCGATGATCCCTGTGTGCTCCAGGGTGTCGTTGACGTAGAGTTCGCAATCCTGACCTTTTACAATGGAGGTCTCCGGATTGGCAAGTACCAGCTCGAAGGCGGCCGCGCCGGCGAACATGTCCGCGTCGATCGAGTAGGACTCGAACCGCTCGATGCGTTTGCCGTTGACCAATAAATAAACAGTATCCATTTTCACAGTTCCTTAAAACGTGGGAGGTGGCAAGTCCGCTTCGCTTGGAAGAAGGATGTAACGTCCTACATCCCACGTCCTACGTCCTCACAGGCCTCATGCCGCGTAAAGCTTGATCGTTCCACTTACAAAGCTCGGGTTCTTGATCTGCGGATTGATCGCCAGTATCCTGTCGGCCGCGTTGTAGGGCAGGCCGTATTTCAGACAGATCAGGTGCAAGGGCATGGTGTTTTCGATGTCCACGCTGTAGATCCGCGCTATCTCGAGCTTGATCCTGCGCGCGTGCGCGACCAGCCCGTCCACGGCGGTCTTGATGCTCTGCATGGTCCGGGCGTTGTCCACGCCGGTCTGGGCGCTTGCCATTACCTCGGCCAGCACGGCCTCGATGTCCGTCACGTTCATGATGGGGTCAACGGCGGCGGCGCCAAGGAAGTTGCCGAGGACATCAAAGCTGGGTTGATTTTCTATCCGCTTCCCGGCCTGGCGGTTCAACTGGTCCGCCTTGAATGCGTATGCCGCCTCGAGCGCCAGGCGCTGCGCTGCGGCAAGCTGTACGTGCTTTGCCATGATCGCGGCCGCGGCGTTCTCGGCGATCGCCCTGACCGAGCCTGCCGGGGCGGTGGTGCGGAAGTCCAGAAACGACTGCTCCAACTGCCCGAGGGCGTTCTTCATGCTGCTCGCAAAACGCGCGGGGGCGGTGCGCAGGTCTGAAAACGCCTCAGCGTAGCGCTCCACGGTCTCTGCGATCGCGCCGATGACGCGGCCGGGGAGATTGGTCGTATAGTCGATCGTGGCAATGATACTGTTCGCGGGCTGGGTGACCGCCGACAGTGTCCCTTCAAGGGTGCGGACACCCGCATCCACCTGCGCCACGAAGGCGCGGGCCTTGCCGGTGAGGTCCTGAAATTGAGAGAGGATGTCCTGACCCGCGACCAGCGCCCGGTCCATGAGAGCGCTGCCCTCGGTGCCGAGTACTTCGGTGACATCGGCTACGCACTGCGTCATGGCTTCCGTTTGCCCCAGTTGGAACGCTTCCTCGCACACGCCGCCGATGGACGGCTCCGCGATCTGCTCCGGCTCGATGATGCTCTCAACGAACAATATATCGATCTCCGCCAGGCGCAGGCGGTCGTCGAACCTGCGGTGCATGCGCTCGACATATCCGCGCAGGACTCCGTGTTCCGGATGGATGAACTCGATCGGACTTGACTGTTTGGAAATAGCGTCGTACAGGTCCTGGTGCAGGTCAAAATCATCGTTGTAAAAAAAACAGGTGAAATGGTGCGGGGTGCCGCGCTGGCCCATGTTCTCGACGAGCGCGCCGTCCCGGTTCGGGTATTCGTGCTTCACGAGCGCCCACTCGACGGTGTCGGACACCCCGCGATCGGAGATCATGACCTCGATGCCTGCAAGCGTTGCCGGGTATTTGTCTTTATTTGACATCAGTGGTTTATCCCAAACTCGCCGCGATTGATGCGGCCGACGGTGATCCTTGTATTCAAATCAGCGGTATCGGTTTTTATTTGGTCCGGCGTGACGTACACGGTCAGATTGACGGTGTTCTGCATGGGCTGGCCGCTCATGACCTGCTGCTGCCTGGCGTAGTCATAGGGGTTTTCCGTGCGCCATTTCCTGAGCCCCGCGGCCTCGTTCTTTCCCGCCTGCTGCATGATGATCGCGGCCAGGGCCTCACTGGAGAGCACCGTGCCGGCGCCGCCGCCTAATGCCGCCATCCCCTGCACAAACCTTGTCGCGCCCGCCAGGGATATCACACCGTATATTTTTTGGAAAACGTCCAGCACCTTGCCCGCCGCAACGGAAATGCCCATGAGGCCGATCACGGACAAGATGCCTTTGACGACGACCGGGTGGGCCTGCAGAGCGTCCAGCACGTGGGACAGCCCCTTGAGCGCGGACGCCATGTGGTCCACCTTGAACTTGTCGAGCTGATTTTGAAAGAGTTTGAGCTTTGCGGCCATGCTGTCGGACTCGGACTTGAAATCCCTTGCCAGGCTGCCTGAAGAACGCCGCAGCTCTTCCTGTTTGTGCATGATATCGCCGTACTTTTGCGCGATCATCATGAGTGTCTTCGCGGCCTCGGGCCTGCCGAATATGGCCATGGAGACTTCTTCGATGCTCTTGCCGGAGCGCTGAGCTTCATCGGCGAGCTTTTTAAATTGCGGGATGAGGTCCGCGATGCTCTTAACGCCGCCGCCCTGGTTAAAGAAGTTGATGCCGCGGCCGAGGAGCTGGCTGTTGATATCTTTATTCTTGCTGACGCGCAGCAGTCCGTTGAACAGCGCCTCGATGGATCCGCTCGCCTCGCCTGCAGACCCGGTGAACTGCGTGAGCTGCGCCTGGAGCGCCATGAGCGGGGTCACATTGCCGAGGCCCTGGGTCTTCAGGAGCTGCATGGTCTTTGACATTGAGCTGATGGATTGCAGGAACGCCTCGGGGCTCTTCCGCACGTCCTCCATCTTCATGGCCGCGTTCAACTGGTCCTGCAGCGCGGGCAGGTCCGTTGCCGCGACCTTGTATTTGTCCATCAGCTCGCCGATGGTCTCGGCGTATATCTTTACGTCGGTTTGCGACGCCACGGCGCCCTTGCCGACCTGCGGCAGGATCGCCCTGATGACGTTCATCGAGACGCCCGTCGTGTTCAAGGCCTCGGCCATGTCCGCGAACTGCCCCTTGATGAGCGGGATGCCGGACCCGGGCGAGATGAGGTCCACGATCTGTTTGCGAAACGCGGCCATATCGATCGCGGAGGCCCCGGACGTGCGGCCCACTTTGCGGAGCACCGCGTCGAACTCCAGCAGATCCTCTGTCATTTTGTATACGCCGAAACCCGCGCCAAGCGGGCCGAGCGCGCCGAGCCTGCTCCAACCGGCGGCCATGGATGCGTTCACGCGCTTGAAGACGTTGATGGCGTTCCTGCCGTACTTGTTCACGGCGTCATGGCCGCGGGACAGCACGTTTATGAGTTTGCTGTCGCTGGCGGTCAGGTCTATTTGGGCTTCGTTCTTCGCCATTACAAACCTCATTCAAAATTCAATATTCAAAATTCAAAACTAAGAACTAAGAACTAAGAACTAAAAACTAAGAACTAAGAACTGCCTTTACTCTTTTTCCAAACCCTCGTCACTTTGGGCTTGAAGCCCGGCGTGTCAGGCCCCTTGTACGGCTTGGGGTATGCGTCGTGCATCATGCAGATGTAGAGCCACTGCCCGCTGGTGAGGTCGCAGGCAGGCTTGCCAAATAGGTGATAAGCCCTCTCAGCGTTGTTGAATTTAAAAAGTTCGAGATCGAGGGAGTTTTTTTTACCTCGGTGAAGAGTTTGTCATACTCTTCGTCGGTCATCTTTTTCAGCGCGGGGTTGCTCTCGTTGTCCAGGGCGTTCCACTCCTCGATCAGGATGGCCTTGGCCGAGGCAAAGGCGGGGAGCTGCGCCAGCTCATCCGTCTGCTTGAACATGCGCTTGCCGGTCTCCGGGTCCACGATCGCACGGGCGAGGATGGCCGTGTTCTGCGACGCCTGGTACGCGTCCATGGTCGCGGCCGAGAACTCGATCTGCGCGGCCTTGAAGCGGCGCTCGACCTCGAATTGGGCCTCTTCTATCTCCGCCTCGGTCAGGATCCGGAGCGTGATGCTGTCCTCCCGTCCCGGCCAGGGGATGGTGCGGGTGTTGCGCGTGCCGGCTTTTAATTGTTCGATGAGACTCATATAGATCACCCCTCACATGCCCCCCTCACCCCAGCCCTCTCCCTCCAAGGGAGAGGGAGTTGGGCGGAGAGGAGGGTTTTGTCAAGACGTTATTCCTTATCGTCGCTCGCCCGTTCGGCGCCGAAGAGGATAGTGCTCACGATCTCCTTCTCCCCGTCGCTGTCCTGGTCGCCTTCTTCCACACAGACGACGCCGAAAAACTCCAGCGGGGTCCCATCGTCGCCCATGACCAGGATGGTGCCGTTTTCGATACTGCCGAAATCGTACCGAGCCCCGGCCGGGATCACGTAATCGACGGAGAAGGCATGCCGGAGCCGCAACTTGACAAATCCGGTCTTGTTCATCATCTCCACGATCTTGCGGTGGGTGCGCTTGAGGCGTTTGAAATTTTTCAGATCGGTGATCTGTTCGCCGTTGATGGCGATGTCGTGACGACTGACTAATTGCTGCATGGTGGCCTCCTTGTGTTTCAGTCGATAGCTTAGAGTCGATAGCTTAGAGAAACAGTCGATCGCTTAGAGAAACAGTCGATAGCTTAGAGACGATAGCTTTGAGATTAAACTCTTAGCTCTAAAACTCTTGGCTCTAAGCCATTTCTTAGCTCTTAGCTCTCGGCTATTAGACTGCCTCTCACATCATTATAATCTGAAGCGCGTGGACATACGCGCCGTCGCCAACGGGCGATGGGACCTTGTAATTGATCTGCTGCCGGTTCTGCACGTCGCGCTCGACGATGAAGTAGTTCTCCACCTGATTCACGCCGGTGAGCCAGTCGGCCTTTTGACACTGGTATGCCGTGTGCTTCGCGATATTCTTGCAGATATCGAGAGTGGACAGCGGATGGTCCTCGTCCTTTTCCCGGATCTTGTCCGGGGCCATGGCGCTGATGTTCGCGATCAGGGCGTCGCGCACGGCGTCCATGCAGGTGACCTTGAACAGGTCCACCAGCACCGGCTGACTGTTCGCGTCAGAGGTGTAGGTCGTAGGCATGCGAATGAGCTGTGGTTTTTCTCCCGGCCCCATGACGATGGGAGACACGCCGTTTGAAATAGCACCCTGCAACTGGCCCCAGGGCGGACGATCGGCGATGTCCGGCGCGGAGACCCCGGTCATATCGAGGTTCTTTGTCGGGGTGCCGATCTTTCTGCCCACCTCGGCAGCGGCGCCGATCGCGGCCACCATGAACGACGGTGTTTTTTTCTGTGTTGCCGCGGTATAAGGGGCCCAGGGCGCCGCCTCCCGCAGCACGTTTACGGCGTTTGCCAATGATGTTGCCGAGGCATATGCCCCGGTCGTGGCATAGATTGCAATGGCCGATTTCGGAGCAACAGGCCCGGAGATGGAATTGAGGTGCGTTCGGAGTGACTGGAGCGAGGGCTGATCGTTCAGACTCGTGCAGTAGATGTCGTACTTTGCGCCAACCAGGAGATCGGTCGCGTCCGCAATATTCGGGTCCGCGGCGCCGTTGGCCATGGCGACGATCGTGCAGGTCACTCCGGCCGCTCCGGAGAGCTGGTATCCGAGCCCGATCTCGTTGCCGCACTTGCCTTTGTTTTTTGCGGTGGTGGTGAGCACGCCGGCGACGTTGTCCGCCGTGGCGGGAAAATCCGCCTTTGCGTTCACCGCGGCCTTGACCGCCGTTGCGATGTCGGTTGCCGAGTCGCCGGCAGCGATCGCCACATCCACGTACTGGTCACCGATGAAGATGCGGACAGTGCCGGCCGAGGTTGCCGGGCCGGTAAAGGTGAAGGTCCCTTGCGCAGCGACCCCGCCCGCGTTGTCGTCCAGGGTGACGATCGAGAGGTCCACCTGCGGATTACGCTTGAACGCCGCGCGCGCCATGAGGTGGGCAACGGAACCGATGCCGGACTTGGCCGCAACCTCGGCGTCCGAGAAGGGACGATACACCGTTTTTTCGGCGACCGTGCCCGCCGCAATCCGCTGGGCGATGATAATGACCTTGCGCGCACCCGAGGGCAGTCCTGCCGCGGCCTGGCTGAAATCCTGTTCGCCATAGACCCCCGGCACGACTATCCCGTCCTGTACTTCCGTTAAAACAACATATAGGGGGACCTGATAATAAGTCATTGAAATATCCGATAAGTGACTTCCGGAAGGTTTACGAATGCCTGACAAAGGGGTCAAAAAAAGGCAAAAATCAAAGTTGAATTGATTTTATAAAAAAGAGCGCAAGAACAGCACAATTATCTAAGAAAAAACGATGAACCTATCGCAGATTGCGATCTCAAGTTTAACGGGCATAACGGCGTCCGTTACCTGCCCCATGCCTTCACCCGCGAGGGCTGCAACATCCCAGAAAAAACCACGGAGGTTATCACAGTTTGTGATGACCTCCGGCGCACCAAGGCGTCATAGATCGGATGCCGGGACTACCAAATATCCAGATTTTCGTGAAGCTGCCTTCTTCATCAAATCACAAATGCCCACCTACGGACCCCAGCGGATCGCCGCAATCATTGGAAAACCGGAATTTAAAAACAACGTAAAGCGCTGGCTCAAAGTAAGCGCGACTATAGAGGCTTAGGAACCCTGGCTCCTGCAAAAAGATCTTTATGTGACCACATAACCGATTCCAAACTTCTTACCATAGATTCACATCCATCTCTTCGGGGGAGGGGCTGTGAAGGAAACAACGACTTCCATGCAAATCGATCCGCCCTCAATTCACACCCCCATTGTACCATCTCCGTTTTCTCTTGATTTACGGTTCCATCGACATTTCGTATTGTTTTTGATTTGGGCCATATAGGATTAAGCAGCGCATGGCCGATTTCATGATAAACAAGAAAACGATAAACTTGGTCGCGAGGAATTGACTCGAAGCTCATCTCGGGTCTGCGTGCCGTGCGGAACGCCTCCGCATCGATACAATTTACCAAGCTTATTGTGTTGCAGCGCACGGTATGCCCCCCGAAACCAATGTCGCCTTCAAACAACAGGTACGCAAACGTGAATTCGTACTGGCAGACGTTCGTCATGTTTCTCGTATCTTTGACTTCAATAATACATCCTCCTTTGGTCCTGGCAATAGAGAGGAGTTCCGATAAAAGATCGGCCGTGAGATAGACCAAGTCCTTTGTTTTTGCACTCAATAGCATTTCAATTCTCCTTTTTGGTGATCCGCGCGGCTACAGCGGCTTGGGTGTCCTGATCGCTGTGAAAAGATTTTTATGCTCTATCATGAACGCCTCCAACTTTGCAACCAGAAATTGGCAGCCCTCCGTTTTTGGGAGTGGTTGTGAGGGAAATAATGACTCCCATGCGTATCTATCCGCCCTCAATTCACACGCGCCCTTAAGCAGCCGCATTTTATCTTCATTCAAGGTTCCGTTTGCATGCCATATACTTTTTTGTAAAGGGTCAAGCAGGGCATGTCCTATCTCATGATAAACGACAAAACGATAGATCTGATCACGTGGAATTTTTCTTCCATCTAATTCGGTCGGAATGAACGAGTAAAATAAATCCACGTCGATCGGCTCTAATAGATATATTGTGTTATTGTGTATTTCACGGCCATCGAAATCAAGATAGCCCTTCTTGTAAAACCAACCATTCGCGCCACACATGTTTTCCTTTTTTCTGAGTTCCATAATACATCCGCCTTGTTTAGCGAGTGAAGCGAGTTCATTATAAAGATTATATGATAGAGAGATCAGGTCCCTCGCTTTCAACCCTAATTGCAGCATTTTAAAATCCTCCCTATGTCATAAAATAAACTTTTATATTACTCATTGCGAAGCGACCATTTTTATATGCGCGCGTTTGATGATGAGTTGAACACCCCTCGACGTAATCCCATACTTTCGAGCGAGAGCGACTATCGAACCCCGAAAAGTTCCAGTTTTAACCTCCGAGAGTATCATCCGCTCTCGTGCGCGTGTCAGGGGACCTTGATTGCCGTCCAGCTTAGGCAAATAAAACGACTCACCACGGAATTCCCTTGCGAGCTTAAAGGTTGCATCGAGACCGATGACTTTGACAATATCCCCATATCTTGCGTCCGTATCCGCCAATTCCTCAAGTCTTTTCCGATCCTGCACCTTCGGTAAATAGAAGTTCTCGCCGCCGAATTCTTTGCCGAGCCTCAAGGCTGTATCGAGCCCGATGACTTTGGCAACGTCCTTATAGCTGCTATTTAGATCCCTTTCCGTGATATCGGTGATGCCAATCATGCCTTTACCTCCATATGGTGATATATTACAGAATGTTCTTTTTAACACCCTCCTAATTATTGATCCCCAGTGCGTGGCAGTACTCCATGCCCCTCCTTTGGTTCGATGGTTTTTTTCTGTCCCTTTTTGAGCCACGTAGCCATGGTCCTGCCTGAGACTCTGAATCGCAAGGCGAGGTTACGGATCGTATATCCGCCGCTGTCGTAGAGTTTGCACGCCTCAGCGATGTTGACATCTCGCTTCAGATTCAGGCAGCTTGGGATTGAGATGTAGCTACCGCCCCAGTGGTCTACTATCTTCATCGTGTTTTCGACCCCGATCAATTCAGCTATTTTTTTGAGATCACCGGGCAGCTTGTCTATTATGTCCTCGTCCAATGTACCCTCCTTTATCGGAATGGTTCCCGCACCCACCGCAGTTTTCTAAGGGCTTTATTCTCTATCTGTCGGGACCGGTCCTTCGAGACGCCGATCTTAGCGCCTATTTGATTGTGCGTTAGGTCTGCCCAGTACCGGAGAATGATGACCCTCCGTTCTCGCTCGTCCAGGTCCGCGACAATATTTCTAACCTGATCGCTGAATATTGTCTCATCGGCGCCGGGACCCTTCGAAACAAGCAGATCCTTGCGCGTGGTTTTGTCGTCGTCATAAACTGGATCGTCAAGAGATTCGTGCTCGTGGAGGTAATTCAACCTGATGTATTCATGGACGCGCTGTGTGACGCCATGAACGGCATAGCTTATAAACCTGACCCCCATGGCCGGGTCGAAGGTCTTGGAGGAGATCACCATGCCTATGCAGCCCTCTGATATCAAATCCATCAGCGGAAGGCCCGGATGCCAGTACCTGAAGACGACCTTCAGGACAAACCGGAGATTCGACTCAATGAGCAGATCAGCGGCCGCCTGGTCGCCCGCTCGGGCTCGTTGTGCGATGGCTGCCTCTTCCTCGCGCGATAGTACCGGCCGCATGTTGACATCACGTTGAAACATTCTGAGTAAATCCCTCTCAGTAGACCGAAATTCATTTTTCGCTTCCATTTGCCCCCCTTTGGTGATAGAGTGGATTCACTCAAAAGGAAGCTTCCCCCAGCTTTAAGCCACGCCCCCGCCCGGTCGCGTGGCTTTATTTATTTAGCGGACTGTAAAACCCAGATTAATCATTGCAACTTTGTACCAAATTGGTTTCTGAATTTTCTGGTCCCGGTTGCCCTATTTGTTCTAAACGTTTCGACATTTTATCACATGCTGCAATGAGGCCAATTTTCAGGCCAATATTCGCTTTAGTGTTCTCATCTATTTTGTGAGAAAGAAGAACGAGCCCAACCTTCAAGGCATTGTTCGCTTCAGCATTCTCGTCTATTTTTAAAGTAAGAAGGTTGAGCGTATTTCTTAATTCCTCAACCGACTTAACGAAAAAGACATCTTCCGTTTTCATTTACTTCCCCCTTTCACCGCTATATCCTTCCGGACATATAATTTTATTTAGCGAGCCGTGCATGCCTCACTCTGAGCCTGTTCTCCTCCATGTCTCGGCGTCTCTGCGGTGAATTCCTCCAGGATCCGCTTCACCTCCTCGGAATCGATCGCCTCTCCGTATTTTGCCCTCAACTCCTGATTGATTTTCGGCGTCATCGCGACACCTGCGAGCACCAGCTTCTTGAGCAGCTCCGGAAAAGAGATGGACCTTGCAACACTCTCGCGGTCCACCTCGATCGCGGTACCGCGCTTGGGCATATAGGTTAGATTATTGAGCTTGTCGGCATGATGTCCCATTACCAGCATTCCTGCGAAGGGTGTGGTATCCTTTTTCCGGTCCTCGCCGTAGGCCACGTTCTCCATCCTCTTAACTGCCTGCTGCGTTAGACTTTCCGGCATGGCCGCATATCCCTCGCCGATGATCGGGGCGTCCGCGCGGAATGCACCCATGACAGCCGGCAGCATCTCGACAGGCTCTATCTCATACGAGATTTCGTTGTAGAGGACGTTGACCTTTGGCCAAAGATAAGGATTGATGCGGACGAGGACGCGCGATCGGCCGGGCAGCAGACCAGGGACGTGCTTTAGCCAATACTTCTTTGTCTCGCCGCTCCTGAGCGCGAAGCTGATCTGATAATTACCGCCGACGAGCCGTGTGTTTTCCTCCGCCGTATAGGAGAAGAGGGCGTTCAGCACCTCCGTGTTCGGCAGCTCGCGGAGCTGCGCCTGCTGGATTTGCATCCAAGAGGCCGTGCGCGTCATACCGTGGCGCGAGTGCTCCTTTGATGCGTTGTGATAGACCATCCAGTCGTGCGCCCAGGCATTGAGCTGCTCAATGCCGAACGCAGGCTGGAACCGCAGGCTGCTTTCGAACCAGCACTCGACAATATTTTGTGTAGACTCGACCGAGCCCTGCCGCCTGGGATTGTGCGGCATGCCCTTTGGCGTGATGATGCCGAGCCCTTCAATAAAATGCTTCATCGCCTTCGCGCGGGCAGCGCTTGCTGAGTCCCAGAGGATCAGGAAGGGGACGCCACGGAAGGGATAGCGATCCTCCTGCTTGTGCGCCCAGGCGGAGATGAGGAAGTCGTACAGGAGTTTTTGTGATTCGCCGTCGGCGAGGTAATACTTGACATAGAAGAGACCGGAGAAATGGTCTGTGAGAAGATAGCGGGTGATGCGCGTCTTGACCTTTGCGAGGTTTTGCATCTTCTTTTGGTTGTAGTCGCGCTCGTCGATGAGCGCTGTTTTGCCGTCCCGCAGGTAATACTGGATGCAGACGGAGGCGTCTATCTGGTGGATGTGGTTCGGGTGAAGGCTCCGCATGTCGGTGTGCGGCGTGTCCGCGTCGAGCGAGTCCTTGTTCAACTGCCGCTCCGCGAGGATATGCTGCATACGACCGACGCTTACGGATCCACTTAGGATGATGCCGTTGTCCACAGCGATCTCAAGCGCGCGCTCCACCGGCATGATGACCCCCTTGTTCTCGCGTGCGCTCTCGCGCAGGAGCCCGGCGACGAATTCTATCTGCGCGTCCGCAAGGATGCATTCGCCAGAGTCCGCGCGTTTTTTTCGGTCAGAGATAAATCCGCAGCCCTTCGCTATCTCATAGAGATGTGATATCGAGAAGCCCGTCAGCTGCGCGTGTTGTTCGAGGATCCCGCGCCGGCTGCGAGTGGGTGCGGCGTTTAGCTGTTCGACCATTTCCATTTGCCACATACGGCCCTTTATACTCCTTGCTCAACTTGTTCTGTCATCGTGTTTTAAAAGCAGCGTTCATTTAAAATCGTTTTTAAGGAAACCGCCGAGCGAGGGATCGGCGGCATAAATCAATAACCCATGCAGGCTGGTAATAAAGGAGGCCATTATCCCAGACTACCAGCAAATGCCCCCGCACACACGGGCTATAGCCGCGCCATGGCGCGCAGCGTTGCGAGCTTCCGGAGGAAACTATAATTGTTTACTTTATTATTTCGGAGCCCAACCCCTTGCCCGGAGTCCAACACTCGTCCACCTCCGCCAGATCGGCACCGTACAGCTCAAACGCCGTATCGTACGCGGCCTTGATCACCCGACGCATATAGCCGAGCCTTTCAATCAGCGCCGCGCGCATACTCGGGGTAACGTTTGTTGGCACCAAATGCCCGTCTTCATCGCGCATGCGGTAGGTCTGCAAAGCCTCAATATTCTCCGGGTCCATATTCTTCATGTACACCCCGAAGCCCAAGAGCTTTTTATCCAAATATTGTAAGAAGGCCTCTTCGTCAAGCGTCAGGCCTTTTTCCTTTGCGCTGCCCTCAAGATGAGCGATCTCCGAATTCAACTCTTGAATCGCTTTTGCGTTTTTTTTAAGAGTCCGATTTAAATCCTGCTTCTCGTCCTCACTTTTTGCACGTTCTTTTTTCTGCTCGTAGATTTGTTCTTCAAGCAAGGCGCGGAGTTGGGTATTGTCAGCCTTTTCGATATTGACCAGCACGCCCTCCTTGATCTGCACCCGCTGGTCTTCCGGCAGGCTTGCATAACCCAGAAAGTCCTGCCGGGTAAATCCGATTTTTGTAAATAATCCGTACTCCTCTTCCGTCAAAGCCCTTGTTATTCTTACGTTCTCAAACGCGGTATTGTACGGGATTCCGTACTTTTTGCAGTAATCGTGCACGGTTTTAATGCCGGGGATTAAGCGATAAGATTTACTCGTAATGATATCTGCTATGGATTTCATTGCGAGGTATTCATTGAGCAACGCCATCGCCCTGAATGCCTGGTGTTGTCCGGTTTTCAGGTACAATTGTTCCGATTTTTCAAGCTTGCTTTTGAGCTCTTCTACGACTGGTTCTAACGCGGCGCGGCCTGCCGCCATCAAATGCTCGGCGGTGCGTACGCTCTCATCCGTTGGCTTCAAGCGCTTCGGCTTATTTGCCATTTTTACCCCCTGGCCGAGACGGAAATTCCAACTCGAAAATTATTAACACGTTGATTAATTAGAGTTCACACCTGCATATGGGACGGAAATTTCCGACTCATCCGAGATACCGTTGCATCGTATCAGACTGGCCCCGAAGTTGAGCCCTTGAAAAAAACCGCTTCTGCGTTCATGTTTTGCCGCCATGTTGCCTCCCGTAAAAGTTCAAATTTGGGCACTAAAATACCTAACCCATTGTTATTATTCATTGGTAAAGTTCAAAAATTGAACTTTTACCCCAAATATCACTGCATCGTATCAGCCAGCCCCTTGCGCACCGCCTCAGATATTTTTGTTATCCCCTGGCCCAGCCGCCAGCCCTCGCCTGATCGCTCCACCCATCCTCGCTCTTGCATATTGTGCATGGTCCGAAATACCTGGTTGATCGAAATCTTCAGGGCCTCGCTGACCTACCGTCACCGTTGAAAACCGCGTCACGTCCGTTGCCAGCCATCCGACGATCCGCATCAGTGCTGCTGTGTGTCTATGGGATGGTCCGTTTTCGGATCGCCTTGGCTTCGATCGTGGAATTTAAGGGTTGCAATAATGACCTCTAAATAAAACTCAACAAGGCGTCGGACTTGCTCCCATTCATTGAGCGTCGCGCTTACGTCTCCATTGTGTAAAGCGACCGACATGGCCGCGCGCAATCCGGGATGTGTCTCCGCGCCCAGGGCAAGAAACTTGATAGCAAAACGCACACGCTTGCCCTCTTCCTCCCATTTCTGTTCCTGCTTCATCTCAAAATCCTCAGCACTACAAAGCTGCGTGAACTTTTTTAATTCTTCATCGTTGAACTTCAGCACAGTACCGTCCTCCTCCAAATTGCATAATATGCAGTGTGATATTTCTCTGTCCCCGCTCTTCCTCGATATGGCGCAAAATAAAAAAGCCGACAAATGGACATTGAAATCCATTTATCGGCTGGCTTGCTATTGTGGCGCTGGCTTAATAGCTGGCTTGCCTCTTTTACTTTATTTCTGCAACATGCACCGATCGTTCTTCGTTGCAACGAGACGATAGGTCCCGAGAAATTTATTTTTGTTCTTTATGATGATATCCACGCAGGAATGACCGTCCAGATTAATCTCAATCGCGCTCCTGGCTTCGGGTTTTTCCTGTTTAAGAGTAGTGACTGTATCCGACATTTTTTCACCTTTATTAAATCACCTATACAACCAACAGAACACGCTTGTCAAGAAAATTATGACTCAAGACCGCAAATAACGTGATAATCAAAGTTACTTTGACTATTTGCCTTAACTGAAGCTAAAACGCGAAATCGAATTTAAGGCGTTTTCCCTGGTGTCCGGGTATCAAGAGAGCCGCACTTTTTGAAATCGCCTGAAACCGCGTTTATAAACGTGTTTTTTGGGGCAATGCTGAGGTCTTTTCCAATGTCACTGATGTCCCTAAAATCAACAATCTCCCATTCTGATCGTCTTTTTAGCCGCCACCATCTCTTTTTTCAGCCTGGGCTTGGCGCTGGATCTCGATGAGTATCCGCCGGAATGCCTTGGCGATATCGGTTTTTGCCAGCATCGCAACGGTGTAAATCCCCATTTCGGAGTAAAAAATCCGGGGTCTTCCGCCCGAGGTTTTCGTATCGATTTGATACGAAAACCCCCCGTTCGGCGGCAGAGGTTTTCCGTACAGTTTGTCCGGAAAACCCAACCGCAGCATCCTCGTCAAAACGATATGCAAAACGGTAATCGGATAGTTCTTCCTTGTGTCTCTGATAAAAATCGCGGCGCCTTTCTGCTTTCAAATCCTCTTTATCTCGTTTGTGACCTGAATCATCCCGTATCGCCCCTCAGAACTACCCCTGTTTTGAGTTTATAAACTATAGCGTGGGGCCTCACTGCGAAATTTCAGACCGAGCGCCGGTCTTTGTAGCCCGGCAGGTGAAAACAGGGCTGAAGAGCCCTCCAGCGCACCTTCCCATAAAAAGAATCAATTTTGATTTGGCTGTGATACCGCAACGGCGACCGCCTCACCACTATTCTTCTTTTTGGAAGATTTTCTTTTCCTTAGAGGTGCGGACATGGTGTCTCTATAAATCTGCCACTCGGTGCCGCCGCCGCTAAACAGCGCGTCTCGGAACCTCTGGTTGAACAAGCCTTGCTCATAGAAACTGAGGCCGTGGGAAGGTTTTCCGAGAATTACATGGTCCAGCACGCTTATGCCTAAAATTCTTCCTGCATCAGACAGCCTCTTCGTTGTGTTAACATCTTCCAATGAAGGGGTTGGATCTCCTGATGGGTGGTTGTGACAAAGAATAATAGCGGCAACTCCCTTCATGGTGGCAAATCGAAACACCTCACGTGGATCGGCAACGGATTGATGTGATGATCCGAGAGAGACGAGTTCGATATATTGTATAATATTTTTACGATTCAACCCTATTGCCCAGAGGTGTTCTCGATTGCGATCTGTTTCATGTTCGGAATTTAGAATAGCACTCATGATCTCTATAACTCTGCAACCGCTGCCGATTTGTTCTTCTTGTTCGCTGATAATCATATTTCAGAATCCTCCTCAATTAATTTTCACGGCGTGATGTCGATCGACGCTCTTTTCAGATTGTGTTCACCACTTCGTCAGTAACCTTCTCAAAACCGTGCAATGCCGCGAAGTTCATGGCGCGGATAATATAATTGTTGACAGTGAGGGGATAGGCTACAGAAACATCGCGGCCGGATTCGTTGTTGGTGAGCCTTTTCCCGAGCGCGTCGATGGCGCCATCGGTGATGATGCTCCGGGCGTCGATGTTCACGCGCTTGAACTTGTGGACAATGTATTCCTTGACGCTGCCGTTCAGGCCCTGGATCTCGGCGACCTGGATCCGCCGGATAACCTCGCGCATATCGTAATGATCGCCTTCATTTAGGAGCGCACCAAGCTCAGGCTGCCCCACGAGTATTATCCCCATGACTTTCTTGGCACCGTCCTCGATCTCGTGGAAGCGCTTGAAGAGCTTGAGCACGCGCGGACATGCCGCGAGGTCCTGGGCCTCCTCAATGAGCATTACCATTTTAATGCCGGACTTCGATCGAGCGACCAGAAGATCCTCTACCTGGCGGGATTTCTGTTCAAGCTTACCCTTCAATTTAGCATCATGGCCGGCGAGATCGTAAATAATGGCGTCGCAAATGCTTGCGGCGGTGATGCGGGTCTTATCAATGATCCGGGGAAAAATAATTCGGCAGTTCTCATCCTGCCGGAGCTCATGCACGAAGAGCCGACGCATCATGGTCTTTCCGCTGCCCACCTCTCCGATGACAGCGAGAAAACCGCTATGTCTTGCCGCTTCAAGCATGGCCATTTGAATGTAACGATGGTCCCCAGAAAGATAGATGTCCTTTACCGGATCGATATCATCTCCAAAGGGGCTCCGGAATATTTTGAATTGTTTCATTGCCTTTGCCGTTAGCATCTCCGCCTCCAGTGTAAGCTCAACCGCTTCGGGATCTCCCAGGGTGATCGGCTTTCTCTTCATTCCTCTCGAAACACGCCGTCTGTGGTTTACGTCCTTTCTCCACTTGAGCCCCTTGCCGAGCGGCGCCCAAATGTCCTGTGTCTTGTAGCCGCGCTCCTGGAGCCAGACACCCGCCAGCTCACTCTTTTCGATGAGCTTCTCCACGGCCTTTCGGAATGTTGGAAACTCGGTTGGCATATAGCCCCAGCGGTTTAGGACCAGGTTGATCGTTGGCCTGCTGCATCCGACCTTGCGCGCGATCGCCGCCTGGACCATGCCGCAATCTAAAATAAGCTGCTTTAAAACGATGGTCCGGAACTTCATTTGATATGAGCTGCTGCTATGTGTCACCACGTTATCCCTTTTCGCTGGAGCTGCATTCGATCGCACTTTGTACTATTGACAAAGACGTTCTGCCCGCACTCATCGTGTCTTTCTCGTTACCTGCTTCAAGTATTTCAAACATGTCTCTTTCAATATCACAGCCTTCACTTCTCCGCCTCGGTTGATCACGGTATCAAGGTTCTTAATGACTACGCGCAGTCGGCCTTCTGTTTCCTCTCGCGTGGACCGGCCGCCCTTCTCAATCATGCAGATTTCGTTCTCGGCCTTCCGAATCAAATATATGTCGCTCTCATAGTACTGATCGCAGTACCCGGAGACGATCTGCTCTTGATGGGCAAGATAAAGGTCGATGATCTGAGAAAGGCCCCATCTAAGATTCTGCGCCTCGGGATCTATCTCCGGAGATAGCTTTGTAGCTAAGCCCTCGTCTGTAAAATCGTCGAGGTGTGAGGATTGGAGCAGGGCACCAAAGGCCCTTAGTGCATAGCTGTGAGCATGAAGCTTGTCGTAAATTTCTGCAACGCATCCTGGGTCAAACTCGCCTTTTTTCATCGTTTCTGTCGGCATTTTTATTCTCCTTTTTATAGTACGACATTAAAGTTAAACCAGTTAACAATTACCTGATAATCAGATAATATAGGGGTAACATAATATTGTCAAGTAATATTTGTTGACAAGTTACCTGCTTATCATATAATATCGTCCCTATGAAGAAGCAAACATATAACTTCGTTCTTTCCCCAGGTATCAAGGACGCACTGGAGGTCGCCGCCAAGAAGGATCGTCGCTCGATGTCCTCTCTTGTTGAAAAGATCATTATTGACCATCTCGATAAAGAGGGAATATCCTGGGCGAACGGCCACGAGGCGGTCGATCCCGCGAAGACTGGCCGGCCACGGAAGACAGCCGCGAAGAAATAAAACATTTGCTTTCATGAAGAGGTCGTCGAAATGTGGGCGCTTATGGTAAGCAGCATTGTTGCCATCTTCATTACATCAGATCAGTCTTCCCTCCGTAGAATATCCTTCCTCACGTTGTTACTGTTCTCAATTCAACCGATCGACGCATTTTCAGAAGCAAAACTTATCATGAACCCTGAAATGAAGAAGGCCTGCCCAAAGGGGGTCTTGTCAGTGGATGAGTTGTTCGAACCAGGAGCGATTCACGAAGAGAAAGGGATTTCTTTTCAGGATTCACCAAAGATAAAGTTCACAAAGGAATGCTTTGATATAAGGATCAAGTGCAAACTGAGTGGGTAAAAATGAGGAGTAAAACTCACATCACCCGCTCTGGTTAAGTGTTTTATTCTTGTCTTTGTTTGGGAAAACGTGCTATGAATCGTGCATGAGAAAGAAG
>Ga0184615_10000366_pt1 | contig 25585 bp, 36 predicted proteins | sample PLM4_65_coex_FD_133134 | JGI IMG/M metagenome (GOLD analysis project Ga0184615, IMG submission 133134) | Groundwater sediment microbial communities from an aquifer in East River, Colorado, USA - PLM4_65_coex | ecosystem: Environmental > Terrestrial > Soil > Riparian zone | place: USA: East...
CGCACGGTGAATGACCGGGAGACACCCTGGCTGGTGTTCCGGGCCACCATCTCGCGGCGGGAAGGCTACAACCAGAAGACCGGGAAATGGGCGCGGGAGGATCTCGAAATCCCCTTCGACCAGTTGGGCGGCGTGGACGTCCCGATTCCCTTCCTGGGAGTCGGCACGGTGAATTATGTGGACGCCAGCCGGATCCGCGTGCTGCCGGAGTCTGCCCTGTTACCCGCGATCTATCGGTTTTAGACATAACCAGGCATTATATATGGCAGTAGACAACAGCGACACCAAAGCCTTGCTCCACATGAATGGGTCCGGGACGACGTTCACGGACGAATCCGGCAAAACCTGGACAGCGGCGGGCAATGCCCAAATATCTTCCGCCCAGTCTGTTTTCGGTGGTGCATCCGGTTTATTCGATGGCACCACGGATTACATCTCGACTGCACAGCACGCAGATTTCAACCTGGTCGGATTGACCACCTGGACCTTTGATTGGCGCGGGCGCTTCACGGCACTTCCGGCCAATGGCAGCAAGTTCATGCTTTGGAGTCATGGCGACAGTCTGACCCATTGCACAGTTATTGAGATATTCAACAACGCCGGAACATATGTGGTAGTGGTGGAGGTGGTCAACGGCAGTAGTGAAGTTGCCTATGGGGCAGTGACCATCACAACGAATACGTGGTATGCCTTCTCGACGGTGAGAAATGGCGATGATTATTTGTTTTTTCTCAATGGGACGCGAGTGGCTACGTTCAACAATTCCGCCCTGGACTATGAAAACTATACAGCCGGGCCGCGCATTGGAGCGCATATCGACAATGGTTTTAGCCACAATGGTTATTATGATGAGTTTAGATTCTCAAGGGTGGCGAGGCAGACGGGCGCGAGTTACACCGTGCCTACTTCGGAATATGCGCCACTCGCGGCTTCGCTATTGGCGAATGAACGTGCAAAACTAAACCAGGATATGTTAGTGAGGTAAACATGGGAAGAAAATATACAGTAGCATTCAAGGCAGTGGCAGTGACGGCACAGCAGGATTTGTTCGAGATCCTCGCGCCAACGGATGCCATTGTCGTTATCCAAGAGTGGGAGTTGTCGCAATCCACCGAGGTCGGCGATGCCCAGGAGGAGCAGTTGCAACTCACAACCAATCGGGGAATTGGTGCCGTGACCTCCGGGAGCGGCGGGACCACACCGACCGCACAACCCATCGAGGATGGTGACGCGGCATTTGGCGGGACCGTGGAGGTCAACAATACTACCAAAATGGTAGTTGGTTCCGGGACCCTGGAGGAGTTGGAACCTTTTGCGTGGAACATACGCCAACCGCTTAGGCAAATCTATACCCCGGAAACCAGACCTGTGATCTCTCCGGGAAACCGCTGGACACTTGAACTGGAGACCACGCCCGCCGATTCGATCACGATGAACGGCAAAGTCATACTTGAGGAGATTGGCGGATAACCCAATCTATTTATAAGGAGCAAACATGTCAAAGACAAATACTTTCGAGAATGACCTGTTGTTGTTGATCTTCAACAACGTGGACATTGCCCTGATCGGCGATGCGGCGGGTGTACAAAACTCGGCTGCAGCGGGAAGCCTCTATATTTCCCTGCATACCGCCGACCCTGGTGAAGCGGGAGACCAGACCACGAATGAGACGGCGTATACCAATTACGCTCGCGTGGCTGTGGCGCGTTCCGGAGCCGGATTTACGGTGAGCGGCAACCAGGTGAGCAACGCCGCGGCAATCGCTTTTGCACAGGGCGGTTTGACTGGTGCGACGATCACGCACTTTGGAATCGGAACCGCTTCATCTGGTGCAGGTAAGCTGTTGTACAAGGCCCCGCTTGGCAGTGTCATTCAGGGACCCTTCACAGCCAAGGTGGATGACACGATCACGATCCCGGGGCACACGCTCGCAGTCAATGAGCGCGTGGCGTTCTACCCGGCGTTTGGCTCAGCGCTACCCACCGGGATTACCGAAGGAACCATCTATTGGGTGATCACTGTAAGTGGTGACGATATCACGATCAGCACCACACAGGGCGGGGGCGCGGTGAATATCACTGCTGTGGGTGATGGTGTTGCCATCGAAGCCGCGACGCTGGCAGTCTCCAGCGGGATTACACCATCGTTCGCGATTGGTGCATTGGTGCTCACGGAGGACTAGTAGAGTCCCATGCCCTACGTCTTCAGACGACCGTTTGATTATGCAGTTCAACAACGCCGCCCGTTTATTTTCACAGTTGCACCTTCGGCAGCCACGGAGATCACCGGACAGGCGTCCGGCTCTTCATTTGCATATGGCACCCTCACGGCTGATGGTGCTCTGGCTGGTCAGGTGGTTGGAGTCAGTGCTGATAACGGGAATCTCGCGGGAGCCGGTGCGCTCGTGGGTCAGGACTACGGCAATGCAGTTGCAAACGGGAATCTTGGTGGCAGTGGTGCGCTTGCCGGTCAGGATCATGGCGCGGGCGTGGTGTATGGAAACCTTGCCGGCACAGCCAATGCAAACGGGCAGGTCGTTGGTGTCTCGGTTGCTTATGGCAATCTTGCAGGAGATGGTGCACTCAGTGGCTATGATATTGGTCAGTCGCATGAGTATGGGACTCTGCTTGGCGCCGGTGTGCTGGCTGGTGTTGATTTTGGCTCTGCCCTTGGATACGGCAATCTTGAAACGGTTGCCGATGGTGCGATGGCCGGCAGGGTATTTGGATCATCCTTTGCCTATTATGCAGGACTCACCGGTGTAGGTGCACTCTCTGGTCTTGATGCTAGCCAATCGCATGAGACCGGGAATCTCTCCGGTGTCGGCGCGCTGGCTGGTGTGGTGTTCGGTGAAAGCACAGGATACGGCGACCTCACCACGATTGCCGTGGGTGCATTGCAAGGGTTTATCTTCGGAAGTTCCTTTGCTTATGCCGACCTGCGAGGAGCTGGTGCGCTGGCCGGATTGTCTTATGGGCAGACTGTCACGTTTGCCGGTTTACTGGCCAGCGGTGTCCTGGTTGGAAGAGGATATGGTTATGCCTTTGGGTATCTTTCCAATGCGGTGATCCATGCCGGAATCCATATCTATCGAAGCGAGAGACGTGCTGATTATCAGACTGAGATCAAGCACACACATAAAACGAAGCGCAAAGAGAGTGTCGAACTATGATCACGTACAACCTGGTGATGAGCAAGACGGAAAAGAAGCCGATCACAGTGCAGGTGTTGGATCTCCAGACCAGTGAGACGGTAGCCAGCGCGGAGGTGACCCACACGCCCCCAAGCGGATCGGCATTGACAATCACGCCGTCCATTGACACGCCTTATATCAATATGGTGTTCGGCCCCTTTGCGGTAGCCGGCTGGCATATTGTGAAGGTGCAGGCAGTTGGGAACGCATCCACGCCTTCGAAGCCGGAAGTGCTCTACAACATCGAAGTGAAGGATGTGTAGCGTAGTTTTGAACCATTTTGAACCATGAGACTAAAAAAAGCGCAGAAAGAAGCAGTCTTGGAATGGATCGCCGAGGGATTGGAATCGGCTGAGATCAACCAGCGCGCGGCAAAATTCAAACCACGCTTCAAGATCTCGAAGACTCAGGCGGCTTTTTATCGCAAGAGTCGAAAGATCAATTTCGACGAGATCAAACAATCCGCCGAGTTCGATGCGCTAAAGACCGGCCTGGCGTTGAAGGATCAGCGGGTGGCGGTCCTGCAAGGACTGGCTGATAAATTCATCGCTGATCTCATGCCGGAAAAGGATGAGAAAAATAAACGCTGGCTCCTGCAAGTGAAGGGCATCGGCGGCATGCTGAACTTCGAGCGCGTCGAGTATTACGAGTTCAACAAGGCCGAAGTGGATGCCCTGCGCGGGGTGCTGGACGATATCGCCGGTGAGCTGGGCGAACGGACCCCGGGTGTCCAAGTGAACAACACCTACAACTTTAACCTGGAAGAATGGAAGAAGGTCCGCTCGCAACGCTTGAAAGAGATCGAGAAGCTGGACGCCTGATGTGGAGCTGCTTACTCTCAAGGCGCACTTCGCCGCCGAATTTATAGACATCCAGGAGGCCGCCCAGATCGAGAATGCACGCTGGGAAGCCTTCCAGATCCAGTACCTTAATAATTCAACGCGATTGACAATCGATGCCAAGAGCCGGCAGGTGGGCTGGAGCTTCACGGCTGCACTGGATGCGTTCTGCGACAGCCGGATCACGCCCGGTGCACCGTATGTCTTCGTCTCGATCAACCAGGACGAAGCCAGGGAGAAGATCCGCTATCTGCGGTCCATCGTGCAGGCGACCGACCCACCGTTACGACCGAAACGCCTGGTGGTGGACTCGCAGACCGAGATCGAGTTCGATGATGGCTCCCGCTTCCTCTCGCACCCGTGCCGGCCGGTGCGGGGCAAGCCGCGGGCGCGCGTGTACCTGGACGAGATGGCGCATTACCCCCGCGGCATGGACCGCCAGATCTACACGGCCTCCCTGCCGGCGACCACCAAGGGCGGGTACATGCGGATCGGCTCGAGCACACTGGGCGCCAAGGGTCTCTTCTGGGAGATCATGGAAGAGAAACTGCGCAAGTGGCCGGGCTTCAAACGTAGTTTCATTCCCTGGTGGGAGGTGCTGGCCCTGTGCACGGACCGCACGCTGGCACGGCAGCTTGCTTCGGAGATGCCGACGCATGAGCGGGTATACGCCTTCGGGACCGATGCGCTCATCGAGATCTTCGAGAATATGTTTCTCGAAGACTTCCAGCAGGAATATGAATGCGCCTGGGTGGACGAAGCCACGGCCTGGATCACGTGGGATGTCATCACCCGCAACCAGCAGCTCGATCTCAAGTGGTGGCATGCCCGCAGTGTGGATGAAGCGCTGAGCATGATCCCAGAGCTGAGCGGGGCCATCTCCACCAGCCAGATCGAGCCGGTATTATGCGGCGGGATCGATGTTGGCCGAAAGAAGGATCTGACGGAGTTCGTCGTCACAGGCAAATCCACGAGCGGCCACCTGCCCCTGCGTTTCATGATCTCCCTGGATCGCGTTGAATTCGAACAGCAGAAGAACTGCTTTATCGAAGTGATCCGCCGGCTGCCGTTCACGCAGGTGTTGGTGGATCGGAACGGACTTGGCATGCAACTGGCCGAAGATTTGGAACGAGAGACCGGCAAGGCGCAAGGCGTTGACTTTACCAATCCAAACAAGGAGTTGTGGGCCGTGGAAACCCGTGTGCAGGCAGAGAAAAGCATGACGCCCATCCCGCTGGACCGTGACCTGGCGTACCAGATCCACAGCATCAAGAAAACAACCACAGCCGCCAAAAACAGCGTATTCGACACCGAACGGAACGAGAAACATCATGCCGATAAATTCTGGGCATGGGCGCTGGCGCTGTATGCCAGCAAGACCGAACAGGCCGGCAGTGGGTTTGCCGGCAAGGCTCGAAGATAAGAGGAACTCATGGCAATTCATCCTGTAGACATGGCCATACTCGAAGCGATGGTCAATGACATGCTCGAAGACCATAAGATGATCGTGCTGGCGCGGCGCTATCACAACGGCGACCAGGACGTTTATCTCGATGCCCGCATGCGTGAATTCCTGGACCTGCATTCCGAGAATCCATTCAGGCTGAATGTGTGCAAAGGGGTGGTCAATGCGGTGCGCGACGAGTTGACGGTGGTCGGCTTCGACACGGATGAAACGCCTGACACGCAGGGAAAGAAAGCACAAGCCGAATTTGCCATGGGTGTAGCCACTGCGAATCGCCTGGATGCCCTACAGGGCGATGTACATGAGGCGGTGTTGCGAGACCGGGAAACATTTGTGATCGTGGATTGGGATGCAGAGAATAAGCGGGTGCGCCTCACGCACAATCAACGCTTCACGGATGTCGGTGCGCTGGGCGATGGGACCGGCTGCTGGATGGTCTACGAGAATGACGATCCAAACCAACCCGCGCGCGCGGCGGTGAAGCAATGGACTGAGATCATTTACGATACACAGGGCCAGCCGTCCTTTAGCACGCGGCGCACTGTGTATTATGCCGACCGGATCGAGAAATGGTTCTACGATGGCGGATGGCATGAGTACATTACGGACGAGGAGCCCTGGCCTCTCCCGTGGGTGGATAGGAAAAAGAAACCGCTCGGTATACCCGTCATCCATTTCAAGAATAAAGGCATGATGCCGGAAGCGTGGGATGCGATCCCCATGCAGGACGCGATCAATAAGGTACTGGTCGATGTGCTGGCCACGGGCGATATGTCAGCCTTCTCGGTGTTCGTCGCATTAGGGTTCTACCCCACCGTGGATGGACAGCCTGTCAAAGACGATGGCTCGAACCTGCTGCCCATCAAGCCTGGAAGCTGGGTCGGCACCACAAAATCCAGGAACGATGCCGATGTCAAGAAACTGGATGGGCAGGATGTCACATCCATGATGAACGCGCTCAAGGATTTGATCGTGATGACCGCCCAAATCACCGATACACCGGTTTCGCGGTTCGTCTCGAGCGGCCAGGTCTCCAGCTCGGAGACCTTGAAGGAGCAGGAGCAGCCGTTGAAAAAGAAAGCGGCGGACCGCCGGGTGTTATTTGGGAATGCCTGGGAAGACTGCATGGTGATGGCACGCAAGCTGGCCAATCTTTTTGGACGGGCCAACCTTAAAGAAGGCACCCAGTTCTCCACCCTGTGGCAACATAGTGAGAGTCTGGATGATCTTAAGAAGAAACAGGAATTGGGCATACCTCAAGAGACGCTCTGGGCCGAGATAGGTTATTCACCGACACAGATTACAGCCATGAAAGGCACTGATGAATATGTGGCAAGATTATCCTTGATGAAGATGGGGATCAATCAGGGCGGATAATTCCTGAGAATTATTATGGCAGCCAATCCATTGAAGCGTTCGATTAACGAAGCGGTCCGAGTCAACCACGAGCTGGCGCGGCTATTCGCATCGGCGGGGACAACGGATCACCCGCGCGGCGCTGTACTGTCCTCCTATCGAACCACCTTGCGAGCTCTGAAAGCCGACACCAGTACCGGAGCGATCCGGGATACGATGCAATCCCTGCAACGGGAGATCCATTCTTTTGCCAGGGAGAAATTATTGGAAGCATCGTCCATCGGGACTGGCAGTGCGATCAAACAGATGGGATATTACGGGAAGAAATTATCCACTTTTGTGCCGCCGCCGCAGATCGAGCCGGCTTTGGATGCGATTAACAGCGTCATCCAGGCCCAAACCAGTGCGGCGTTGGGGTTGGCGTCCACCAGGAACACCACACAGATTACTGGAGACCAAAACCGGCAGGGTGTTGTGCAGGCGACGGCTGTCACTTCAGCGCTGGCGTTTTGGATGGCCACCATGCTGGCGCAAGCCATGAGCACGACCGTGCTGGCCAGTGGATCGGATTTCAAGAAGCAATCCATTGCCGCCCTGGATGGACGCACCACCGATTGCTGTTTGCGCGCACATGCCCAGATCCAGCCGATGAATGGGTTGTTTATCTTATCTGGCACACCGCGTTTTGCCGACAAACTGGACTGGACCCCGTTCCACTGGTATTGCAGGACATCGATCGCTTTGTATCTGGACGGTTACGATCTTGGCCTGACGGAGCAGATGCGCGACGGCGCCAACTTCCTGCTGAGTGAGCGAAAAGCCGGAAGGCATCCGGACCGTGACCCAGCAGATGCGTTCTGGCAGTGAAACATAAAGGAAACCCCATGATACCTATTTCAATAGCACCCAATCAAATATTGATCCATGAAGTTCTTGACGGTGAGAAGGTTATCGCCATAGAGATCACCAATGGACCTGAGAAGTGGTTTTATGATTTCGACCAAGGCCGCTTCCCCTCCATGCGCCTGGGCGCTGTGCCCCGGAAATCTTTGGATGAAGAGTTTGTGCGCCGGTTAATCTATCAATATCCGAGTAGCCAACCCAGTGACGAAGATATCATCAGAAAGTTGGTTGCCGTCGGCGATCTATTTTCGGCGCAGAGACATATCATGCAAATGATAGAAGCTATAGCAGACGTTATGGAGCAGGAATTAGATGTCGCTACAGGAACCAACCAAACCTAAGAAACGCGTTCCTCTGGGGAAACCCTTGCAATTGAGTGACAAGGATATTGAACGTATGGCAAAGGTTACCCAGAGTGAGTGATCAACGTCCGCCGATCTACGATGAACGGAACCGGTTTTTCTGGATGGCAGTGCGCAGGCTGTTGCTGGCAATTCTGGCTGACCTGGAACGCTGGTATGGGTTCAATGCAAACGAAAAGAAATAACCCTGTTGGGTGCGGGTGTAACAAAAGGACAACTAGCACGGCAACGTGGCAAACACTACAATGACGTTAATTGAATAACTGGGTCAACCCGTCTTCGGATGGCCGCCCGCTTTTGCAAGGCAAACGCAGAGATGCCCGCCTTCAGAAGCGGGTTTTTTATTTGACCCTAATCCCCTTCGCCCTTCGGGCACTTCCCCCAAATGGAAGTGCTGTTTGGGGGAGGAAACCCACGCCTACGCAGGCGGTAAAAACACGGAGAACCCATGAACCTTTTCAAATTGAATCAGCCCTTGTTCGACAAAGAAGGCGGAGCGGGCGGCGGTGAAAGCGACGAAACCACAGACGACAGCGCTGGCGATGAGAACATCGGAGAAGCTGGCAAGAAAAAGAAAGTTGAGTTCACTTCCGATCAGCAAAAGGAAATCAACCGGATCGTAGCTGAACGATTAGCCCGCCAGGAAGCGCAGATCAAAGCCGACACCGAGGCGAGAGAAAAGAAAGCCAAGGAGGACGCTGATAAAACGGCGCTCGAGGAGCAAGGCAAGTTCAAGGAACTTGCGGAAGCCGAACAGAAGAAAGCCCTGGCGGAGAAAGAGCGGGCCGACCAGGCGGTTGCTGAAGCCAACAAGCTGAAGCTGCAACGCCAGTTCGAGCTGACGGTCGCTGAGATGGACGTGAAATTCGTAAGCATCAAAGCCGCCGAGGATGCGTTTGCTCATCTGGACACGGAAGCCGTGGGCGAGGATTACAAGGGCATGAAGGAAGCGGTCGAGAAGCTGATCGAAGACCGCGACTATCTCTTCGAAGAGGTTGTTCCCGCAGGACAGAACATCGATGCGACCCAAAAAGGAAAGCTCAGCAAAACGGGCGCGAAAAAATCAATCATTGAGAAGAAGCGGAAGAGCTATACACCGCTCTAACTCAGGAGAAACCCTATGACTCTCTTAACCAGAAGCGCCAACGCCAGCATGTCAGTCAGCCAGGCCAATCAGGTATTGGCTGGCAATGTCTATGCCGGCGAGGCTTTGGATGCCTGCGCTCCGTGCTACATCAAGTCGTCTGACGGCAAGGTGTACATGTGCAATGGCACATCCGCCAACGAGGCAGCGGAATTCGTTGGTTTCACCGCACGGGCGTATCCCGCAAGTTCAGATCAACCCGTGACCCTGTTCGGGTTCGGGACCCGCCTCCGCTATGGCTCCAGCCTCACGCCCGGTGATGTGTATTACATCGGTGCGACGGCAGGACGCCTCGACACCGCCGCCACCACCGGCGACGGCATGGGCACCGCACAGGCTGTCAGCACCACCGACATCATGATTTGCCGTGTCTCCCCCCTTGTCTTGAACGCTGTGGCCGACGGTGCCCTGACCGGCACCAAGGTTGGCACGGTCGCCGACGCCAATGTGGTCGGCGGCATCCCTGTATTACATCGTATCAACATCGCCGCCGGTGCCCTCGGGAATACCGACGTGGTGCTGACGCACAAGACGCGCGTGATCGATGCGTGGCTTGTGCTAAAAGGCGCCGGGGTTTCCACCACCACCCTGCAGGTCAAGAACGGTACAAGCGCCATCACAAATGCGATGGCCGCGTCCGGCTCGGATCAGGCCCTGGTCCGTGCGGCATCGCTCGATGATGCCGCCTGGGAAATCGCGGCCGGCGGCACGCTGCGTGTTACGTCCGCGACCGGTGCGACCCAGCCAGATGCCGATGTGTTTGTTCTCGGCATCCGCGTGCCATAAGCAGGAAGAGGAGAAAATATCATGGCTACAGTAACCGGAACATTTGACATTTCAACCCTGCTTGCAGCTCGCATCCAATCCGTGGCTGAATTCGGTTTGGACACGATCCAAAAGATCCTGAAAGATGATATCGATGCGCATAACACGATCGTGCAGGAAATGATGGGCGACCTGGTGGAATTCACCACGGACCGCCAGCGCATCTACGGCACCTCGGTGGATGGCGACATGCAAGAGGTCGATGAATACGGTAAGGCGGTCACCCAGCAAAACAAGCCCGGCGCGACCGTCGGCTTCCCCCTGCGTCTCTTCCAATTCAATGTTGGATGGACGGAGAAATGGATGCAGACCAAGACACCTGCCGACATGGCGACCATGGTGCAGGCAGCCGAGAAGGCACACCTGCGTGAGATCCAACGCCAGGTGAAAAAGGCCCTCTTCCTCAGTGCCAACTATACCTTCATCGATCACCTGGTCGATAACGTGAGTTTGGCAGTGAAACGCTTCGTCAACGCCGACAGTGCCAGCATCCCGGATGGTCCGAACGGCGAGACCTACGACGGCACCACGCATACGCACTACGACGCCAATAATGGTTGGGATGCCGCCGCCTATACGGCTCACATCAACGATGTGATCGAGCATGGGCATGGTAACAAGGTATACAGTGCGATCAATAAAGCGGATGAAGCCGCGGTGCGTGCCCTGACCGGCTTCAGTGCGTATGTTGATCCGCGCGTGATCTATCGCGCGAGCGATACCCCCGGCAACACCCTGGATATCAGCCGCCTGGATAACCGGGCGATCGGGATCTTCGCCGGCGCCGAGATCTGGGTCAAACCATGGGCGCTCGACAACTACCCCTTCACCTGGGATGCCGGCGCCCCCGAGAAGCCTTTGTGCTATCGCCAGCGGACAGCCGAAGCGCTACAAGGCCTGCGCATTGCCGCGGAGAACGGTGATTATCCGTTGTTCGCCCGCTATCTCGAAGCGGAGTTCGGACTGGGTGTATGGACCCGCACGAACGGAGCCGTGTTGTATGTGGCTTCCGGCACGTGGACCGATCCCACCATCAGCTAATCGATTCGAATATCTATGAGGGGCGACCCCACCGGTCGCCCCTGCCTTGTTGAGAAGGAGGCTTTCATGGCTGAAACGAAACCCGGCGGCTTTTACCTTGGGACAGATGGCAAGCCGCACGACGCGAACGGCACACCGATCGTCGAAGAACTCAAACCGGAAGGCAACTTCACGCCGGCTGAGCCGGCCGTTATGGTCGAAACGGATGGCACGACTCAGAAACCGGAACCGACACCGGAAGAAGCCAGAGCACAGGCCAAGATTGACGCCAAGGCAAAGGCCAAGGCTGACGCGGAAGCGCATGCCAAAGCGAAAGAAGCCTGAGCATGCAGTTTACGTACAACCTGGCCAGCGCCGACGAGGATACCGTCAATATCGCCAAGGTGCGCCTGGAGCTGGGTGACACCACGCCGAACTTCGGCGTGAAGCCGGATGGCAACAACTTCTCCGATGAGGAGCTTGCTGCCTGGCTCAAGGAAGAATCTGATCATGTGATGCACACGGTCATTCGTGCCTGCCTGACCCTGGGGCGGATGTGGGCCAATGTGGCCGATCTCACGGAAGGCCCCCATCGCGAGGGGCTTGGCAAGGTTTCCGGTGATTGGAACAAAAACGCCAAGGTCCTGACCGATCAGTACGGAGCACCCACCGGAGTCAGTTCCGGTTCCGCTTTTGGTGTTGCCAGTGCACGTGTGGACGGGTATAGCGAAGCCGCAAACGGCAGCTCCCTATGACCACGGCCTTTAGCCGGAACGCCACTGTGCTGGCATCTACGACCCGGATGCCGCTGACCGATGTCACTGGTAAGAGTGGCACCGCAGTGACGGTACTTTCGGATTTGCGCTGTACCCCGTTGTATCCAGTCGATCCGGAGACCGCACGCCGGCAGGAGCTGCGCACCCCATTGAAGGCACTGGCCACGTTTGTGGATGGTGATCAGGATCTTGTCGAGGGAGATCGCTTGAAAGTCGTCCGCGGTCAGCCCTTGTATAACAGTAAGGAGTTTCCGGTCCAGAAGGTGGCGAAGTGGCCGTGGCGCGGGGACATCCGCATGCAGGTGTTTCTCGAGGATCTCCGCAAATGATCCCGCTCGCTACACCCACCCCCCCAGGAGGCGAGCGGGATGAATGATCTCACGATCAGAGGCCTGCAGGAGGCGCAACGCTGGAATCTGCGTGCCATAGCCAATACGAAGCCTTCGGGGCAGTTCGGCATGGCGGTTCTGGATATTACGGTCGGGCTTCAACGTTATGAGGTCTCGATCACACACGTGGATACCGGTGCTTTGAAAGCCTCCGAGAGAATCGAGATCATGGGATTGAGCGGCAGGATTTACGTCGACCCCTCCGCGCAAAACCCACGCTCCGGTGTGCGCACGGCCTTATACGGTGAGGTGGAAGACCTGCGCGGTGGAAGCCATGCCTTCGGGGCACGCACTGCCCGTGAAGCTGCCCCACCGATCATCAATCTGGCGTTGGTGCAACTTGGCAGGAGCCTGCAATGACCGGTGTGTCACGCACCGATTCACAGGAGTATCTGGGGCTTTTGCTCAAGAATGCGCTCGAAGGCAGTGGCAAGCCCGCCGAAAAGGTGTTCGATCATCTCGCCGACGATTTCACCGAATCCACGGTGATCTGTGTGGCGACCAGCGGCAGCGCCTCCGCCATTAAGGGAATCGGTAGCACAAGCGGCAAATCAAAACATCGATACTCGATCTGCATTTTCATTGCCGTCCCCGAACCGGGGAATACCGTATGGACGGCCAAGCTGGCGCAAAGCAAGCTCAATGACATGTACATCGGTGCCCGTGACGTGGTGCTCGCCAACAAGGCCGCGGCAAGTCACTGGCTGAACCTGAAGTTCTTCAGCGAGGAGGGGGTCGAGTATGGGGATTTCTCCCAGATCGTCCCGGTGAAAGTGGCCGGGAAAGATTATGACATGGAAAAAATTTTTGTTGAATGTGAGGTGTTCGATGCCTGAAAAAAAAGATGATCGATTAATTACAAAACCCATGCCGGTTAGATACACCGGCAATCAGGAATATGTGTTCGGGGTTCCCATGCGCGACATGACCCTTGAGGAGTGGGAAGCCATCCCTCTCCGCCTGCGCCATGCCGCGCGCCATTTGTATACCGGGATTCCAAAGATGGATGAAGAACAACCGGTTGAAGTCAAAGGAGAATAACCATGCCACCATATGCACCCGATCTAAATCAGATCCAACTTGGAAAACAGACGGTCTTCGGGACCGATGTCGTCGCGACCGTGAAACTCCCGCTGGTGGAGTCGGTGGAGCTCGAGGCGGAGGAGGAGGTTGAGCAGATCAAGGAGGTCGGCAAGGGATCACTGCAAGGCGCCTATACCGCGGTGCTCAACTCGCACAAGGCCAAGGCCTCATTTGGCGGGGTCGTGTCCTATGAGGATAATCAGTACTGGCTGGACAGCATCCTGGCGCTGATCACCCCGACTGGGGCGGGTCCTTACGTATACGCGGGTCAGGCTCCATTGACCGCGGTGCCGACCCGCCGTATCTCGACTTTTATATGGGGTCAGACCGGCTTGATCTACAAGTTGACAGGTGGGATCGTAAACGAACTGACCTATACCCTCGAGTCCAACAAGCCCTGGCGCTACAAGGCCAACGTATTCGGGAAGTCCATCGCAACCGGGGCGCTTGCTTCCCTCTCCGACCGATCGGTCACACCGGCTCATGCCAATGTATCTAGCCTGTACATCGATGCCTGGGGTGGGACAATGGGCGCGACCGCGATCACCACGACATTTTTCAGCGCGGAACTTTCGATCAAGAGCAATGCGGATAACGTGATGGGGATCGGGAGTCTGACGCCGGTCAACTATTTTGACGCGGCTTATGAGGCTTCGCTGAAACTGCATCTCGAAGTGGATGCGACCACCGCGGGTTATGTTTCAACGTTGCTGGCCTCCCTGCTCCAACACCAGGTCAGGCTCAAGGCAACCACCGGGGCAAACCAAATTTTGCAACTGGATTTCGCCGGAACGCACACCAAAGTCCCGAAGAATTTCTCGGACAAGGACGGGGTAGTCACGTTCGAGTTCGAGATGGAACGCACCTATAACCCGACGCTTGGAAATTTCTTCAAGTGGAGCAATACCAACGGAGTCAGCGTACTGGCATAAGGAGGCCCATGCGTAACAAATCATTTGCAAGGATGCTCGTGATCGTCCTCTCCGCCGTTTTCTGTGCGGCGTTGATCTTTTCAGTGGAGACGGTCGGCGCACGCTCTGGATTGGGAACGCCGATACCCAAGTCAACGATCCAGCCGACGAACACCCGCACGCCCGTTCCGGTGAATCCGGTTGTCCCAACACGTCCGCAAGTCTTCAGCGTGACGGCGACGGCGGAGTCAATTCAGGCCTCTCCGCAGCCGATCACAATAGTTCAGGTTGAGCCGACGAAGAAAGTCAGGAAATCGCACCATCGGCATCAGCGGATCGATAAACAACAGCATCGGAGAATACATCGATGAAAGTCATTCTTACCCCTCCTGGACCGGATACGCCCGGACATAACAAACGATTGATGCAGATCGCCAAAATCGAGAGGATGCGCGATGCCAAAACCATTGATGCAGAGTCCTACGCGGAGTTTCTCAAGTTCCTGGCGCAATATATCGGGATCGAATTCTCGAAAGGTGAGGAGAAGGTTTCCACGGAGGAATTTCTGCTTGAAATTTGCTCCGAAAACCAGATGACCGAGATCATCGATGCCGTGGCCGGGCAGAGCAAGGGACCGGCGAAGGCCAGGGTGCGCAAGGGCAGGAAAAAAATCCCGCTTGTGGGTGAGGGGATGAACGCGGAAGTGTCCCCTACGAAATGAGGCTGATCTCGCGCGGTCCGGGACATTATCCCGGATGGATGATCTGCCTCATGATGGCAAATGGAGATCCATTGCGTGCGAAACAGATCTTCGATGAAAACGATGCAACCTGGCATAACCGCTGGATCGCATTCCAAAACGAAATGCAGGAACGAAAGAGCAAAGCGCGGTGACGACTTATAACGTCGAACTCATCATTACTGGACGCGAGAGTGCCTCGGGACCGCTTGGTAGTGCCGGGGGGGCATTGCAACGGATCGCAGAGATCGCGGGCGGCATCCTCGGAGCCGCCCTTTTCACGCGTATTGCACAGGGCTTGCAGAACATGGCCTCCGCGGCGTTCAAGGCGACCGCACAATTCCAGAGCACGAATGCCCTGCTTCAATCCCTTGCGGCGCGTGAGTTGATCGCCACGGGTGCGACCGATAAGATGAGTGAGGCGCTGGATATGGCTGCTCCCCTCGCGGCGGCATTGCGCAAGCAACTGGAGGACATCTCGATCATTTCTCCGTATCGGAGCAATGTCATCACGGATACGTTCAGGCTGGCGCAGACGTTCGGATTTTCCACAAAAGAGGCCATGACCTTTACGAAGGCATTGCTGGATGTGGCCGCGGGCAGTGGTCTCACAAACGACATGCTCAACCGTGCCGCCTACAACCTGGCGCAGGTGAGGATGCAGGGCAAGGTTACTGCCGTCGATATTCGCCAACTTGCGATGGCCGGTTTCGATCTGCGCGGAGTGCTCAAATTTGTCGGTGAGCAGTTCGGTCTCACGCTCAAGGATCACAATGATTTCAACAAGGCCATCGAAAGCGGAAAACTGACGTGGCAGCAATTCACGGAAGGCTTTGCCAAGTATGCCGAGGAGAATTTCGGCGGCGCGGCAAAGCGCATGTCAACGACGTTGGAAGGACTCAAGTCCACATTTGCAGACCTGTTCGATCTGACCATCCCGCACATCCTTGGACCTGCTGCGGAAGTTATAAGCGGTTATCTCACAAAAATCCTTGGCAAATTCACAAGCCTGCGCGATTCTGGAATCTTCGATGAGATCGGGACAAAACTGGGTGAGAGTATCAAGAAATGGGCGGAGAATTTCAACACGTTGAAACAGGTGTTTTCCGGTGGGTTTGGAGCCAAGACCCAGGCGTTTTCGCTGGAAAAGATTTTCAACATTTCACCTGCTTTTGCTGAACTCATCATCAAGATCAAGAATGATATCGTTGATTTTGTCACAACGGTTTCTGATAATATGCCAACGCTGGAAGAGGCCGGCTCTATAATTGGCGGTCTGTTTGATGGTCTGATTACCTTTGCGAACGATCATTATGAAGAGATAAAGGCTGTCATTGCGGGTATTGGCGCGGCCCTGCTTGTATTTCAGGCTCCGGCAGTCATCGCAGCCATCGCAGCCATAGGCGCAGCAATTGCGGCGATCAATTGGCCGCTGGTCGCGATAGCGGCTGTCGTGGGGCTTCTTGTGGCCGCGTGGCAGGGGAATTGGGGGGGAATGCGGGATACATTGATTGCGGTTTGGACAGGGACCATCCAGCCTGCCTTGCAACAGCTATGGGATTGGTTATCTGTGAATATCCCCATTGCACTACAGGCATTGTCGGATTTCTGGACGTTGACGCTTTTGCCAGCAATCCAATCTGTATGGCTATGGATGCAAACGACTCTCTTCCCAATGCTCCAAGACTTGTGGAACTGGCTTTCGATCAATGTGCCTCTTGCACTACAGGCATTGTCGGATTTCTGGACGTTGACGCTTTTGCCAGCAATCCAGGCAGTATGGGAATGGATGTCAACTGTACTTTTCCCATTCTTTCAGGAGATCGCCGATTTCATCAATAATGTTTTCAGCATAGCGATCACCGCGCTGGCAGGGTTCTGGCAGAATGTATTACAACCCGCCTTGCAAACTGCCTATGATTTCTTTGTTGCGAACATCCTTCCCATTTTGAAGCAGGTGGGAGATTATATAAGTGCGACATTGCAACCTATATTTCAGGCTTTATCTGACTTTATCAGTGGCACGCTTGTGCCACTGGGTCTTGCTGTTTTGCGTGGCGCGTTTGATGGAATTACATCAGCAATAAAAACTGTGACGGATTGGTTGGGGACGCTCAATGACAAGCTCGATAATATCGAATTGCCGGATTGGCTTACCCCAGGTTCGCCAACGCCATTCGAGAACGGACTGGTTGGAGTAAGCACTCAGATTGGAATTACAACAGGAGCAATAGGGTCAATGACCAGTGCGTTCAAGACATTGACCGATTATCTGCATGCTCAACTATCGATTCGCTTGAAGCTCATCATCCAGCAGTTTGAATGGCTGATGAACACAGGCAAGACCGTTGCGATATTCTTTGGACAGACCATGTCAAGGGCTTTCAGCCAACTAGCCGGAACAGTTGGGAACTTTGCAACACAAATCCAGCGTACCGCGAATGCCTTGCGTCAACTGGTGGGAGCCATGCCGTCCTGGCTGATCCCAGGTTCGCCGACACCGCTGGAGATCGGACTGATGGGGATCAACAAGCAGATGAAACAGTTTGCGGATAACACAATGGGAACCTTCGGCTCCGGCCTGTCATTTCCGATGTCGAGCGGACTGGGCGGAGGGATGGGATCGCAATCCGTTTCCAACTCGAACACCAGCACCAGGACCGGACTCAGCATCCAAAATCTGAATATCTATAACTCGCCGCAGGATGATAATACCATCCTGAGCGATCTCAAGACGGTCCAATTACTGGCAGGATGACATGACCTTCAGTGTGATTTCAAACGGTGTCGAATATTCGCTCGAGGACAAGACCATTGCGATCATCGATGGGATCGATGGCATGGGCATCCCTCCGATCCTGCGCTTTCTATCAAAAGGAGCGCAGCAACACGGCGGGACCGATCACGGCTTCCTGCTCGACCCGCGCAAGATCAGGTTGTCCCTGCGTATCTTCCCCGACAGCTTTACCGATTACTTCACCAAACGTGATTTTCTGGTGGCGTTGTTCTCGCCGGAGAACGACCCTGTATTCCGCACCACACAGCCGACCGGGACGAAGCGCGACCTGGCTGTCCTGTATGACAGTGATTTCTCGCTGCCGATCACGGCAGACAATTGGGCATCCGAGAAGTTCATACTTTCGATCATCGCACCCAACCCGGCGTATTACGACCCCACACCAGGCGCACTTACGTTCTCCATCGGCGGGTCGGCTGGCGACCTGGGTGAAATACCAACGGCGATCCCCGAGGAGGTCGGCGGGTCTGACATCGATACATCCACCGTAATCAATTACCACGGGACATGGAGGGAATACCCGATCATCCGCATTTATGGACCGATCACGGACGCGCTGATCGAGAATGTGAGCACGGGCGACAAGCTCGACTTTACCGGAATGACTCTCGGCGCGGGAGATTTTATCTACATCGATACGAGCTACGGGGAAAAAAGCGTGATGCTCAACAACGTCACAAACATCATTTCGCAATTATCCGACGACAGTGACCTGCTCACGTTCCATCTCGACCCGCGCAAATCCAACGAAACAGAGCACGCCAATTCGATACGCGTGCGCGGGGGCGGGATCAACATCAACACCAGGATCGAGATCGCCTATCAGGAACGATATTTAGGAGTCTAACCATGACACAAAAATCATATGGATGGACAACATCTGCTGCGGGGGACGGGGCAACCACCTACACGCGCGTCGATAAACAGCACTGGGATAACATCCTGGCGGCCTGCGGCGGCGGGATCAACGGCGCGGCACCGGGCTATCTCAATAAACTGGGCATGTTGAGCACTGCTGCCAACCAGGTGACCATTGACACAGGTGGAGCCATCGTGGATGGGAAACCATATCGCAACGATGCCAGTGTCGCGATCACGATCCCGTCTGCGGTCGGCGGAGGCAACACACGCATCGATACGATTGCGCTGGAATGTGATTGGACTGCCCAGACGGTGAGGCTGGTGCGTGTGGCGGGTGTCGATGCCGGAAGCCCGACTCCTCCCTCCCTGACGCAGACCAGCGGCACGCTTTACCAGATTCGCTTATGGGATGTGACCGTCAATACATCCGGGACGATCACCGTCACCACGGATAGCAGAGCCTGGGCGCGCTTCTCGTGGCTTGACACCGGAACAACAGGAAAGGTGTTGAAGCGAAAAAGCACCGATGTCAACGGCGTCGAATGGGGCTACCAGACATCACCACTGGTGACGGGACGCCTGAGTCTTTCGAGCACGTTGCCTGACCCTTCAGCCGACATCACCGCCGCGGCCAATCTTTACCTTTTGCAATATCAAGGCAACGTGCTTGAATTATGGGATGGTACGGACTGGATACCCTTCTTAATACCAGATGCGGGGGTCTCGTTGTCATTGGCGTCCATCGCCAGCGGGACACTCTACGATGCTTTTGCCTACAACAACAGCGGCGCGATCGGTCTTGAGCTTCTGGCATGGTCGAGTGCGACGGCCAGGGCGACCGCGCTGGCGCTCAACAATGGACGGATCACAAAATCAGGAGACAAGACCAGGCGCTACCTCGGTCAGTTGCGCGGGTCGGCTTCCGGGCAGTGTGAGGACTCGGTTGTGAAGCGTTTCCTGACAAACTACTACAACACGGTCAGGAAATACATGTTCCGTAGTTACTCGCCAGGCAACCACGGTTATACAACGGGGACATGGCGATGGTGGAATAATGTTGCGGCCAGCGCGTCGGTGGAGTTTGTGAGCGGATACGACGGAGGCACCAGCCCGATCAGCGCGCCGAATTTGAGTGTTCAGGGTCAGTTCGAAAATAGTGCCCCTCAGAACGGGGCGGCGATTGGAATCTGGAATGGTACATCGCTGATCGGTAATTTCTCGGAGCAAGCCACGGCACGCAACCTGATCGCAGTCAGCGGAATCCTGCATCCCACCATAGGGACATGGGATTTCCGCGGTTACCAGCAGGTGGGCGGCGCTGAGTTTGGTGTGGCGTCGGCAAACTTTGGGAGTATGAACGTCGAAATATTGATCGACGGATAAGCAATGGCAACTGTCAGTCTTTATAAGGTTCAGGTCTTCAACCCCGCGGGCGTCAAAGTCACGGAGTTCGATGATTTCATCACGCTCCAATACCGGAACCAGGTGAATACCCCGGCGTTCTCGATCATCAATTCGGACGCCGAATCGAAGTACGCGCAATATCTCATCAAGAATTACAGGCTGGAGGTATGGCGAAAGGTGCTCAAGGGAAACACTGTCATGCTGCCGTGGACACGCGATTATGAGGGCAGGATCAGGCGCTCGATCACCACGTATACGGGCAATCAATATCGTTTGCAGACAACCTGTGTGGGAAAACTTGAAACCCTGTCACGGCGGGTGGTCGCGTGGTATGCAGGGACTGACCAGCGGTCCCGATTCACAAATCTGAACGCTGAGACCATCATGAAACTGATGGTCGATTACAACGCCGGACCGAATGCCACCTCCGTCAATGGCAGGCGCAGGGATGGGGTTATATCGAACATAACCGTTGAGACAGACGCGGCACGCGGCGCGGCGGGCATCCATTGGTCTTGTGCCTGGGACGACCTGCTCAAGTCGCTGCAGGATCTCGCCAGGATCGCGGGCGGTGATTTCGATCTGATCAAAGCCGGCTCTGCGTATGATTTCAAATTCTTTCCGGGACAACGCGGCACGGACCGGACCACCACAGTGGTGTTTGCAGTCCAGCGCGGCAACATGGCAAACCCGGTGCTGACCGACGACGCACTGGCGGAGAAAACAATTGCCGTGGTGGCCGGACAGGGAGAGGAAGCCGAGCGCAAGACCCGCAACGTCACGGGCGTCGGGTATTCAACGGAAAATGACATTGAAGATTTCGTGGATGCACGCAACGACGAGGATACCGACGTTGCACTGGACGCGAAGGGAGCCGCTGAACTCAAAAAGCAGGAGGCGCTCACCACGTTGAAGTTCGACATCGTGCAGACCGATGGATCGAGATACGGCGTCCATTACTTCCTGGGCGACAAAGTCACTGCGCTGTTCCTGAACTACACACAGACACTCAAGATCACCTCCGCGGAGATCACCGTGGACAGGCAGAACAGCGAGAATCCGGAGCACGTGGTTGTGGAGGTGAGCAATGGCTGATGATCTCCAGCAGATCGCCGGGCAGATCAGCGCGATTAGACGCGAACTGGACGCACTGAAGCGAATGGAGTTTGCAGCAGTACCGGACGCGCTCCCGGTAGGGACGATCCTTGTTTGGGGGACCGGCACGCCGCCAGCGACATTCCTTGAGATGGACGGTTCTGCCGTATCACGCACCACCTACGCGGATCTGTTTGCGTTATGGGGAACCACATTTGGAGTCGGAGATGGGTCCACGACATTTAACCTGCCTGATACGCAACGGAGGGTCATCGCGGGGAAAGGAGGGAGTGGATCGGGGACACTGGGCAATGCCATAGGTAACGCAGGTGGTGCAGAAACTCACACACTGGTTACTGGAGAGATGCCGGTCCATGCACATTCAGGCAACTATCTCAAAAATGATGGTTCCGGCAGTGGATTGCAAGGGGCTGGTGGAACGCCAGTAAATTACAGTGGTCAGATTGCAAATACTGGCAGTGGCGATGCTCACAATAATATTCAACCCACACTCATCCTGGCATGGATCGTGAAGGCTTTACCGGGCTAGTTCCATGTCCAACACGATCCATGTGCTACCACTGTACGATCTGAAGGAACACACCGAGTCGGATGATTGCGAGTGCCTGCCGCGCATCGAGTATGTCGGCGAGGGCGGCAAGGTGGTGGTGCATCACTCGTATGATAAGCGCGAGTTTTATGAGCAATGGGAGGAAGAGAAAGAGAAACAGGTTCAATAAAAAAAGCGGACTCCTCCGCGCATTAGCCGATGCGGAGGAGTCCTGGGCGCTGCACAAGGCAGCAGACTGACACACGTGTGAGACGGCGACCGGCGAAATCGCCGTCTCTTCTATTTTAACACCGGCGACTCTAAAGTTCAAGACCTGAATTTTGAAACACGCCCTGCCGTTACGATGGAAACGCCCTGCGCTACAGCGCCCAGTTATCGACGGGCGAGGCGCGGCGGTGGGCCTTCTCGATATCGGCCTGCACGATGGACAGGTAGCGTTTAACCATGTCGAGTGTGCTGTGGCCCAGGAGGCGCTGCAGGGTATAGGGATCGCCCCCATTACGCAGGTACTCGATGGCGCAGGTGTGCCGGAAGCGATGGGCGGTGACGTCCAGCACGCCGGCGCGCGCCCCGATGGTCTGCAGGAGATCCAGCAGGCGGTGGCGGTTGAACAGCCGCCGGTTCTCCATGAGGAAGAGCGGTTCGTTGAGAGTCGCGTCGGGCCGCAGGGTCAGGTAGCGCCAGAGGGCCTGGTGCGTACGGGCGGAGATGGGCACCTGCCGTTCCTTGGCACCCTTGCCGAAGATGGCGATGCGCTGGTTGCGTTTGTCGAGATCGTGCAGTTTGATGGTGCAGAGTTCCTCATTGCGGATGCCGGTATCGAGCAGCAGCAGAATGATCGCACGGTTCCGCTCCGTGTCACGCAGGGCATGATCGGAGACACGCTTGCCGGGCCGGCTGTAGCGCTTCGAACGCTCCAGGCTGTTCAACATGGCGCGTAGATCCTGCTCACTGTAGGGCACGATGTCGCGCTGCTCAGGCTTGGGCGCCGGGATGGCGCGCACCACGTGCTCGCGCGCGATCTTCTCCCGCAGGGCCCACGTCCAAAAAGCCGAGAGTCCGGTGTGATAATTGAGGGCTGTCTTCCTGGAGACGGTGGTTTGCGCGGCCAGGAATTCTTCGATGTGATGGGAGGTGATCTCCTCGACCAGCGGATCCTGGGCGAGGAAAGTCTGAAACTTTTTGACGAGCGTATTTTCGTAATCGTCGATGGTGTGGGAAGAGAGCTTGCGGGCCTGTGCGCTGAGGAAGAATCCTTGCAAGGCTTGTGAATAGCGAAGTGGGATCATCTGTGCCTCCTGGGGCTGGGCCGAACCCTGATCGATATACCATTTTTACTTTCGATATACAGGGTTCGGATTTTTTTTTATTCCAGGAAGCCTCCAGATGTGTAGGGGTTGGTGGGGTTGATTTTGGAACCTGCCCCTGCATGGTCGGCCAAATGAGCCATCCATGCAAGGTGTGACAGGTTTTGTCGGGGTGCCGAGATTTGAACTCGGGACCTCACGGACCCGAACCAAGTACCGGACTGGGGCAACCTGGGATACCTTTTGATGGGAAATACGGGAGCTATGTCATGTGCGGTGATGCGATACATTTGGTCATTGATTATTGTTATTGAAGCGTCATGGTGTGCTGATGAAGACCCATGTGCCACAGCCATTGAATTCAACCTGGAAGGCGTTCGGGGGGATGTAGGCCGTACCACCGGCTTGCCCGAAGTGGTTATTGATGATGTCGCCATTGGGTTTGGTGACTCCCCAATAACAAGAATCAGCTGTGCCGTCCGAGCGCCATATCCCAGGTGCGATATCGACATTGACGAGATAGAAACCGTCCTCTTTATCAGATCGAAGTTCCTGGAGTGCCTGCGCTGTGGATGTTTGTTCCCGGTTCGGTGTGGCCGTGGGCGGAAGTGGTGTGTTTGTGATCGTTGATGTGAAGGTGTCGTTGGCGTATATTGGGGTGTGGCCGTGAAGGTTTGTGTGACGATCTGCGTAATGATCCAAGGAGTCTGAGTGGCCGCCTCGGTGGGTGTTTTTTGCGCCAACGGAATCACAGCTGGAGTGGGAGAGTCGGCGGCGCGAGATGGCGGCCTGATCAACAGCACCAACGATTGACATGCACAACAAAGGGTTATCAAGGCAAAGACTGATATGAATATCTTGCCTGTACGGATCTGCCAGAATTGTCTAATCTCGTTCATGATGCCCCTTTCTTTAGAGCCAATGGGTAGTTACCTTTTCCCTGCCCTCCCCCGAAAGAAGAGGCAAAGCGCGAGCAACCCAATGGACTTGCAAATAAAACTCGTTGTGCATGCGCCGGCGAAAGCCGACCCAGGCGATGTAGCGCTTGATCTGGAGCCTGTCGGCGGGATGGATTAGTCTCAATTCGGTGTAGATCTCTTCGAACATTCTTAATCCTTTTTGAGTCTGGCAAGACGTTCCTTATCGGTGGCGAGCATGAAACCCAGGGGGACCACGATCAAGAGCAGATAACCAAATTCGCCGATGGCGCTGAGCAATGCCGGGAAAAGAATCATGGAGACAAACAGCACCCCGAAGGCCAGCAAGAATATCTTTTCACGGCGGGTGAAGAGGTTCATACTAGCTCCACTGTAATTTCGACACACATATTGCTTGATGTGATTGGTGAATCGTCTTCCTTTTTGGTTGGAAATTCTTCTATAGCAATAACTCTAAACCTAGATAATCCTTTTTGATCTTTCAAATATTGAGAAAGATTAAGAATTGATCCAATCGAAGGAGGTATTGCATTGGAAAAATATTCAGCAATCAAATTTCTTTTCCCTGCATTTTTTTGATAGACCAGATACTCATAAACAAACTCAGGATTCATTTGTTCTTTTCGCGTAAGTTGCGCTTCATACGGATGTAGGCCAACACTTCGCGCTGGTCGGCCTTGTTCAACTTGGCGATCTCATGCAGGATCTGTTCCATCTCTTCATCAATGTTGATGGCAGGGGGAAGTTGACCAGCTAAACGAGAGAGATATTCAGGGGGATAGCCGAAAACCGCAGAAATTCTCACTAGTATCCTTTCATCTGGATTTGCGCGCCGCCTACTTTCGTAGTCGTTGATCGTTTGACGTGAGACCTCTGCTTTTCGTGCGAGATCGGATTGAGACCATTCTCGTTTCTCACGTTCAGTAATTATCCAATCAACCCATGCAAATGGTTCGGTTTTGTTTTTGTCCATGCTTGCGTACATTATGTCACTGATTGTTTCAAGGGTGGCTGTCAGTTTGTATGCAGCCCTTGACATCCCAATATGATTATAGTATTATATCGGTTGTCTGTAGTCGCAGTCGAAATGACAGCAAGTGCGTAACTAAATCACATTCATTCAGTCATGATGGAGAAGCCAGATGAACGAAGAGAAGAAAGAGATCAAGAAGACGCAGGCTTACACCCTGAGCCCATCAAAAATCGCCTGGCTGCGCCAGCGTGCAATGCAAGAATCGTCCCCTGAAAAGACCGTCTCGGCCAGCGCCGTCCTGGAACGGATCATCGATGAAGCGATGGTACGAAACGCAAAACAACTCGCCTTACCCATCCCCCAACCCAAAGAAAAAAAAAGAAGCTCAAGCCTTGAGGCCGTGGCTGCCTAGGACTATATCATGACTACTTTCAACTGGCGCGTCGCCTCTCCGAATACCTTGCGAGCCTACCTGACCGCGATGAAGGAATTCGAGACGGTCACGGGTAGGCGCGTGGATCGAGCCGACGTGGTGAGCATCGAAACGTACCGCGCTTCGATGGAAGTGCGCGGGCTGAGCCGGAATACGATCAGATGCCGGCTGTCGGCGGTCTCGATCGTGAGCGGCGTGAAG
>Ga0184615_10000368_pt1 | contig 25519 bp, 22 predicted proteins | sample PLM4_65_coex_FD_133134 | JGI IMG/M metagenome (GOLD analysis project Ga0184615, IMG submission 133134) | Groundwater sediment microbial communities from an aquifer in East River, Colorado, USA - PLM4_65_coex | ecosystem: Environmental > Terrestrial > Soil > Riparian zone | place: USA: East...
CTGCACTCGATCGGCCGGCCGCAGGAGCGGCAGAGCACAAAGGTCGAGAACCCGCGGCGGTTGAGCAGGACGATGCTCTGCTCGCGCCGGTCGAGGCGCTCGCGCAGCGCTTCCAGCAGCCGCCGCGACAGGATGGCTTCGCGGCCGACCTCCTCGAACTCCTGCCGCATGTCGACGCGATGCACGGTCGGCATGCTGGCGCCTCCGGGGCGGCCGGTCAGCGTGAGCAGGTGGTATTTCTCCTCGAGGGCGTGCTGGTACGACTCCATCGACGGGGTCGCCGAACCGAGGATCGCCACCGCCCCCGCCATGCTGGCGCGCAGCACGGCGAGGTCGCGACCCTGGTAGCGCGGATGCTCATCCTGCTTGTAGGAGGCGTCGTGCTCTTCGTCGACGACGATGAGGCCGGGATCGGCGACCGGCGCGAACACCGCCGAGCGGGCGCCGAGCACGACCTTCACCCGGCCGTCGCGGACGCGGCGCCACTGGTCGTGCCGCTCCCCGTCCGACAGACCGGAGTGCAGGAGGGCGAGGGTGTCGCCGAAGCGCGCCTGCATCCGCCGCGCGAGCAGCGGTGTCAGGCCGATCTCCGGCACCAGGTAGATGGCGCCACGCCCCTCGGCCAGCGTCGCCTCGATGGCGCGCAGGTAGACCTCGGTCTTGCCGCTGCCGGTGACGCCGAAGAGCAGGTAGGTGGCGAAACGGCGCGCCTTCACCCCGGCGGCGATCGTGTCGAACGCCGCCACCTGCTCGACGGTCAATTCATGGGCCCCCTGCGGCACGGCGCGCGCCGACAGGGCGATCGGTGTGCGCGGCGCCTCGCGCGCTTCGAGACGCACGGCGCCGCGCGTCTCGAGCCCGCGCACGGTCGCATGGCCTGCCCCGGTGGCCGCGAGCAGCTCCGCGAGCCGCATCCCCTCGGGCGCCGCGCGCAGCCGTTCGAGGACGGCCGCCTGCTTCGTTCCGAGGCGCGCGCGGCGCGGCGCGCCGGCGTCGTCGACGCACGTCCCGCTGCCGGCGCCGGCCGCCGCGAAGACCCAGGTCTCGCGGCGAACCATGGGGCCGGTGGCGGTCATGACCTCGCGCAGCAGGACCCAGCCGCGCCGCGCCAGCACGCGCAGCCTGCCGACGGGGACGGCCTCGCCCGCCTTGCGCCGGATGTCGCCAATCGGCAGCGGCCGGCCGGCGGCGCCCGTCGCCCGCAGGATGGCCGCCAGCGTCGGCCCCGCGGTCCGGCCGGCACGCCCGCCGGCGAGCGCCGCGGCCCCGGCCTCGCTCAGCGTCACCTCGAGACGCACGGGGGCCTGCAGCCCGGGCAACGCGGTGCGGATGACATCGCCCCACGACGCGGCGTAGTACTCCGCGGCCCAACGGGTCAGCTCGAGGAGACCCGCGTCGAGCGACGGCGCGTCGTCGAGGACCTCGTCGATCGGCTTGAGAGCGATCGGCGCCGCGCCGGCAGGCGACGTACCCGGAGGTGGCACGTCGGACAGGGCGACGACGTAGGCGGTGACGCGGCGCCGGCCGAACGGGACCAGCACGCGCACGCCGGGGACGCAGCGGGGCACGAGCGCCGCCGGCACGGTGTATGAGAAGAGGCGCCGGACCGGGCCGGGAACCGCCACCGCGGCGAGCATGCGGCGCTACGGGGGACTGAGGACGGCCATCACCTGCTTCATGTCCTCCCACACCTCCCGCTTGGCCGCCGGGTTGCGCAACAGGTACGCGGGGTGGAAGGTGGGCATCACGCGGATGCCCTCGATGACGCGGAAGATGCCGCGGATCTTCGTGATGGTCTCGCGACTGCCGAACAGGGTCTGCGTCGCGGGAGTCCCGAGGCAGACGATCACCTCGGGCCGGATGGCGGCGATCTGCCGGAACAGGAACGGTCCACACGTAGAGACCTCGTCCGGGAGCGGCGTCCGGTTCTCGGGGGGGCGGCACTTGACGATGTTGGCGATGTAGACGTCGGCGCGCCGGAGTCCCATGGCCTCGATGATCTTCGTGAGCAGCTGCCCGGCGCGGCCGACGAACGGCTCCCCCTGGAGATCCTCGTCGGCTCCGGGTCCCTCGCCGACGAACATGAGCCGTGCCCCGGGGTTGCCGACCCCGAAGACGATGGTCGTCCGCTTCTCGGACAATCGGCAGCGCCGGCAATCGCCGATCTCGTCACGCAGCGCGGCGAGCACGGCGGCCGGATCGGCGCCGGCGCGTGCGGGCTCCGAAAGAAAAGGGACGAGCGGCGAGACGCTGCGCTCGGCGCCGGCTCCGGCGCCGCGGGCGCGCCGCGAGCCGACCGCCGCTCCGGCGCCCGGCTCGGCATCCGGACCAGGTGCTTCGCCGAAGAGCCCGCCCAGGAGCGCCTGCGACCCGGTCGGCGCGGACGAATTGGCCGGCGCGGACGAATTGGCCGGTATTGGCGCCGCACCCGGAACCGCGGCATCGGCGGGCGCCGCGCCCCCGGCCCGCCGCCGCACCGCATCGACCCCCATCAGGCGCAGCCACTCGAGCCGCGTCTTGAGGGCCTGCGCTTCGCGATCACCCACACGCATCACCCTCCTCCACGGGCCGCGCGACGACCGCCTCCGGGCAGCTCGCCCGCCCGCGCCAGCAGCAGCGGAAGGGCCAGGTCGAGGATGGCGCGCGCCATCTCCTCCTTGCTCATCAGCGGCAGCTCGACCGGACGTCCCGATCGGCGCACCACCAGCGCCCGGTTGGTGTCGGCCTCGAACCCCTCGCCCGCCACGCCGATGCGGTTGGCGACCACCAGGTCGAGGTTCTTGCGGCGCAGCTTGCGGCGCGCGTTGCGCTCGAGATCGTCGGTCTCTGCGGCGAAGCCGACGAGAACCTGGTGCGGCTTCTTGCGCCGCCCGAGCTCCTCGAGGATGTCCGGGGTCGGCACGAGGCGCAGGGTGATGGCGCGGTCGGCGGCGCCGGCGGCCCTCGCCCGGCGCCGGAGGGTCTCTTTCTTGACCTTGGAGCGGGCCCGGTCCTCCGGGCGGTAGTCGGCCACCGCCGCCGCCTTGAGGACGAGGTCGGCGCCCTGGGCCTGATTGAGCGTGGCGCGGAACATCTCGTCGGCGGTCGCGACGCGCACCATCGTCACGCCGGCGGGGGCCGCTATCGATGTCGGGCCGGAGATCAGGGTGACCTCGCCGCCGCGCGCCGCCGCCTCGGCGGCGAGGGCGTAGCCCATGCGTCCTGTGGAGGGGTTGCTGATGAAGCGGGCGGGGTCGAAGAACTCGCGGGTGGGGCCCGCGGTCACGAGGACGCGACGGCCTTCAAGCCCGCGCGGGCTTTTTTTTTAAGCAGCGCCAGCGCCTCGCCGACGATCGCCGCGGGCTCGGCCATCCGGCCCACCCCTTCGTCCCCGCAGGCGAGATCCCCGACACCCGGATCGATGACCCGCACGCCGCGTCCCTTCAGTATCTCGAGGTTGGCGCGGGTCGCCGGGTGCTCCCACATCCAGACGTTCATCGCCGGGGCCACGACGACGGGCGCGGTCACCGCCAGGTGGAAGGTGGTCAGGAAGTCGTCGGCGAGCCCGTGCGCCATCCGCGCCAGCACGTTGGCCGTGGCCGGGGCGATCAGGAAGAGATCGAGGCCTCGCGTCAGGGTGATGTGCTGAATGTCGGCCCCCTGGCTCAGGTCCCAGGGATCGGTGAGGACGCGGTTGCCGGAGAGGGTCTGCAGGGTCAGCGGGGTGATGAACCGCTGGGCATGCTCGGTCATGAGGACGTGCACGTCGCACCCGGCCCTGGTCAGGCCGCGGACGATTTCGGCCGCCTTGTAGGCGGCGATCCCGCCGGTCACCCCCAGGGCGACGCGCGGGCGGCGCGCACCCTCGGCGGAACCGGTCTCGGGACGTGGCGGGCGCCGGGTGCGCCCGCTCCGGCCGTCACTCACCCGTCGACCCCGTCTCCTCGACGGCGTACGACTCGGTGGTGACCTCGCTGACCTCGGTCTGCACCGGGGCTTCCTCCGGGAAGGGGCCGTAGGAGTAGGCGATGGCCCCGGCGAGGACCTCCTCCTGGGCCACGGTCACCGGCTTGAAGGAAAAGGAATCAACCCGTGGCCGGGCGCCACGCTGCAGCTGCTTGCAGCGCTCGGCCGCGATGCTGATGAACTCGAACTTGTTGCCAATCGAATCGAGACGAACCATCCAACCTCCTCGGGCGCCGTTGCACTCGGGCCACACCGGCCGGCGCCGCGTTCGGGAAACACGCATTCTAGCCGAAAGGGGTCCAGGGTCAAAGCCGCCGGTCGCCGCCCGGGCCGACTCAGGCCTCCGGGTGCCGGAATCGGGTCGCAATGGCGGCCAGCCGCTCCGCCTGCCGCTCGCGCCGGGAACGGACCGCCAGGACGACGCCGCGCAGGCGCTCGTAGGCCTCGTCGAGGTCGTCGTTGACGATGATGTAGTCGTAAAGATGCGCCTGGTCGATCTCCCCGCGGGCGAGGCCGAGACGGCGCTGCAAGTCCTTGGCCGACTCGCTCCCCCGCCCTTCGAGCCGCGACCGCAGCGCCTCGGGGTCGGGGGGCAGGATGAAGATTTGCACCGCCGCCGGATCGAGCCGGCGCACCGACGCAGCCCCCTGGGTGTCGATGTCGAGCAGGACGTCCCGGCCGCGCCCCAGCGCCGTCCGCACCGCCGCCGCCGAGGTGCCGTAGAGATGGCCGGCGACCGTCGCCCATTCGAGGAACTCGCCGCGCGCCCGCAGCGCCTCGAATTCCCCCTGGGCGACGAAATGGTAGTCGATGCCGTCGCGCTCGCCGGCCCGAGGGGTCCGCGTCGTGTGCGACACCGAGAACTCGATCGCCGGCACCTCGGCCAGGAGCCGCTTGCAGAGCGTGGTCTTGCCGGCACCGGAGGGCGCCGAGACCACCAGCAGGCTGCCCGCCCCGGAGGCCGCGCCGCCCGGGTTGGCCGGGGTTGCATCACTCAAGGTTCTGCACCTGCTCGCGGATCGCCTCGACGATCGACCGCACCCGCAGCGCCGCCTGGCAGATCGGCAGCGCCTCGGACTTCGACGAGATCGTGTTGGCCTCGCGGTTCATCTCCTGCATGACGAAATCGAGCGTCTTCCCGACCGGCCCGGGCGGGGCCTGGAGAAGACCACGCACCTGCTCGATGTAGCCGCGCAGCCGCACGACTTCCTCGGTGATGTCGACGCGGTCAGCGAGCAGGGCGACCTCCTGCGCCAGCCGCCCCGGGTCGATCCGCTGGTCGCCGCCCAGGATGGCCGCCAGGCGCTCGCGCAGCCGCTCCCCTTGCAGCGCCGGCTGGCGGGCCGCCGCCTCGCCTATCAGTCGGGTTTCGGCATCGATCTCGCCGAGCCGGGTGAGGAGGTCCGCCGCCAGGCGGTCCCCCTCGGCGGCGCGCATGACCTCGAACGCGTCGAGGGCCGCGGCGAAGGCCTGGCGCAGGGTGGCGCCGGCTTTCTCGGGGTCGAGCCCCGCCTCGGGCACCACCTGCACGACACCGGGGAACCCCAGCACCTGGTCGACGCCGAGGGCGCCCCTGAGGCGATGCTCCCGTTTCAGGTCACGGGCCGCGTCGAGATAGGCCACGACGAGCGGCCGGCGCACCTCGAGGCGCACACCTTCGGGGCGGCCGGCGGTGATCCCGACGACGGCATCAACTCTCCCGCGCGCCACGCGGCCCTGGATCTTCTGCTTGAGCTCGGCCTCGAACCCGGCGAACTCGCCCGGCAGCTTGACGCGGCTGTCGAGGAAACGGTTGTTGACGCCCTTGATCTCGACCTCGAAGCGCACGCCGTCGTGCTCGGCGGCCCCGCCGCCGAACCCGGTCATCCCCTTGATGCCGCCGCGCGCCGCTCCGCGCTTCGCGCTCGTCACGTTGTGCGACCCTCGCTATGGGTCCGGATCATATCCCACGCCGCGGCGGCGGCGCGGCCGATGGCGCCGGGCTCCCCGAGCCGGCCGCGGACCTCGGCCAGCCCCTGGCGCGCCGCCGCGGCGCGCGCCGGGTCGGTCAGGATGGCCCGGATCTCGGCGGCGATCCGCTCGGGCGTGCAGTCGCCCTGGACCAGCTCCGGCACGACCCGCCGCCCGGCAATCAGGTTCGGCATGCCGATGTGCGGCAGGCGGGTCAGGAGGCGCGCCAGAATATGGGTGATCGGGTTCATCCGGTAGACGATGACCATCGGCACGCCGAGGAGGGCGGTCTCGAGGGTCGCCGTGCCGGAGGCGACGACGGCGCAATCGGCCGCCGCCACGGCGTCGTAGCGGTCGTCGGTGACCAGCACCGGGCGCGGCCCGCGGCCGACCAGCGCCGTGACCCGCGCGTCGATCTCGCGCCTGTCGAAGGTCGGCGCGACCGGCATCACGAACTGCAGGTCGCGGAATTCCGCCGCGAGGCGCGCCGCCGCCCCGAGCATCGGCGCCAGGTGCGCCGCGACTTCGTTGCGCCGGCTCCCGGGAAGGAGCGCCACCAGCGGGCGGTTCGGGTCGAGACCGAGGAGGGCGCGTTCCTGGCGGGGTGTGCGCGACACCGACGCCAGGTCGAGCAGCGGGTGCCCGACGAACTCGACCGCGACCCCGGCGGCGCGGTAGATCGCCTCCTCGAACGGCAGGATGACGAGCATCCTCGACACCATGCCGGCCATCGACGCCACCCGACCGCGGCGCCAGGCCCACACCTGCGGGCTGATGAAGTAGAGCACCGGCACCCCGGCGGCGCGACAGCGCCGGGCGAGACGCAGGTTGAAGTCGGGGTAATCGATCAGGATCGCGAGGTCGGGACGGGTCTCCGGCCGCCGCAGGCGGCCCGAGGCGGCGCGGAAGGCCTTCCAGATGTCGCCGAAACGGGCGATTACCTCGACCACGCCGGTGACACCCATCACCGATGCGTCGGCGACCGGCTGCAGCCCCGCCGCGCGCATCGCCGGCCCGCCGATGCCGGCGAACTCGACGGCAGTGCCGGAGCCCGTGGCGGCCGCGGCGGCGCCGGACGCCGAGGCCGACATCGCCTGCATCAGGAGGCCGCCGTAGAGATCCCCCGACGCCTCGCCGGAGCTGATCAGGATGCGCGCCGGGCGGGTCATCGGCCGGCCGGGGGCGGCGCGGATGCGGTTGGCGGCATCGGAGGTGCGGCCGCGTCACGTCCGGCCGCGATCGCCTCGGCGCGCTCGGTGAGCGACACGAGGGCGCGCTCCAGGACGAGGCGCCGCTCCTCCATCAGGTCGCGGCCGGCGTCGGCCGGAACCTCGATCGGTTCACCGTAGACGAACACCGCGCGCGAAAAGGGGTATGGGATCTGGAACCGATCCCACGATCGGAGTTTTTTTTTCCGGAGGCGGCGAACGCCACCGGGACAACGGGCGCGCGGCCCAGACGCGCCGCTTCGATGACGCCGATCTGCACCTGGTGTCGCGGACCGCGCGGCCCGTCGGTCGCGAACGCCGCGTCGAGCCCCTCGCGCAGCAGGCGCACCATCCGGCGCAGACCCGACATCCCCCCGCGACCGGTCGAGCCGCGCACCAGCAGGTGGCCGAAACGCTCGAGGGTGCGGGAGACGTACTCGCCGTCGCGGTGCCGACTGGCCAGCACCGCCAGACGCCGGCCGAACGCGGCGCCGCGGTATGAATAGGTCATGAGCAGCAACTGGTCGTGGAAGAAGGCGTGAACGTACGGCCGTCCCGCCCGGTGCAGCGCCAGGACCGCCTCGTCGTTCACCACGGTCCAGCGCATGAGCGGCCGCAGGAACCGGATCAGGCCGCTGGCCAGGCGCGGCGCCACCGCCAGCGCCAGGCGGTTTCTCGACATCCGGGGTTCACCTCCCGCAGGCCGCGGCGGGCGCGCCGCGGGCGGGCGGATTATAGCAGCCGCGGGAGGACAGGCGTCCCGGTGCATGTATACTCCGCGCCGGAGAATCGACCGATGGCGCGAAAAAGCACCCGGCGACGCCGGGTCCTGATCACCGGCGGCGCCGGCTTCATCGGGTCGCACCTGTGCGACAACTTCCTGGCGCAGGGCTTCGACGTCATCTGCGTCGACAACCTCCTGACCGGCTCGACCGACAACATCGCGCACATCCGCAGCCCGCGCTTCGAGTTCATCAAGTCCGACGTGACGACCTATCTCTATATCCCGGGCCCGGTCGACTACATCATGCATTTCGCCAGCCCCGCCAGCCCCAAGGACTATCTCGAGCTGCCGATTCAGACGCTCAAGGTCGGTTCGCTCGGGACACACAAGGCGCTCGGCCTCGCCAAGGCGAAGGGCGCGCGCCTGCTGCTGGCCTCGACCTCCGAGGTGTACGGCGACCCGCAGGTGCATCCGCAGAAGGAGAACTACTGGGGGAACGTCAACCCGGTCGGCCCGCGCGGCGTCTACGACGAGGCCAAGCGCTTCGCCGAGGCGCTCACCGTGGCCTATCGCAACGCCGAGGGGGTCGACACCACCATCGCCCGGATCTTCAACACCTACGGGCCGCGCATGCGACTGCGCGACGGCCGCGCCATCCCGGCCTTCATGACCCAGGCGCTCTCCGGCCGCCCGGTGACCGTCTTCGGCGACGGCCGCCAGACCCGGTCCTTCTGTTATGTCGACGACCTGGTCCGCGGCCTGCACGCCCTCCTGCTCTCCGACCACAACGGACCGATGAACATCGGCAACCCCAAAGAAATGTCGCTCGAGGAGATGGCGCAGGCGGTGATTCGGATCACCGGCTCCCGCAGCCGCATCGTCCACCGGCCGCTGCCGACCGACGACCCGAAGGTGCGGCAGCCCGACATCGCGCTGGCGCGCAAGGTCCTCGGGTGGGAGCCGCGCGTCGGGCTCGCGGTCGGCCTCAAGCGGACCGTGCGCTATTTCCGCGAGCGGCTGCGGCGCGACAAGTCCTGACCCTGCAACCCGGGCCGGGCGGCCGCGAACAGGCGATGCGACCTCAACAGCGGCACCGCCTCCACCAGCCTGCAGAGTGCAAGCGATATCGGCGCCAGGACCCTGAGAATCTGCGGGATGCCGGTGATCGACCGGCTGGCCTGCGGCCAGCCCGCGAACCCCGCCCGCAGCTCCTCCAGAGGCACCGGGCGCGTATGGCGGTTCCATGGGTTCGGAAGCCGGGTGTCGTAGGAAAGGAAGATCCCGCCGGGCCGCAGGACTCTGCGAATCTCCGCGAAGATCGCGCTTCGCAGGTCGTCACGCAGGACCGACGACAGCATCGTCGACTGGTAGACCAGGCCGACGGAGGCGTCCGCGAGGGGCAGCGCTGTTGCGTCCGCCGCCAGGGGTCGTAGCAACGACGCCACCGTCCTCGACGCCGCGATCGGCTCGTGGAGAATGTCGATCGCCACGATGCCGCCGATATCGGGCACGATCCCGGCGATCCGGACGCCGTCCGTTCCGATCCCCGCGCCCAGGTCGACCCCCCACGAGCCCGGCTGGACGCCGGGGAAACTTCGGAGCAGCAGCGCGGCCGCTTCCCATTTGCGGGCGCGCTCGAGATGCGACGCCGCGTTGTCGCTCCAGACGGCGCGGCGGCGGGCGTCGGAGTCGTAGCGCGAATAAACCCGGCGGATGCGCTCCGATTCCCCCGTGGTCGGATCGGTGCGCGGCATTCGCGGCGTCGGGCTTTACCCGGTGGAGCGGGTGAGGCTGGTCTCGGCGGGACTCGCGCCGGCGATCGTATCGTCCTTCGGCGCTCCCGACTTGCGCCGCTTTCCCTTCTTGCCGCCCTCTTCGCCGTAGTAGTAGTAGCCGACGTAGTAGTAGTCCTTGTAGTGCGACCGGTCGAGGTCGACGTTGTTGAGGACCGCACCCACCACGTTCGCGTTCACCCGGCGCAGGTTGAATATGCAACGGCGGATCAGGTCCTTGTCGTTCTCGTTGTGCTTGATCACGAAGGTGACCATGTCGGACATCGAGGCGAGCAGCACCGCGTCGGCCAGTGACACCACCGGCGGCGAGTCGATGAACACCCAGTCGAAGTTCTTCTTCAATTCGCCGACCAGCTCCTTGAAGCGCTCGTGCGCGAACACCTCGGCCGGGTTGGGCGGGATCGGACCACATGTCATGGCGAACAGGTTCGGCTTGTCGGTGCTCTTGACATAGGTTCGCCAGTCGTCACCGTCGCTCGACAGGATGTAGTTCGTGATCCCGCGATCGCGGTCGAGCGACAGCCGCTGGTGCACCGTCGGCCGGCGCAAGTCGCAATCCAGGACGACGACCCGCTCGCCCGCCGCGGCGATGGTCCGGGCGACGTTGATCGTCGTGCACGACTTCCCCTCCTGCGGCCCGGCGCTGGTGAACAGCACCACGTTCTGCGCCCTGTTCTTGCGCGAGAAGAGCAGCCCGGTCCGCAGTGTCTGGTACGCCTCGCGCACCGCTCCCTCGGTCTCGGGGTTGTCCTTCGGCACGATCGCCAGCAGGCTCAGCTTGAGATAGCGCTCGATATCGTCCGCCGAGCGCACGGTGTTGTCGAGGTAGTCCAGGAAGAAGACGGTCCCGACGCCGAGCAGCAGTCCGAGGAGGATGCCCACGGCCATGTTCACGACGGTGCGCGGCTTGACGGGACCCTTGGGCACAGGGGCTTCATCGAGGATGCGCAGGTTGTTGCTCAACAGGCTGGAGCTGAGGTCGATCTCCTTGATCCGCGTGCTGATGACGTCGTAGATGCGCTTGGTCTCCGAGGTCTCGCCACGCAGCATCTCGAAGGAGGTCGTCTTCTGGTTGGTCCGCAACGACTCCAGACGGGTCTCCTGCATCGCGCGCACCAGGTTCGTCTCGCTGTCGCGGTAGAGCGCCACCTGCGTGCGGATGCCGCCGAGAATCCGCTCGGCCTCGGATGCGATCTTCTGGTTCAGCTTCTCGATCTCGGCCTGCTGCTCCAGCACCCGCACATGCTTGTCCTTGTAGGTCTGCAGAAGCCGCTGGTACTCGCGCTCAAGCGACACCCGGTTGCGCACCATCTCCTCGATGACCGGGTCGGCGCTCACCTGCGGGATCGTCTCGTACGAACCGCCGGACGCCCGGATCGACTCGGCCTCCCTGAGGACGCTCTCGACCTGCGCCTTCTTCACCTGCGTGTCGGTGAGCTCGGTCTGCAGCGTCGACAGGCGATCGTTGGTGATCTTCTGTTGATTCTCCGGAACGTACAGGTTCGCCTTCTCCGCGAACTCGTAGGACGTCTTCTGACCCTCTTCGAGCCTCGCGCGCAGTGGCGAGATCTCCTCCAGGAGTCCCTTCACCGCCGTCGATGTGGCCTGGATCGCCAGGTCGAGGTTCCGGTCGACGTAGACCTCCGCGATCGTGTTCACCCAGAGGGCCACTTCCTCGGCGTCTGGTCCCTCCATGCTGATCTCGACGATACCGGTGTCCTTGATCGGCTGCACCTGGACCATCTTCGCGAACCCGCCGACCGGGTCCTTGCTCTCCTTGAACGTCGGGTGGCTGTACAGGTCGAGACGGTCGAAGACCCGCTGGGCGATGTCACGGCTCTTCATGATCTCGTACTGGGTGTTGAAGTAACGCTCCTCGGCGAACCAGCCGTAGCTCCCCGCGCCCATCTCGGCGACGTCGGCCATCGGCGTGACCTTGCGCGACTGCGGGCTGATCTCCACGGTGGCCCTGGCGCGATACATCGGCGTCTGCGTGAACGTCCCTATGGCGACCAGGGTGACGACGACGACGAAGATGCCGAGCACGGTCCAGCGCCCGCGCCAGATGCTCCGCCAGTAGTCGAGAAGATGGATCTCCTTCGTCGATTCATCGAGTAGTGGCTGCTGCTGAATGTTCAAAGCGCGTCACCCGGGCCTTTCAGTTAGAAAATCCGCCGCGGTACGATGATGACGTCGTCGGGACGCAGGGGCAAGTCCGCGGTCTTGCCGTCTTCGATGGCCTTGAGATTCACGGTGATATTCTCGAGCCCCCCGCCATCCCCGGTCCTCACCAGCTGGACCTCCTTGCGGTTGGCAAACTGCGTCAACCCGCCGGCGACGGCGATGGCCCGCATGACCGTCATGCCGCGCTCGAGAACGAACGCGCTCGGCCGGTTGACCTCGCCGCGGATGTAGAAGACCTCCCGCTCGCCGACGGAGATGACGTCGCCGTGACGCAAAGCGAGGTTGGCCGCCGGGGCGCTGGCGTTGAGAAGATCGTCCATCCTGACCCGCAACTTGTGGCCCTCGGCGCTCTTGGCGTCGTACCGGGTCACGGCGATCTCCTGCCCGGCCTCTTTCGTGGGCCCGCCCGCTTCGGCGATGACGTCGAGGAGGCGCATGTTCCGGCGCAGCACGTAACGCCCCGGCGTGCGGACCTCCCCCATGAGCGTCACCCACTGGCTGCGGAACTCACGCACCTCGACGCTGACCTGGGGGTCGACCAGGTATTCACTCGCGAGCCGGCGCGTGAGCTCGTCATCGATCTCCATGACGGTGCGACCTTCGGCCTTCAGGTCGCCGAGCAGCGGAAAGTTGATCAACCCCTCGACACCCACTTCCATGGTCTTGACGAGGTCCTCATGCCCGAATACGGCGATCTCGAGCTTGTCGCCAATCCCCACCCGATAATCACCGCTCCCATCGGAATCATCGGCCGCGGCGGCCGTGAAGCGAAGCGCCACGCCGTCGGCACGCTGCTCGACGCCGACGAGGTTGGCGACACGCGCCCGGAAATGCAGGACGACCTTGCCGCGTGTGCCGGCGGCCGGCGCCTCGACGCGCAGCGCGCCGAGAAATGCGACCGGAGCCTCGTATTGCCCATCCAGACGGCTCACAACATCGGTGAAGGTCAGCACCGGGTCGCCACCCGGGCCGAAGCCGCAGTCGAAGCGCGGAACCGGGATGGAGGTCACGACCCGGACCGTGACCTCATCGGGAAGGATCTCGAACGTGACCGCCTCGAGCGTCGCCGCCCCCGAGGGGGGTGCGACGGCATGGGCGATACCCAGGGACGTGGCGAGGACCAGGACGACGCTCATTGTCTTCATCACAGCCAGCCGACCTCGATGCGAAGGAATAGCCGGTTCACGTTGTACGCGAAGGGATCCCCGAAGCCATCCGCGTCCGCCTGGAGGATGTTCGAGGAGCGTGACTGCGTAGTATAGCCGACGAACCAGCGCACCGTGCGCGACGCCTGCCCCCCCACCCCTCCTTCGAGCCGCCAGGCCCGGTCGCGACGGATCGCCCCGGCCGATGGGCAGACGAGGGTGTTCGAGGCATCCAAACCACAGTAGGCGAATTCGAACCCGGTGATGTCGAGGGGGTCCGAATAGGTGTTGTTCTCAAACCCGCCACCCACACGCCAGTACCAGGAGGCGCCCGACTGGCGTGTGAGATTCACGCCGACGGCCCGATTCAGGTAGTAGTTGTTGTTGAGGTAGAAGGAGGAGTACGGCTGCCGGCGCACCAGGAACGAGAGCCGCGTCACATCGCTGAGGAGCCATGTGGCGTTGGCCGAGAGCACGGCACCGCGGTAGTCACTCACCGACCCGCCGGTGTAGTTGATCGCCTGGTAACCCGCCATGAAGGAGGTCGTGACCGAGCGGTTGAGCACCTGGTTCAGCCCGACGCCGGCGCTGAGGGTATCCACGTCGATGGTCTCCTCCACCGGCGTAAAACGCTCCTGCTGCGTGTTGTCTTCCCCGGCGTACACGTAGGTCGTGGTGGCGTTGCTCACCCTGTAGTTGTAGCGCGCCTGCAGCCCGTGGCCGCGATAGTTGTAGAAGCCCGCCTCATCGCCCTGGAACTGCACGCTGTTGTAGTTCCAGACCACCGAGACCCCTTGTCGCGCCCCCAGGTTGCACCCCACCTCGACGGAGGGGCTGTGATCGCGGAATGGAGTGTCTCCGAAGTTGACCTCCCCGCCGGGGTCGACGTTCCGCAATTCCTCCGTGCCGAGGACAAATTGATCGCGGAACGTCGTGTAGAACCGCGGACCAAGGCGCAGATGCCCGTCCAGATCGAAGTTCTGGCTCCATTGCTTGGTGGGCGTATAGGCGTCCGTGCTGTAGTTGCGAAAGACAGGCGCATAGGCCCATCGCAGCCAATTGTCCCCCATCGGCAGGTCGAAGAGGAACCGCGGCTGCATCCGGAACTCGCGCGAGCTGACGATACCGGCGGGATTGTCCAGATCGTCGCTCGAGTAGAAGATGTTGCTGTCGTAGCCGTAGTCCATGGCAACCGAGGGGTGGACATTGAACCGGCCCCAGCTCAGCCCCGTGCCGATGGTTTGAAACGACTGGGCCAACGACTCTCCCCCCGCGAAGCCCGCGACGAACAGGCCTGTCAGCACCGCACGCCTGAACCCGGAACCGGACGGCCCCGCGATGTTCGCCCCCATTCGCCTCTACCGCTTCTTTGAGGTGATGTCGACGATGTTCAGGGGCGCCGACTCGCGGGGCTCGGCCAGCGGCCCCAAAGGGGTGTAATCGGGGACCAGCAGCCGCAGCAGGTGGAGCACTTCGTCGGGCTCCTCCTGGTAGACGGCGGCCTGCATGCTCGTCAGGTGGCGCCAGCCGGACTCATCGAGGGGGTCGACCCCTGTCAGCACCATGATCTTCTCATTGCTGGTCGGCAGGGCCGTTTCCCGGGATGCCTGCAGCTCTTCGTGGAGCTTCTCTCCGGGCCGGAGCCCGGTGTAGACAATCCTGATGTCCTCATCGGGCTTCAGACCCGACAGCTCGATGAGGTTTCGCGCCAGATCGACGATTCGCACGGGCTCGCCCATGCGCAGCAGGAAGGTCTCGCCACCGTCGCCCATGGCACCGGCGGTCAGAACCAGCTGGACCGCCTCCTGGATCGTCATGAAATACCGGGTGGTCTCGGGGTGCGTCACCGTCACCGGTCCACCCGCGGCGATCTGCCTCCTGAATGTCGGCACCACCGAGCCGTCGCTGCCCAGGACGTTGCCAAAGCGCACGGCCATGAACCTGGTCCGACCGCGCGGCAGGCTCTTGACCATTCTCTCGCCCAGTCGCTTGGTCGCCCCCATCACGCTCGTCGGCCTGACCGCCTTGTCGGTCGATATATAGATGAAGCGTTCGACACCGAACTCGGCGCTGATCTCCGCGAGACCGCGGGACGCGAGCACGTTGTTCTTGATTGCTTCCACCGGATTCTGTTCCATGAGCGGAACGTGCTTGAAGGCGGCGGCGTGCAGGACGACCGCCGGACGGTGGCGACGGAAGATCATCTCCAGCCGCCGGCGATCGGTGATGTCCGAAACCAGGAAGGTCAGGCGAGTGCCCGGATGCCGGGCGCGCAGGTCATGCTCGAGATAGAAGAGGTTGTTCTCATTGCGATCGAGGAGCACCAGCTCCTCGGGATCGTAGGCGGAGACTTGAAGGGCGATTTCGCGTCCGATCGACCCGGCGGCGCCGGTGACCAGGACACGCCGGCCCCTGAGGCCGTCCCTGACGATGTCGCGATCGAGACTCACCACGTCGCGTCCGAGCAGGTCCTCCAGCTCGACGGCGCGGATCTGGCCGCTGCGCGCCACGCCGCGCTCGATTTCGCCGCGCGTCGGGACGGTGCGCAGCCGCGCGCTCGCGGAACGGCATACTTCGAAAATCTCGCGCATGGCCGGTGAGGACAGGTTCGGGATGGCGACGATGACCTCGCGTATCTCGAGCGACTCGATCAGCGCGGCGAGGTCCTTCCGTGTGCCAAGCACCTGCACACCGTGGATCTTGACGCCGCGCTTGTCCGGGTCGTCGTCGACCAGAGCCAGTGGGTTGACCTCGGCCTCGGGGCGCTTGCGCAGCTCCCTGATGAGCGCTTCTCCCGTGTCGCCGGCGCCGATGATCAGCGCTCGCGGCGCGGCGGACCGCCGGCGGGCTGAAAAAAACTCGCTCTTGAAGCGTGGTGTCAGCCTGAGCGTGCCCGAGAGCATCATCAGAACGAGGGTCGAGATCAGGATCACTGCGCGTGACACGCCCCAGAAGCCGAGCGCGTACATGCACAAAACGAGCACCGCAGTGCGCAGCGCCACCGCGCGGACCAGGCGGTACAGATCGTCGAGACCGGCGTAGCGCAGGTATCCCTGATACAGACCGCACGCCGTGAAGACGATCGGGGTGATGACGATGTCGAGCACCAGGAGCTCGAGATTGCGGTACTCGCGGAGGCTCAGCTCGGCCCAGTCGAAATCGAAGCGCAACAACGCCGCGAGAAGATTCGCCAGGCCGACCGCGCACACGTCCGCCGCGAGGAGCATGAGACGCCGCCGGCTCATTGGAAGGAAGCTCATTTCGGATGCCCCGCCGCTCGCACCCCGGGCCACATACAAAAGCCGCCGGTTCAACGGTTTAGCAGGGGTCGTACGTATATACCGCCAGGTACCTGGGCTGTCAAGCGCATCCCTGGCGGTTTCCCGCTACTGGCGCGGTTCCCAGGAGGGGGTGTCGCGGCGCAGCGCCAGCCGCACGAGCCCCGCCATGCCCGCCACATGGATGACAACCATGTAATAGGCAAGGTAGGCCGGGTTCAGGTGCCAGCCGAGGCCCCGCGTGAGCCCCCCCAGCGCGGCCAGAGCGTAGAACCCGATCTGGACCAGCGCGACTGGATACCGCAACGCCTCCGGCAGGAAAGGGGTCGCCACCGCCACGGCGGCGAGGGCCGGTCCGCCCATCCAGCGGAGCACACGGTGCGAGAGGCACTGATAGACCACCAGCCACCTGCCGGCCGGAATCGCCTCCCCGATGACTCTGGCCATGGATCGCATTCCGAACGAGGCATGGCGCCGCCGGCGTCTCATCTCGATCGCCTCAGTGGCGGTCTCCTCCGAGCAGACCGCCTCGGGGTCGTACAGAACGAGACGCCCGGCGATGGCGATGCGGATGGGGATGACATCGTCACAGAACATCAGCGGATCGACCGCCCGGAACAGCTCGCGCCGGTAGGCGTAGATGGAGCCGTTCGCTCCCAGAAGCGAACCGAGACGGCTTTCGAGGCGCTTGATCCAGCCCTCGTATCCCCAGTACACCTTCTCCCCTTCGCCGGCCGCCTGCGAGCCGGGATTCACGTACGCCAGCCGGCCGCAGACGCAGCCGACCGCCGGGTCGCTGAAATGGCGCACCAGGCGCCGGATGGCGTCGCCCTCGTAGATCGAGTTGGCATCCGACATGACCACGAGATCGCTGGTCAGCGTGCCGATGACCTCGTTGAGACATGCGACCTTGCCGCGACGCCCCGTGAATCTCCGCAGCTCCACGCCGCGGTCGCCATAGGCTCCGGCGATCGCGTCCGTGCCATCCGACGACCCATCGGAGACCACCACGATGCGCAGGTATTCCCTTGGATAGTCGAGCGCCAGGCTGTTGTCGATCTTGGCCTTGAGCCAGCGCTCCTCGTTGTAGGCCGAGATCACGAGCGTGACGGTCGGCGTCACGTCCGCGGCCACGTGCTCGTCCCGGCGGCGCCGGATCGTCGCGAGAGCGACGAGGGAGAGCGGGTAGCCGACGTACGCCTGCGCCAGCACGAGGATGGCCAGCACGAAAAGGACGGTCATCGACGCCCAATCCCGGCGACGGCCGCGATCGTCTTCGAGACGAGAAGGAGATCCTGCACCAGGCCGGCGCCCCTGACGTACCCGAGACTCAGCGCCAGCTTCCTGGGCATGACCTCCTGCACGTAGAAGCGTTCGCGCGCGGCCTCGGTCACCGAGCCCAGGAGATCCTCCTCGTTCCGGTACGCCAGTGAAGCAGGATCCGTCAGCCCCGGCCGGACGGCGAGGACCTGCCGTTGCTCCGCGTCGTACAGGGTGACGTAGCGGCCCACCTCGGGACGCGGGCCGACGACCGACATCTCCCCCGCCACGATGTTGAGCAGCTGCGGCAGCTCGTCGAGCTTCGTCCGGCGGAGAAAGCGGCCCAGCGGAGTGACTCGCGGGTCGCCGACGCCGGTGATCGGGAGGCCCGATTCGGCGTCGCCGCGCATCGAGCGGAACTTGTGCAGCAGGAACGGCCGCCCGTCGCGCCCGATCCGCTCATGGCGGAATAGGACGGGCCGGCCCATGCTCGCCAGGATCGCCGCCGCGAGCACCATCATCAGCGGCGAAAGGACCACCAACGCCGGAACCGACAGCATGAGATCGAGTATCCGCTTGGACGGGCCGCGCCCATAGCGGACGCCCGGCGCTATCATCTCCGGTGCCGCCGCGCCAGATCGCGGAGCGTCGCGCCGATCCGGTCGACCGCCGCGTCCGAAAGCCCCGGGTAGAGCGGCAATGAGATGGCCCGCGCCGACTGGCGCTCGGTCTCGGGGTAGTCCCCGGGCCGGTGGCCGAGGTTCTTCCGGTAGTAGGTGAACAGGTGCAGCGGCTGGAAGTGCACGCTCGTTCCGATGCCGCGGTCGCGGAGCGCTTCGATGATCTGATCGCGCCCTATCCTAAGGACGTCCCGGTTGACGCGAAGGATGTAGAGATGCCATGCGTGCGTCGTGCCCTGTGCCTCGGGCGGGGTCTGGTAGGCCTCCTCGCCGGCCAGCAGGCGCGTATAGCGCCGGGCCAGGCGCCTCCTGCGCGCCTGCATCCGGTCGAACCGGGCGAACTGCGCCAGACCGAGGGCGGCGGCGAGGTCGGTCATGTTGTACTTGTACCCCAGCTCGACGACGTCATAGCGCCAGGACCCGGCGCGCGAGTAGCGCTTCCAGGCGTCGTGCGTCAACCCGTGCAGGCTCAGCCGGCGGACCCGCTCCGCCAGGCGCCGGTCATCCAGCGTCACCATGCCGCCTTCTCCGGTCGTGAGGTTCTTCGTGGCATAAAACGAGAAGCACGTCAGGTCGGCGATCGCGCCGACGGCATGCCGTCCGATCGCCGTGCCCAGCGCGTGGGCGGCGTCGTCGATCACCGGGATTCCCCGGCGCCGCCCGAGGTCCATGATCGGCTTCATGTCGCAGGCGAGTCCGGCGATATGCACCGGCACGATGGCGCGCGTTTTCCGGGTGACGGCCCGGGCGGCTTTTTCGGGGTCGATGTTGAGCGTCACGGGGTCGATGTCGGCGAAGACCGGCCGCGCGCCGAGGTAGAGGATCGCCTCGCCGGTTGCCGCGAAGGTGTACGGCGACGTGACGACTTCATCGCCGCGCTTCACACCGGCCGCTGCCAGCGCCAGATGGAGCGCCGCCGTGCACGAGTTCACCGCGACGGCGTGACGGGCGCCGACGCGCTCGCGGATCTTCTCCTCCAGGAGCGCGACCTTCGGCCCGGTCGTCAGCCAACCCGACCGGATCGAATCACTGACCTGGCGGATCTCGCTCCGATCCGTGAATGGCACATGAAAAGGAATGAACCCCTGTTTCACTCTCGACCCCCGTGTGTCGTTTCCGCTCAGCCCGTCCCCGCCACCTCGAGACCGGTCCCCTCCTCCGCGACCGCCTCCGGGGGAACGACCGGGACTTCCCCATGCGCCGCGGATTGACGCTCCAGCCGCCCCAGGCTCAGAGCGATTCCGAAGAACACGTACAGGTATTTCTGCCTCTCGAAGTTGCCCGACAGACCGGCCATCAGCATGACCACGAGGCAGATCTCCACCGCCACCGCCTGCAAACCCAGGATCTCCGATCCCCGCTTAAGTTCGCGAGCCGCCAGACGCGCTTTCCTGATCGCAGCGGCACACAGCAGGAGATACAGGGCGAGCGCCGGGATCCCGGCTTCGGCCGCAATGCCGACATACGAACTGTGGGCCGCCACCTCGTGTCGGGTAAGCAGGATCCCCTGCCCGTACCGCGGGAGGACCTTGCCATAGTTGCCCGGCCCCACGCCAACAATCGGATGATCGCGCATCATCTTCACACCGGCCTTCCACAGGTCGACACGGGTGCCGAATGTCTCTTCCTGGTGCCGCATCGAGGGAATGATGCTCGCGACCCTCTGGTAAAATGCCTCCGGCAGGAAGGTCGTGATCATGATGAGCATCGCAGCCGTGGCGCCGAGCACGAGGTAGGCGCGGGTTTTCGCGAGCCGGTAGCTGACGAGCAGGAAGATGACCACGACGGTGATGTACCCCGTGCGGGAGAATGTCAGCGCCAGGCCAAGGAAGAGAGTCGGCAGGGCGAACAGCAGCGACAACCGCTCGCCCGCGGACGGACTCATCTGGTAGAGGACGTATGCGCAGACGATGGCGAGGTTGAGGTAGGTTGCCATGGTATTGCGGTTCAATATCGCACCGGCGGAGGTTTCCCGCATGCCAAGGAAATAGAGGGCGATACCATGCGCCGCGGCGAGTGTCGTCCAGAAGACGATGGCCCGATAAATCCCACGCACCTTCTCGATGCTGTCGATGACCGACCCGACCATGCACATGGCGACGCCGAGCTGGAGGAAGGTCAGAACCCGCGCCACGGCCAGGTCGGCGTCGAACGCAGACATGATCGTGAGCGCGTTCCACGCGATGAACGCCAGCATCAGCATGATGATCGGTCCGACCTTGAGGTTGATTCGCCGGTTGACCGCGACGCTCAAGAACCACCCGGCGAAGATCACCGCACCTGCCAGCTTGATCCCGGTCAGGCTCCGATCCGCATAGACCACGTGCTCGACGTAGATCGTCGCGATGAACACGTGCACGCCGACGTCGGGTCGGAGGACCAGGAAGGGGATCGCAATCCCCGCTGCGAGAATGGCCAGGATGATCTCCGGCGACACGTCGAGCCCGATGAGCGCGAAACCGAGAACGGCCACGCCCGCGAGCCCGCCCAGCGCGAGCACCGCCCTGGCGCTCCCCGCATCTCGAAGGCTCACTGCCCCTTCCTCGCAAGCACCTCGCAGAGGGTCTTGTAGACATCCTCGGGCACGCGCGACCGCCTGAGTCTCGCGCAGGCCTGCCGCGCCGCGCTGCCGAGATCGGGATGCCTCTCGTAGAAGCGCAGCAAGGCCAGCCAGGCGGACGCATCGCCGGGGTTCAGGCTGGCCGCCGCCTGAAACTGGCGCTCGGCTTCCTTGATCGCGCCGTCCCCTTCAAGCGCCTCCGCCAGCGCGTTGAAGAACCGCACCTGCCGGGGATCCAGCTCCCGGGCCCTCCGGAGCGCCTTGATGGCGTCCTCGTTCCGGCCCGCCTTCAGTCGCGCCTGTCCGAGGTAGTACCAGAGAGACGCCGACTCCGGCAGGGCCTCCGCGGCGCGGGACAGATAGTCCATCGCGGATGCATAGTCGCCCAGGGAATGGCTCGATATGCCATGCCTGTACAGGGCGCCGGGGTTCGACGGGTTCATCTCCAGCGCTCTCCGGAGATGCACCAGCGCCTCTTCATGCCGGCCCTGACCGGCCAGGAAACGGCCCGCGTCGCACTCGATCGCATCGTCGGAGATCATCGAGTTGATCCGCAGGGCATCGCCGAACCCCGCGACCGCCGCATCGACGATCTCGGGCTCGAGGCGCGGCCGCGACAGGTAGATGTGGCCCTCCAATAAGGGATACAGCGCTACCGCCCGCCGCACGTGTGGAACTGCCAGCTCGGCGAGCCCCCACTGGCTGAACTGCTCCGCCAGCAGGTCGTCGTAGATGTAGTTGCGCGGCTCGCGCCGGGCCGCCTCCCGCAAGGCGGCGACCGCCATCCCCTCCTGCGGCAGCAGGTTCTCGAGCGGGTCGTCGGACAGGGTCGAGAGATCGAGCGGGGTGGCTCGTCTCAGGGAGAGTGCCTCATGGGTGTGGACGTCGGTCGCCAAAGACCAGAAATAGGCCCGGTACGGCGCCGAGGCGAGCAGCGACGAGACGATTCCACGAGCGACGCCGCGAATCTCGTCCGCCTCGATCGGGAGCTCGATCTTCGCCCCGACGTTCTGCTGATCCAGGCCGAAGAGAAGGACCTCTGCCTTGTCGGTCATGATCTGCACCGGGTCGGAACCCAGAGCGGCGGCCCTGTTGTATAAAGACCACGCCTTGACGGAGTTTCCGGTGAAGTAGGCCCGCTCGCCGATCAGCCGGGCGAAGCCGGCGGCGCACCGACTGCCGAAATAGACCGTCTCGATGGCGATCAGCAGGGCGATCACGATCGCCCGCACGCGCGGAGAGCCGCGACCCGATGACGAGATCACGGCTCGCCTCCGGCATCCCTGGCGCTCCGGTGCATGCCCACGAGAACGCCCGACAGGACCGCGAAGAGGAACCCGTTGGCGCCGATTTGCAGGTTGAAATCGACGAACGAGTGCAACGCGATGGTCAGCAGCGAGATCGCCACCCCCACGCGAAACAGGCTCAGGGGGCCCTCGCGCGCCCGCAGCGCCGGCCACCAGAAGCGCCGGATGAAAACCGCCGCCGCGGCCAGGAACAGCAGCGCGCCGGGCAGGCCGGTCTCCCACAGGAGCTGCAGGTAGTCGTTGTGCGCGCGGTCCCAGCGCCGCCCCGACCCGGGAGGTGTGAATGGCGCGAAGGAATCCTCGAACGTCCCGAGCCCCGATCCAGTCCTGAGGAACGGCCCGATGGTCCCGATCATCGCCTTCCAGACCACCGCGCGGGACCGGAACGAGGCCTCGTTCTCGATGGTCCGGTAGGTGCCGATCTGATCGCTGATCACGTCGGCGCCGATCCAGGCTATGAACGCCAGCGCCACGACCACGAGGACACCGGCCACCGACCAGGTGAGCGCACGCGAGGCCAGCCGGCGCGACGCCAGCGCGAAAAGGACCAGGCCACCGAGGGCCGTTGAGAGGATTCCCCCTCGCGACAGGCTGAAGAAGAGCGCCACCACCAGCAGGGCGGCGCCGAACAGGGCCAGCCCGGCGCGACCCCACCGTTCCGAGACAAGCTCGTCGCTGCGCCTCTCGAAGCGGCGCTGCTCCACGGCGTACAGCGCGAGGCACAGGGCGACCGGAATGACCATGCCCACGTACCCGGCGAAGTGGTTGTGGTTGACGAACGGGCCGAAGGACGAAGTCGTGGGGACGCGCCGGAACCAGTAGATCCGGCCGTTCCAGGTCAGGTACTGGACGAGGCCGAAGAGCGACACGGCGAACGCCGTGACCGAAATGCCCAGAAGCAGGAAGAGCGACCGGTCGGGGCGCCGGCTCCACCAGGCCACCAGGCCGAACAGGCCGGCGAACGAGACGACGAGCAGCAGCCGGTTGCCGGTGTCGGCGGGGTTCACGCTCACGGGGCGGCGGTGGGGCACGGCGGGGTTCAGGAGAAGGTCCGTTCTCCCCGCCTCGCGGGCCGAGGCGTTGGGGGCGCCGGCGGCCACATCGACCGTCGAGTACATCTCGGCCGCCCGCGGCGACAGGCCGCGAAGCCAGTCGATCGGCACCGGGACCAGTTGCAGGGCGCAGAACGCCGCAAACAGGGCGACCGGGATCTCGAGACCGGTCCACACCCGCGACCTCGAGGCCCCCTCCGGGCTGCCGAGCCCGGCGCGCAGGATGCCGACCAGGACCAGGGTCCAGATCCCCCACTCCATGATGGCGATGGCCCACGCCTCCACGGTGCCGAAGGCGAGGGGCGTGAACGCGATCAGGAACACCAGCCCCCAGCGCAGCGCTCGATCGCACCAGATCGCCAGACGCTCGGCCGTCATGCGCGCACCGTGTCCGGGATCTCGCGGACGCGCTGCACGGCATCGCGGTGACAAACGAGCAGCGCATCGCCCGAGCGCACGGCCACCAGGTCGGCGACACCCACGAAAACCGTCATCCCACCCGGGTTGATCGCCTCGCAGCCGCGCGCGCCGATGGCCAGGACTCCGCCGCCGGCCCGGCGTCCCCACGGCTGCGAAGCCAGCAGCCGGGACACCGCGTCCCAGTTGCCGAGATCCGACCAACCGAACCGCGCCCGCGCCACCACGAGGCGGCGTGTCTTCTCGAGCACGGCGCGGTCGATCGGCTCGGCCTGGATCCGCTTCATCGCCGCGCCGCCGACCACCCATCCCCCGGGGCGGCGGCGCAGGGCGGCGCGCGCGGCGGCCCGCGCCAGGCGCGGGGCGTGGTCGTCCAGGGCCGCGAGGATGGTCGAGGCGCGCCAGACGAAGATGCCGCTGTTCCAGAGGTAACGCCCCGAGCGGACCATCCGACGCGCCTCGGCGGGAGCGGGCTTCTCGATGAACTCCTCGACGGGTGCCACCGCGGCCGGACGCGGCACGAAGGCCGGCCGGATATAACCGAATCCCGTCTCCGGTTTGGTCGCGGGGATGCCGATCGTCGCCAGCACTCCGGCGCGGCGCACCGCGGCGACCGCGGCGCGGATCGTCTTCAGGAAGCCCGGTTGCGAGTCGATCCAGCTATCGGAGGGCATGACAACGAGGATGGCGTCGTCATGGCGTTCCCGCGCCCAGCGGGCGGCGAGAGCCACCGAGGCGGCGGTGTTCCTGCCCGCCCCTTCGAGGATGATCCGGTCGGGGGCGAGCCCCGGTCCCTGGGCCCGGATCAGCGCCGCGTGCCGGCGTCCGGCCACGACGATGGTCCGCCGGGGTCCCGCGAGGGCCGCCGCACGCGCGACGGTGCGCTGGAACAGGCTGCGGCCGCCGAACAGGGGGATGAACTGCTTCGGCTGCGTGGCGCGCGCCAGCGGCCACAGGCGCGTCCCGGCGCCGCCCGCCAGAATGACGGCATACACCGGAAGGTCCTTCGCGTCGCGCATCAGCCCGCCCTCAGTCGAAGAAGCGGTACCGGACGATACAGGCGATCGCCGCGAAGCCGTCCTTCCAGGTGATCTTCTTTCCTTCATCGTAGCCGCGTCCGTGGTACGAGATGGAGACCTCGTAGATCCGGCAACGCTGCCGCGCCACCTTGGCGGTCACCTCGGGCTCGAACCCGAAGCGGTTCGAGCGCAGGGTCAGGCGCCGCAGGATCTCGGTACGGAAGACCTTGTAGCCGGTCTCCATGTCGGACAGGTTGAGATTCGTGAACATGTTCGAGAGCGTGGTCAGGAAGCGGTTGCCGACATAGTGCCAGAACAGCAGGACGCGATGCGATTCGCCACCGAAGCGCGAGCCATAGACGACGTCGGCCTTGTCGTCGAGGATCGGCTGCAAGAGGCGCGGGTAGTCGACAGGGTCGTACTCCAGGTCGGCGTCCTGGATGATGACGACGTCGCCGGTGGCGCGCCCGAAGCCGGCGCGCAGCGCCGCGCCCTTCCCCTGGTTGCGCTCCTGCAGGACAACCACGGTGTCGGGGTCGGTCAGGCGGCTCAGGAGGTCGCGCGTCCCGTCGGTGGAGCCGTCGTCCACCAGGATGATCTCCTTCTCGTACGGGGTCGCCTGCACACGTTCGAGGGTGTGGCGGATCGTCTTGATCTCGTTGTAGACCGGGATGACGATGGAGACCTTCATGCACCGTACGCGGCGGCCGCCCGCCGCAGCCCCTCCTCGAGCCCGATGCGAGGCGCGTAGCCGATTCGCCGGCGCGCCAGCTCGATGCTGGCGAGCGAGTGCTTGACATCGCCGGCGCGGGCGGGGCCGTGCACCGGCTGGACCTTGTGGCCGACGATCCTCTCGATGTGGCCGAGCATGTCGAGGAGCGTGGCGCTCGCCCCGCAGGCGATGTTGCAGGCGACCCCGGCGGCCGACGACGGCGCCTCGCACGCCTGGAGGTTCGCCTGCACGGCGTTGTCGATGTAGGTGAAATCGCGCGACTGC
>Ga0184615_10000369_pt1 | contig 25518 bp, 20 predicted proteins | sample PLM4_65_coex_FD_133134 | JGI IMG/M metagenome (GOLD analysis project Ga0184615, IMG submission 133134) | Groundwater sediment microbial communities from an aquifer in East River, Colorado, USA - PLM4_65_coex | ecosystem: Environmental > Terrestrial > Soil > Riparian zone | place: USA: East...
ATCCTTCGTTCGGAACATGGCGGAGGACGACAACGACGCCGTGATCGTCCGCTCGACGATCGAGCTCGCGCATAACCTGGGGCTGACCGTGGTGGCCGAGGGGGTGGAAACCCAATACCTCCTGGATCGCCTGGCCGCCCTCGGGTGCGATGCCGCCCAAGGGTATTACATGAGTCGGCCGATGCCGGCCGACGCGCTCACGCGCTGGTTCCACGAATCCCCGTGGCAAGTGACGAAGGTCGTGGACGACGACTCCAAAGCCGCTTAGTTGGTCAAACGCCGCGCAGCCAGCGCGCGAGCGGGTCCGCCTGGGCGGTGTGAAAGTCCACACCCAACCGAAGAAACTCCAGGGTCTGGTCCAGCGCCTTGGCCGCGGATTCGACCTGGTTGGCGGGATGCGTGAAGAACGAACGGACGTCGGCGTGCCAGGTCTCGCGCCACAGAGCCCGGGTGCCCTGGATGATTCGAGTGGCGCCCACCGGACCGGCCTTGGTCCGCAGCGTCTGCCAATGGGTTTTCACGAACTCCCACGCCTCGCCTTGGACCACCGGACTGGCCAGGAGCGGGCGGAACGGTTTCCAGACATCTTGTCCACGCACGGCGTCGGTCAGCGTCATCGCCATGAGGCGCGCCGCCAGATCCGCGTCGCGAAAGTCCGCGAGCGCCATGAGATAGCGATCGCGGTCTTCAGGTGTCGCCGCCCGCGCGAACTGGTCCCGATAGGTCTCGAAACGCTGCGCGCCGCCCAGGCGCGCGCCCAGCCGCACCACGGTCGCGGCCAGGGTTGGATCCAGCGCGTCGCGATCACCCAGGTACTGCGCGAGTCTCCGTTCGGTTTCGGCGAGGAGCGCCGGATCGCGCGCGATCGATCCCAAGATCCACAGAGCCGCCGCGCGGGTCAGGCGCGGTTCGTCGTCTGCTCCCTCGCGCGTTCCCCACCCCAGGTGATCCCAGACCGGCCGACCCAGCGCCTCGGCCACCCGCCCCAAAAACGGCCGCTCCCCGTCTCCCACCATCCGATCCGCCAGCGTGTCCAGGTACGCCGCGGCCGCTTCGACGACCACCCGCGTGCCATCCCCTTTGAATGCCATCAGCGTCGCCAAAAAGACGTCGATCGACACCTCCCGGGCTTGGGCGAGCCCCCAGACATGATTGAGCCAGCCGATCCGTTCGGCGGGATCCAGCGCCGTCGCCGCGACGGCGCCCAGCGCCTCGCGCAGGCGCGCGTCGAGACCGACGCGGTAGAAGCCCGATTCGCCCCCGTTCGGGTACACCCATCGCACCGGTCCCGTCCCCGGCAGCGTGATCGTGGCGGAGGGAGCGTCCAGCAACACGCGATGCGAGCGAACACCGGCCGCGTCTTCGTAGCGGACCACCGCCGGAATGGACCACCACCGGGACGCATCGGCCGACGGGCCGTGCGCCGAGAAGGCGCGCTGCGTGAGGGCGATGGTCCGCCCGTCACCGGAGATCTCGCGTGCGGTCACGATGGGGTAGCCGGCCTGGGTCAGCCAATCCTTGGCCAGCGCGCCCACCGGATGGCCCGACGCGGCCTCCAACGCCCGCCACAGATCCGCGGCCACGGTACTGCCGAATTGGTGCCGACGCATGTACACGCGAATGCCCTCTCGGAACGCCTCCTCCCCCACGAATTGCTCGATCATGCGCAACACCGCCGCACCCTTTTCGTAGGTCAGCGGATCGAACATCGACTCGATCTCGGAGGACGACCGCACGGCCGAGATGATGGGGCGCGAGCTGTCCAGCGCGTCAAGTTCCAGCGGGATCTGCTTTTCGAGCTGGAACTCCTCCCACGAGCGCCACTCCGGGCGCCACTGATCCACGATCTTGCACGCCAGCCACGTCGCGAACGCTTCGTTCAGCCAGAGGTCGTCCCACCACGCCATCGTCACGAGATTGCCGAACCACTGGTGCACGATCTCGTGGACGATGACGTTGGCCACGACCCGCTGTGTCGCGGTCGAGGCCCGCTTCGTGTCCACCAAGAGGCGTGAATCGCGAAAAAAGATAGCGCCCCAGTTCTCCATCGCCCCCATGGCGAAATCGGGCACGGCGATCAAATCCAATTTGGGATAGGGATAGGGCAGGCCGAAATAGTCGTTCAGCAGCGGCAACGCCGCCTCCGTCACCCCGAGGGCGAAGTCGGCCAAGTGCAAATCCCGTGGCAACGCCCAGACCGCCACGTGGGTCTCGGCGATGCGTCGCGCACTGGACGAAAGGCGCCCCACCGCCAGCGCGAGGAGGTAGGTGGACATCACCGGCGTGTCCGCGAACCGGATCGTCTTCGTCGCGCCGTTGCGGGCTTCGCTCACGGCGGGCATATTGGACAGAATCGTCAGGTGCGCCGGCGCCGTCGCCTCCAGGGAGAACGCCGCCTTGAAGCCGGGCTCGTCGAAACACGGGAAGAACCGCCGCGCGTCGGTCGGTTCGCATTGGGTGAACGCGTAGCGCTCTTCGACGCCCTCAACGGTCGCGCGGGCCTCGTACAGCCCTTTCATCTGGCGGTTGAGCCGGCCGGCGAACGCCAGATCGATCACCGCCGCGCCTTTGGGCAACTCGCTGGACAGGGTGAGCGTCGTGGCGGCGGGGTCGGGGCGGACGGTCGCCGCGCTGCGCCGACCGTCGAACTCGACGTGCGCGTCGCCGACCTCCAGATCCTGCGCGTGCAGCGTGAGTTCGCGCACCGGCTCGGCAAGCTGCACCGCGATCCGCACACGGCCGGAGAACCGCCCCTCGTCCGGTTGCACCGTCACACGGAGATCGTACCGTTCCGGTCGCACCGTCTCCGGCAACCGGCCTGTCGTCACATTCGTCGTCATCGATCGTCCTATCCGGTTAAAGCCGCATTATGGCAGATAGTTCATGAGCGCATCAACGCGCGAGCCCCGACGCCGCCAGTCTTGCTTTTTCCCGTTGCGCCGCCTACTATGCCGTCCCATGGGCCCCTCCTTATCCCCCCGCGGCACACTGCCGACCCCGCAGCGCCACGGTCCCACGATGTCCACGGGTCGAGGCGACGCGTAGGCCATGGGAAGACGGCTCGGAGACGTACTCTGTGCGCAAGGCGCGCTGACTCCCCAGAACCTCGGCCGCGGCCTTGATGAACAACGGCGGCGCGGCGGCCTGCTGGGCGAGCGCCTGATCGAACTGCGCCTGCTCTCGCCCGACGATCTCGCCCGCGCGCTGACCCGCCAAACCGATCTGCTCCTCACGGAACTGGACGCGGCGGTCTCCGCGCTGGCCGCCGAGATCGCCGCGGGAGGCGCGCCGTCGGCTCCGGGGACCGCGCCCGCGCCGCTGGTTCGCCTGGTCGATACGCTCCTCGCGAAGGCGGTCGCCCTGGACGCCAGCGACCTGCACCTCGAGCCGGCGGCGGACGCGTGCCTGGTGCGGTATCGGGTGCACGGTCTGCTGTCGACCGCCTTCAGGCTGCCGCGCGCCCTCCATCCCCCGCTCGTGTCGCGCGTGAAAATACTCGCCTCCCTCGACATCGCCGAACGCCGCCTGCCCCAAGACGGGGCCGTTCGGGCCACGCACGCGGGACACGCGGTGGACCTTCGGATCTCCTCGCTCCCCACACAATACGGCGAGAAGCTCGTCATCCGCATCCTGGATCAATCGCGGCCGCTGTTGACCCTCGCCGGCCTCGGCCTCGGCGCGGACTTGGCCGCGGTCGAAGGGCTGCTGACGCGCCGCAAAGGCATCATCCTGGTCACGGGGCCCACCGGAAGCGGCAAGACCACGACGCTCTACGCCATGATCAACGCCATCCGCGACGGGTCGACCAATCTCATCACGGTCGAGGATCCGATCGAGTACTCGATGCCCGGCGTCAACCAAGTGCAGGTCCATCCCGAGATCGGACTCACCTTCGCGCGGACGCTCCGCGCCATCCTGCGGCAAGACCCCGACGTCATCCTGATCGGCGAAATCCGGGACGGTGAAACGGCGGAGATCGCGTTTCGGGCGGCCATGACCGGCCACCTGGTGCTCTCGACCCTGCATACCAACGATGCGCCCGCCACGGTGACCCGCCTGATCGATCTGGGCGTCCCGCGGTACCTCGTCGCGGCGCAAACCACCGGCATCCTCGCCCAACGCCTGGTGCGCGCCCTGTGCCCGGCCTGCCGCGCTCAGGGCCTACCGGCGTTGGCCCCGGTGCTGCAGCTCGCGCTGCCGCCCGCGACGTGCGACGATCCCACGTGGTGGCGACCCGTGGGCTGCGGCGCGTGCCGCGGGACCGGCTATCGGGGCCGCATCAGCCTGTTCGAATCCCTCATCCCCGGCCGCGCGCTGCGCGAGGAGATCAGCGACGGCGCGTCCGAAGACGCCATCCGAGTCGCCGCCATCCGCGGGGGCATGGCGTCCCTCCTCAGCGACGGCCTCGCGAAAGCCCGAGCCGGACTCACCACGCTGGAGGAAGTCGGGCGGGTCTTGGAGCCCGATGAGCTTACGCCCTTGCTGTGCGACGCCTGTGGTCGCGTCAAACCGGCCGGATTCCCCTGGTGCCCCTTTTGTGGAGCGCGCGCCCGCGGCTTCTGTGGGGGCTGCAGGCAAGCGCTCTCGGCGGCCTGGTCGCACTGCCCGGCGTGTGGTGCGAAAAGAAGCTCACAGCTCACAGGGGATAGCTCACAGGGGGAAAACCCATCGTTCCTGTGAGCTGTGAGCTATGAGCTGTGAGCTGATGTGCGGAAGTGGTCGTATCCCCTCTCGCGAAGCGGCCGGCGTCGGCCCGCAATGTCGATCGCGCGGAGTCCGGCGCGACGAGGCAGCACCCGCCCGATGGGGGTGATCGGCAGATCCGGAGTGGACAGACGGAGGACACGGTTCAGGCGGGCCGGCGGAACCGCGAAGAGCAATTCAAAATCTTCGCCGCTCGTGAGCGCGTACTCGAGGGGGTCGCGCCCGACCGCCGCCGCGTAAGCCTTGAGAGCCGGCGAGAGGGGGAGCGCGCGCAGGTCGATCTCGGCCCCTACCCCGCTCGCCTCGCACACGCGGCGCAGATCGGACGCGAGGCCGTCCGACAGGTCGATCGCCGCCGAGGCCAATCGGCGGCCCGCCAGGAGTTGCCCGCACGCCACGCGGGGTGTGGGCCGCTGGTGCCGGTCGATCAAGAAGCGGCGTCCCCGGATCGCGGCTCCGCGCGCCGTGTGCGGCGTGCGGAGCAGATCAAGACCGGCTCCCGAGTCGCCCAGGGTGCCCGTGACACACAGCCAATCACCGACCTTCGCGCCCGAACGCGTGAGGGCCGCGCCGCGCTCGATCTCCCCCAGCAGCGTGATCGCGATCGACCAGACGGGGGCCGCCGAGAGATCGCCGCCGCCCAGCGCGACGCCGTACCGCCGAGCCGCGCGGCCCAACCCTCGATACAGCGCGTCGACCTCCCGAACCGTCGCCTGCGGGGGCAAGGAGAGTCCCACGAAAAACACCGACGGCCGCCCGCCCATCGCAGCCACATCGCTCAGGTTGACGGCAAGAGCCTTTTCCCCCAATGTCGAAAAGGACCACACCCGGCGGTCGAAATCAACGCGCTCGACCAGGATATCGGTCGTCACCAGGAGCTGCCGACGAGGGGGGACGGCGACGATCGCGGCATCGTCACCGATGCCGAGTTGCAATCGGGGTGACGCGGTGGGACAGAACCGGGCGAGGCGGGCGATCAGACCGAACTCGCCGATCTGGGATAGCTCACGGTTCACGGCTGACAGCTCACGGGGACGTGACTGATTCGTCTGTCTGATTTTCCTGTGAGCTATGAGCTGTGGGCTGCGAGCTGACTCTCACGCATTGATGCTGAGCGACCGGCTCACCCGCCCCGGCGTCGCGCGGGGCACTCGAGGTCTCGGCACGCGGTAGCCCTTGAGCGCCACCGGCAGGACATCGTCCATCGTCTCCGCGAACACCAGGTGCAGCCCCTGCTTGACGTGTTTGGGGACATCTTCCAAGTCCTTCTCGTTGCGCTTCGGGATGATGACCGTCTTCATCCCGGCGCGCTTGGCCGCCAACAGCTTCTCCTTCAGGCCCCCGATCGGGAGGACCCGTCCGCGCAGCGTGACCTCGCCGGTCATCGCCACGTCGCGCCGCACCGGCATCTCGGTGAAGACCGAGGCCAGCGCCGTCGCCATCGTGATGCCGGCCGACGGCCCGTCCTTGGGGATGGCGCCCGCGGGCACGTGGATGTGGATGTCGCGCTTGCCGAACACGTCGGGCTTTAACCCGATCTCGTGTTGGCGCGACCGAATGTACGTGAGCGCCGCGTGCGCCGACTCTTTCATCACGTCGCCCAGCTGGCCGGTGAGCGTCAACGCGCCCTTGCCCTTCATCATCGTGGCTTCGATGTAAATGATGTCACCGCCGCTTTCGGTCCAGGCGAGACCGGTCGCCACCCCGACCTCGTCTCGTTCTTGCTCGGCCTCGGGTAGATACTTTGGAATCCCGAGATAGGTCTGGAGGGTCTTCCCGGTGATGACGTACTGCTTGACCTTGCCTTCGGCGATCTTGCGGACGACCTTGCGGAACACGTTGGCGATCTCGCGCTCCAGATTCCGGACCCCGGCCTCCCGGGTGTACTGCATGATGATCATGCGGAGCGCCGCGTCGGTCAGATCCACGTGTTTCTCGCTGATCCCGTGCTCCTTGAGCTGACGGGGGATGATGTAGTTCTTCGCGATGCCGACCTTTTCTTCCTCGGTGTAGCCCGAGATGTCGATGACTTCCATCCGGTCGCGAAGCGGCCCGGGAATCGGATCCATCAGGTTGGCGGTGGTGATGAACATCACGTTGGACAGATCGAACGGCACGCCGAGGTAGTGGTCGGAAAAGGCGTGATTCTGCTCGGGATCCAAGACCTCGAGCAGCGCCGCGGCGGGATCGCCCCGAAAATCCATCCCGATCTTGTCGACCTCATCCATCATGAAGACCGGATTGTTGGATCCGGCCTGCTTAATCCCCTGGATGATCCGCCCCGGCAGCGAGCCCACGTAGGTGCGCCGGTGCCCGCGGATCTCGGCCTCGTCGCGCACGCCGCCCAGCGAGACCCGGACGAACTCCCGCCCCAACGCCCGCGCGATGGACTTGCCGAGCGACGTTTTGCCCACGCCCGGAGGCCCGACGAAACAGAGGATCGGCCCCTTCATCTTCTCCTTCATCTTCCGCACGGCGAGGTATTCGAGGATGCGTTCTTTGACCTTCTCCAGGTCGTAGTGATCCTCGTTCAGCACCCGCTCGGCGGCCGGAATGTCCAAATTGTCCTTGGTCTTCTTGCTCCACGGAACCTCGACCATCCACTCCAGGTACGTCCGGATCGTCGCCGCCTCCGCCGAATCGGGATGCATCTTTTCGAGGCGCTTGAGCTGCTTGTCCGCCTCCTTGAACACCTTCTCGGGCATCTTCGCCTGCTTGATGCGCTTGCGGACCTCGGTGATCTCCTCCATCCGCTCGTCGACGTCGCCCAGTTCTTTCTGGATGGCCTTGAGCTGCTCGCGCAGGAAGTACTCGCGCTGGCTCTTGTCCATCTCGCCCTTGGCCTCGGCCTGGATCTTCTGCTGCATCGACAGCAGCTCGATCTCCTTGTTGAGGACCTCGTTCACGCGGCGCAGCCGGGCGACGGGATCGGCGATCTCCAGCACTTCTTGCCCGAGATCCACCTTCAACCCCAGGTTGGAGGCGATCATGTCGGCGAGCCGCCCCGGCTCGTCGAGGTTCTCGATGACCACCATGATCTCGGGGAGCAGGAGCTTCCCGAAACCGATGATCTTTTCGAGCTGCTCCTTGACGGTCCGCATCAGCGCCTCGAGCTCCAGCCCGATCTCCGGCATCGGGGGATCCGGAAGCTTCTCGATGCGGACGATGTAGAACGGCACGGACTGGACGTAGTCCACCACTTTCGCCTTGGCGAGGGCCTGAACCAGGACCTTGATCCGGCCGTCGGGGAGCTTGAGCATCCGCATGATCATCCCGACCGCGCCCACGGCATAGATGTCCTTGGGCTGGGGATTTTCGACGTCGAGCACCCGCTGGGCGACCAACAACACCAGGCGGTTCCCCGCCAGCGCCTCATCGATGGCTTTGATCGACATCTCCCGCCCCACGAAGAGCGGGAGCACCATGTGCGGGAACACGACCAGATCCCGAACCGGGAGCATGGGAAGCTGTTCCGGAATTTCGACCTGCTGACCGTCCTGATCCACCGCTTGTGACACGTCTTTCCTCCTAACCTCGCTTGCGTAGCGGAACGTAGGACCGACTTCCCGGTCCGAGGCTCCGAGACGGGTCTGACCTTCTTACGTCCCCTTTCAAATCTCGCTTGCGTCGAGGAACCTGCACCGCGCCAGAGGCGCGGAATGTAAACCGTTGCTTCCTCCCAGGTGACGAAGTACCCTGCACCGCCTTTTTTACTCCGTCCGAATCGGGATCGTGATCGCCCCCTGGCGCCGATCGGGAATCTTGGGGAACGTGACCCTGAGCACGCCGCGCACATAGCATGCCCACGCGGCATGGGGATTGATCGCGGCGGGGAGCGAAATCACTCGCTGGAATCCCGCCGTGCTGCGCTCCACCCGCAGGTAGCGCCCGCGTGGGGCATCGCAGGTGTTCCGGCGAACGCCACCGATCGTCAGGTGGTTGTGGGACACCACCACCTGAATGTCTTCGACGCACACCCCCGGGAGATCCACCTCCACCACGAGGCCGTCGAGACTCTCGTAGAGATCGAGCATCGGCAACCGCGGCGCGCCCGGACCATCCTGTTCCGGCACCACCACTGGAGTCAGCGGCTTCAACCGTTCAGTCGTGTGCTGATCGGCGGTCATCTGCTTGGCCATCCTCCGCCTCCCTGGCAGGCTGCTGAAAAAGTCCAGCTGCTGCGTTCTCGGTCGTCGGAACTCCTCACGTACCACACAGTACGCTCCGGGTTCCTCCTCCCTGCGGCCTTGCATCTGGAGCTTTTTGAGCAGCCTGCAGGCTGTACCGAGTTTTTCAGCACGTTACGAGACGAGCTCATAGCCACCTGCTCAAAGGGACACTGCGTCATCCCAGCCGGAGCTGCTCCAAATACCGCCGGAACGCCTCGCCCAGCTCGGGGTTCTTCAACCCGAACTCGACCGTGGCTTTGAGAAACCCCAGTTTGTCGCCGGCGTCGTGCCGGCGACCGTCGAGGATCCGGCCGTAGAGCCGGCCCCCCCGCGCCAGAACCCGTAACGCGTCCGTCAACTGGATCTCCCCGTTACGACCCGGCGTGGTGCGTTCCAACGCATCGAAGATATCAGGCGTGAGCACGTACCGGCCGATCACCGCGATCGTCGAGGGCGCCTGCTCGGGTGCGGGCTTTTCCACCAAGTCGTCGATGTGGAACAGGCCGGGTTTCACCTCTCGCCCCTGAATGATGCCGTACTGGCTGACCTCGCTCCGCTCGACGCGCTCGAGCCCGATCACCGCCACCCCGAGTTCCTCGTGCATGGTGATGAGCTGTTGGATCGCGGGCGTGGAGTGATCGATGATGTCGTCGGCCAACAGGACGGCGAACGGCCCCGATCCCACGAGGCGGTGCGCTTGGAGCACGGCGTGCCCCAACCCTCGCGGCTCGCGCTGACGGACATAGAAAAAATTCGCCAGCCGTGCGATCCGCTGGACGTCATCGAGCAGCTGGAACTTGCCGGCCTCCTGAAGGGTCGCTTCGAGCTCGAACGCGACGTCGAAGTGATCCTCGATCGCCCGTTTGCCGCGCCCCGTGACGATGATGATGTCCTGGATCCCGGACGCGACGGCCTCTTCCACCACGTACTGGATGAGGGGCTTGTCCACCAGGGGCAGCATCTCTTTGGGGGAGGCCTTGGTGGCCGGGAGAAACCGCGTACCAAGACCCGCGGCCGGTATCACGGCTTTCACGACCGATGAGGCGGGCATGAACGCATTGTAGGGAGGGCTGTATGAAAAGTCAACGAACGGCGGGGCGGGGCGCACGCGACCGGCGCGACGAACCGGCCAGGAGCCGGAGCTCGTCGTAGACCGCCCGCACCCGACGCCGCACGAGGCGACGCGAAACGCGGCCGTCGATGAGATAGTCGGCGGAGCGCCGCTTGACGCGGAGCGGCCACTGGCTCCTGATCCGCGCGAGCGCCTGGGCGCGGGTGAGGCGATCCCGCTTCTTCAGCCGCGCGAGCTGGGTGGGTCGGTCCGCGGTGACGACGATCACCCTATCCATCCCGCGGTGCGCGCCGGTTTCGATCAGGAGCGCCGCGTCGAACACGATGACGGCGGCCGGATCGCGCGCCGTGATCTCGCGGGTCAGGCGCCGCTGGGCGGCGAACACGCGGGGATGCACGATCGCTTCGAGCCGCCGCAATCGGCGCGGATGGCCGAACACGAGCGCGGCCAACCGCGCCCGATCGACCACGCCGTCCGGCGCGACGTCCCGCCCGAACGCCCGCGCCACCGCGCGCGCGCCGGGTGTCCCCGGAGCCAGCGTCTCCCACGCGAGGCGGTCGGCGTCGATGACCACGGCCCCCGCCTCGGCGAGGTGCCGCGCCACCGTGCTCTTGCCGCACGCAATCCCGCCCGTGAGTCCGACCAGCAGCATCCTTGCATCCGAGGGCTGGCAGTCTACCACGGATCGGGCCTCGTCCCCAAGCCGGGAGGACGGGGAAGAATGTTCAGTCCGCGCCCTTGGCGCGGTGCGGGCTGCTTCGCCACCCGGAAGGATGGGAGACACTTTTCAGTCCGCGCCCTTGGCGCGGTGCGGGTTGCTCCTGAGCGAGGGAGGTCGTACAATGACCGTCCGACATGGAACCTCTACGACCCCGATCGGAGCGTCGGTGACCCGACGGAGGGGCGGCGCCGTCCGACGGTGGCTCGCGCGGCTCGCGTTCGTCGGGGCGGCGGCGCTGGGGGTCGCCGGAGCGTCCCTCTACCTCACGCTGCCGGACGTCACCACGCTCAAGACCCGCAATCCGCCCACCACCGCGTTTATGGCGCTGCGGGAGCGGGAGTACCGCGAAGCCAAGGGGAAGGTTCCCCCGCGGCGTCAAACCTGGGTGCCCCTGCGCCGGGTGTCGCCCCACCTGGTGAACGCCGTGCTGCTGGCCGAAGACGCGGCGTTTTATCAACACGACGGGGTCGATTACCACGAACTCTGGGAATCGCTGAAGCTCGATTGGCGCGAGAAACGGCTCTCGCGGGGCGCGAGCACGATCACCCAGCAGCTCGCCAAGAACCTCTACCTCTCGCCGTCCCGCTCGCCGGTCCGGAAAGTCCGGGAATTGCTGATCGCGCGGCGGCTCGAAGCGACGCTGGAGAAGCGCCGCATCCTGGAGATCTACCTCAACGTGATCGAGTGGGGCCGGAACATGTACGGCGTCGAGGCGGCGGCCCGCGCATATTTCGACGTGCCGGCGCGCGACCTCACCCCCGCCCAGTCGGCACAGCTGGCCGGGATGCTCATCAACCCCATCCGGTATTCTCCGCTGGCGCCGTCGCGCCGGTTGACCCGCCGCCAGCACATCATCTTGAAGCGGATGGCGCGCTTCGGCCGCATCAGCCCCCAGGAATACCGCATCGCGCTCGGACTCGACGTCGTCGCTCCGCCCCCGAGCCCTGAACCGCCCCCCGAGCTCAGCCCCGAGGTCCCGGCCGACGACCTGGACGCGGTGGAGTCCGCCCCCGAGCCGCCCGTGTTCGCCCCGCCGCCCCTCGAACCGGCCGAACCAACGATCGAACCCGCGCCACCCGACGAACCCGAGCTCTCCACGGATCGCTCGCCCGACGCCGCGCCCTCCGTCATTCAGCCCCCCGCCATTCAGTAGCTTCGGTCGGTGATTTATGTTAGGATCGCTCCACCGTTGCCGCGCCGCGCCAGGCGCTCGTCAAGGAGGATGCCAGATGGGGATGAAACTGTACGTCGGGAATCTCTCGTTCGAGGCTTCGGAGTCCGATCTGCGCGACCTGTTCGCCCAAGCGGGTCAGGTCGAGTCCGCGAAGATCATCACGGATATGTACACCAGCCGGTCGCGCGGGTTCGGGTTCGTGGAGATGGCGAACCGGGACGAGGGCCAAAAAGCCATCGACCAGTTCAACGGGAAGGAACTCAAGGGCCGGCCGATCGTCGTCAACGAAGCCAAGCCGCAAGAGCGCCGACCGGGTGGGGGGGGCGGGGGGGGCGGAGGCCGGCGGACGTCTTCCAGCTTCTGACACACAGCTCCCTTGGCGCCCACGCCCGGCATGTCATCGTCCGTCTCCCGTCAACGGATCTCGGCCGGGCGCTTCCCTGAAACGCTGACCCGCCACCTGATTCAAGTCCAACGCGACCGCCTTCCTGAACGACTCTGGACCCGTCGCCCCGATGTCTGGAGCGCCGATCCCGCGCACCACGCCGTCGCGGCCAACCGTCTGGGATGGCTCGATCCGCTGCCGCTGCTTCGCGCGCAGCGGGAACCACTCACCGCGTGGGCCGGCCGGACGCGCCCGCTGATCCGGGAGATCGTCCTGCTCGGGATGGGGGGATCGAGCCTGGCCCCCGACGTCATCGCCCGCATCGCGGCGCCCCAAGACCGCGGCCTGCGCTTCACGATGCTGGACTCGACCGATCCCGACTCGATCCGTGCGCTCGCCTCGCGCCTTGATCCCGCGCGCACGCTCTTCATCGTGTCGAGCAAATCGGGCGCGACGATCGAGACACTCTCCCACTTCGCGTTCTTCTACGCCGTCGTGGCGAAGGCGCGCCCCGACCCCGGCCAGGCGTTCGTGGCCATCACCGATCCCGGGTCGCACCTGGAACGCTTGGCCGGCGAGCGCCGCTTCGCCAAGGTCTTCCTGAATCCGCCCGACATCGGCGGCCGCTACTCGGCGCTGTCGTTGTTCGGCATCGTCCCGGCGGCCTTGCTGGGAATCGATCTCGGCGCGGTGATCGACCGGGTCCAGGCCATGATTGCCGCGTGCGCGCCCGATTCGCCGACCTACGAGAACCCCGGCCTCATGCTCGGCACGTTCCTGGGGACGGCGGCCCTCGGCGGGACCGACAAACTCACGCTGCTGGCCTCGCCGGCGCTGCGCCCGCTCGGCGCGTGGATCGAGCAACTGATCGCCGAGAGCACCGGCAAGGACGGCAAGGGCCTCGTCCCCGTCGACGGCGAACCGCCGGGACACGCGGACTACGGCACGGATCGGTGCTTCGCGGCCCTCGCGCTCGACGGCGAACACGATCCCGACGTCGAACACACGCTCGGCGGCCTCCGCACCACGGGCGCGCCGCTGGTGGAAATCACGCTGCCCGACCGCGTGTCGCTCTTCGCGGAATTTTTCAAGTGGGAAGTCGCGACCGCGGTGGCCGCCGCCCTCCTGAGGGTCGACCCCTTCGACGAGCCTAACGTCCAGGAAAGCAAGGACAAGACGCGGGCCCTGCTTCGCAACATCCAGCAGCACGGCACGCTGCCGACGCGTCCGCCCGAGGTCTATTCCGATCGCCTCGCGCTCTGGTGGGAGGCGGCGGGGATGGAGCCGACGCCGGAGTCGGTCCTGATGTCGGTCTTCGCGGGCGCGCGACCCGGGATGTACCTGGCGCTGCTGGCGTACCTCGATCGGCGCGAGGACGTTGACGAGGCGTTGACCCGCCTGCGCCGCCGTCTGGGCCCGGCCCTCGGCGTGCCCACGCTGGTCGGCTACGGGCCGCGCTACCTGCACTCGATCGGCCAACTGTACAAGGGGGGGCCGCCGAGCGGCCTCTTCATCGTGCTGACCGCCGATCACGTGGAGGACGTCCCGATCCCCGGCGCCCCGTACACCTTCGGCCAGTTGGAGACCGCCCAGGCGCTCGGCGACGTCGAGGCGCTCCAAGAACACGACCGCCCGGTCCTTCGGGTGCACCTCAAGGGCGGCGTGGTCTCGGCGATCGAGGCGCTGGAGCGCGTGGCGGACGCCGCGCTCGCCTCGGCGCGCGATTGACACGGCGCCCTTGAAGGTGATACGAGGTACCACCATGTCGCCCCGTTCCTCCGCCCTCCCCACGCCCGCCGAGAAGGAACACGCCGTCCAGCACATGTTCTCGGCGATCGCGCGCCGGTACGACGTGAACAACACCGTCCTCTCGTTCGGCCTCCACCACCGTTGGAAGCGCAAGGCCGTGGCGCGCACCCAAGCCCGGGAGGGCGAGACCGTGCTGGATCTCTGTAGCGGGACGTGCGACCTCGCGCTGCTGCTCGGCGAGCGGGTCGGCCCGACGGGACGGGTCATTGCGTGCGACCTCAACGCCGAGATGCTGGCGGTCGGCCGAGCCAAGATCGAGAAGCGCGGCCGCGCGGATCGGATCACCTGCGTCCTCGGCAACGCCGAGGCGCTGCAATTTCCCGACGCGTCGTTCGACGCGCTCACGGTGGCATTCGGCCTCCGCAACGTGACGAACATCCCGAAGGCCCTCGCTGAAATGTCCCGGGTGCTCAAACCCGGCGCCCGCGCCGTCTGCCTGGAGTTCTCCCGACCCACGACCGCGATTCTGCGCAAGGTCTACGACTCCTATTCATTCTCGTTACTGCCCAAGATCGGAACATGGATCGCGCGCGACCGGACCGGGGTGTATCAATACCTGCCCGACTCGATCCGGCACTTTCCGCCCCAGGAGGCGTTCGCCCGGATGTGGCGCGAGGCGGGGTTCAGCCGCGTCGAGTACACCAATTACTCCGGGGGCATCGTCGCCATCCACGTCGGGGTCAAGTGATGGCGGTCAAGTCGATCCTCTACGTCTGGCTGCCGTGCAAGGAGATTTACCCCATCGGCCTGACGTACCTGGCCAACTTCATCCACCAGCGGCACCCCGAGGTCGCGCAACAGATTCTCGACCTCACGCCGATCGCGCCCGAGCACCGCAAGCAGGCGCTGACCAGCGTGATCGAGGTCACCAAGTCCGACCTCATCGCGTTCTCGTGGCGCGACATCCAGGTCTTCGCCCCGCACGAGGGCGACGAGAGCCTCAAATACGCGTTCAACTTCTACCACTCGGCCAACCCGTTCAAGAAAGCCGTGGCGTCGGTCAAGGGCCTGCAATTCCTCTGGCGGTATTACCAAGGCATCCACGAGTATCTCTCGTATCCCTGGCTGGTCCGTAAGCACTTTCCCCACGCCCAGATCATGATGGGCGGGGGCGCGTTCTCGGTCTTCGCCGACCAGTTGATCCACAAACTGCCCGAGGGCACGATCGGGCTCTTGGGCGAGGGCGAGGAGGCCGTGCTCAAAGTGGTCGAGGGCCGGAGCCTGGAGGACGAGCGCTACCTCGTGAGAGAAGGCAAGGTCGTCCGGTGCGGGAAGAAAACGCACTACTTCCCCCTGGACGACTTCGTGATGGACGTGCCGTACCTGACCAAGACCTTCCCGCAATACACCGTCCACCGTCACAAGCACATCGGCGTCCAAACCAAGCGCGGCTGCCCCTACGACTGCCAGTTCTGCGAGTACCCCTACATCGAAGGCAAGGAAGTCCGCCACCGCCCGCCCGAGCTGGTGGTGCGCGATCTCAAGCAGCACTACGACCTTTGGGGCACGCGCCAATTCTGGTTCACCGACGCCCAGTTCATCACCGGACGCGAAGCCCTTTTGCAGGTGACCGAGATCCTGGAGCGGATCAAGAAGGAAGGCCTGAGGATCGAGTGGTCGGGCTACGTCCGCACGAGCCACATCACCGCGGAGCTGGCCAAGTTGATGGTCGAGACCGGCGTGGGCGATTTAGAAGTCGCGATCACCTCCGGCTCGCAAGCCATCATCAACGAACTGCACATGGGCTTCTCATTAGAGAAGCTCTACGAGGGCTGCAGGCACCTGAAGGACGCCGGATTCAAAGGCAAGGTTATTTTGAATTACTCCCCCAACTCTCCCGGCGAAACCGAGCAAACTCTATTAGAGAGCGTCGAGAGCTATAAAAAGATCGCTGCGATCTTAGGCGAAGACCACGTCTTCCCCATGCTCTTCTTCCTGGGCGTCCAACCTCACACCGGCTTCGAAGACCGCCTTCTAGCCGAAGGCTACCTTTCCCAAGGCTACAATCCCCTCTCGCTCAATCCCCTGACGATCAAGAAACTGCTCTACAACCCGCCGCCGTTTTCCAAGTTGATCGCAAAGGCATGCATGAAGGCGTGGGAGGCGAAGGAGCGGGAGATTCGGCAGACGACGGAAGTGGTGCACGATCTGGCGGGGCATTATGCCGATACGAATTTGTTCGCGGGCGTGGTGAAGGATTCGGGGCGGCAGGTGCTGATTAATATCGAGCGCGAGCTGGCGGGGCCGCGAGGTCGTTAGCTATAGTGTCCCAGGATGAGAATCGAATGGGACCCAAATAAAGCACGTGCAAACTTCCGTAAGCACAGAGTCTCGTTCGAGGAGGCTGCCACGGCGCTGCGGGATTCGCTGTCGGTGACGGGTGCAGACCCTGACCATTCGATCCGCGAGTTTCGCTACGTGACGTTTGGGCTATCAGAACGAGGTCGGTTATTAGTCGTGGCTCACGTCGAACGGGACGACACCATCAGAATCATTAGCGCTCGTGTTGCGGGCAAAGGAGAGCGTACGATCTATGAAGAAGGTTAAACGAGCCCCGAAAGACGACCTTCGCTCAGCCTACAAGCGCTCAGACTTTGTGGGTCCGCTGGTGCGAGGGAAATATGCGAAACGCTTGAAGCAGTCGTCAAATATCGTGGTTCTCCAGCCCGAAGTGGCGGCGGCGTTTCCAAACGATGAGACAGTCAACGCAGCGCTTCTCTCGCTCATCAGACTCGCAAAGGTCACGACGCGACCAACAAAGCGCTCCGGCGGACGCGGCACAAAACACCGCGCTGCTTAGCACCGTCTTCAGGCAGCATCTGCCGGGTCGATGTTTGTTTTTGGGCGTGGTGGCGGCAACACCTGCAGGCTGCTCAAAAAGCTCCAGATGCAAGGCCGCAGGGAGGAGGAAAACCGGAGCGTACTGGGTCGTACGTGAGGATTTGCCGACGACCGAGAACGCAGCAGCTGGACTTTTTCAGCAGCCTGTCCTAAGGAACCATGGCAACGATGCGCGTGATACAGACCACCCAGCCCAAGGGCCCTTTTGAGCTCGTTGAACGCGACGTCCCCGCCCCAGGACCCGGCAAGGTTCGGATCAAGGTCCAGGCCTGCGGCATTTGTCACAGCGATATGTACACCAAAGACGGCCTCTGGCCCGGCGTCCAGCACCCCCGAGTTCCGGGGCACGAGGTGGCCGGCGTGATCGATGATTTAGGACCAAGCGTAAACGGCTGGACCGTGGGCCAGCGGGTGGGCGTGGGGTGGCATGGCGGGCACTGCGGGTATTGCGATGCGTGCCGCCGCGGAGACTTCGTCATGTGCCAGGTCGCGCACGAAGTCACCGGCATCACCTACGACGGCGGCTACGCCGACTACATGATCGCGTCCGAGGGAGCCCTCGCCAAGATTCCCGACGCACTGTCCGCTGAAGAAGCCGCGCCGTTGATGTGCGCCGGGGTTACCACGTACAATTCTCTCCGCAACAGCGGCGCGCGGCCTGGCGATACCGTGGCGGTGCTCGGGTTAGGCGGGCTCGGTCACCTGGGCGTGCAGTACGCCTCAAAAATGGGCATGAAGACAATTGCCATCGCACGCGGGAAGGACAGGGAGCCACTGGCCAAAAAACTTGGCGCCCAACATTATATTGATAGCCAGGCGCAAGATCCCGCGGCAGAACTGACCAATCTGGGCGGAGCCAAGATCATCCTGGCCACGGTCACGGACGCCAAGGCCACGAACGCGGTCCTGGGCGGCCTGGGCATCAACGGCAAGCTGATCATCCTCGGCGTTCCGCACGAACCGCTCACAGTGGCTCCCGGTTTCCTCGTCGGCGGACGCCGATCCATCGCGGGCTGGCCGTCCGGATCGCCCATCGACTCGCAGGACACGCTGGCGTTCAGCGCATTGACGGGCGTGCGGTCGATGAACGAAGTCTTCCCCCTGGAGCGCGCAGCAGAGGCCTATGACCTCATGATGAGTGGCAAGGCACGGTTCCGAGTCGTGCTCACAACCGGGCATCACGGCAGGTCGTGAAGCGAAAACAGATCTCTCGCATTTTCTGTGCTCGAACATATGTTGCAGTGCAGGATCTGACCCTGGCCATGTGGCAAGTATGACTACACACCACACCAACCAATGTCCAATCTGCTCGAAAACCGCCGAAGTCCGTTCGATAAATGACTTAGACACAGCATACGATGTCAATTGCCCTCGCTGTGGAAGTTTTTTTATTACAGAACCCGCTATTTCTTTTATCAAGGATCCTCAAAAAACGAGGGAGCTTTTCAAAATCTCAGCCTATCTAAGGGAACGGAGCATAGCTCAGCAACCCAAAGTTACAGTTGTTGAGTTGCAACAAAGCACTAGTAACATAAAGGGCGCGGCCGTCTCTGTTGACGACATCCTGACATCGCTTTCTCCCAGAATTGTTTCAGAACGACTCGATCGTGCACTCAAAAACATTCAGCAATTATCGGCTTATCCCGGAGAAACGATTGAACTCTTTGCAGATAACGACTATCCAATTTTCTTTTCTGAAAACGAGGAGGCATTCCATTTTGTCAGAAATACATTACAAGACGCAGGCCTGATCAGGAGCGACAATACTATTGGTTCATCAGCCATCACGCTGACAGGTCATGGTTGGAACCGAATTGCCGAGATTGAACGCGAGAGGGCTGGAAAAGATTCGAGACAGGCCTTCGTTGCCATGTGGTTTGACCACAAATTGGATAAAACATATATAGACGGTTTTGCGAAGGCTATTAGATCAACTGGATATGAGCCATTGCGCGTGGACTTAAAAGAACATAATGGGAAGATTGATGACGCTATCATTGCAGAGATTCGGAAGAGTCGTTTCGTAGTGGCAGACTTTACCGGCCATCGAGCAGGAGTATATTACGAGGCCGGATTTGCCAAAGGGCTTGGCTTGGAAGTAATCTGGACATGTCACGAAAGTGATATCGGAGAAAGCCACTTTGATACACGCCAGTACAATCATATTGTTTGGAAAGACGACCAAGACTTATTCGAGAAACTTCGGAGGCGGATTGAGGCAACAATACCAGCCTGATAAATGGTATAAGAGTTAGACTTCCAAAAGCTGATTCCCAAGAAGGAGATTAGCGTGTCAAAATCTACTGAAGACTTACTAAAGATCGTCTCTCACGGTAGTGGCGTTATAGTTGATGGATCAAGGCGCACCGAGGAATTAACTCAAATAGCTTCACGAGCTGCTACTGGTAAAGCGATTGTTATCATAAGAAATGTGGGATCAAAGTCTACCGATGATCTTTTGAAGATAGCTTCTGTTGGCAAGGCTTCGGTCATTTTTGAGATTTAGATGACGCAACATTGGGCTTCTTCTGAGCCTCGCGTGCGCCAGCTCGCGTAGCATCCCTGACGCTTCTTCCTCCGAGGGAGTGCTGAGCATATGGAATCAGAGTGCTTTTTTCGAGATCGCAGACATCAATCGCGGGTGACCACCAAGAAATAATACTCTGACCCCATTTTGCAAGATAACGGAAGAAAAATAGGGCGACGGCGAATCTGGGCGACCCCACCCAGAAGGTCGATCGGCAGCTTGTCGCCTATGATGAATACAACAGAAGTACAAACGACCTCCAAAGCCACGTTGGACGAATAAAGATGCTACACGAGCGTTTCGTAGCCTACCTGACTAAAGAGGCTAAGTGAGAACCAGGGGAATGGGGACAGTCCCCATTCCTTGTTAATGTCAATGAGTGAAGCCTGACCTCAAGGGGACAAGGATACTTCAAGGACACTTAAATTCATGGCAGATGACTCCATCACAACTTGAGGGGTGGGTAATCGGTGTTCTGGACCGGGTACGGACGAGGCAACCCGTCGAGGATTCTCGCGTCGAGCTCAAATCCGATTGGATTGAACCAGCGAAGGCTGCTCGGCGCATCGCCGGCCACGCCAATGCTTCGCATGGCGAACCAATCCTCTGGATCGTAGGTGTTGACGAGACGACCGGCACGGTTACTCCTCCCGAAGACAAGGTGGCTAACTGGCTTGAACAAGTTCAGACCTTTTTTGACGGCGTTGCTCCAGATGTACCCGTGAGTCTCAACGTCCCATATGACGGGGCTGCTGTCGTTGCAATACTATTCGATACGACCAGAGCGCCATTCGTCGTCAAAAACCCAGATTACGGGAAGCCAAACGGCGGCTCGGTCGAGCGTGAGGTACCCTGGCGCGAGGGCACGAAGGTCAGAACTGCGAGGCGTACCGACTTGTTGCGCATACTCGTGCCTGCGGCTCGTGTGCCTGAGGCGCTCGTTTTGGACGGGAGCGTTCAGGTTGTGAACTCATCGACTGGTGCAACCAACTGCTTCGTATTCCTCAATCTGTATTTCACGCCACAAGGACCTGAAGAGGTGGCCATTCCGTTTCATCGTTGTAGCGCGGCACTCAAAGCTCCTGCACAGCCTATCATCCAGCTGTCCTCAATCTCTCTTGCGCCTCGAGGCCACCTGCTGATAGGTGGCGTTGTTCAGTCCCATACTATCCGTGCATCAGAATCCGAGGTACTCATGGGCGGACCGGGTCTAGCGGAGTTCAGGGCGCATGCTGTAGTTGACCATAGGACCATTGCGGCTGCTAACGTGCTGATGGTCGACTTGAGTCTTCTACCGACCCATACGGACAAACCGTTGAAGATTGCGGTTGAGTGTCAGAAGGCTTCCGATGGAACGCCGGAAAAAGCTCGATGGGTTTGCGTTGCAAACGAGGCCTAAACACTGACCTCTTGAGGGGGGCCTCGAGGTCAGGCTTGACTTGGGGGACACTTGGGGACGTTGCGGCGTTAGTGGCCTTGTGCACCTGTAGGGGCCATTCCTAACTAGATCTAGTAACTCGCCGGACGAGCGTAGAGGGACCAACTGGGACCCAGCGGGGTCAGGCCTGACTTCATTGACTTTGACCGCAAGTGGTGTAGCAGTGTGGTGACAATTGGTCGGAAACCATCAATCTTTTAGGAGGTCGTGCGGAAGGCTGTTCGACTGACTCGGACGCGCTCCTGAGTTCTCGGACTCTTCCCTTCCTAACTTTTCGACCCGCACGCCGATCAGACGGATCAGTTTGCGTCGCGGATTTTCGCGCCGATCCAAGAACGGGAGAAACAGTTTCATCGCCTCCACCTCCACGTCTTTCACCGAGTCCGTTGGCCGCGGCAAGGTGCGCGAGCGCGATTTGGTTTCGAAGTCCGCGAAGCGCACCGTGACGACCACGGTGCGAAAGGACGAGTAGCCCGCCTCTGACAGCCGCACCAGCACGTCCTGGCCCATGCACGTGATGTGTTCCATCAACGTCTGGGAGTCCAGCGTATCGCGGGCGAACGTTTCCTGCTCGCCGATGGATTTGACCTCATCGGTTTCCTGAACCGGGTCCTCGTCTCGCCCACGAAAGTGAGGAATGAGGGTCAGACATGAGTATTGACTTCCGTGTTGCCGTCAACGGCAACGAAGAGCGTGAATCGACCGCGAATTCGCCATCGCTCTTGACCTCCCTCTCCGCAAAGGTCTATCCTGGCTTTACGAGTTCCCCTGTCGAGTCCGTTCCCGGGCTTCCCTAGAATTTTTCATGACGGCCTGCGGTCAAAGGAGGGGGTCCTGTCCGGAGATGCCTATCGTGCGCCGCCGATCTGCCGTATTGCTCAGCCTTCTCGCGTGCCTGTGTCTCATAGGGTGCGGTAGCAGCGACAGGGCGATCCAGGAGAGCACCAACACAACGACGTGGGCGAAGCCTGCCCTGGTTGTCTCCGCGAGCGAGGGCCCTGCAGCTCATCGCTTGGCCATAAATTCCAGCGGCGACATTTTTCTCGGATGGCTCCGCTGCAGACCGGACAATTGCGCCTATGAAGCGATGGTCAATCGATACCACGGGGGGGCATGGACATCGCCCGTTGTCCTTGGCCAGGCGGATTGGCTCTTTGGGTCCCAGGTTGCGGCCGGAGGAACGGACTCAGCCGTCTCGGTCTGGTCCGGGGTGATCGAGATATTGGCGAGCTTCTTTTCGGACACTGTTGGCTGGACCACGCCGACGCAGATCGACGACGGACCGGTGGCACTGGATCCCCAGGTCGCGATGGATACCGAGGGGAACGCGTTGGTCGCGTGGAGGTGGTGCGAGGCGCCTTGCACCGATACGAGCGTCTTTCAGATCTGGGCCAACTATTACCGAACCGGAATCGGCTGGCTGGGTGCTACCGCAGTAGGCCCGGCTATTGGATGGGCGGGGAGTCATCGCGTGGGGTTCGACGAGACCGGACACGGCGCGGTGATATGGACACAGTGTGATACAACGCTCGACCCCATCAATCAGTGCGTATTTCGTGTGTGGTCTGCTCGCTTCGTTCCGGAGAAGGGATGGGAGGCTCCCGCCTCCATACAATCCGACGCAGCGGGGGTCTACGCCTATGAGCCACGAATATTGTTTGATCGAACCGGCAATGCCGTCGCCTTCTGGAATCAGTGGGACCGCGCGACCAAGCAGTTCAGTATCTGGGCGAACCGCTATACGCTCGACCGAGGGTGGAGCACACCTGAGGTCGTTGTGTCAGATTTTCTGAATTTCACCTGGGGTGACTGGCAGGTCGGGGGCGATCGCGACGGCGAGGCTGTTGTGGTGTGGGTTGCATGGAACGCGGCAACGACTCACTGGGAAATACGAACCACCCGGTATGGCGCCCAGGAAGGATGGGGTGCTCCGATCACAATTCAGGACGTGTGCGACCTGTTTTGTGGCGACCTCGCGCTTGCGGTCAACGGCGTCGGAGACACCGTTGCGGTCTGGAGACAGGACCCTGGCGACACCGCGGATATTTGGGCCGCTCGTTATCGGAGGGACAGCGGCTGGGAACCCGCGGCCTTGATCGAACACAATCCGGATGAAGCGAGGTATCCACGTGTCGTCATTAATACGCACGGAAGCGCCGTCGTCGTATGGAGTCAGAACGGTTTATGGTACACGCATTTTGATTAAGGACCCCGCGGGGGCAGGCTTGACTTAATTGACTTTGACCACAATCGGATGCGCTCCTGAGTTCTCGGACTCTTCCCTTCCTAACTTTTCGACCCGCACGCCGATCAGGCGGATCAGTTTGCGTCGTGGATTTTCGCGCCGATCCAAGAACGGGAGAAACAGCTTCATCGCCTCCACCTCCACGTCTTTCACCGAGTCCGTTGGCCGCGGCAAGGTGTGCGAGCGCGATTTGGTTTCGAAGTCCGCGAAGCGCACCGTGACGACCACGGTGCGAAAGGACGAGTAGCCAGCCCCTGCCAGCCGCGACAGCACGTCTCGGCCCATGCACTTGATGTGTTCCATCAACGTCTGGGAGTCCAGCGTATCGCGGGCAAACGTTTCCTGCTCGCCGATGGATTTGACCTCATCGGTTTCCTGAACCGGGTCTTCGTCTCGCCCACGCACCCGGTCATACAGCGCCCGCCCCCACTTGCCGAACCGCTCGACCAGGTCCGCTTCCGAGAAGCGCTTGAGGTCTTGGACCAGGGTGATGTGTTGTTGCCGCAGCACCGCCTCGGTCTTGGGGCCGATCCCCGGGATCTTCCGCACCGCGAGGGGGGCGAGGAAGGCCTCGGCGTCCTGCGCTTCCACCACGGTGAGCCCGTCCGGCTTGTGCGCGTCCGACGCGATCTTGGCGATCAGCTTGTTGGGGCCGAGACCGATGGACGCGGTCAGGCGTTCTTCCGCCGCGATGTCGCGCTTGATCGCCAATGCGATCTCCCGCGCCCGCTCGTACGAGCCCGTCGCGCTCAGGTCTACGTACAGTTCGTCGATGCCGGCCTGTTCGATCGTGGAGGCGTGTTGTTCGACAATGGCGCGGATGCGGCCCGAGGTCTCCGTGTACTGCGCGAAGTTGGGACGGAGGAACACGACCGCGGGCTTGCCCTGGCGGCGCGCCCATTCCGACCGGCGCCAAGCCTGCGAAATCGGCAAGGCGGAATGAATGCCGTAGACGCGCGCCGGGTAGTTGGCGGTGGAGACCACGCCGCGCCCCGTGCCGTCCATCGGATCAGCCCCCACCGCGATGGGCAATCCCGTGAATTGCGGACGCTCGCGTTCCTCGACCGCGGCAAAAAACGCGTCCATGTCGAGATGGGCGATGATTCGCTGCGCCATGACCGGCTCCGGAACCACCCTGATCATAACGCGTACGCCACCATGCCGGCCACGGTTGTCCAGCGCCGCCGCAACACAACTGGGCAGCCCCTGCTTGGGCAGGGGGGCAGCCGCGGGGGCAGGCTTGGCTTGTTGACTTTGACCGCGAGTCGGAGATAACTGATTGGGACAATCGATCGGCGACCATCAGTTCCGCGAACAGCCTGTCCCCCTAGCCCGCTCCCTCGGCGGTCCACCCTGCCCCCCACTCCGAACACCGTGACCGCCTGACGTTCCGCCTGTTCGAAGCTCCCGAAACCGGTACTCCACCAGCGGCGGTTCATCCAGCGCGATCGTACGGCTTGCACTTTCCAACCGCCTTCGCTACTGTCCTGATCACGCGACTTTTCCTGCGATCGAGACGGTGGCGTCTTGACCGACACCAGTTCGCCACATCAGGAACCGCCGCTCACATCTCGACCAGGTCTAGGACGGTCTCGATCACAAAGAGAGTAGATCAATGATGAAAAAAATCCGCAACACGATGCTCACTGGGCTGATTGCGCTCTTACCGCTCTATCTCTCGTTTGTGCTGCTCGCGTGGTTGTTCAAGACCATGGATGCCCTTTCTCAGCCGTGGTTGGCCCGCGTGTTCCACGTCACCATCCCGGGGCTTGGCATTGCGGCAACGGGGTTGGTGGTCTTCATCACCGGTGCGATCGTTTCCAGCGTTTCAGGGGCCTTGGTGCTCGGTTGGGTTGATCGCCTATTCGAGCAGGTTCCGCTGGTGAAGGGTCTGTACAGCGGCATCAAGAAAATCGTCGAGAGCTTCAATCCCAACAATCCGTCGGGATTCAAGGAATTCGTTCTGGTTGAGCAACCCCAGAGTAAGGATTTACACGCAGGGTTTCTGACCGGGGAGTTCGCGCTCATCAAGCCGGACGGCACGCGCCGTGAGCTTGCTACAGTCTATGTACCGAGCAACCATCTGTACTTGGGAACGATCCAGATCGTGGAGCGGACCCAGATCATTCGAACGTCCATGACGCTCCAGGACGGTATTACGTTCACGCTTTCCGCCGGCGCGTCCGCAAAAGGCGCTGTCCGTGAATCGGAAGCTTCTGACCCGCAGACGGGGAGCTCCTCATGACCCTCGTGACCCAATCAGAACGCCACGGTCACACTCACCTCGGGATAGGAGTCCGAGCATGAGGCATACGTGGACTCATTACAATCGAAGTAGGATTCGTAGACCATTCCCGCACCGAAATAGGTGTTTCGGCCAGCGGTAATATACACACCGGCACGGCCACCGGCAGACCCGAGGTCCTGGAGGTC
>Ga0184615_10000371_pt1 | contig 25416 bp, 23 predicted proteins | sample PLM4_65_coex_FD_133134 | JGI IMG/M metagenome (GOLD analysis project Ga0184615, IMG submission 133134) | Groundwater sediment microbial communities from an aquifer in East River, Colorado, USA - PLM4_65_coex | ecosystem: Environmental > Terrestrial > Soil > Riparian zone | place: USA: East...
GCGGTGTCACTCGCCGTTCCATGGCCGGCCTCGGGGAGAAACGCCGCCGCGGCTCCGGCCGGATCTCCGGCGGCAAGCGCGCGGTCGCCCGCGGCGGGACGCTGTGCCGTCGCTGGGACACCCGCGACGAGGAGGCCCGCGAGGCCGACCAGCGCCGGGCCCGGCCGTGCGATGGTGTAGAGGATGAGCAGCAGCGCCGCCGAGAGAACGGGAATCCAGGCGCGAGGGACGAGATCGGCCGTGCGCGTCTCCGAGGACGGACTCCGCTTCATCGCCGCGACGAGATCGCGGACCGCGCCCGCCTGATCCGGCACCTCACTCGGCACGAGGGTGCCCTCGGCCGCATCCACCATGGCCCGCAGGATGTCGTCCCGCCGCTGGGTCCGGACGACGGCGCCGTCCGCGTCCTGCTTGTACTCCGTGATGGTGCCGGCGGAGTCGCGGATCGGAATGCGGACCGGCTCCGATCTGCCCTCCGCGACGACGACGAGCCTCACCCCGGCGTCCTTGAGCGCCTCCGCCTGCGCGACGATCCCGGGCAGGGTATCGTGCGCCTCGCCGTCGGTGAACAGCACCAGAGCGCGGTCGGCCGCGTCGGTCGTGGCGCCGAGGAGCTGGGCGCCCTGCGCGAGGACGGCGCGCAGGTTCGATCCCCCGCTGCTCGCGAGGTCGGGATCGAGCGCGTCGAGGTACATCCGGATCGCGCCTCCGTCCACGGTGAGCGGCGCCAGGATGTAGCTCTGGCCGGCGAAGGCGATCAGCCCGAGCCGGTCGCCGCCGAGATCCTCGATGAGCCGTCGCGCCTCTCGCACCGAGCGCTGGAGGCGATTGGGCGAGGCGTCCTCCGCCAGCATCGAGCGGCTGATGTCCACCGCGAAGACGAGGCTCAGCGCGCGGGTCTGGGTCGTGATCTCGGTCCGTCCCATGCGCGGCCCGGCCAAGCCGACCATCGCCAGCAATGCCACCAGGGCGAGGAGCGCCGATGCCCAGCCACCGCGCGCCTTCGCCATCTTCGCCAACGCGGGCGACCAGCGCCGGGCGAGCCGGATCCGGCGACCGCGGCCCAGCCAGGCGCCGAAGCCGACCGCCAACGCGACCGCCGGCGCGAGGAAGAGGAGGAGAGGCGCGTCGAAGATCATGGCACCCGCACCACCAAGGTGCTGCCGATGAGGAGCTCGAGCGCCAGGGCGCCGAGCCCGAGCAGGATCAGCGGGCGGGTGGCCTCGGCGTAGCGCGTGTACCGCGTCACCTGCACCGGCGTCTTCTCCAGGGCGTCGATCTGGCGGAAGATCCGGCTCAAGGCCTCGCTGTCGCGAGCGCGGAAATAGCGGCCGCCGGTCTTCTCGGCAATCTCCCTCAGGAGCGGCTCGTCGATTCGGACCGGGAGCAGCTCGTATCGGAACCCCCCGAGTCCGCGGCCGGTCGGGATGGGCGCTTCACCAATGGTGCCGACGCCGATGGTATAGACCTTGATTCCGAAAGCCGCGGCGGTCTGCGCGGCAGTGCGCGGATCAATCAATCCCTTGTTGTTCTCGCCGTCGGTGAGCAGCAGGATCACTTTCGACTTGTCGGGCGCCCGCCGGAGCCGGTTGACCGCGGTGGCGAGTCCGCTGCCGATCGCGGTGCCGTCCTCGAGGCTTCCGATCTTGAGGTCCATCACCGCCTGCTCCACGACGGGATAGTCGAGCGTCACCGGCACCTGGGTGAGCGCCTCGCCGGCGAAGGCGACCAGACCGATCCGGTCGGCCGACCTTCCCCGGACGAAGCCGACCGCCTGCCGCTTGGCGACCTCCAGACGATTCGACGGCGCGAAGTCCTCCGCCAGCATGCTGCTCGAGATGTCGATCGTGATGACGATCGCGATCCCCTCCTGCTTCACCTCGACGGTGTCCCCACCGATCCGTGGCCCGGCCGCGGCGATGACGAGCGCGGCGAGCGTGGCGGCGCGGAAGGCGGGAGGCAGCACCACCCACCAGCGATTGGCCGACACGGCGGCGGGGAGGCTGACGTCGCTGAACCTGGCTGCGGGCACGTCCTGACGCCGCCGCCGCCAGGCCCAGAGCGGAATCGCCAGCAGCAGGAGCAGCAGGACCGGACGCGCGAAGCTCACGCCGCCTCCTGCACCAGCCGGTGCTCGAGCTCCGCGGCCCAGCGGGCGAGCCCCATGGCGTCGGGCAATGCACCGTCGCCGAATCGCGCCTCGTCGAGGGCGCGGAGCACGTCACCCAGCTCGGCCAGCGGCCAGTCGGGCCTCTGCTCGGCGACGTGCGCCAGCACCGCCTCGGTGTCGAGCGAGGGGAGCGCGCCGGGCAGCCGGGTGGCGACCGTGGCGCGGAGCCGGGACGTGGCCGCGGCCGCGACCGCCCGGGATTCGCCGGCGTCGGCCCACCGCTCGAGCGGGGGCTTCGCCGGCCCGCCCATGTCGGCCGGCGCCAGCTTCCGGGCGGGCCGGCCGCGGCGGCGCCACCACCAGTGGATCGGCGCGAGCAGGGCGATGGCCACGATCAGGAGGAGGATCAGAGGAACCGGTGTCGTCACCGGACGGGGCACGAAATCCGCCCGCGGCTGGGGCCGGAGGCTGGTGTCGGTAGCGGCGCGCGGAAGCACGCTCGCGACGCGAAACGTCACCGCCTCCGTGCGGAGGGAATCCACGCCGCCGTCGGGCGAGAGCAGCAGCGGCCCTGGCACCTGGACCGTGTGGAACCCCGCGCGCCACACCGCGAGGGGATACGACACGTCGGCCGATCCGCCCCGCAGGGTGATCCGCGGAGGTCCCAGCAGCTCGATCGGATCGGCGACTTCCCACTCGGCCGCGCGCAGGCTCCGGCCGGCGGGAAGATCGACGGTGCGGGTGACCCAGATCGTGTCGCCCACCGTCGGCAAGTCACCCTGAATCGCGCGGTAGATCATCCCCGGTGAATCCGGCGCGCCCGCCGGGCGAAGGCACGCCGGAGGGGGAGCGCGTAGGCGCGGCCGGTCTCGAGCGCCACCTCGTCGGCGCCGACCGACGTCAGGGTGCGGCTGCGCTCCTCGCGCCTCCTGGCGGCGAGCCCGGTCACGCGGGTCCGCACGTCGCGGCTGCCGGTGTCCACCAGCACGCGGCGGCCTGATTCGGCATCGAGCATCTCGATCCACCCGGCGTCGGGCAGCTGGTGCTCGCGGGGGTCGTCCACCGTGATCGCCACGACCTCGTGGCGCGCGGCGAGACGCCGCAGCGGGCGCTCCCAGCCTTCGGCGATGAAATCCGACAGCACCACGACGATGCTGTGGTGCCGCAGCAGCCGGCTGGCGTACGAGAGGCTGGCGGCCAGATTGGTGCGCCGGCCGGCGGGCTCGAACGCCACCAGGTCTCGGATCACGCGGAGCGCGTGCCGGCGGCCCTTTCTCGGGGGGATCACCCGCTCCACCTGGTCGGAGAAGAGGAGCGCGCCCACACGGTCGTTGTGGAACGCGGCGGCGAGCGCGAGCACCGCCGCGACCTCCACCGCGAGCGCCGCCTTGGTGACCGGCTCGCCGAAGCGGGTGGATCCCGACTGATCCACCAGCAGCATGAGCGTCAGCTCGCGCTCCTCGGTGAACGTTTTCACGTACGGGCTCGCGAGCCGCGCCGACACGTTCCAGTCGATCGATCGGAAGTCGTCGCCCGCCTCATAGGCCCGCACCTCGGCGAACTCCATCCCCTGCCCCCTGAACACCGACCGGTACTCGCCGGCAAAGAGCGTCCCGACGAGTCCGCGGGTGCGCAGCTCAATCGCCTTGACCTGTTTGAGGATGTCGGGGGAAACTGACATAGTCAGAGCAGCGTGAAAGGTGAAAAGTGAAAGGTGAAAAGGGGCCTAGTCCCCGATGTTTTCCTTTTCACGCTTCACTTTTCTCTCTTCACGCTCTTATGGAACCCTCACCGCGCCGAGCACCTTGGCCACGACGTCATCGGTCGTGAGATCCTCGGCCTCGGCTTCAAACGTGAGGACGACGCGGTGGCGGAGGACGTCGGGCGCGAGCGCGCGGACGTCCTCCGGAACGACGTAGGCGCGCCCGCGCAGGAACGCGTGGGCTCGCGCGGCCTGCGCCAGCGCGATGGACGCCCGGGGCGATCCGCCGAAGGCGATGAGCGGCTTGAGCTCCAGCAGGCCGACGCTGCCGGGATCGCGGGTGGCCCGGACCAGATCCACGATGTAGTCCACCACCTTCTGATCCATGTAGAGCTCGGCGATCACCGCCCGGGCCGAGAGGATCGCGCCGGGCTGGAGCAGCCGTTCGACCGGGATCTCCTGCCCACCGCTCATCCGGAGGAGAATTTCCTTCTCCTCGTCGCGGCTGGGGTAGCCGACCCGCACCTTGAGCATGAACCGGTCGAGCTGCGCCTCGGGCAGCGGGTAGGTGCCCTCGCTCTCGATCGGGTTCTGCGTGGCCAGCACCATGAACGGCTCGTCCAGCGGGAAGGTAATGCCGCCGATGGTGACCTGATGCTCCTGCATCGCCTCGAGCAGCGCGGCCTGGACCTTGGCCGGCGCGCGGTTGATCTCGTCGGCCAGGATGATCTGGGCGAACAGCGGCCCCTTCTTGACGTGGAACTCCTGGGTCTTCTGATCGAAGACCATGGTGCCGATCAGGTCGGCCGGGAGGAGATCGGGCGTGAACTGGATTCGCGAGAACGAGGCGTGGATGATCTCGGAGAGGGTGCGCACGGCGAGCGTCTTCGCCAGCCCGGGCACCCCCTCGAGGAGGACGTGCCCGCCGGTCAGGAGCCCGACGAGCAGCCGCTCGACCATGGCATCCTGCCCGACGATCCGCCGCGATACCTCTTTGAGGATGCGGGGGACCGGCAGCGTCTCCGCTGGCATCTCCGTCAGCTTCGGCGCGCTCACGCTCGAGGGCTCCTGGGATTGGATGCGGGAAAGATAGTCGAGGCCGGGGGGAGGCTGATGTCCCCGGCGTATGTGCGAAAAGCATACCTCATCCCGAGCGCAGCGAGGGACCTGCTTCGCGAGGTCCCTTGAGCCGGCGCGCAAGGTCCCTCGCTGCGCTCGGGACGAGGTCCTGCGCTCCCCACTCCCCCCGGACGCCCCGGCGCGGACCTCGGTTTCACTCCTCCTCCGGCTTCATCCGCACCGCCTTGTACAACGCCGCCTCCTCCCGGGGCGTGAGCGGCCGGTACCGTCCCGGTGCGAGGTCGCCCAGCCGGACGGGCCCGTACGACAGCCGGGCCAGCCGGTCCACCCGGAGCCCCATCTCCTCCGCCCAACGCCGGACGATCCGGTTGCGTCCCTCGGCGAGAGTGACGTCCAGAATGCTGCGTCCCTCGGTCCCCGGCCGCACCCGCACGTCACTGGTGACGACCGGCCGCCCATCCACCACCACCCGCTGCCGCACCGCCGCCGCGATCTCCGCCGTGGGCCGGCCGTGCACCAGCGCGGTGTAGCGCCGGTCGATGTGATACCGCGGATGGGTGAGCCGGTGGACCGCCTCGCCGTCGGTGGTGAGGAGGAGCAGGCCCGTCGTATTCACATCGAGCCGGCCCACGTAGGTGAGCCCGGCGGCATCGGGAATGAAGTCGAAGACGGTGCGGCGCCCTTCCTCGTCCGCGGCGGTGGTGACCACGCCCATCGGCTTGTGGAAGGCGAGCCAACGGCGCGGACGCTGTTTGACCTGGCGTCCCGACACCGTGATTCGCTGACGGTCGGGATCCACCTTCATGCCGAGCGTGGCCACCGCGCCGTCCACCCGCACCTTGCCCTGCTCGATCAGCTCCTCGGCGGCACGGCGTGAGGCGACCCCCGCGCGGGCGAGCGCCCGCTGGAGCCGCATCTCGGTCACGACTCCGCCTCGACATAGGCCGCGGCGTCGTCCTCGCCTTCGGCGACGGCGCGATGCGGCTGGAGCGCGATAGTGAGCTCCTCCGCGCGGGGGAGGTCGGCCAGATCGCGGAGGCCGAGGAGCTCCAGAAACATCGGCGAGGTGCCATAGAGCATCGGCCGCCCGAGCGCCTCGCTGCGCCCCACGACTTCGATCAGTCCCCGCTCCTGGAGCGAGCGCAGCACGCCGCCGGCCGACACGCCGCGGATCTCCTCGATCTCGGCGCGCCCGACCGGCTGGCGGTAGGCGATCACCGCGAGCGTCTCCAGGGCGGCCGCGGTCAGCTTGGGGGCTCGAACGGAGAACTGGGCCCGCTCGATCGCCGCGGCGTGCACCGGGCGGGTGAGGATCTGGTAGCCACCGGCCATCTCGACCAGCTCGACGCCATGCTGCTCGAAGTCGTAGTGCTCGCGGATCTGCTCCAGCGCGACCCGGACGTCGGCGAGCGTCGCGTCCTGGTCGAGGGTGGATAGCTCTTCTACGGTGAGTGGGCGGGCGGCGCCGAAGAGCGCGGCCTCAAGCAGCTGGGCGAGCGGTGTCACGGGCGATCACCATCGGTGAGAACGGAGACGGCTGGGCGAGGCGGACGGCCCCTCGCTTGGCGAGCTCGAGCAGGGCGAGCAGCATCGAGAGCACGTCCACGATCGTGGGACGCGGACCAAGTGCCTCGAGCCAGCCGAACTCCTCGCGCTGATCGAGCAACTCCTCGATACGGCGGGTGGCGCCCCCGACGTCGAGCGGGCGCGCGATCACGCGGTGGAGGACCGGGGTCGGAATCCCCGCGATCACCCGCTCCACCGCTTGGAGCAGGTCGAGCACTTCGAGCGTGAGGGGCGGCGGCGGCAGCTCCGGGGGCGGCGGCAGATAGCCCCGGGCGAGCTGCTCGGCCCGGCGCTCGGCGGTCCGCCCCATCCACACCGCGATCTCGCGGATCTGCTGATACTCGAGCAGCCGCCGCACCAGCTCGGCGCGGGGATCCTCCCAGCCGTCCTCCTCGGAACGGCGAGGCAGGAGCATCTGGGCCTTGAGCCGCAGCAGTCGGCTCGCCATGTCCAGGTAGTCCGCCGCCTGGTTGAGCCCAAGCTCGTGGATCGCCTGGAGGAACTGGTCGGCGATCCGAGCGATGGGGATCTCGGCGATCTCGATCTGCTCCTCGCGCAGGAGGTGGAGCAGGAGATCGAGCGGGCCGGAGTAGGCGTCGAGCCGGACGACGAAGCCCGGGCCGGCGCCGAGTGCGGTGGTCGGGGCTTCCGGGAGAGTCATAGGCTAGTAGAGTCCCGCCAGCGGGGTCACCACCTGGTACGGGGCCATGAAGCGGGCGAGCATCCGCATCACCACGTACGCCGGGGTGAGCAGGATGCCGACCACCGGCTGGAAGAGGAACATCAGCACGAAGAGCGGAAGATAGCCGAACCGCTGCAGCCCGCGGTACCAGTTGCCCGCCTTGGGCGGCAGCGCGTGGTACATGATGTGCGAGCCGTCCAGCGGCGGGATCGGAATCAGATTGAAGAAGCAGAGGATCAAGTTGAGCCAGATCCCATGCACCATCATCCGCTGAGCGGTGTCGAGCACCGGGCCCGCGCCCGGCATCGCGCGCGACAGGATGCCCAGGAGCACGAAGACGACCGAGAACGCGAACGCCAGGAAGAAGTTCGCGATCACGCCGGCGGACGAGACGAGGATGTCGCCCCGCACGTAGCTCCGGTACTTCCGCGGGTTCACCGGCACCGGCTTCGCGCCGCCGAAGGTGAACCGCCCGTTCGACCCGAACCACAGCAGGGCCGGAAAGGCGAGACTCATCCAAGGATCGATGTGGGGAAGCGGGTTCAGCGTGACGCGCCCAAGGAGGTAGGCGGTGTCGTCGCCCTGGCGGAGGGCGGTGGCGGCGTGCGCGTACTCGTGCGCCGTCATCGCGAACACGAGCATCGGAAGTGCGAGGATGAATTCGCTGAGCTGGGCTTCCAGGTCGCGTTCCTGTTCGGCGGGGACGCGGAAGGTTAAACGAAACAGCAGGAGATGCCAAGTCAAAGCGGCGCGCCGCTTGACCTTGCGTGGGGTCGCGCCTATGTTTCCGCCCTCCTGCTCCGGGGCGGTTTGCCGGAGTGAGTCCGTTGCTCAGCCGAGGTTGCCGTGCCCCGTATCGAATCCGCCAAGAAGCGCATGCGCCAGGCTCGCGTCCATGCCGCGCAGAACCGCACCCAGCGCAGCCGTCTTCGGAGCGCGCTCAAGAAGGTGCGCGCCGCTACCGGAGCCGAGGTCGAGACGGCGTACGCCGAGGCCGTGCGGCTGCTTGATCGGGCGGGCCGCAAGCACCTGATCCACCCCAACGCGGCGGCGCGGCAGAAGAGCCGGCTGGCGAAGCTCAAGGCCAAGGTCAAGGGCTGAGCCGGACCGGAGCGAAAACGAAGGGGCCCGGATAGCGCCGGGCCCCTTTCTATTTGGCTCAACCTTTACAAATTACTTTAATAGAACAGCGCAAATCGTTGTTGTTATAGCACTTTGCGCTAGACGCCAGCCAGCTCGGCTCCGCATCGCTCGCAGTACCACTCCGTCGGCCGGTTCAGCGTTCCGCACTCCCCACACTTGAGCGTCTTCGCCACGCCGGGAGCACCGGTCTTGCCGGCCGCCGCCGAAGGCGGGGGCGCGGTCTCCACGGCGCGCGAGCCCTGAGCCGAACCGCCCGGATTGCTCGGCCGTCGCGGCGCCGCCGGCTTCAGGTCCTCATCGGCCACCGACTTCAGGAACGCCAGCTCGTCCACTGGTGCCGCGGCGTGCTCGTGCTCGCGCGCGCGAGGGGGCTGCTGCTTCGGAGCGGCCTTCGAAGGTGGCGCTGCCTCGGCGAACGGCTCCGCCGGCGGCGGGGGAGGTGGCGGCGGGGGCGAGCGCTCGATCATGTCCTCGACCGGCGGTACCGGCGCGGGTGCGGCAGCGGCGGGCTCCGGCGCGCGGGCCGGCACGGCGATCAGCGCCTGGACCTCGGCGAGGCGGGTGATTTCGTTCCCCACCGTCTTGAGCTGCTCGCGCAGGCCATTCAGCCCGCGGTCGCTCTCCTCGCTGATCCGGCGCCACTCGTCATCGGCGAACTCGCCCACCGTGTGGCGCACCTCGGCCTCGGCCAGCTCCTCTTCAGCCTGCCGGCGCTGTCCGTCGAGCTCGGCCTGTGTCGCCTGATGCCGATGCAGGTCGTCCGCAATCGTGGTCGAGTGACCCCGCAATCGCTCGATGACGCCGCGCAGCCGCACCTCGTAGTCCGCCCGCACCTTTTGGCGGACGCTCTGCGGCGCCTTGTCCGAGGTGGAGTCGAGCTTGGCAAGCCATTGCTCGAACTGGGCCCGCTGCTCCAGAAGCGCTTCAATGCTGTTGTCGGTTTCCGTGGCCATGGCGAGGCGTTCCTCTGCTCGAGGGCGTTGATCTGTTCCCGGGATATGCGGCTCGGTGGCATCGCCCAATGCCAGGGGTTCCAACGGCGTGATCTCGGGAAGCACGTCCAACCGGGTAGACCTGCGACTCAAAATCTAACTAAATGGTTGCGCCAGCCGTAGTCTACCTCGACCCCGAGGTCCGGCCCGTGAGGCCGGGGTCGCGAGCGAAGACCACCTGCCCCCGCACGATCGTGGTCTCCGCCCGTCCCTTGAGCCGGCGCCCCGCGAACGGTGTGTTGCGGCTCTTCGAGAAGAACTCCTCGGGCCGCACCGTCCACGCGGCCGTAGGATCGAGCACCACGACATCCGCCGAGGCGCCGGGCGCCAGCGTGCCTCCCGGAAGGTTGAAGATCCGCGCCGGCATCGCGCTCATCCGGTTCACCAGATCGAAGAGCGAGAGGAGGCCCGTGTCCACCAGCTCGGTCACCGCGAGGCCGAGCGCGGTCTCCAGGCCGATGATGCCGTGGGGCGCGTCGTCGAACTCCCGCTCTTTCGCATCGTAATGGTGCGGCGCGTGGTCGGTACAGATCACGTCGATGGTGCCATCGCGAAGCGCCTGGCGGATCGCCTCCCGGTCCTCCGGCTCGCGGAGCGGCGGGTTCATCTTGGCGTTGGTATTGTACCCCTCGCACGCCTCGTGGGTCAGGGTGAAGTGGTGGGGGCACGCCTCGGCGGTGACGCGCAGCCCTTTCTCCTTGGCCCGGCGGATCAGCTCGACCGAGCCCCGGGTAGACATGTGGCAGAGATGGACGTGCCCGCCGGTGAGCTCCGCGAGCAGGATGTCGCGCGCCACCATGATCTCTTCCGCCGCGGCCGGGATCCCCTTGAGGCCGAGGCGGGTGGACACGAGTCCCTCGTGCATCGCGCCCCCGGCGGCGAGCGTGGGCTCCTCGCAGTGGTCGGCGACCGGGATGCCAAAGGTGCGCGCGTACTCCAGCGCGGTGCGCATGAGGTGACTGGAGGCGACCGGCTTGCCGTCGTCGCTCACGGCGACCGCGCCGGCGCCGACCAGCTCCCCGAACTCGGCCAGGTGTTTCCCCTTCTGGCCGAGCGACACGGCGCCGATCGGGTAGACCCTGGCCTTCGCGGCGCGCTGCGCCTGGCTCACGATGAAGCCGACCGCCGCCTGATTGTCGGTGACCGGGTCGGTGTTCGGCATCGCGCAGACCGCCGAGAACCCGCCGGCCGCGGCGGCCATCGCGCCGGTGGCGACGGTCTCCAGGTCTTCCTGTCCCGGCTCACGCAGATGGACGTGCAGGTCGATGAGTCCCGGCGCGACCACCTTCCCCACCGCCTCCACCACGAGCGCGTCGTCCGGCCGGCCGAGGTCGCGGCCCGACGCCTGCACCTTGCCGTCGGCGACCAGGAGATCGCCGACCTCGTCGGTGCCGCGCGACGGATCGATCACTCGTCCGCCGCGGATCAGGATCGGCCGCACGCTATTCCCCTCCCCCGCCGTGCTGCGCCCAGTCGGGCGACCCGCCGGCGAGCAGGTACAGCACCGCCATGCGCACCGCCACGCCGTTCGTCACCTGCGACAGGATCACGCTGTGCGGCCCGTCCGCCACGTCGCTGTCGATCTCGACGCCGCGGTTCATCGGCCCCGGGTGGAGGATGAGAAGATCCTTCGGCGCCCTGGCCAGCCGCTCGCTGGTCACGCCGAACACCCGATTGTATTCCCGCAGCGAGGGGAGAAATCCGGCCTCCATCCGCTCGAGCTGGAGCCGGAGCACATTGAGCGCGTCGGCCCATTGGATCGCGTCCTCGATCCGCGGCAGGATGGTCACGCCGAGCTCGTGGACGTTCCGCGGCAGGAGCGACGCGGGGCCGCACACACCGACCTTCGCGCCCAGCTTGGTCAGACCCCAGATGTTGCTGCGGGCGACGCGGCTGTGGAGGATGTCGCCGCAGATGGCGACCTTGAGCCCTTCGAGGCGCTTGAACCGGTCACGGAGCGTGAGCATGTCGAGCAGACCCTGGGTGGGATGCTCGTGCTTCCCGTCGCCGGCGTTGATCACGTTGGAGCGGATGCGCTGGCCGAGGAACTGGGCCGCGCCCGAGGCACCGTGGCGGATCACCACCATGTCGATCCGCATCGCCTCGAGATTCCGGGCGGTGTCCACCAGGGTCTCGCCCTTGCTCACCGAGCTGCCCGCGGTGGCCACGTTCACCGTGTCCGCGCTGAGCCGCTTCTCGGCGAACTCGAACGAGATCCGCGTGCGGGTGGAGGCTTCGAAGAAGAGGTTGACGATCGTCTTGCCGCGCAGGGCCGGCACCTTCTTGATCGCGCGCTCGCTCACTTCCTTGAACGGCTCGGCGGTGTCGAGGATGAGCTGGATCTGCTCGCGGCTGAGCGGCTCGAGGCCGACGAGATCTTTGCCCAGCGCAGCGCTCATCGCGTCTCCTCCGTGTTGTCACCCTGAGCGTAGCGAAGGGGGCAGGCCCAGGCATGGGCCCCTTCGCTGCGCTCGGGGTGACACAGGGCAGAGACGACATACCGAGCCATACTCACGTCCCCCGCACCAGCTCGACCGCGTCGCGGCCGTCCAACTCGGAGACGAGGACGTCCACCCGGTCGCCGGGGCTCGTGGTCACCTTCTTGCCGACGATGTCGGCCTGGATCGGCAGCTCGCGGCCGCCGCGGTCGATCAGCACGCAGAGGAGGATCCGGCGGGGCCGCCCGAAGTCCGAGCACTCGTCGAGTGCGGCCCGGACCGTCCGGCCGGTGTAGAGCACGTCGTCCACGATCGCCACGGTCTTGCCGTCGAGATCGGGCAGGCTCGTCTCACCGACCACGGGCCGGGGCCCCACCGTCTGGAGGTCGTCGCGGTAGAGCGTGATGTCGAGCTTGCCCCAGGGAACCGCCGTACCCTCGGACTGGGCGATCAGGGCCCGGAGCCGGGACGCGAGCTCGACCCCGCGACGCTGGATCCCCACCAGCACCAGCCCCTCGGTGCCATGGGCCCGCTCGACGATCTCGGTCGCCATGCGCGCCAGGGTCCGGGCCAGCGCGCGATCGTCCATCAGGGGAACTCGGGTGGGCATCGGGGCGGGAAACTAGCGGCGAGGGGAGACGCGCGAAAGGGTGCTAGCAGGCAGGTTCTCGGGTCGCGGGTTGTCACCCTGAACGAAGTGAAGGGGGCACAACCTGAGTCATGCCCCCTTCGCTTCGCTCAGGGTGACAAATCCACAACCCGACACCCCGTCAAATCGCCCCCACGCGCACCAGGATCTCCGACTGCCCGACCCGCGGCAGCGACATGACCGCCTTCGGATCCTTCATGTCGATCATCGAGGCGAGCCTCGCCTGATGCTCGGCGGCCGTGGTCTGGCTCCAGGCGACGGCCACCGAATCGCCGTGCACCGCGAGCACCGGGAAGCTGGCCGCGACCTCGGGCTCGCTCAGCAGCTCTTCCGCCCGGAAGCTCTCGCCGCCGTCGTTGGACCGGCGGAGCAGGACCCGGGGCATGTCGCCCAGGCCGTCGTCCCAGGCGAGATAGACGCTCTCACCCGCGACCGCGAGCTGTACGTGCGCGGGACGCGCCCGCTCGCCGGTCGCGATCGGCTGTGCGGCGAAGCTCTTGGCGCCGTCGGTCGACCTGGCGTAGTAGACCCCCGCCTCGCCTTCCTTCCCCGTCCACCAGGCCACGTGCACCGCGCCCTTCGCGTCCACCTCGAGCGAGGGGCCGGCGTGCGGACATCCGGGATAGACCCAGTCGTCCGACCGGGCGCGCACCGGCGACGCCCAGGTCTTCCCACCGTCCGACGAGCGGGTGACGACGACGTCGCGGACGTCGCCCGGCAGAATCGCGCGCCAGGCGACGTAGATGCCGCCGTCCCCGGCGACGGCGACCGAGGTCCGGCAGCAGGGACAGGTCGGGTCGGTGTAGATCGGCCGGTTGGCCTCCCACGTGCGGCCGCCGTCGGCGGACCGGCTCATCCAGACGCCGGACTTCCCCTGGCGCGCGTCGAGCCAGGTCGCCAGGAGCGAGCCGTCCGGCGCCGCGGTGAGCGCGTGGAAGTTGTGGGAGCCGAACTCGGTGCCGTCGTTCACGGTGCGCGGGTCGCTCCAGGTCCGTCCCGAATCGGCCGAGCGAATGAACCGGAGCGCGCTCTTGGGGAACCGCTCGCCGGGAACCTCCTTCCCCACCGCGTATAGCACCGAGATGCCCCCGGCGGCATCCGCGGCGAGCTGCGGGGGCGCCTCTCCGTGGGCTTCGATGGCGCCCAGCGAATCGCGCACCGTGACGGTCGGAAGCGCCGCTTTCCCGCCGGCCGGCGTGACCGAGACGTGCAGGCTGCCGTCCGACCCACCGCCGGGCGCGGACACCCAGGCCACCACCCGGCCGCCACCGGTGGTGGCGAGGAACATCGGCGTCGCGCCGTTCTCCGTCTCCTGCGAGATCACGCGCGCCGGCGTGAACCGCGTCGGGCTCTCGGCGCCGAGCCCTCCGCATGCGGCGACCAGCACCGCTGCGGCGGGCATCAGCCGATGATTTCGCGTCATGATGTCGCTCCTCAGTTGAACCGGTACTGGGCGCCGAGGAAGAACTGCCGCGGGGCTCCCGGCCGGAACCGCTCGCCCTGCTGCGCGTTGAACGACGAAGTCTCGGCGAAGCGCTTGTCGGCCAGATTGGTGACCCGGCCGCTCAGCTCCAGGTGCTCCATCACCGGCACCGTGGCGAACACGTTGAACAGATCGTGGCCGTCGTACTTGTGGGTGTTCTCCGGATCCATCCAGTACGAGCCAAGCCTCACCCACTCGACCGCAACGAGCCCGCTGGACAGGAACGGCGGCCGGTAGCTGACCCGCGTGTTGCCGAGGAAGTGGGGGGCGAGCTCCATCTCATTGCCGGTGTAGTCCACGCCCGGCCGGGGCTGCCACTCCACATAGGTGTGCTTGGCGTACGAGACCGCGCCGTCGAGCCGCAGTCCCCTCGCGAGACCCACACCGGCGCCGAGCTCCACCCCGCGGTGGTTGGTGGCGCCGGCGTTCTGCGTCAGCCTGAGCCCGTTGGCCGGGTCGAAGAAGGTGGGGATGTCGTCTCGCAGCCACATGCTGTAGCCGGTGGCCTTGAACGTCACGACTACCGCCAGCGCCGCGCGGAATCCCGCCTCCCAGCTCCGCGCCCGGACCGGCTTGAGGTCCACCGTGCTCTGCGCCGAGCCCTGGCGGAAGAGCTGGCTCTCCGAGGGCGCCCGGAACGCCTCACGGTACGAAGCGAACAGATTCGCGTTGGGGGCGAGCTCCCAGGTGGCCCCGAGCTTGGGGCTGATGCGGTCGAAGGTGACGCCGGTTGAAGCGGGCCGCCGGTGTGGGCCGGTCGCCAGGTCGGAGAGGCGATTCTGGTAATCGTATCCGATGTGATCGTACCGCGCCCCGGCGCTCAGCTGCACCCGCCCGGGAAGCGAGATGTCGGCCTGGGCGTAGGGCGACGCCTGCCAGAAGGTGACGTCGTAGTCGTACTGCACCTCGCTGGTGGTGTAGCCGGTGAAGACCTGCCCCCCCCGCTGCGGCGCGATCCCGGTCTCGAGGCGGCTGCCCGGGGTGTACTCGAGGTCCACGCCGGTGCTGAGGTTCGTCCGGAGCGGCGCCACGAGCCGGCGGTAGCGGGTGAGCAGGCCGACCGAGCGGTGCCGGCTCTCCCAGACCTGGGGATCGAAGCTCAACTGCCACGACGGAAGCAGATCGAGCTCGTTGTACCGGGTGTAGAGCGTCGCGCCGAAGGAGGACGTCTCACCTCGCACTTGAAGCTCGGTCGAAAGGCGCGCGGCCATCACCCGCCGGAAGGCGATCGGCGAATAGGTGCGGGACGGAAGCGCGGTGTAGTCCTCTGGGGTGAGGTCGCTCCCGCCGTCACCCGGCTGATCGATGTGCGAGATGGACGCCACCGTCTTGAGCCGGCTGCGGTCGCTGAGGGTGTAGTCCCACCGGACCGTGCCGCTCTGCCGGTCGTAGGGGGTCCCCTCCCGCCAGCCGTCGGCGCGGGTGACGTTCACGTCCGCGCGAAACCCGCTGCGGCCGACCGTCGTGCTCGCCGAGCCCAGCCCGCGGACGTAGGTGCTGCTGCCGCCCTCGAGAAACACCTCGGCCTCGGGGTGGGGCGACGGATCTCGGGTGAAGGCATTCACCACACCGCCCACCGCGTCGCTGCCGTACACCGCGGTGCCGGGGCCCTTGATCACTTCGAGCCGTCCGGCCTGCGGGATGTTGATCTCGTACAGAGCGTTGTGGTTGAAAAAGCCGGTGGACCGGATCGGGACCCCGTCCTCCAGGTAGGCGTAGAGCGCCTTGGTGGTGATCGGCTGGCGGATCGCGGTGGCGTGCCCCTCGCCGCCGAAGTTGCTCACGTAGACGCCGGGAGTGCGGTTGACGATCTCGGCCGGGTGGTGGCCGCGAGTCTCGCGGATCTCCTCGCCCCGGATCACACCGACGCTCACCGGCGTGGCCGACGCGAGCTGTTCCTCCCGGCTGCTGCTGACGACCACTTCGGGCAGGTTGACGACTGCGGGCTTGAGCCGGAGCTCGACCCTGGCGACCTCTCCCGGCACCACGGTCACCGCATGCGCGCTCGGCTGGTAGCCGATCGCGCGGACCTCTATCCGCTGACTCCCGAACTTCACTCCGGCGAGCAGGAACCGTCCGGCGGAATCGGAGGTGACGTGCCGGCCGAGCCCGAGGATGCCGACGGCGGCGTCCGCGATCGGTCGCCCCCCTTCGGCGCTCACGACGACTCCTTCGACACTGCCGCTGAGATCCTGGGCGCGACCCGTGGTCGCCATCGTGCAGGCGCACGTCGCCAGGAACGCACCGCGCAGAAAGGCAGGCATGCTGATCATTGAGTCCTCCACCGCTGAGCCCGCCCGATGGGCGGGGCCTATGTCCGATGGGCCGGCACGGAGTGCGCCGACTCGGTTACGGATAGGCGCGCCGGAGCGCGCTCAGGCGAGCGGTGGGGCTGTGGCTGGGGGGTACCGGCGCAGGCGAGGCTGGACCGGCGTGTCGCTGTCGGGAGTGGAGGGCGAGGTATTCCAGCCGGCGACGGCGAGGAGCGCTGTCGGACCGGCGGAGATCGAGACCAGCGCAGCGGCGCCAGTTTGGCAGGCGCCTACGCAGTTGCAGGAGGAGGATGAATCGGCCGGCGCGTCGCCATGGCCGTGCGAGGTTTGCGCCGCATGGTCGCCGTGCCCGGCCTGGGCCAGCCAGGGTATGTCCACCGGGCAGGGGTGCGCCACCGACAGCCACGTCCCTCCCAGGCCAGGAGCGGCCAGGAGGAGCGTAAGCGCCAGGGTGCGGCACCGACGGAGGACTCGCAGCATGCGGCTAAGTTAGCGAGCGCCCCCCTCTTGCGAAAAGCGAGAGGGGCCGCAACCCAGGTGCAGGACGTTTCACCAGCCGGAGGGCGAGCAGGACGAGCAGGGCCACCGCCCAGTAGATCGGGTCGGTCACATCCTTCTTCACCAGCCAGAAATAGTGCACAACGCCCGCGGCCGTGGCCAGATAGACCAGCCGGTGCAGCCGCTGCCACCGCTTGCCCCCGAGACGGCGGACCCACCCCTTGGTGGAGGTGATCGCGAGCGGGAGCAGCATCAGGAACGCGGAGAAGCCAAGGAGCACCCAGGGGTGCTTCGCGATGTCGGCGGCGATTTCCGAAACGGAGAGAGACTGATCGAACACCAGGTACGAAAGGAAGTGGAGTAGTGCGTACCAGAACGCGGTCAGGCCGATGAGCCGCCGTACCCGGATGAGCTCGTTCCAGCCGGTGAGGCGCCTGAAGGGGGTCACACTCAAGGTGAGCAGCAGGCACGCCAGCACGGTGTCCCCAGTGACGTGCTGGAGGAACTTGACCTGATCGCCCTCCACGCTTCCGGTTCCGAGCCGGAGAGCCAGGTAGGCGAACGGAACAACGGCGGCCAGGTAGAGCGCCGGCTTGACGACCCGCGTGATGAGAGCGACTCGCGTCATGCGGGCGTCAGTAATTTCTCCGCAGGTCCATCCCGGCGTACATCGAGGCGACCTCCTCGGCGTAGCCGTTGAACATCAGCGTCTTCCGCTTGAAGAACTCACCGACCCGGCGTTCCCGCGCCTGGCTCCAGCGGGGGTGATCCACTTCCGGATTCACGTTCGCGTAGAAGCCGTACTCGTCGGGTGCGGCCAGGTTCCAGGTGGTCCGCGGCTGCCTCTCGGCGAACCGGAACTTCACGATCGACTTGCCGCCCTTGAAGCCGTACTTCCACGGCATGACCAGCCGGATGGGCGACCCGTTCTGATTCGGCAGCGTCTTCCCGTACACGCCCGTCACCAGCAGGGTCAGCGGATGGCGCGCCTCGTCCATCCTGAGCCCCTCGGCATAGGGCCAGTCGAGAACTCTCTGCCGCTGGCCGGGCATCTGCCTCGGATCGAGGAGCGTGATAAACTCGACGTACTTCGCCTTGCCGGTCGGCTGCAGCTTGTCGATCACCTTGGCCAGCGGGATCCCCAGCCACGGGACCACCATGGACCAGCCCTCGACGCACCTGTGGCGGTAGACCCGCTCTTCGGGCGTGAATCCGCTGAGGAGGTCGTCGATGTCGTACTCCGCCGGCCGCGCCACCTCTCCGGCGACTTCGACCTTCCAGGGCCGGGGCCGGAAGCCCGTCGCGTGCTTCGCCGGATCGGACTTGTCGGTGCCGAATTCGTAGAAGTTGTTGTAGCCCGTCACGTCCTCCCAGGGCGTGAGCTTGTCCTCGTCGGCTCGGGAGAGGAGGTCGTGCGGAAGGCGGTCGAAGGGCAGCAGAGCCGCTGCGGCACCGCTACCCGCCGTCCGGATGAATTCCCGGCGGCCCCAGTACAGCGGCTCGTCGGTGATCTCTGAGGTCTTGATCGAAGGGGCACGTCGAATCAGCATGTCTGCTCCTGCGCCGGAGCGCGCTGGCCAGCGTCATCTGAAGGATACGCTCCCCGGCCGGAAACGGTTCCCTGAAGGGGGCTACCCGGCCCCTACGCCCAGGATGCGCTCGCCGCCGGCCCGGGTGTAGGCCTCCGCGGCCCGGGCGTGTCCGGCTTCCGCCTGGCGTACCAGGCGGACGAACTCGGGGCTGGCGCGCAGCGAATCGAGCCAGGGATCGCGAGTGAGCGCGGTGGGACAGTGATACCCCCCCTGTACCACCCGATCCAGCAGGGCGAGCGCCTTCCCTACCTCCCCGACGTATGCCAGCTCCCGAACATGGAGCAGGAGGCCTTCGGGGTCGTGGAAGCCGGCATCCAGCACCTCCTGTGCGTGACGGACGCAGTCCTCCTTTCGACCTTCCATGGCGGCGAGCTGGGACTCGACGATCCAATACTCGAGGCTTCCGGGCGCATGGGTCAGCGCTTCCCGAACCCCCGCGAGCGCCTCCGCTTCCCGTCCCTGCATCCACAACGCGCCGTGCCTGACCGCCTGGATGTCTTCGACGTCGTGGAGGGCCGCCTGAGGGTAGTCGCCCAGCGCCCAGTAGGTGTACTGCACGCTCGTCTGGATCGCCGGATCGATCCGACGGGCCCGCCGGTCAGCGGCCAAAGACGCCTCGAGCAGCCCGCAGAAGCGGCAAGCCACCACCAGTCCGGCGAAGAGATGGGGATCGGCTGCACCGGAGCCGACTCGCTCGAGCAGGCGCAGCATCGCCTCGGGTGCCCTGCCTCGCTCCTCGATCTCGAAGTAGGTGTAGAAGTTGTGCGCGAGTTGCAGGTCCGGGTTGATCTCCAGCGCGCGGCGGAACGCCTCCTCGGCGAGCGCCAGGCTCTCGGTCCGACCTTCCGCCCCGTATTTCGCCAGCACGCGGTAAACCCGACCCAACCGAGCCCAGGCCGGCGCGTAGCCTGGATCTTCTTCGAGACAGCTTCGGTAGAGGTCCCGCGCGACCATCAGGCGAGACGGATTCGAGGTACCGGCGCCGAGGTGGTTGGCGCGAAGGTAGATCTCGTAGGCCTTGGCACTGACCGGCAGATGCTGGCCCAGCATCCGCTGGTCTCGCGCCGACAACGGGATGGCGAGCGATTCCACGATCCGGCGTGCGACGTCGTCCTGGAGTTGAAAGGTGTCGGTGAGGCTCACCTGCGCCGTGCTGGAACAGAGCAGAGTCCCGCTGGGCGCCTCCAGCATCTGGGTGGCGACCCGCACTTGATCACCGGCGCGAAGCAAGGTCCCGGTCACTACCACGTCCACTCCAGCTTCCGCCGCGATGGCCTTCAGGTCCGGGGCATCGGAGGCGAACCTCTGGCCGGCGGCCGTCGAGCGGACCACCAGCGCGTCCAGTCCCGACAGCGACCCCGTGATCGCGTCGGGGACGCTGAACGCCAGGAAATCGGTCTCGGGGTCGGGACGCAGCACCCGGAACGGCAGCACGATCAGCCGGGTCAGCGCACGAGCCTGAGGGCTCGAGCCGGTATCGATCAGAGCCCACGCGGAGCGCACCTCGCGAGCCATCGTCGCCGCGTCGGGATAGCGGTCGCCCGGCCGCTTGGCCAGCGCCAGCTGGATGATCCGGTCCGCGGCGACCACTTCCGTTCCACCGGTGAGCGCGGGCGGCTGCGCAATGGCCACTGCGCGATACACCTCGATGATCGTTCTTCCCGGGAATGCCGGCTTCCCGGCGAGCATCTCGAACAGAATCGCGCCGACGGCGAAGAGGTCCGAGGCGGGGACGAACGCCTCGCCCTCCCACTGCTCCGGCGGCATGTAGCGGCGTCCCGACGATGACGCCAGGCGCGGTGAGCGTCACCTCGGTCTTGAGCTGCTCCACCAGCGGCCGGGCGAGGCCGAAGTCGAGCAGCTTGACGCCGTGCGGGGTGAGAAAAACGTTCGAGGGCTTGAGGTCGCGATGCACGATCCCGCGGCCGTGCAGCGCCTCCAGGGCGCCGAGGATGCCGAGGGTGATCTGCAGGGCCTCGGCCAGGGGAACGGGCTCGCGGGCGATCCGCTCCGCCAGCGGCTCGCCGGTGAGCAGCTCCATCACCAGATAGAGCTCGCCTCCATCTTCGGCGAGCTCGTAGACGTGGCAGACGTTGGGGTGGTTGATGCTGGCGGCGGCGCGCGCCTCGCGGAGGAGGCGCTCCCTCAGCCCCGCGTCGTCGGACGCCTCGCGGATGCGCTTGATGGCGACCGAGCGGTCCAGTCGGTCGTCATGCGCTGCGTACACCACGCCCATCCCGCCCTGACCCAACTGGCGAGTGACGCGGTAGCGACCGATGATCTCCGGCTCGAGGGCCGGGTCCACGGACTTCCTTCCCCAGCGGAACATCGCGCGCCTCTGGGTGGGGTTCCTTGTGGCCGACGATACAGGACGATCCGACGATACGACGATACAATGATAGCCCAGCTCAGAACGCTCGGGCGATGTCACCTGCCATATGAGAACACGGTGGAGAGCATGCGGCGGAAAGGCGGGCGACGGACAGGGAGGGATTCGAACCCTCGAAACGGTTTGAGCCGTTTACACGCTCTCCAGGCGTGCGCCTTCAACCACTCGGCCACCTGTCCCGACTCGTTGCGAGGGCGCAACTTAGCGGCGCGACGGAGCCCCGTCAACGCGGTTTCGAGCGCGGTTGTGGGCCTGCTTGAAGGGCGCTCCGGCCTCGGATATGTTCTGGCACCGTGACCGACGCCTTTCTCATCGCCGCTGCCCGCACGCCGATCGGCCGCGCAGGCGGCGCTCTGGCTGACATCCGCCCCGACGACCTCGCCGCCATTGCCATTCGCGGCGTCGTCGAGCGGAGCCGGCTCCCGACCGCGCGCATAGACGACGTCATCCTCGGGTGCGCCAACCAGGCCGGCGAGGACAACCGGAACGTCGCCCGGATGGCCCTGCTCCTCGCGGGGCTGCCGGTGGAGATCCCGGGCCAGACCGTGAACCGGCTCTGCGGATCGGGACTTCAGGCTGTGGCCAGCGCCGCCCACGCCGTGCGCTCGGCCGAGGGCGCCTTGATGCTCGCCGGCGGCGTCGAGAGCATGACGCGGGCCCCGTACGTCATGCTGAAGCCGGGGCGCGCCTGGGACCGGACCGCGCCCGCGGTGGCCGACAGCACGGTAGGCTGGCGGTTCATCAACCCGCGCCTTCCCCCGGATTGGACGATCTCGCTGGGGCAGACCGCTGAGCGAGTGGCGAAGAGTCACGGCATCAGCCGCCGCGAGCAGGAGGAGTTCGCCGTGGAGAGCCAGCGCCGTGCCCAGGCCGCGCTCGCTGCCGGGGCGTTCGATGACGAGATCCTGCCGGTCGAGGTGCGGCGGGACGGCTGGACCGAGACCATGTCTCGGGACGAGCCGCCCCGCGCCGATGTCACGCTCGAAGGATTGGCGAAGCTCTCCCCCGCCTTTCAGCGGGACGGCACCGTCACCGCGGGAACGTCGAGCGGGATCAACGACGGCGCCGCGGTCCTCGCGGTGGCATCCTCGGAGATGGCCAAAGAGCTGGGAGCGAGGCCGCTCGCCCGGGTGGTGAGCACGGCCGTGGCCGGCGTGGACCCGAGCTGCATGGGTCTCGGTCCGGTGCCGGCCACCCGGAAAGCGCTCGCCCGCGCGGGCATCGGCGTAGGCCAGCTGGACCTGATCGAGATGAACGAGGCCTTCGCCGCCCAGGCCATCGCCTGCGCCCGGGACCTCGAGCTCGACCCCGCCCGGGTCAACATCTACGGCGGCGCCATCGCGCTGGGTCATCCGCTTGGCGCGAGCGGCGCACGCATCCTCACGACACTGGTGCACGCGTTGCGCCGGACCGGAGGACGCTACGGCCTCGCGACCATGTGCATCGGGGTGGGCCAGGGCATCGCGATGGTGGTCGAGGCCGCCTAGGCCGGAGGGACCAGCTCATGGGCCAGCCGCTCCAGCTCCTCACCCCCCGCCATCATGCCAACCAGTTGCTCGAGCTGAAGCTCGAGTCGGCCGAAGTCGCCCTGTACCTCTCCGCGCCGGAGGATCACGAATCGGTCGCCGATGAGATAGGCATGGTGCGGGTTGTGGGTGATGAACACGACCCCAACTCCCCGCTCCCGCGCCTTGGCGATGTACCTCAACACGACCCCTGCCTGCTTCACCCCTAGCGCCGCCGTGGGCTCGTCCAGGATCAGGACCCGAGCACCAAAGTGGATCGCGCGGGCAATCGCTACCGCCTGACGCTCTCCGCCGGAGAGGGTACCTACCGGCTGCGTGAGATCCCGCGGCTGGATACCGATCTGGGACAGCTCTTCTCGAACGACCGACTCGCAGTGCGCGACGTCGATATGACGGAACAGACCCCAACCCACGCGCGGCTCGGCTCCCAGGAAGAAGTTTCGCCAGATGCTGAGGAGGGGGATCATGGCCAGGTCTTGATAAACCGTCGCGATCCCACGGGCGAGGGCCTCGCGGGGCGAACTGAATGCCGCGGGCACCCCGTCCACCAGATAGGCTCCCTCGCTCGGCCGGTGAACGCCCGCGAGAATCTGGATGAGCGTGGACTTCCCCGCCCCGTTGTCGCCGAGCAGGCAGGTGACCTCCCCAGCGTGTACCGCCATGGTGACGTCCCGCAGCGCCACCACGTTGCCGAAGCGCTTGGAGACGTGCTCCACCCGCAGAATCGGCGAGCTCATCGTGCTTCCGCTGCCCGGCGGATGAAGCTGTTCACCAGCACTGCCGCGACCAGCATCGCGCCGAGGAAGACCTGGAACCAGTCGGCATCCACGCCGGTGATGACGATTCCCTGCTGCACCATCCCGAAGATCAAGGCACCCAGAACGGCCCCGATAGCCGAGCCGTAGCCTCCGGTGAGCAGCGTGCCGCCGATCACCGCCGCGATGATCGCGCGGAACTCCTGCTGCTCCCCCCGCAGCGCGTCGGCGCCGGTGAACCGCACCGCCTGGCTCACGGCCACGAGGCACGCCGCAAGGGCGGTCGTCATGAACAGGGCGATCTTCACCCGTGCCACCGGAACCCCCATCTTCCGCGCGGCTTCCGGCGCACCACCGGCCGCGAAGATCCAGTTGCCCGAGCGGGTGCGCAGCAGAATCCAGGTCGCCAGCGCCGCCAAACCGAGCCACCAGGCTATCGGAGCCAGGAACGGACCGTACAGCTCGCTGGCGAAGAGGATGCGTGCCGCCTCGTATCCCGGCACCTGATCCAGGCCGCCGAGCTGGGTGCGCCGGGTGAGCTGGCGGCTCAGCGCGATCGTGAGTCCCCGGAGTGCGAAGAGGGTGCCCAGGGTGACGATGAACGAGGGAAGACCGGTCCGCACCACGAGGAGGCCGTTGCCGAAGCCGATCGCCAGGCTGAGGGCGATGGCGGCACCGATCGCGGGCCAGAGCGGCCAGTCGAAGTGACGGGTGAGCAGCACGACCGTCATGCCGGCGGCGCCGATGATCGAACCGATCGACAGATCGAACTCACCGGCGATCATCAGCAGGGCGACGGCGATCGCGAGGATGCCGAGCGGCGCAGCGGCATTGAGGACGGCCGCCGTTCCGTCCACGCTGCGGAACGGCGCGCCGGCCACCACGGCGAAGGTCAGCCAAACGAGCAGCGCGCCGGCCGCGGCGCCCAGCTCCGGCCGGGACAAGAGGCGGCGGGCTCCGGAAGCGTCACCGGGCGAGGAAGCCATGCTCATCCATGCCGGCGCCTCACCGGATCCCCCGCTCCGACAGCCCGATCACGTCGGCCGCGTTCTCCTTGGTGACGAAGTTCGGTCCGGTCCTGATGATCTCGCCGCCACCCGGCATCGTACGCGTCTCGAGGTACTTGGTGAGCACTACGACCGCCAGGTAACCCTGCAGATAGGGCTGCTGATCGATCGCGAAGAGGACCTGCCCGTTGCGGACCGCCAGAAGTACCTCCGGCGACAGGTCGAAGGTGCCGATCGCGATCCGGTCACGCCGCTCGGTCTCGCGCAGCGCCGCCAAAGCCGGTTGCGCTCCGGTGGGACCCAGGGTGAGGATTGCGTCCACTGCCGAGTCGCGAGCCAGCGCGCTCTTGATCCGCTGGGTCGCATCCTCTGGGTCTGCGAGGCTCACGCCGAGCACCTGCATCGTCGCACCGGCCTTGGAGAGTCCATCGGCGAGCCCGCGGCAGCGCAGATCGAGCGAGAGGTTTCCGACCTCCTGGTTCACGCAGAGCACCCGCTTGGCTCCGTGGGCGGCGAATCGCTCACCAGCCGCGCGGCCGGCTTCGTACTCGGTTTGGCCGATGTGACCGAGGAAGCCGAGTCGTTTCCACGATTGGTCACCGGAGTTGATCGATATGGCGGGGATTCCGGCTTCGACGGCGGCGCGAATGGAAGGACCTAGTGCATCCGGGTCGGGCACCGAGATCGCGAGGGCATGAGGCCGGCTCGCGACGGCGGCCTCGATGAGCTGGCCCATCCGCACCATGTCGAAGGTGTTCGGCGCCTGGTACTCCACCCGGACACCTAGCTCCTCGGCGGCGTCTTCCACCCCATTGGCCACCACGGACCAGAACGGGTCGGACGACTGACCGTGAGTCACGACGATGATCCGGAGGCTGTCGCGGCTCGACCTCACCGCGCGCGACGTCTCCTGGGTCCGCCCGGCGCCATCGCCTGAGCAGGCCCAGAAAGCGGCGGCCAGCGCCAACAATCGGCCCATCGCTCCAATCTGCATCACCCTGACATTGCCTACTCCCGCACCCTCTGCTCGTACTCGGCTCGGGCGCGAGCGAGCATGTCCAGCGTCTCCCGCCGCTCGGTGTCGGTATTCCAGTCCTTGTGCGCCTCGACCGAGGCGCGCATCCGATCGATCCAGACCATGAAATACCGCGCATCCTCGGGCGAGCGGGCCGGCTTCCCGCCCACCGTGAGGTAGATCGGACTGGTCGTCGCGTAGGGAAAGATGTCGAGGACCGGATAGGACGCCTTGTCGCCACGCGCCCGGAGCAGGAGCCAACCGCTCCGATCCACCGGCACGCGTACCGTGGTGGTGGCCGAGCGCCGGTCGCCCGCCAGCGGTATCTGCCGGACGACCCTCCCATTCAGGACCAGTTCCAGATGGTCCACCGGCACGTTCGACCGAAGCCGGACGTTGACCGACACCTCGCGGCCGCCGGCGGGGAGGGAGACCTCTCCGCCGAGCTCCCTCCCATCCACGTTCATCCCGAGCAGCGGGCCGTTGGTCGCGAAGCTCCGACCCGCCTTGAGCGCC
>Ga0184615_10000372_pt1 | contig 25410 bp, 47 predicted proteins | sample PLM4_65_coex_FD_133134 | JGI IMG/M metagenome (GOLD analysis project Ga0184615, IMG submission 133134) | Groundwater sediment microbial communities from an aquifer in East River, Colorado, USA - PLM4_65_coex | ecosystem: Environmental > Terrestrial > Soil > Riparian zone | place: USA: East...
CGTCCCCGGCCTTGTGCGAGAGGTACAAAAAAAGATCATTCTTCGAGTGGGTGACACTGGAGTCGTCTTTGGTGGACTTGACGCACTTTTAACGATCACAGATTCTCAGGACAGAAAAAGTACTAAATGGATTGCAAGGTCGTTGGAAAGATGAGAAAGTTCTGTTCTAGCGGAGCTGTCGGTGGGGATCGGAACAAGCACTGCTCGATACAAGCAACAAGCACGGCGGTGAAACTGATGGAAGACAACATTGTCGATCGTCTCCGGCAAAGGGCCGCGAGATATGAGATGCAAGCAGACTCCGCGACACCTGGTAAGGCAATCGAGCTCGGGAAGATATCCAAGGAGCTGCGCTATTTCGCCGCCAGCATTCGGTTGAATGACTGGAACGACTCGGACGAGATCTGACATGGTCGCGCATCGCTTCTACCGACCGCACTCGTCTGATTCTGATTACGTTGATTTTTTGAAGGAGATCCATCGAAGTACCTTTCGTGGAGCTTTCGATACCTTCATCGGGAAGCTCCTATGTTTCATCAGAATTCATGTCGCGACGCTGGAAGGCGATTCCGCGGGATTCTATCGCATTTGCGACCGTTGCAGGTACTACGAACCGGTGACAGCTTGGTCGAAGTCCGATCGTAGCAGAAAACCGTCGCTCAGATGAAAACTTTTCTTTTTCTCGACGATATGAGAGGCCCGTGGGGGCCCGAATGGCATCTCGTCAAGACCCACGACGAATGCATCGATGCGCTGAAGGAGGGTGGTGTCGAACATCTCTCCCTGGACCACGACCTCGCAGAGCTCCACTATGGTGGAGAGCTCGGTAATGAGAGGACCGGATACCATGTCATTCTCTGGATGGCCGAGTTCAACGTCTGGCCCACGAAGAGCCTGATCATTCACACGATGAATCCCGCTGGACGGGAGAGGATGGTCAAGACGGCCCAACGGTACGCTCCCGAAGGTCTCGAAATCACAGTGCAGATTGCAACCAAAGAAATGGACGCCTACACAGCGTACGAAGATGTCCTCCGATTGACCGGAAGATCCAAGAAGGAAGAGTAAGATGCCGATCGCAAAGAGAATCATGGACTGGATCTTCAACATCGTGCTGGTCATCATCGCTGTGACGAACGGCGCGGTAGCCATCTTCGCAGATACGTTCGCCAAGAGGTGGACGTGCGGCACGGTTTCGTTCGCCTTCGCAGTGACAGCGTTCTTCTTCATTCGATACACGGTCCTCACAGCACGTGAGGAATCGAAATGAGCGCAGCCAAGCTCTACTACTTCTACCATGAGATCATCGGTGGGACGGTGTTCGTCGATCAGGATGGGAAATTCGTCGATTGGTATCCTGACGAGAATGGAGAGAATGAGAATTCTCTCTCCATCGTTTCAGAGTTCTTCGGAGTCACGATCATCTCCCTCCCAGGAGCCTGGCTCGTGCCAGACGATCCCGAGGACGAGTTCGACGAGGAAGTATCCATCGACGACGACTCGGTGTCCTCCTGGTGCACCAAGAACAACGAGCTGATCCTCACAGCGATCAAGCAAGCGTACATCGACCTCGGTGAAGCGACGGTAGAAGATGCCGAGGAAGAAACATTCGAAGAGACGGACGTCGTCAATCATGTCGGCCCCGTCGGCGATGCAGTGCAGCAGCGTGATGAAGAAGAGAAGGAAGAAGTCATGAAGAAGAAGACCAGCAAGAAGTCCTCCATCAAGAAGAAGTTCGTCGCCGCGGAGAAGGCCGTCGCGAAGTTCGTCGCAGGGCCGTTCGCTTCGAAGAAGGCCAGCAAGAAGTCGACGAAGAAGGTAGCGAAGGCCAAAAAGCCCGCCAAGAAGGCTCCGGTCAAGGGATCGAAGCCCAAAAAGGCGCCGGCCAAGGGCGGAAAAAAGAAGAAGTAAGTTCTTCCTCCGGCGAACGAAACAGCTCTGATGGAGTACTAATCGCCGGATGGAAAAGCACGCTGCTCAGTCAAACCTGCCCCGCACCAAGATCTGGCCGGGGCAGGAGTGGCTTCACTACAAGGGTGGACTCTACACGATCATTGAGATCGGTATCAAGGAAGATACCGGTGAACAGATGGTCATCTACAGGAGTCAAAAGTACAACACCGTCTGGATCAGAAACATGGACAACTGGTTCGAGACAGTGACGACTCCCAATGGGGAAGTTGCACGATTTCGAGAGATTACCGGATGAGCGAGTTGGTCGTAGCCGGGGATATCTTCATTCCTAAGAGTCGGCTATTTCCCGTCATCATCGTGTTGTCCGTGCACAGCACATACGTCTACGTTTGGACTCCCTCCATGTTTTCCAACGCGCGAACAAAAGTGCAGTGGCTCGTACCCGAGTACAAGGAGCTGAAACACTGGTTTCTGAACCACGATCGAGCATGACGTCCCACAGACCCGCTGAGGTGGGTGATGTCTTTGTCTCACGTCGCATCGATGGATCTTTAGTAGTCTATGTGGTGTTGACTGTGGACAGTCGTCCCATGGTTCACGTCACCAAACCGGGCGGGCCATCATATGTTTCAATCGTTGGGCTCGACTGGCTCGATAGAGGGCAGTGGATGGCTAGCAACTACGAGATGATGTAGGAGATTCGAGATGAAGAACGACGAATTTGCGACTCCCGAAATTCTTGACGTCACCGCGGTCGAAAAAGCTCGCCTCCATGAGAAAGGTGAGACAGAACGCAAGGCCATCGTCGAGAGAGAACAGACCACGCGCCTGCGGATGACCGAACGCAGAACAAAATGGACTGACACGGGATATTTGACCACTGTCGGACTCGTCACCATCGCGTTCCTTGCCGTGACGGGCGGAGCATCGATGTTCCACACGTGCCACAAGTATCCAACCGTCGAAAAGGGTCCACCTGTGCCCCCTCCTCCGCCGTGCGCCGAGAGCTTACAGGTCGTCCGAGCGGGCGACAAGCAAACGGTCTGTAACCCAGGGGCTTGGCTCGAGACGAAGTCGGTGGGCGACCGCGGAGACATCGAGTTACACTGCGTTTGTAAGAAGTGAGCGGTGACGAGTTTGTTGCACCGGGCGATCTGTTCGTCCCGATAGACACATCGTTCAAATGGTCGTACTTGGTGTTGTCGGTCGACATTGATAACGATTGCATTTGGGTGCTCACATGGAGCAACTGTGACGTACCGTACGTTGGAGACGTTTCTCCGGGTTACAGATTCGTTTCTCATTGGAATCCCATTTTCACTCGAGTCCGATGACAACCTACAAGTCCAATCGTGAAAACAAGATACGTGTTGTCGTCGGAGACATTTTCATCCCGAAGAAATTTTCTGTCTGGGACGACGCAGTCTACATGGTCGTCAACACGACCGGACCAGGACCAACGATCGTACATTTGGGAGGTAGACGCAGCGGGGAAGTTTCGACCTTGGATAATCGCTCCATGCAGCGCTCTTTCTGGGTGACGTACTACAACAGATTTTGATCTTGTCCCCGTAACTCAGTTGGATGATGAAATATCAAGCGACCCACTGTCAAGTTCCCAATGGTGATTTGGGCAAAGACCAACGATGTTAGATCGATCGTTGATTTCGCCTAGCGTCGCTGTAAGCGGATAATCTTTGATAGGTCTAATGTGGCAAAGTTCGACATGTTTGTCGTAACCGCAAACAGAGCAAGCTGCCCACGAAGCTCTGTGCAATTTCCCGCAATGCATTCGAACGTACCCATGGAGATACGATCGAGGCCGTCCTTCAAAATTGCAATGAGATTTTAGCTCTTCAAGAGTCATGTTCGCAAGATCAAGCGGACGATTCTCGTTCAAAACGAGATCGCAAACAGAACAATATTTTCGACGAAGTCTGTCAGCAGGTAGTTGACACCTGCAACCAAAACAAAATCGAGGACTCTTCTTTCGTTTTGGAAAATTTTTGCCATTCACTATTCCAGCGCAACTACGAGAGCAATATTTCGAATTCTTCGTCAACTTTTTACAAGCATTGCACTGGTTCATTTTGTTCCCGTACCGGACAGAGCTTCTACCTCTGAGAACCGTAATTGGATCGATGCAGGTTCGAGTCCTGCCGGGGATACGAATCTAAATGACACGATCATGATTTAATGATTCTTTGTCATTTCGACTAAGAAGTTAAATGATAAACCTACCCTTCGTGAAGGGGGAACCGATCCGTTTCTCGGGTGAGCTCGCCAACGCTCCGAGTTACGGAGCAGGCTGCGTTAAGATGCGAGAAGAACTGCTCGTACCGCTTGAAAACTCTGAGAATCCGATCGTCTGCCAAGGAATTCTTTTTTGGCCATTTCTCAGGGTCGACGGAACGATCAAATGGTATTGGATTTACGACGTCTCCGCCGGGAGTAATGCTTTTTGATGATTTTCGCCTGCGATCTAAAGTTGTGTGATGTGTTCACATGGTCTTGTCACCTCGACGTGGGCGAAATTTTCACTGTGCTCAGCGAGCCTGTGAACTGGCAGGGCAACATGAAAATATTCGCCGTTCTAAGTTCACGCAATAGTGAAGTGTATTGGATGACGCTCTACCACGGTCAGGACGTCACGGTGATCGATGAAAGTTGACGTAAAAAACCTGAAGATGCGTGATTGTTTCCGATGGGTGAATGAGCCTAATGGTCACATCTACGTGATCGTTGCCAAACCAACGATCATCGAAAAAACTACGGGTAAACATTCCCCACGACGGATCCAGCTCGAACTGTACTGTGGACATCGAATGAAATCATTCTGGGTGACGATGGATCCGCCCGGATTTGTCTGGTTAGTCGAATGAACCTCACCCATCTCACCCCAGGTGACGTCATCATCACCGACTACGAGCACCAGGACCAGTCCGGAAGGAGCGTAATGCTCGTCTTCTCGCTGCCAACGCGGTGCGATTGTTCAGGTTGTCCTTCGGAAAACAAGAATTCGGTCTGGACGTTTCTCGCCCTCCTTCCGGACGGTAGAGTGACGTCGTTCGGCACGACGATCGAGGATAATTTCATTCGTATCCGGTGAAAGCCCTGGAAGGCCGTCTAAACCTTCCCTTTTTAGGTGGTAGGTAACCTTGGTATTATGGTGCGAAGCCCATCCAAGTATCACCGAGGGTCATCAAGGCCTTTTCATGGAAACACCGTGGTAAATTAAAAACGGGTATGGAGTGGAGCGCTGTCGTGGGAAGCAAATTCGACTACGAAGAGAAGTTCGACCGTGCGCAGCAGAGGTCGCAGCGAAGAAACGACGAGATCGTTCGGAAGTTCCGCCACAAGCCGCAGAACGTGTTCCGGCTCGGTCAGATGTTCAAAGTCGACCTGAACGGGTTCTACCACAAGAGCAAGTACGGGACGTTCAACTGCTGGTGGACGCCGACCGGCCCTCAGACCGTGATCGCGCTGTCGGACTCTGACAACTACACCACCCATCTCGAGCGGGACATTGCCATGGGATTCGAGTACTGTGTGGCTCCCTACCACATGTGGCCGTTCATGTGGGAGCATGAGATCATCTGGTACGTCGTTCAGGCGATCCCGGATCCCATGACGCACCTCAGGGGATCGTTCAATAATAACTTCAAGCGCGTGAAATGAATGCAAAAAATGATCCGAATAGGTAGTTTTACCATATTTTATGGGCTGTAAGCCCTTTTGCGGGTCGTAAGCCTACTGGTAGTTGGGCGGTTGCATTATAGGCAGCGAATACGAGGAGGGTTCGATTCCCTCACGACCCACCAAAATCATGATCATCAAAATCAAAGCAGATAGAACACAAGATCTTTGGCAGGTATTACCCCTTGTCGGACTGCCCGGGAGGGCAGGAAAGCCGATGATCGGTTACAACGACTACATTTTCTTCGTCATTGAAGAGAACATCGCAGTAACCTTCCTTGGAGAAAAGTATTTGTGCTTCTGGGGCGTGGGACCAGAAGGAAATGTCGGCTGTTTCGAATTCAGACAACGAGATTACGAAAACTTAAGAGATTTCGAGCATGGAAAAGTACAAGAGCATCGTTATTGAGACGATCAAGGCTCTGAAGAGCGTAGAATGGGCCGGAGAACTCGATGATGTATGTTGGGAGTGCTGTTTGTTCTGCAGAGGAGTCGAATCAGGTCCGGATTGTCGAATAAACGTGTATTCTTCAGCATGTTGTCGACGCGGAGTGAATTCGTGCGAAATCGACCACGAAAAGACCGGTCATCTTCCCAGTTACAAGTTCGTTGAATTCCTCGTGTGGGCAGAAGCAAATTTCCCATGAACTTTCCTCGAAAGTTGGAGTCCGCGATCAACCTTGCTCGTGCATCCTTGGGTAGAAGCGGTAAGGCTTTCACTCTCGCGGCGGTGGGCGTCCGAACAGACGGTGCGAACATCGTTTCTGTGAACGGATGGAACGTGGACGTCGAACCGAAACACCATGCCGAGGGAAGAGCCGCTCGAAAGCTCGACGTGGGAGCTGTTCTGTACGTTGCAAGGGTCAGGAAGGATGGTACGGTCGCCATGGCGAAACCGTGTCCTGCTTGTCAAACACTTCTCAAGGCACGAAGAATTTTTGAAGTCCACTTTACGATCGATGAGGCATCATGGGGCAGTCTGAACTTGAGTCAAGGGACCGAAAAAACTCACTGATCCCGGAGTCTACGACCTGGGAAGATTCTATCTGGTGGCATACCATCTTCGCAGTGTTCATGTGTTGTGTGATCGGGCCAGCGTTGCTCGATAAGGTCTTTGGCAGATGAAGATCGCTATCGGGAGCGTTTTAAAGTGCAAGGTGTCGACCCTTGGACTTCTCGCCGACGACGTCATTTCAATCGGAGTTTGGTCGAATGAAATCATGATTCTCAGAGAGAAAATCTACAATCCAGTCAAATTTTTGACGTCCTACGTAATGACGACCCAGACGGGATTGACCATCATGGTCAGTTGGTACACGGCAAATGAATCCACCGACCATCGTTTGATGGAACGTTTCGATCTCATAGAGTGATTCACACTTCGATGATTCGAACCTGTCGAGAATTCAGCACCGTACAGTGAATATTCTGTTCCGGATTCAACTCGTACGAGTTATGGACGTGACCGCAGAGCACTTTGATTTTAGTGTGGGGTCTTCTCGATGTCGATTCCTCGATGATCCGATCCGCTAGCGAACTGTTGACGCTCTGCGCGAGCCAAAAAGCATCCAAGATTCCTCGAATCGGACCCATCCAGGGTGGGTAGTGGGTCGCAACGATGATCGACTCCGCGTTCGCAGGAATTTTATCCATCTTGCGCGTGAAATTGTCGGCGGAGGCGAGTGCTCGCGCTGAGATCACGTCGGAACGATCCTCACGTCGGCGCTTGATCAGTAGATCCTTGATCATCATGCGATCGAAATTGACATCCATGAAGAAGGAATCTCCCAATGCAATGTCGTACCACCCGTCGACCCCCATGAGCCATGTGCCGGGAGAGATTTCGACGGGATCATCTTCATCGAGCCAGTGAAGGTTCGTATCCAAGACCGCCGCAGATACCCTCAGTTCTGTTTCTCTGAACGATGAAGTGTAGAAGTCGTGGTTTCCCAGAACGAAGTACACGTCCTTACAGAATTGTCGCAGAAATTCCAAATGTTCTTCCGTGTAGAGACCCGTCGTCAAATCTCCCATGAGGACGAGGGCGTCGCATTTCTTCGCCTTGTTCAAAAGTCTCCTGTTGAAGAACTTCGGATAACGATTCAAGTGAAGGTCGGTAATGAGGCAGAGCTTCATGCGTGTTAACATAAGAAGTACCCCACTCTCGTATTTTGGGCAAAAACCAAGAGGAATCGAAGCATGTACTATCCCGAGCTGAAGAAGGCGAATCCGTCCCTGCGGTTGGCGACGGAAACGGTGTTCGGAAACAGGTTGGAGTTGGACGAGAAGGACCCTAGAAGGGTCGAGTTCGTCCTGCGCCCAGGAGGACTCATCGCTAGGATGCTAGTGCATCACGGGTCATCGTGGAGGCCTGCCAACCCATGCTACCAGTACTACTACTGGCACTCGGATACGCTGAAATGGCAGGAGACCCACATCCTCTTCGACGAAGCTTGGCCCGGATGAACCTGGACGGAGTGACCCTGAAAATGTTGAGTCGGGGCGTCGTTCTCAAGGTCGTGAATGACCGTCCCTTCATTTCGATGCCCGGCCAGCATTGCGTCGATGCGTACGCTGGTGAAACGGTCGTGTTTCTCTCGTATGTCGTGTACCAGAACAACGTCGTGCACATGTACTTTCTTCATCGAGGAGTCATTGTCAGGGAAGGTGCTTCACTTCGGCACAATGCCAATGATGTCCACCTCGCGCTCGAGGCATGTCTCGATGACATGGAAGAGATATGACAGATCGAGCTCGTCTTAGGACTTTCAAGCTGGGAGACATCGTATCCTACGAGCTGCCCGCAATGTTACTCGGCGGCAATCGAAACGGATGGCGTGTGAACATGCAACAGAAGTTCAGCTTCTTAGACGATGAGTTGACATTCATCATTTTCTCGGGAGAACCTTGCATAGTGCTGAGCGAGTGCTTCGTATCTCCCATCGAAACTGAGCACCTCGCTACCTTCCTCCTCGTCCGCAACGAGATCATCGTGTACTTCGAACACAAAAATTACAAAGATTCCATCTGGGCTTCATCAGAATGGTAGGAAGCATCGTTTGCGTTGAAGAACTTTGTCAGACTGATGTGTACTGGGCGGTCAGTCCCATCTGGGCGCATCCCGGAGTCACCAGCTCATCACTTCGGTGGGGTTGGGTCGAATCTGGAACGTCTCTTCTACTTTTAGTCCAAGGACCGAATCATGACGATGTCGCCTTCAGACAATGGAAGAGTTATATCGCGTTGGGGTCACCCAGACTAGGCATTGTCCAAATTTGGATCAAATTCTCGCGCATGCACGCGTATACGCAAGAATACGCGAGAATAAAGAAAATATGTCGTACAATATGTCGTACGTAGTAAGAAACTGGGAAGAACTGGAACCGGGCATGGTTGCCGTGCCCGCGATGTCGATGAGCGACAGTTACGTGATCTATTTCTTCTCGGGTGGAGACTACGTCGGCCTGCTGCGGGAAGTCGGAATCGTGACGATTCTACGCAACCACATAGAACCTCAAGCGAGAAATGCTCGAGGCACCTCACGGTCGAACCTTCGAATGTTGAGCGTCCTTTCTGCAAAGGGGATCTTTACGCTGGTGATAACGGACGAACACCCCATCCGCTGGTGGGTCAACGCATGACGCGAATCCGAAGCGACAGGTAATCGCTCGGAGTCACGAAAGTGTTACCGGCACAATCCAGCACGTAGCTGAAGAACCTGCCCGCCCAATTCTGCTCTCCGATGATCATGAGAGCTGCGCCGATTTCGAAAGATTCGTACGAGGCTCCGGAAGGAGCACCTTCACCGATCGGATATTCTCTCCAAAGAATAGCATCTTTGGAGAGCACGCAAGTTTCCCCGACGTTTAGTTTCAAGGAAGGTAGAATTCGAAATTGTAGACCCAGCCGAAATGACCGGTCTCAGTTTCGACCACGTAAGCAACCTTGTTCAGCTCCTCTAACCGCTGAACGATCTTGCCCTTCTTACCCTCTCCAATGATAGCTCCTTCAAGGAAGTCCTTTTGTTGAAACTTATTCGTCTTCTTGTCGATCGACCTGAGGCGTGACGATGGGCCGAACTTCACTTCGGTTCCGACGGGTACATTGTAATTGGCAATCATTGGGTCTGCTTTCTATAAGTATGCTTGATCATTCGTCGTTCTCTTCCACAACAACAGCGTTGAGAGAGACGAAGGTCGTTGCGACAGAAACTGCATTCTCCAGGGCCGATCTCGTCACCTTGGACGGATCGAGGATCCCTGATTCGAATGCGTCGACGATCTTGTCTCCCAACACGTCGTAGCTGGTACCCTCCTCGAGGGTCAGCCTTTCAAGCAACCCGTGGAACCCGGCGCCCGATGACGCTGCAAGGGCCTCCAAGGGCTTCGCACAAACTTCCCATACTGCCTTGGTGCCCGCCGCGAAAGATTCGCTGACGCCCTTCTGGGTGGTCTGGAGAACCTTCCTGGCCCGTACCAGGGAAGCACCGCCTCCGGGGAGGATTCCTTCCTCCACCGCCGCATGGGTCGCATGGAGAGCGTCCTCGATACGATGCTTTCGTTCCGTCATCTCGACTTCCGTGGCTCCGCCCACCTTGATGACGGCGGCACCGGCCGAGAGCTTAGAAATGCGGGTCTTGAGGTCTGTTCTATCGTCCGGATTGAGAGTCGGATCCAGAATCTGGGTACGAAGCTGTTCCAGCCGTTCATCCACGCGGGCTTTAGCGGAGAGCTCGGCGACGATCGAGGTAGAGCGGGCGTTGACAACCACCCTCTTGATTCGACCGAGGTCCTTGGCTCGAAGGGAATCGAGCTTGGTGCCGGTCGTAGGATCGAATGGTGTCGTTCCGGCCAGAGTACACACATCCTCCAACAGAGCATGCTGCAGGGAACCGTAAGCGGGAGACCGCACGGCTACCACCGGGAAGTTACCCTTGGTCCGATTGATGAGAAGAAGCTGCATGACCTCTCCTTCTAGTTCATCGGCGATGATGAGCAGAGGTCGTTCGGACCGGCGTACATCCTCCATGAGAGGAATGAGCTCCCGCGCGGAGGAGAGCTTTCGAGACGAGGCGAAGACGAGAACATCGTCGTAGGCCGCCTGCATCTTCTCGGGATCGTTCACGAAGTAAGGGGACAGGAATCCCCGGTCGAACTGCATCCCCTCGACCACCTCCAGGGAGGTCTGCATGCCTTTGGCATCCTCCACAGTGATGATGCCCTCCTTGCCGACCTTCTCCATGGCCTGCGCGATGAGATCCCCGATGGATTTATCGTTGTTGCCTGAGATCGTGGCGATGTGTTTGATGCTGTCGATCGAATCGACGTGGCGGGTCTGCTTCTTCAGCTCGGTGCAGACGTTGTCCAGCGCGCACTCCATTCCGCGCTTCAATTCCCTCGCGGAATGGCCGGCCGAGAGCAGTCGCATGCACACCTTGCAGAGCTCGTAAGCGATGACGGTCGAGGTGGTCGTACCGTCTCCCGCGGATTCGTTGGTCCGTTCCGAGGCCTCTTTAATGAGGTCCGCCCCAAGAGCGTGGACCTTATCTTTCGGTCTGACGTACCGTCCGACGGTCGCTCCGTCCTTGGTCGTGAAGGGTTTTCCCCCTTCGTCTCGAATGAGAACGCAAGATCCCTTGGGACCGAGCGTGCATCCGATAGCTTTGTGGACGAGTTCCATACCCGAAAGTACCTCTTTACGAGCGTCTTCGTCGAAGAGGACCTTAGTTCGTCTGTGAAAATTATCGTCGTGTAGTTTCATGCCACATGATCGTACTCATACCTTCCCGTTTGTACACTAAAACATGTACTTGACTCCTCCAGGAACGATCGTAGTGGCAGATTTGGTGGGAGGACGTCCTCCCCAAATTCTTATCGCCCTAGAAGAGATCGAAGGAGGATCGACGTCAGAGGGGGATGCCTTCGAAGGCGGTTGGATTGTACTCGGACCCCGAGGGATTGAGTTCCTAGAAAATGGGATCGGGATCTACGTCGAAGATTACTGGGAAGAGCTTCAGACCGGCTTGGACTGATTCGAGGTTGCTCCCTTGGGAGCGGGGGCCGTTCCCCCAACGGGAAGCGAAGGTTGCCCAGATTCTCCCTCGGTCGGCTGCGTGGGTTCGTCTTCTTGATCCGAATCAGGGTCAGCAAGGAGGGTTGCACGATACTGTCGTTGACCCGGAGGAATTTTGCTCGTACCGAACGGCGCAGCATCTTCAATGAGCGCATTCCGAATGAGACGGCGCAGCTCTATCAATTTGATCAATCTATTCATGCTGCACCGGGAATAATAAGTAGAAAATCGTAGTAAGCAAAAGTTCGAATTTTGGGGTAGATTCCTTAGGTGAGTAAAAAAGGCACCGAAACGGAATTCCAAGTTCGACTCGAAAACGTTGACCCTAAACGTGTCATCGACTTCACTGAAAAAAGGCTTCTACTCCTGAGTAGGACCATGGAATCCAAGTCCGAGAGAGAAGCTTGCGCGACATTGTTGGGGTTATATATGTCAGGAAGTGTGGCTCTCAAATGGTTCCAGGGTTCTCCTCGTTATACCAAGATCCCTAATCGATGATCTTTTACGTTTACATCGTGAGCTATGAAAGAAAAAGAACCTCGATTCTTTGACCTGCGGATGGAACCGTATGCATACAAGATGCATGGGACTATCAATCCAGTTTCATATGACAAATGGTTCGTTAGAGATTACAGCAGGCCACACAAAATTACTGTCGATAAGGGAGAGTGGGTCATTGTGGTGGGTAGACTCTGTACTCCATCCTGGCCGGGCACACCTGTTGTACGATACGACACTCTATTTTTGTACGAGGGCAAATTTTTCGTGGCGACCTACCTCGATCTCACAAAATTTCAAATGAAAATACTCTCCGTCAAATTCGTGGACCCCTTCGTGGTAAAACCCGGAAAGTTGTTCTACTACACGTTCAACGAATGGATGAACCTCCCAGGCAATAGATCTTACAAGTCTCTCCGAGAAGGAAACCTAGAGGATGGCTGGGTCATGGTCTTCGGGTACATAGAATCGGTCACTTTCAATCGGTTGTCCGAGAACACTCTAATTCTTACGAACGAGGGATTCTACATCACCCCGTACGTGTTCATCGATAGACCGCTGGAGAAATGAAATGAACATCATCGATACGATCAAGTCATCCTTCGACAAGTACACGAAACCCTACCGACGTTGGGCCGCCTTCAAGAAGGGTAAGGTCGTCAAGGATCGAATCAAGTCGCATGCTTCCTACTCGGGCAAGTACGTGCTGACGATCGAACCCCTCGACATGGGCAAAGGAGTGTGGCAGTACACTCGAGGCATCGTCAAGACGAAGAGCGGCAAGGAGATCGCCGTCGTGGCGAGGAACTACAGCTCGTTTCCCTTCGCGTTCATCGAACACCACGAGGACGGTCACGATTACCTGATCTGCGGTGAGAATTACCAGGGTCAGACGGTCATCCAGCTGGACACTGGCAAGCGCGTCGACTACTTGCCCGATTCGGCGGCGAAGGGCTGGGGATTCTGCTGGGCAGAGATCCATCCCGCGCCGGGCGGCAAGATTCTGGCGGTCGAGGGTTGCTTCTGGGCGTGCCCGTACGAGATCGTCTTCTACGATTTCTCGAAACCCATGATGCTTCCCTTCACGGAGATCGATCGTGACAACGCGAATGACGAATTTCTCAGGTGGATCACCGACGACGAAGCGAAAGTTGGTCGAACGTACGAAATTTCTGTCAAGTACGGTAAGCGCGACCACGAGCTCACGGCAGAACAGCAGGTCGAAGTTTCGCTCGATGCTGAAAAGACCGTGACGGACGAAGAATACGAACAAGTCTGGAAGGACGTCACCGACGAGATCATATGGAAACGCCCGAAGCAGTTGTGAACCCTCTGTTTCCGAACTACGCGTCGGAAAACCTCAAGATGGGAAATTCGTACAGGGTCCTTTCGAAGATCTATAAGATCGGAGACGTAGGAGATGTGTTCACTGTCCTCGACATTTCCCTTCCTGAGAATCCCGTGTGCGTTGGCAATGTCCACCATTACGTCATCATGCGCTACGTAACCTCAGCCATAGGAGGCATTCAAGAAATGGTCATGGAAAAGTGGGGATCCTTGGACCACACTCTCATGTATTCTCTAGCCGAAATTCTCGAATAATGAAGTCGATCCAATACGACGACCTAGCTCCGGAATTCTTCAGATTTCCGAAGATGGACGCTAATTTGTTACGAGCAGATTTCGTCCATGAATGGATCGATGTGTGCTACGTGACGACTCCTGTCTGGAAAAAGATCGTTCCCGGATACGCCTCTATTCTCGTAGGAAATATCAGAGTAACGTACGACGACAAATTCTTTCTCAATCACGCGGTGGTGATCGTGGATGGAGAGGTATGGCTTGTGCCGTATTCGACTCCGGAGAACCTGCTGCGCTCTATCGCATAACGACTTCATCGAAAAGTATCTGGGAGAACTCTTCCCCAATAAGGCCTCAGTTCACGACGCATCCATACCCATAGATCTTTAAGGGCATGATCTTCAGGTGGCGAAGACCCTAGTTCGAATTCGAACATCATCCTGTAGCAGGTAGCTGCGTAGACCCCGACGGACCTCAAGTCCTCGGGGCTTTTCCAGTTTCCCGCAATGAAATCCTCGCTGAGGCGTTTCAATGCCGTGGTGCGACGCTTGTAGAATCCAAGGGTTCGGATCACCTCCTGCACCTCTTCATCGGGAGCAGCAAGAAGCGCTTCGGGTGTCGGATACAGTTCGAAGAACTTCCACACGACCTTTTCTACCTGTCCACGACGCGTGCAATTAAGAAAGGTGCAAGTGACCAAAACTTGCCAAGCGTTCGGCCAGAAAAAGCATTGGATGATGGGAACGTCCATCGTCTTGAAATTGAGAAACCGAGGATGGTTATGAAGGCGACCGATCTCAAATCGGGAGACATCTTTCGAATTCTCGGACCTGAAGCTCGATTGTTGCTCACTCTCAGAAGTAGCGGGGAGCGCAACAACAAGGTTCGGACTTTGAGCTTCTTCAGAGAAGATCTTCATACTGTTCTGGACATCGAGAGCTACGGAGATCCCATCGTGGGCAAGATCGTGTGGAGGATGTTCGTTCATTGTTCGAAACTCGGAAATGTTCGAGAGATCCTTTTTCATAGCGAATGCAATTTCAGTCGAGAGTTCTGGAGATTCTTTCGGGTCATGTAGTTTCAAAACTGGGTTGCGGGCACCCAGTGGATCGTGCGGCCTTCGGGAGTTTTCTCCGCGAGGACCTCGTTACCGTCCGGATCCTTACGCTTCCCGTAGACTTTCAGCTCTTCGAAGAACCTTCCCGAACCCCCTTCGAGATCGACGAAATTTTTGATGGTGTTCCCGCCCAGGGCGAAGCTGCGGCGACTGATCTTTCGAGCCTGTACGCAGATGTCTTCTACGTTCTTTTCGGAGAGATCCGAGCAAGCTTTCCACGGAGACACTTTGGCCTCGTAGAGGAGCGCCGAACCGATGACGGTTCCATTTTTGAGATCTCTCAGATCAAAATCTACCCGTTGAACATCGAGTTCATCGTCCAGAGCATCCCATCCCATCTTGGGGAGAGTGGATTCTAGCTTGTCGGACGGAATAATCCTCACCGTGCCGAACCGGCGCTGGTCGACGAAATAGAAATTCTCACGTCCGGTGATGCCACCGTATTCGAATCGAACAGAGGCATGTTTCTCCTCGGCAAGGGAGAATTTTCCTGTCATCCCAAGTGTGACAACAATGTGATCATGTGTCGCAAGATCGAACACGATCGCCTTACCATGACGTCGAATGTTTTCGATGGGATGGTGCGAATCGACGAATTCTTGGGTCTTCCCAGGAATCTTCTTGTGCACGTACCTTCCTCCTACAGCAGTCACTCTAGTGATCGACTTATCCTGCGTTAATTTCTTCAAGCCTGCGACGATTGTCGAGACTTCAGGTCCTTCAGGAATCGGAATATCCGCCTTTCATGGGAACAATAGTGAGAGACACTTGTCATTCGTGTGGAGTGGGGCAAATCGTCTCTGCGACGGGCACCGGAAGGACCCATCCCTATCGAGGATGCACCGTAAAAATTCCCGACGATTTCACGATCAAAACTTGTAACATATGCGAGTCATCGTGGATGAACAGTTTTGAGATCAAAGAGTTCGGCGACATCGCTGAGGATCAGAGAAACGCGTGGCTCAGCAGATGTTTTCCCTATAATAGGAGATGACCTCAAGGATCTGAGGGACTTCGTCATCGGAGCACAGTTTGTAAGATCGTCCCATGCGTTCCTTGATCGCATGCCAAAGGTGAGCGTAGGAGTTGCGCTTCTTTAAGGAAGCAATCTCGGGGAGTTTTCCTTCGAGATGCAATCCAACTTCCTTCACGGCATCTTGGATGATCTTCTTATTCTGTTCGTTCATTGGTTGACACTGAAGCATTTCTGACCTTGTTCGATGGAAGAACTTTGATCGAAATTTACGTTTTCTTCCACAATTATCTTTACCATTGTACCACTTTTCAACGTTTATTACATCCGAAAGAAGACTCATGAAACACCTCGAATATCTCATCGTCGGCATGCTCGTCATCGTCCTTGTCGTTGGATCGTTCATCTTCATCCCGTATGCGATCGGCACAGGGCTTTCAAGGATCAAGTTCGTGAAAGAGTTTGAGAGTTCTAGCGTGGATCCCACGGGCATCCGGTGGTGGATCGGGTTTGTCACCATCGGAGCTCTCGCGGTGTCGTACGCGGGTGGAAGGTTGTTGTTCTCATGAACATCACCTACCACGCCCACGTCTACTTCGATCCCGAGACGATTAAGATCGCCCACAACGTGCTGGATCGTTTCACCTCTAACGTGGCGAACTGGAAGAACATTCGAGTCGGCGGCGTGCACGAAGGCCCGATGGGTCCGCATCCCAAGGGCATGTTCATGATCGCCTTCACCCAGGAGGACTTCGGCAACATCGTCAGTTGGTTGATGATCAATCGAACCGGACTGACCGTGCTGGTTCATCCCGAGACAGGGGATGAGCTCGCAGACCACACGATCCTTCCTTTGTGGATGGGAGAAATACTTCCCTTGGACCTGACGAAACTGTGATGAACAAGCAAGAGCTTCTGAAATCGATAGCTGAGAACGTCCGCAGGAAACACCCGTGGAAGATCTCCCAGGAGAAGTACGAGAAGTTCTTCGGTAAGCTCCCGCGAGAGTACCTCTCCGAGCGTCAAGCGTACGACAACCTGCTGGAAAAATCCAAACAGTTCAAGTTGCTTCATCTGGTCCTGTCGGAGGTCAAGGTGGAGATCCGTCTGAATCTCGACCAGCGCATCGAGTGGGAGCTCGGTCGATGGGACGACGCTCGCGCGCACAATATCGTGCCGGGAGACATCAAGAAGATCCTGAAGGAGACGACATGACAACGAGACACATGTTCTGTTCGGACTGCGGGACGGGCTACGAGAACATCAAGACCTATCCGCGCACCTGTTCAAAGTGCTCAACGATCCTCTGGGCGAATCCCGTTCCGGTGGTGGTAACCATGGTGCCCGTACTGACGGACGGACCCATGGGTCTCCTCGTGATCCGACGGGCCATCGAACCCATGCTCGGAAAAATCGCTCTTCCCGGTGGTTTTCTCGAAGAGCACGAGACGTGGGAAGAAGGTTCGTCCAGAGAAATTCACGAGGAGACTTCCATCGTGGTGGACCCTACGACGATTAGATCGGAACACTTCGCATCGTCCCACCCCAGACCGAATAGGATCATGCTCTTCTCTGTGGCCGAACCCATCAGGCTCGTCGATTGTCCACCGTTCGAGAAGAACAACGAAACGTCGGAAAGAGGGTTGGTGTTCGGTCCGAGAGGTCTCTCCGACATCTTCTCCTTCCCTCGTCATCTGGACGCGGTGCAGAAGTTCTTCCATAAGAGGGACGCCTACGGAGACCACAACTACACCCAGTTCTAACTCTTCGAGATACGTGCCTAGTTTGGAGATTTTTGTAAAGGTTTTAAGGTTGGTTTGAAGGGTATTTGACGGCCATCGGTGACCCGTGATGAGCTTCGAAATTAAATTATGAGGTTACCCCTTACAAAAAAAGCGGGTGTTCTGATGAGGTTCTTGTGCGGATGAAAATTTTAGAATTCAACAGAAGTTGCGCTCTAATCAAGGATCCTTGGAACGACGGAGGCCCCCAAAAATGGACCTGGGGTGTGAAGGGTGAAAGAGCGCTTCTTCTCACCCCGATCGATGAACCCATCATCTTTGAAGGTCCCTATATGAATATGACCTCTCAAAATAAATCTACAAGAGGAAGATGTAGGGGATGGTGCGTCCTCAAGGGGTCTAAAATATGCGTCCTTTGGAACTTCATCGGCTGCGGAAACAGCGAACCGTGGAACGTCGGGTGGTGTTACTTCTTGGACGTTGACAACAAGACGTAGACGATGGCCAAAAGAGAAGCTCTCTGGTCATGGGTTGCACGGTTTCATCTCGACGACGTTGCAGCCGTGTGTGAGACATAGTTCTTGCATGTCCTGCGGAGTCATGCACATGATGATGTTGTTTCCCGAGACGGGAGTGTAGGCGAACATGATCGTTCTATCGACGGCGATGTGTCGCAACCTGATCATGTGAAGTATCTCGTGCATTGCGACGTGAACCCATACTTTGTCGCTAGGAAGTCGATCGTAGATGAGAGCCGCCTTAGCAGAACGAACCAGTTCTAAATCATCGAAGTTCGCGATACAATAGCCGAGAGTGGTCTTATCGAGACCCTTCGCATCTGAACCAACTCTCGCAAGAGTGTTACGATCGACGTTCATCTTGAGAGATTCCATCGATTCGAAATTGAGATCGAATACGACGCTAACGTCGACAAAAGCTCCCGTCTGATCTCTCATCGTATCGACGGCCATTTTAATGAGCCCTCGTTCGTGAAGTGTAAAGGTTGTATCTGCGTGGATCTCCATTCGAACTTGTGGAGTGTAGTGGGTGGGATGTGGTGGGGGCTTAGTGCCAGCGCAAGCGCTAACGAGCACCAACAGCAATATCATGAATGCGATGAATTTCATTTTCTTCCGAACTTGCCGAAGATACCCTTGAGACCTTGTAGAGATTCCCAGAATCCCAGCTTCAGTGCGGGACGGGTGGGTCGGACGACGACATCCTGAATGTCAGTGAACACGGTTGGAACGTTCGGTTTCTCTATCGGAGCTTCTGCGATGGTAGGGGCGGGAACGAGCATTTCGATGGGTTGGTTCACCCATGCCCGGAGAGCAAGCTCATTGGACGTTTTAGGGAGCTGAACGCCGAATGCTGCTTCTAGCGCAGGACGCTTGTAATTGTAGCGCCCAGGCCACAGAGAAACACCGCTGGTGAGCGCGAGGTCATGCACGAGATCCAAGCACCATTGTTTGGACCATTTGGGGAACTTCGTTCGAGCCGCAGCAGCCGTGATCACTTTTTCAGCAATTGCTGGCAGGTTCACACCGTATGCGATGAGGAGAGCCTTGACGACCCCCGCGTACCCCTCATAGGAAGAACCCGTCTCAAAAACAATAGCCTTTCCCTGCCTGAGAACGAAATTTGCCTTCAACTGGGGTACGGTCCACTCCACCTGCGCAGCGACCGCAGCGTCATCTTCAAATAGTTCTGCTATCGCGGCGGCCCAACATTTGGCCCAGAGTTTGTTCGTTTCTGTCCACGTTCCGACCTTGGCCGAACTGCGAGCGAACATGTAGCGGGACAGGATTTCCGTGTTGACAACGACCTCGTTACCATTCGGATCCGGAATGTGGAATCTCCACCTTCCCTGATCCGTTTTTTTGAATGTCGCTTTCGACATCAGCAATGCCGGATGGAGTTTCTGCTCGACGAATTCGATACCACACTTCTCCGCAACATGTCCGATCATGTTCGATACGCTGTACTGGCCGAGCTCAATCCACTGGATGAATCCAACGCTGAGGATAGCGCGGTCGTACATGTTGATAGAGCTCGCGAGACCTTCGGAAGCCGAAACGACCGACATAACCTTGTCGTCGAAGGTCGGGTTCTGGGGCATCACGAAGTGTTTGTTGCCAATATATCGCGGTCCTTCATAACCCCCCCAACTTCCCCAACCCACATCTTTGATCATGACAACCATGGAAAGCCTCCTCCTTTGATGCTTATACATACCATCCAACGGACAAATGGGAGTTTTTCGATGTATCGTAATCCTCTCGCAAAAGGAGCGGCGATTTACGTAGAGGACGAAACGATCGTGGTCGTGCTTGGACCTTGCGTGACGTACGATCATGTCGTACATCAAGACAATAACTTGGTATCTGTTCCGAGAACGGTCACACCGTTGTTAGCTCCCGCAGGAATTCTATATCTAGTGGCTAATGCAACACTGGAACAGGTGGAGAAGTACTACTTCAAAGAAGTTTGAGGCTTACCCTTGTACCACTCTTTGAGGTTGGTACGGGTGAACTGGACCGGTGACGACGCGGTGGCAGAGGACTTCTTATTGACTGTTAAGGCAGTCGCGCTGACCGAAGGTGCTTCCTTGACGGGTTCTCTCTTTTGCACAGTTTCGATCTGAACAGAGACAGGCTTCTTGAATTTGAGGTTAAATTTAACAGGAACGAACTGTTTGCTATCGATGATCACTTCGACCCACCCGGGGTAAACTCCCTCGGAGACAAGATTTTGCATCTTCGAAAGCCTAAAAGTCACGGTTTCGGGTTCACCGAGGAATTGTCCCGGGAACGCATGCATGTGTCCGTCGTTCGATTCGCAGTACAGTCGAGCTGTAACGGCTCCTGCAGAAACTCCCTCTATCTTCAACTTAAAGGCTAATTCGTTCACATCTTCGAGATCTAGCGCAATAGTTTCTAGGGATTGTTCCACATCGTTTAAGTATGACGTTCTTTTGACGTATATCGCCAAACGTAGTCTCCAGTATACGATCTGACACCTCTGCAGCAGGCGCTGATGTTCGTGATTCCTGTAGTGCACTGAGCTACATTAATTGAAGAAGTGGTCGCGATTATCGTTCCATCTAGAGTTATTTCACGGGCGCAACTATACGCCGCGTCTAGATCATCTACTATGAAGGTCGTTTCACACGCTCTATGATGATGATCGGGTTGGGATGGCTTGTTTTTTCTACCGACTTAAACGTCAGGTTGATTTTGACCCTAGCTTCATGGAGGGGCCCCAATACTTTGCCAACGACCCTACCGATGTACGATTCGTTGTTAACCGAGGCGAGGCTAGCTTGGACAGACGCAGGTGCTGCGGAAGAAGCAGCTCCCCCGCCCCCTCCACCAGAACCTCCGTTTCGTTTGCGAGGATGCGTCCGACCCGTATTACTATTCTTGAGCCGAAACCCTTCGGCTATCTGATTCGAGCGTCGGGTTTGTTCTCCCTCTACGACGTGAGAACCAGCCTTTGTAGACACGCTAAGTTCAGTAGACGCTCGAAGAGCGACATGTCTGATCATCTGAGCGGATGTTTGGAACTGGATTACCTCGCCCGCATAGTCGAAATACGATCGTTTTCTTATCTTGCCGAATGTATTGACATTGATCGTAGCAGCACCATAAGTGTTGGTAGCTGCGAGAACAATGCCATTTGTAAAGACCCAAATAGCCGCTAAGCCTCCAAGACCTACGTGCAGAGCAGCTGTCGCAACTGCTTGAGTCGCGATGCTTATAGATCCGACGAGGCGTTTTTGTGTTGAGGTCGACGTTCGAGAGCTGGTCCCCATCTGGGCAGTAGCGCTCATCTTGACTGTCTTTGCCAAGGATTGAGCTGACAGTACAGAGATCGATATTGATCCGTGAAAACCTGCCGCTCGACGCGAACTTGCAGATGTCGTAACTTGCAGAGTTGCGAATGAAGACATTTTGCGTCGAGCGGAAATGATCGAGCTTGCGTTGAAAGAAATCTGGCACGATCCATGAAGATCTGCGGTTTTAATTGTCCCGAGAGCTGCTGATACGGCGATCGTAGTTAATCCACGAAGTGATACTAGGATTCGTGCTGTCGATTCTGCTGTTAGAGCTACAAAGGTCGAACCGCCAAGACCAACGAATCTCCTCTGCGACGCTGATACATTGAACTGTATCTGTCCTGCTGCAGAGAGAGACTTAAAAACTTGCACTAGCGGCGACGAAGGTGCGAACGCAATATTCGTGTAGCCTTGAGCTCTACGAATACCTCCTATCTTTCCCTCGGAGACAAAGGAGGCTTGCGCGATTCCCAATACATTTGCAGTGTGTCGAAGCGTAGACAACGTTTGCAGACTGACGTTCGCCGAACACATTAGTCCTATCAGCCTGTTGACAGAGGCTTGAACCGCAAACACCACGCTCGCCTGCGAAGTGAACCTACGAAACACTTTCGAAGCAGAGATCGCACTGAATACAACTTGCGTGGCTGACGGTGTCAGTCGACGAATCGGACTCAATCTCGTAGAGATTTGAACTTGAATGCTTGCCGAGGCCGACGACTGCATTGTTTTCAACGCGCGGGAAGATGCATTGAACTCGATGTTCGCTAAAACTCGGAGAGCTCGAACGGTCCGAATCGAGGTTTGGATGGCTACTGAGATCGTTGCAGCAGCGCTAAGAGGTCTTACACGATTTCCTTGTGCGAGGGTAGAGAATGCCAGGCTCGTAGAAGCATGTAGAACTCGTACTATGACAAATGTAGACGACGTCGCGAGGGAAAGACTCGCCGAAGCAGAGAGTCGTCGAACAACGGAAACACGATTGATCGCAGTAACAACGATCATTGCAATCGAAGAAATTCTTCTAATCGCTCCCAACCGTGGAACGACCGAGAAAACTACGTTCGCAGAAGCTGTTAGTCGTGCTGTTCTACGTAGAGTAAACCCAGCGTTCAGAACGATGTTTGTCGAACCCGACAGTTGCACTGTGCTACCGCCAGGTACGGACGAAGCTACGGTGCCCGTATCAGAGATCGGCTGACCGGATATCGGCCCTAAGCCGAGCGGCATTTAGATCACCAACTCACGATGATAATGCAACCAGGACCGCCGTTGCCACCGGCGCCGCCGGTCACACCCGCTCCACCACCACCACCACCGCAGCCCGGGCCTCCGGCGCCTCCGGCGCCTCCGAGACCGGCAGTTGCGCAAGCTCCCCCGCCTGTTCCACCCGTACTAATGAAGGGTTCGGTCCAGTCGAGACCTTGGTTTCCAAGTCCTCCGGGGCCACCAGCGAGAGCTAATCCTCCTGCTTGTGTTGATACTAGACCAGCTCCCGTGATCTGACCTCCTGCGCCCACAGCATTTGCAGCTGAAGCTGACCCTCCACCTGTCCCACCCGTCAACGGAATCCCTGTCGCACCGAACACTACTGCAACACCTGCCCCGCCGAGCGCGCCAGCAGCAGAACCGGCTTGGCCAGCGATAGCAGTCCATTGACCGAGTGATGCGTAAATCCCCAACGCATTTGTCGCGATAGTTTCTGCAGCACCGCCGGCTTGAGAACCTGCAGCTGTTCCAGCTACACCGCCCGCTGCTGCTACCGCACCCGAAACGAGAACTGTGTCAGCTGCTGTACCGAGAGTATTTTGTCTATCCGAAACAACTGAACGGGCACCTACTACACCTATTACACCCGAGCCTGTTCCTCCTCGCCCCCCATTTCCAGGCAACACATACAGTACTCTGGGGAGTAGAACAGCGGGAATCAGCAATCTCGCAAGCCCACCGCTGCCCCCGCCGCCGCCTCCGCCTTTCGCCGCGGCCGTAGCAGCTGTGAATCCGCCGCCGCCTCCAGCGCCCCCGCCGATGCAAATGATCATTACCATCGAAGCGTTTCGAGGGCGGATCCACGTCTGCCAGCCCGTGGCAGTCACAGCTGTGGCTTGAATGCCGCCCCAATATTCTTGGTAGTCGGTGTTTCGAAGATGGGTGATCGCGGACCGACCGAACACTTAGTAGTCTCCTCCGATGACGACGAAACGCCAGTTTGTAGCAGCGACGGGCGCGGCGTGAGTTGTCACAAGAATTGTCCAAGCTGCAGGCAGTCGAAAATTAAGAGGAATGTCAATCCAATTACTTGCGGTCGTCGCGTTGTCAGCAGCAGTGATCGGAAGAGCAACCTCAGCGAGGAGTATCGTGTTCGCACTCGTCGTCGCACCTGATGTAACGCTTGAGGCGAAAATTCTTCCGACGGTAGCGGTCGTGTTCGTTGGAGCAGTCGCAACTACGATGCAACGTACGTAATCGATAAAAGATCCGTTAGTAGCGTCTGCAGTGAAAGCTTTGAAGATGTCCGTCGCTACTGTTCCGCCGCCAGCAGACGAGGTATTCGCTGCAGAAACTAGAACACTTCCAATGATTCCATTCTTCGTAAATTGTGGTGTTGCGTTTCCCGCCATTTGATCCTTTTATTGGTAGTGTCGAAGTCCTGCAATCGCGACGGTCAGGCCGATATCGCAAACTGCGTCTGCAGGAAAATCGACGAAGACGTTTTTTGTTCCAGCACTAAAGTTTACGAGGGCATTGCTATTGCTAGATGCGAACACATTTTCCCGCGTTAGCGTCGAAGGAGTCGTGAACACTCCGTCTCCAACTTCCCATTCAGCGTCGAGAACGATGCAGTAGCGTATCCGTTCGTCTGTGGGAAGAATACTCGCGAAAGTTCGATATCCAGAAACAGCACCACCCAGCGTGATAGTGCCCGTTCCCGTTGTGGTCGTTGTTTCTTGAACCCTGTCTGCGTAAAGTCCCATTCAGAAGAATCTTTCAGAGAACGCTGATTTGAAGAGAACCCGATGCGAAGGACGCGCTATCGCCCGAGTTCACCGTGACGGCAGACATCGTGTTCCAAATAAGCATATTTCCGCTGCCCGAAGTGATGTTGTCAAACACTGCGAACGCAACAATCGATCCCCAGTTCGTGGTGGCGGGACCGAAGGTCAAGGCATTGATGTTCGCTGTAGAACCGGTCAGAGCAGGTCCGAAAGACGCGCTTAGCCGAGTGTAGCCTCCTGACGTGTGCAGTTCTGCGCCGCTGGATGCTGCGTCGGACGGAGTAGTTGTAAAGAGGGCGACAGCGCAAGTGGTTGGCGCTGTTAGTACAACGTTTCTGAACAGGTGATTGATCAGAGCGTTCTCAAGGTAATCGCTGGCTTGGCTCATCTATGTTTCTTTCCGGAGATCTCTAAATATCCCTCTCTAGGAGAGATCTGTATAGGTCAAATCCTGCGAAGTCTATCGCAGGCGAATCTGACCCTGTCTTCTCCAGCAGCGAGGTTCAAGCGAACGTTTCCGGGTGTTCCGAACTTGTTTCCCGGGAAATGCAAGATTTTTGAACGATCTAGGACACTTGCGTCCATATCGTACCACCCGAACATGCCCCGATAGTTGGCCACAGGGGAGCGCAGAAAGCGCGAAACCGCGTCCTGCATGTTCTCCCTAACTTCTTTCAAGTCTTTTCTGACCGCCTGCTCGAAATTCGTGCGAGCTTCCTCGTCGCGCCAGTAGGTTTCTAACATCCCCGCCGAGTACCTCTGCGATAAGGCAGAAGTACCGGATGTTGTCACGTCCACGATCTGACGAAGGCGATCTGCCAAGGTCTTATCCTCGCACAGGACGAACCCTACCCGAAGACCGCTCATCCCAAGCATCTTAGAAACGCTATGGATGATGATGGGACCCTGAAGCTGGGGAGTTTCTCCCTCGTGGTAGTAGTGTGGATGGCAGTACGCCGCATCGTGAATGATCGGAATTCCGA
>Ga0184615_10000373_pt1 | contig 25337 bp, 22 predicted proteins | sample PLM4_65_coex_FD_133134 | JGI IMG/M metagenome (GOLD analysis project Ga0184615, IMG submission 133134) | Groundwater sediment microbial communities from an aquifer in East River, Colorado, USA - PLM4_65_coex | ecosystem: Environmental > Terrestrial > Soil > Riparian zone | place: USA: East...
GGCTCATGGCCCATATTGTAACAGATTCTTATCCTGACTTCGTCAGGATCGTCCTTTTCATCCCAGCAGTAGAACTGCTGGGTATTCAAGGACGGGTTTTTATAAAATGATCAATAGCGAAACAACCCAAACAGTTACCACGGAAAAAGCCACAGAATATCACGGACAAGATAAACGGATAGCTCTACATGTGAAGTCGTTGGTTTGTCTATATCTGTTGCCTCCGGTGAAAATACGCTCTAAGCAATTTTAATTAAGCGTTGGAGGAAAGCCGTGCCTTACGATGAATATGAAATATCCCTGTCCCGGGAACTGAACGTATGCAAAAATACCATCCAGCGGATCCAAAAGTCCCTTGGCATTCTGGAGCGGAAGCACAACAAGACCACCGAGGCCTTTATTCAAGAGCTCCAGAACAATAAATTGACGGGCAATCCGGAATATAAGGAAGACTATGATGCCTGGCAGAGCAGCTACGAATCGCTCAAGAGATGGGCGGAACTGAAGCGTCAATACGAGGAAGCATTTCGGAAGATGAAGATCTAACGACAACTGTTCTTGCGGAAAAACAAAAAAGAGAACCTTTGAAACACCCTGCACTCGTTTATGGCCGCGTCTTCGCAAGTGCAGACTACGCATTCGCACTCGTAAGCGCCGGGCACAGGCGGATAAAGGCGGATTGAATTATAAACAGCCTATGATAATGCTTTAATTTATTCGCTTTTATCATAGCCTTCATCCGATTTTCCCGTGTCAAAGATTTTATCTTTGGTTGTGGCTATAGGCCGACCTGTGTTATACTCCCTTCCATGCAGCATTCCAGCCCTTATAATCCGATCACGAGCAAAGACAACAGCTTCATAAAACACCTGCGCGCCCTTTCCGATCCAAAACACCGGAAAAAGGAACAGGTCTTTTTAATCGAAGGCGTTAAAATGGTCGAGGAAGCCCTCCGGGACAAGGCTGGCGTTACCATGGTCATAGCCTCACCATCTCTCGTACAACATCACGGCAAGGGTGTGATCAAGCTGGCGGAAACAAGATCAATCGACATTCTCTGGATCTCGGATAAACTGATGGATGCACTATCGGAGAGCAAAACACCTCAGCCGGTGATCGCAGTTGTTACGATGAAGGAGCATAGCGAAGATGAACTCTTGGCTCATGGCTCAAAGCTCATCGTTATCTGCCACCAGCTCCAGGACCCTGGCAATCTCGGTACCATCATCAGAACAGTCGAGGCTGTTGGCGCGGCCGGTGTAGCGATCACATCAAACACGGTTGATCCTTTTAGCGCCAAGGCCGTACGGGCGTCAATGGGCAGCATACTCCGGCTTCCCGTGGTGCGCATCGGGGACAGTAAGGCATTCATGAGGCTTAGCAGGCAGAAGGGTTATCAGACCATCGCAACTGTCGTGACCGGAGAAAAGGCCCACTTTGATATCGACCTCAAAAAACCGACTGTCATTATTTTAGGACAGGAGGGCGCCGGTCTGCCGCATGATATCATGGAAGAAGTCGACCTCCGCGTTCGCATTCCCATGGCCGATACGATCGACTCATTGAATGTTGCAACCTCCTCTGCAGTGGTCCTGTACGAAGCAATGAGACAGAGAATGCCAAGGTAGCTTCAAAACATCGCGAACACACTCCCCGGACTCGCGCAATAGAGTGAAATTCTCCGCACGCCACTACCCTCCCCTCGATGGTAAGCTTCATATTGACAAACGGCCTGGCAAACTCGTATAATTCACACCGCTCTCAATAGAAAGGTCTTGTGAAATGAACCGGATAATCAAAAAATATGCGCAGTTCCTCGATCGATCAAACAAGGTTTTTTCCAACGCCGCTTCAAAACACGGGGTCGGATGCAAACAAGGGTGCCATGAGTGCTGTTCTGTCGGATTCTTCGACATCACATTGCTCGACGCGATCTATCTGCGTAATGCCCTGAAACAGGTCCCTGCTCCTGTCAGGGAACGGGTCATCGCAAGGGCCAATCAGCAGATTGATATCCTGGAAAAGAAAAAAGCCTTTTCCCGCCAAGATCCGCTGCTCAAAACGCTGCCCGCCATCGACTCGATCTCACGCAGATCGGCAAAGATGTCCTGCCCGGCGCTCGAGAACGGCGCATGCATGATCTATAACCAGCGGCCGCACATCTGCCGCATCTTTGGCCCGACCATCCGCGGCCCGCGTCGCGCCGTGCAGCTCGCTGGCTGCGGGCTTTTTACAAAAGACATCCCCGAAGCCGATTTTCCCATCTTCGACCACTATAAGGAAGAAAAGAAATTGCAGAAAGCCATGTTTGTAAAAGCCGGCCGAAAACGGCTCCGCGAAGTTGACACCATCATTCCCGCGGCGTTGACGCTGGATTTGAAGAAATGGCTGTGAAGCTCCAGAAGACAGAAGCCAGGAGCCGGAATCCAGCATGGTGGTTCAGAATCCTTTATGCCGGCTACTTACTCCTGACTACTGACTCCTGACTACTGTCCTCACGTATGGAAATCATCAGCAAAAAAACCGTCTGGCAGGGTAATTTTATGAGCGCGGTGGAGATCACCTATCGGGACGCCCGGGGAACGGTGCGCACCTGGGAGGCCCTCGAGCGCGTCGGTGTCAGCGGCATCGTAGTGATGGTCGCCGTCACGCCTACCCGCAACATCATTCTTGAAAAGCAGTTCCGGCCGCCGATGGGCCGGGACGTCATCGAACTCCCTGCGGGACTGGTGGATCCAGGCGAATCAATGGAAGCTGCAGCGAATCGTGAATTGATCGAAGAAACAGGCTGGTCAGCGGGGAAAATTGAATTTCTCGCCGAAGGACCGATCTCGACGGGCGCCTCGACCGAAGCGCTCCGCGCCTATCTGTGCACGGAGCTTGTCCATGTGGGCAAGAACGGCGGAGATGACAACGAGATCATTGAAGTGACCGAGGTCCCGATCCAGAAGGTCCAGGATTATCTCCGCGCCGCGCAGATGAGCGGCACGCTCGTTGACTTGAAGGTATTTGGATTGGTGGAGCTGGCAAGAAAGGCATTAAAGCTTTAATCGGGAAATCCCCTCACCCTGACCCTCTAAATCGGAACCAAAACGTTAGCACGAATTGCACAAATAATCCCAATGGCACGAATTAGAAAATAAAAGCTTCCGGTCTTATTAGTGTAATTCGTCCTCTTCGTGTCATTCGTGATACAGTCTCATTCTAAATCGATGAAATTCCTGATCTGCCGTCTGTACTCGTCTATTCCCGTAAAATGGATTGTCTGGAGCCCCTGCCCCTGTGCCCGTTTGATGTGATTGAGATTGTCATCGACAAAAAGAGTTTCTCCCGTCTGAACGCCGAGAGCTGCGCATACATCCTTGAACACGGATGCATCGCGTTTGCTTTTGTGAAGCCGGAAGGAGTTGAATATTGTATCGAAGTGCCGGAACAGTCCTGTTTGTCGATCTATTACATCGAGCCAATTCGTCTGATCGCTCAACATGGCAACGATGAACCCCTTTGACCTCAGAAGGTCCACCGAGACGATCATGTCCGGTCTGAGAACGAAGCGCTTCAGGATCTGGTTCCTGAGCTCGGCGTCGGTGCCATGGATACCGGTCTTGCTCCTGACCGCGCTCCAGAACAATGCCTCATCCGTGTTGCCGATGAGATACCCTGTCCCGTAAATGAGCGCGTCAACTGTCCTGAAAAATTCATCAGGATCGATCCCGTTCTCCGTCCCGATGACACGAAGTCCTTTCCAAAATCCCTCTTCTGCAATCACTCCGCCGAAATCAAAGAGGATTGCCTTGATCACATTCTGCATATGATGACTTTGATACTCCTCTTGTCCATTAGCGGGAGACGCTGATTTATCCCAGATTGAAAAAACAACACCTACTGCTGCGCACTTTTAGATAATCGAGAGAACTGAGAAATACAGGTTGATACATACGTAAGATTGAGTTCATCGGGAACGTAGGAGCGGACGGCAATGGCGCATCTATTGGACACTCAATCTTTGACAGCAGCATTCTTCGCAAACTGTTCTGTGGTGCGTCCGTTTTGGCTGCCGGCCTCAAGCGCCCAGCGAATTGCCATCCGTTCTAGCTGCTCCCCGGTTGCAGGAACTCCGTACTCCGCTGCATAAGAAGGCGGCGATCTCCAGGTCTGTCTCTTCAGAAAAATGATAAAATCCGAAACTGAGTCCGAAGCGGTCCGCTAGTGATATTTTTTCCTCAACAGTATCTGAAGGTCTGATTTCGTCGTTGGTGTTGTCGGAAAACCGGGTCGGGATCAGGTGCTTCCTGTTCGAGGTCGCATAAAACAATATATTATCCGGAATATCCTCGATCCCGCCGTCCATTATCGTTTTCATTTCTTTATAATCTGTCTGACTTTCCTCGAAAGAAAGGTCGTCGATGAACAATATAAAACGATAGGACCGATGGCCGGCGATCATATCGTACAGGGAAGTGATTGACAGGATGTCATGTCGGTAGACCTGGATCATCCGGAGAGGAGTTTTGTTGAAGGCGGTCAGCAATGACTTTATAAGAGACGACTTGCCCGTGCCCCTCTCCCCACAGCAGGATATTGTTTGCTTTTCCGCCATGAAGTGTTCCGAAGAACCTCATGCTTAATAGCATTGATACCGAGCAAGTGGTTCGGATGAATATGCACCGGTCGTGAAATCGGCATAAGCATCCTGCGCGCGCCATCCCAACGCAATGCTCGATGTCTCGCAAAGTTCGTCACATCAGTACCGTCCGCCAGGTAGCGGTCAAGCACCCGGTCAACCTTGGCAAGCAGCTGGTCAATTTTCGTTTTCATGGGAGTGATTATAACAAGTTCCGGGTGAGATGTAAAATGATCCACCGCTTACAATTCCAACAGTTCAGAAAATAATCCTCGCCCCGAAAATATATCACAATAAATTAATTTCATAAAGTAATTTTCAACTTATTCTCACTCTTACATCGTTCATATCGTTCATATCTGTGCAGATATGGTTCCGTCGGGACCAAATCGCAATAACAGACAATAAATCCTTAATTCAATCAGTCTGCAAGATAATTTTTTTCAATCATCGCAGCATGCTCTGGATACGCTGTTTTCTCCGCGCCGGCATGCTGTAAAATAGAATATTACGATATCACAATTGAGAACCGTCCAAAAAAATTTCTTGACTATCTTCCCCGAGACTGTATAATTCCTAACCTTGAGCACGGAACGAGCCCAACACGGACGGCTTCATGCAAACAAATTCTGATCCGGTCTACACCTGGATAGGACTCAGCAGCATTCCGGGAGTCGGACGAATCACCTTCAGAAAACTCGTCGACCTTTTCGGTTCACCTGAGCGGGCGCTCTCCGTTTCGCATGAGGATCTCAGGAAAATCGGCATGCTGTCCGACAAGATCGCTGCGGCGATCGCATCGTTCCCCTGGCAGGAGCATGCGAAGCGGGAGATCGCGAAGGCGGCTGATGCGAACGTTACGATCGTGACCGCCGACAGCCCCGTGTATCCCGAAAACCTCAGGAATACACCCGATCCCCCGCCTTATCTGTACGTGAAAGGCGACCTGCGAGCCGAAGACAGGAACGCCATGGCGATCGTCGGCACTCGGAAGCCCACACACTACGGGATGACCGTAACGCGCCGGATCGCATCGGAACTTTCTGCGGCTGGTTTTACCATCGTCAGCGGCATGGCGAGAGGGATCGACACCCAGGCGCATCGTGGTGCGCTCACGGCAAAAGGGCGAACTATAGCGGTGCTCGGGTGCGGCATCGATGTTGTGTATCCTCCCGAGAACAGGGGCCTGATGGAAGAGATCAGCAGCACAGGGTGCGGAGCCGTGGTGACTGAGAACCCGTTCGGTACGCAACCCGAATCGGGCTACTTCCCGGCGAGGAACCGGATCATCAGCGGGCTGTCACAGGGAACCGTGATCATCGAGGCTGCCGAGGACAGCGGCTCTCTGATCACCGCGAAGTACACGCTCGAACAGGGCCGCAAACTCTATGCCGTACCGGGGAACATCGGCTCGTTGACCAGCAAAGGCACGAACAGCCTGATCAAGCAGGGCGCGATCCTGGTGGAAGGCGTGGAAGATATCCTGCGGAACCTTGGCATGCAAAGGCAGGACAAAGGACCAGCAGCACCGGCCCGCCCCCTGCCCGCGCTCACCCGGGAAGAAACAACCGTGCTCAGCTGCATTACGAATGAGCCGAAGCACATTGACATCATCATGAATGAAAGTCGCGCCACTGCCGGGAAGCTGAGCGGTGTCCTGATAAACCTGGAACTGAAAGGACTCGCAAAACAGCTCCCGGGGAAATATTTTGTAAGGGTAGATTGAGACATTCGTAAAAAGTCATGGTCTACCGCAGAGACGCTGAGTCACGGAGAAATGCATTTTTAAAATAATAATGATTTTCTCTGTGTTCTCTGCCTGCACCCAGCGCTTACGAGTGTTAACGCGAGTGCAGGGTGTGCCTCGGTGGTAAAACACAAAGGAGATTTTTTTGGACGAACAAATGATGGACCTGTTCTCGATCATCGCGGACCAGGTACGAAATAAGCAGGAGTTGTTCGACAACGAAGGCAAGATCATGCAGGCCCTGCTGAACAGCGGCTTCCGGCTCACCGAGGCGGACGCCGCGCTCACCCTGATGCAGACCCTCGTACAGAACCAATCAGAGAGCTTGATCACGCGGGAGCCGAAGGTATCTTCCGTCCGGATGAGGGCGATGAACCGGGAAGAGCGGGAGCGGTTCACCGTTGACGCTTTTGGTTTTGTCTCAAAGCTCGCCCACCTCGGCATCATCTCCGAGGACCAGCGGGAAGAACTGCTGGAAAAGGCCATGACGGCATACACCGAACGGATAGAGCTTGACCATATCAAGAACCTTATTGCTTTTATCTTCTTCGTGTCCCCCCATGAACGGGAGCACAGCTCGTCCGCGAACCTCCGGCGGATAAAAAATACCGCCTGGAATTAGAATGGATTCACCACGGAGATCGCAGAGAATACCGAATATGAATCATACTTGACAGATTCTTAAAAAGTAATTTTAGCCACAAAATGCACATAAAGCACAGAAAAAATCTTTTTTTTAAAAGGTCTTATCTATGTGCTCTATGTGACTTATGTGGCAAATCTTGACTTCTTACGAATTCAAAATACTTAATAACTTTGCATTTTACTCGGTGTCCTCTGTGGTTAAAAAAGGTATTGCATAGAATATGAAATCACTCGTCATAGTCGAATCTCCGGCCAAGGCCAAGACCATCGCCAAGTACCTGGGCAAGAACTTTACGGTCAAGGCGTCCGTAGGCCACATCATGGACCTGCCCAAAAGCAAGCTCGGTGTGGATATTGAAAAGGATTTCGAACCCAAGTACATCGTTATCAAGGGCAAGGCCCCGGTCGTAAAGGAACTCAAAGCCGCTGCAAAGAAAGCCGACCGCATCCTGCTCGCAACCGACCCTGACCGGGAAGGAGAGGCCATAGCCGCCCATGTCGCGGAGGCCATATCCGGCAGCATCAAGCATGAAGAAGTCTACCGGGTGCTGTTCAATGAGATCACGAAAAAGGCCATCCTGCTGGCCATAGAACACCCGGGCAAGGTCGATGTGAACAAGGTCGACGCCCAGCAGGCCCGGCGCATCCTCGACCGTCTGGTGGGCTACCAGATCAGCCCCATACTCTGGAAAAAGGTGCGGCGCGGTCTTTCAGCGGGACGCGTGCAATCCGTGGCGCTTCGCCTCATCTGCGAGCGCGAAGAGGAGATCAAGGCCTTCATCCCCGAGGAGTTCTGGTCCCTCACCGCGCTCCTCGAGGGAAAGATTCCCCCGCAGTTCGAAGCAAAACTTCTCAAAAGGGATGAAGACAAGCTCAGGGTCAAGAACAACGATGAGGTGCAAAAGATCCTCGCTGACCTCAAAGGCAAGCCCTACTCCGTCACCAAGGTTGACAAGAAAGAGCGCCGGCGCAATCCTGTCCCCCCCTTCACCACGAGCAAACTCCAGCAGGAAGCGGGCCGTAAGCTCGGATTCACCTCCAAAAGGACCATGGGAATTGCCCAGGGGCTCTATGAAGGCATCGATATCGGCAAAGAAGGCACGGTCGGTCTCATTACCTACATGAGGACCGACTCTACGCACATCGGGAACGAAGCGCAGGCAGAAGCGCGACTGTTCATCGAGAGCAAATACGGCAAGGACTATCTTCCGGAAAAACCGCCCGCATACCCCAGCTCCAAGAACGCCCAGCAGGCGCACGAGGCAATCCGGCCGACCTCGGTGATGCGCGAACCTGATGCGATCAAACAATACCTGGAGAATGACCAGTATAAATTGTACAAGCTCATCTGGAACCGCTTCGTGGCAAGCCAGATGAACCCGGCGATCATCGACCAGACCTCTGTGGATGTCAAGGCCGGCGACTATACCTTCCGCGCCACAGGATCGGTCGTGAAATTTCCCGGTTTCATGGCGGTATATATGGAAGAGAAACCGGAAGATCAGGCGCCATCAGAGGACGAGAACGGCGAGGCCGTGCTGCCGCCGCTGACCGAGGGTGATTTGCTCGCGCTCATCAAGCTCGAACCGAAGCAGCACTTCACCCAGCCCCCGCCGCGCTTTTCCGAAGCCTTGCTCGTGAAAACGCTCGAGGAAAAAGGCATCGGCAGACCGAGCACCTATGCAGCGATCATCTCGACCATCCAGGAACGCGACTACGTGAACAAGGTGGAGAACAAGTTCCGGCCCACGGAACTCGGCGTGCTTGTGAACGATCTGGTCGTAACCAGCTTCCCGGTGGTAATGGACGTGGCCTTCACGGCCAGGATGGAAGAAGAGCTCGATAAGATCGAAGAAGGCCAGATGGCGTGGGTGGACGTCGTAAAAGACTTTTACAAACCCTTCAGAGAGAGTCTCGAGAAGGCCCAGGCCGATATGAAAGACTTCAAGGCTGACCAGCCCCCGACGGAAATCAACTGCGAAAAGTGCGGCAAACCCATGATCGTCAAGTGGGGCAGAAACGGACAGTTCCTTGCCTGCAGCGGGTATCCGGACTGCAAGACCACCCGACCTTTCGTGCGCACGGAAAACGGCGGCGTCGCGGCCGCATTGGAAGAGACTACGGACGAGGTCTGCCCCAAGTGCGGCTCCCCCATGATAGTCAAACGGGGCCGGTTCGGAAAATTCCTCGCCTGCTCAAAATATCCGGAGTGCAAGTATACGCAAGGCATGTCAACAGGCGTGCTCTGCCCCGTGGACGGCGGCAAGATCGTGGAGCGGCGCTCGCGGTTTGGCAAGTCCTTCTACTCCTGCGCAAATTATCCCGAGTGCAAGTTTGCCATCTGGAATAAACCGGTTTTGCGCCCCTGTCCCCAATGCGGAGCTCCGTTCCTCGTGGAGAAATACTCCAAAAAGACCGGCCTCTCCGTCGTCTGCATGAAGAAGGAATGCGGCTATAAAGAAGAATCGAAGGCGGATGCAGTTGAGCAGAGTGCAGAGAGCAAAGTGCAAGAGCCTACAAGCAGCGTAAAATAACTTCCGCTTTGCCCTTTGCCCCTTGCCCCATGCCCTATGCCCGTTGCCTCCGCACTCCGCATTCCGCAATTATGTCGTCTTCTCTTGCAAATTCACTCCTGTTACGCTAAAGTATCTTCATGCGGAAGCACATTTTTGATTTCCTCAACTACCTCAGAAATGAGCGAAACGTTTCGCCTCACACCCTGCGGGGCTATCTTTCCGATCTCGAACAGCTCTCCACCTTTCTCGGCGATAAAGAACTGTCTGCAGTGGACCATCAAACTCTTCGGCGATTCATAGCCCACCTCATGCAGGGCGAGGTGAAGAAATCATCGATTGCCAGGAAGCTTTCCGCCATCAGATCGTTCTTCAGATATTTGAACCGCGATGGAACACTTACGAGCAATCCCGCAAGACTGGTCGCCACACCGCGCCGCGAAAAGCGCCTTCCCGCCGTGCTGACGGCTGACGACGCCCTCAGGCTCATGGAATCGCCGAACGCAAAGAAGCCCGAAGATCATGCCATGATGTTGAGAGACCGCGCCATACTTGAAACACTGTACTCCACCGGCATCCGCGCCAGCGAGCTCATCGGCATGAACCGGGAAGACATAGACCACCACGGCAGCCTCATTCGCATCAGGGGAAAGGGCCGCAAGGAGCGAATCGTACCGATCGGCAATAAGGCACGAGATGCGATCAACGCATATCTGACCAGTCCGTCCCGCATCGCTGAAACCGCTGCAATATTCATTGGTCCATCAGGAAAACGCTTGACAGCGCGCACTGTTCAGCGTATTTTAGAAAACCATAGAAAACAGCTTGGCATGCAGCAAAAAGCGAGCCCGCACACGCTCCGGCACAGCTATGCAACACATATGCTTGAATCCGGCGCGGACCTGCGCGCCATTCAAGAGCTTCTCGGCCACGCAAGCCTTTCGACCACCCAGCGCTACACGCATGTGAACCTCGACTCGCTGATGGAGGTATATGACAAGGCACATCCGAAGGCGCGGAAGAAATAGAGCAACGAAGGACAACGGACGAGGGACGAGAAATGAGAGACCTGAAGCTTGTTCGTCCATCGTCCTCGTGAGCGAAGCGAACGGTCGTCCATCGTCCATCATGCAGTTCGTGCGAACGGTCATCCATCGTCCGTCGTTTTTTCAACCGGAGGCATCATGAGTGAAATAACACCCCTGCACGGCACAACGATACTGGCAGTCCGACGGAACGGCAAAACAGCGATCGCCGGCGACGGCCAGGTGACCGTCGGCGCCACCGTGATGAAGCACAATGCGAAAAAGGTCCGCAAAATGTATAATGATAAGGTCCTTGCCGGCTTCGCAGGCGCCACAGCCGATGCGTTCACACTCTTCGAAAAATTCGAGGCAAAGCTCGATCAGTACCATGGCAACCTCACGCGCGCCGCGGTGGAGCTTGCAAAAGACTGGAGAACGGACAGGGTCCTCCGCCGGCTCGAGGCCCTGATGATCGTCGCTGACCATGAGCGTTCCTTTATTCTCTCCGGCAACGGAGACGTGATCGAACCGGAAAATGGCATCTCCGCCATCGGCTCGGGCGGCCCCTATGCCCTTGCCGCAGCCAGGGCGCTCGTCGACCACACGAAGCTCGACACGCGTGAGATCGTGGAAGAGGCAATGAAGATCGCGGCCGAGATCTGCATTTATACGAATAATGTAGTTACGATAGAAGAACTGTAGTAATTGCGGATTTCGGATTTCGGAATGCGGAGTAAAAAGCAAAAATCGGCCCTGATGCTCCGCCTTTGGGTTGATTAATCCGCAATCCGCACTCCACAATCCGCAATTGAAACCGGAGGTCTTTTTGAAAAATTCGCTTACCCCACGGCAGGTTGTCGAAGAGCTCGATAAATATGTCATCGGCCAGCACAAGGCCAAGCGCGCTGTTGCCATTGCGCTCCGGAATCGCTGGAGACGACAACATTTGAATGAAGACCTCCGCGACGAGGTCATGCCGAAGAACATCATCATGATCGGCCCCACGGGCGTGGGAAAGACCGAGATCGCCCGCAGGCTCGCGAAGCTCGTCCAGGCCCCCTTTCTCAAGATCGAGGCCTCCAAGTTCACCGAAGTCGGGTATGTGGGCCGTGACGTGGAGTCCATCGTCCGCGATCTTACCGAGATCGGCATCAATATGGTAAAGAACGAGATGGCGGAACAGGTCCAGGAGAAGGCGGCTGCCATGGCTGAGGAGCGTCTTCTCGACCTTCTGTTGCCGACGCCCAGGACATCGCCGGGGCTTGAAACCCCTTCGATCGAACAGGAAGAGCAGCACACCAGCACGCGCGAGAAGCTCCGTCAGCAATTCCGCGAGGGGAAGCTTGACGACCGGATGGTGGAACTCGAGCAGAAGGAAAAGGTCATGCCCTTCGGCATCATCTCGAATATCGGCATGGAAGAGATCGAGATGAACCTGAAAGAGATGCTCGGCGGGCTTCTACCTGAAAAGACAAAGCGTCGCAAGGTCAAGGTAACGGACGCGCTCCGGCTCCTGGTCCAGGAAGAAGCCGCGAAGCTTATCGACATGGACAAGGTCATCAAGGAGGCGATCCAGAGGATCGAGGAGTCCGGCATCGTGTTCCTCGACGAGATCGACAAGATCGCGGGCCGCGAATCACATGGTCCGGACGTGTCCCGTGAGGGCGTTCAGCGCGACCTCCTGCCGATCGTCGAAGGGTCCACGATCACGACCAAGTACGGCCCGGTAAGGACCGACCATATCCTGTTCATCGCCGCGGGCGCGTTCCATGTTTCCAAACCGTCTGATCTGATCCCCGAGCTTCAGGGCAGGTTCCCGATACGGGTCGAACTGGATTCGCTGGGCAAGGCGGAATTCATCCGGATCCTGACCGAGCCAAAGAACGCGCTCATCAAACAGCAGATCGCGCTCCTTGCCACGGAAGAGGTCTCGATAACCTTTTCCGCCGACTCGATCGAGGAAATCGCCGACATCGCAGCCAAGGTGAATGAACGCACGGAGAATATCGGGGCCCGCAGGCTCCACACTGTCATGGAACGCCTGCTCGACGAGATCTCCTTTGACGCGCCTGAGAAAAAGGGCAGTAAAGTCGCCATCAACGCGGACTATGTGCAAAAGCGCCTCGCCGACGTTTTGAAGAGCGAGGACCTGAGCAGGTATATTTTATAAAACAAGCACGAAATACGAATATCGAAATCCTAAATAAGGTTTGTTCATTCAACATTTGATATTGTTTAGAGTTTCGGGCTTCGAATTTAGAAATTGTCTCATGAAGAGGTTTTCATGCAAAAGCTGATCGAAAAAGCTAAAACCCTTATCGAGGCCATGCCGTACATCCGGACGTTCATGGGAAAGACCTTCGTGATCAAGTACGGAGGGAATGCCATGGTCGACGAGGACCTGAAAAAAGGCTTTGCGCAGGACGTGGTGCTTCTGCGCTATATCGGTATCAATCCGGTGATCGTGCACGGCGGCGGGCCGCAGATCGGCAAGACCATGGAACGGATGGGGAAAAAATCCGCGTTTATCTCAGGTCAGCGGGTCACCGACGAAGAGACAATGGACATCGTTGAAATGGTCCTCGGCGGCAAGGTCAACAAGGAGATCGTGAACCTCATCAACCAGGCCGGCGGCAAGGCTGTAGGACTTACCGGCAAGGACGGAGGACTGATCCAGGCAACAAAGTTGAAAATGACGAAGAGGTCCGAGAGCACGGGCGAGAGCGAGGTCATCGATATCGGTCTCGTCGGCGAGGTGACGGAAGTAAGGCCCGGCGCGCTTGTTGCCCTGGAGCAGGGCGGCTTCATCCCGGTGATCGCGCCCATCGGTGTCGGTGTTCAAGGAGAAACATATAATATTAACGCCGACCTGGTGGCAGGAGCCGTTGCCGGAGCGCTCAAGGCGGAAAAACTCATCCTGCTGACGGACCAGGCAGGCATCCTGGACAAGGACAAGAACCTCATCCCCACGCTGAATAAGAAGAATGTTGAGACCCTCGTCCATAACGGCACAATCGCGGGCGGCATGCTCCCCAAGACCAAATCGTGCTTCGAAGCGCTCGATGCCGGCTGCATGAAGGTCCATATCATCGACGGCCGGGTCCCCCATGCCCTGCTGCTCGAGATATTCACCAAAGAAGGCGTGGGGACGGAGATCACACAGTAACTCGTTGCGGAATGACCCGCCCTACTGCCAAGAGAAGACGAAATCTGCACAGCATGCTGAGTGAAGGGGATGAGCATGAAGATGCATCTCCGTCGCCCGTTCGCGGCGATCCATTTAAACGACGCTAAGAGCCGAATCACTGCATTGACGATTATTGACATCGGCCAATGCCACGAGGTATCCTTACCAAGGTACGTTTGTCGCGTATGAGAAAGAGATCATTAATAAGAAAAACGGTCTGTACTTTTTCTTTCATGCTGTTTGTCTTCTTTTCCACGACATTGTTCTCAGCCGACAGAACAGAAGCGCAACCAGCCTCGACGCAGGAATATCGCCTCATAGGAACGATACAAAGCCATACTTTTACCGGCGCAGTACTTATGGTTACGAAGGGCGAGCAGTCTTTTTTCCGACTAAACGATATTCTCCCGGACGGGTCGCGGATCGTTGAAGTGCGGCGGAACAGCATATCGCTGAAAGGTGCCGACGGATCACCCTATGAAATGTATATCGCCCACGAAATGTCCCAGGAAACCAGGACCGCCGCATCATCCGTCAGACCCAATACGCCGCCGGTCGATCCCTATGCGCCGGGCGCAGCAATACGTGGCATCGGCGCAGAACAACCGAACTCTCCTGTGCAACCTCGCGGTAGGTCCCGTCGACAACTGGAAGAGGAGTGAGGGCAAGTCGTGTCCGTAGAAGTTTCACCGCTTTGAATTCATGCAGCCGCCGCAGGGTCGGGCCAATCTCCTTCCGAAGCTGTCCGTAGACGACCTTTCTCCGGGCTTCGCCACCTGGTATTTGCAACCTCTTCTCCAATGGTTTGCCCCCTTTTTACGATGGTCACCGAAGCAGTGGTCTTATTGCAGGAGAGGAGCTTATCTTTACTAAGAAACCTCAGCATAGCTTTTTTATCATCTTCCTCGCCTGCGCAGGAACTGAGCTGGTAAATTAAAAAGGCCCGGATTTTCGTCCGGGCCTTCACTTTCTGTTACTATACGTTCACATCGTCATTTCGTGACTGCTACCAGTTTCGAGTTCCATGGCAGATCGGCGTGCATGAGGTGCTGTTGTAGTTCACATTACTATTGATCGTTGCCGATGCAGGACCTTCCATCACCGAGGTATTCAATGAGGTAAAATGGGTGAGGGGAAGCTTCAACGTGTCATGACACCGATCGCAGGGGAAATGCTCCGTATTCACGTGGAAATCGTGCTGACCGGAGACGAAGCTGTTATATTCGGCAGTACCGTAAGCGTGGCAAACTGTGCATTGCGTTACGTCGATCGTCGCTCCCGACAGCCAACCGGGTGTCGTCTGCCCCCCGTGGCAGCTGACCTTGGAACAGGTGCTGCTTGCTGCGTCATAGGAAGCGGTTCCGCTTTTTGCATTGTAGGAGCTCAAGAACATCACATCCACTGCACTGTTATCGTGCTTCAGCGTACCGGATCCTGCGCCGCTGTGACAGGAATTACAAACATTTGCAACGTTGGGCAGCGCATTGTGAACCGCATGCGTTCCGCCCTGATTTGGTGCGACTGTGCCTGTCGGGGGATTCCCGTGACAGGACGTACAATTCGTCAATACGAAAGGCGATCCATTCAAATGGCAGGGAGTGCAAGATACCTTTGAAATGCCTCCGGACAAATCGCTCCCATGACATTCGGAACAAGAATCCGGAGCAGCCTGTGCTGGCTGCGCGTGTCCCGCCGGAAGCCACCCTGCCGGATGCCCCGCGGTCGAGTTGAACGGTGCCTCGGAATTCGCGGTCGAACTGCCGCACCCTCCCAGAACCAGCATTCCCGCGAGGATGAGCACGCCGAGCATCATCATTTTATTTATCGGTGACATACTTTGCACCTCTCATTGTTCTGACGGCCATGGCACGGAAAGCACGATGAAGGGTTGATCCTGCCGTCGATCTTGTGCTGGTTCAGATAATCCCCCCGGTGGGGCAGCGTAAGTTCAGGGGAATCTTTGTACTTGTCGCTCGGCTTCAGTTCTTCCACATGCGCGTGACAATCGGAGCAGAATGCCTCTTTATGGCAGACGCTGCAGGTCCGTTCGTTCTGACTCGCATAGAACTTGTGCCTCGTGCTAAAATCGCTCGTGTGATTCATCGCTGCCCTGTCGTCAGTGTGGCAGTCGCTGCACATCGGAGGATAGGATACCTCCACCGGATGCCATGCCGCCATGCTCGCCGTTTTCGCGCAGGCGAACAGCATTCCGGCAAATACCGGCAGGAGCAGCAGAAAGGCTATTTTTACCGTCTTCATCTTCATGTTACACACCCTCCTTCCGCTTGCCGTAGCCAATATCAAAACTGTAGATCAATTTAAAGAATGTCCGTATATCCTTTTCGAAATCCGGATTTTTCGAATATTCAACATCGGCTCCAATCTTCAGCTTTTCAGCCAGTTCGTAGGCCGCAGCGAGCGATACAGAATATGCATCCTTGACGCCGTTGATGGCTTCCTTATATTTGACGTCAAGCGCGTCCAGGGTGACATCGGCCTTGCCGAACTTTCCAAATAGGTAGGCCCGGTACTCATCGTACTTCAGACGGTCGTCATCGCCGTCCATCTTGTGCAACGACAGCCCTGCACCCCCGGCCTTTACCACGCTGTACCTGATGTTACCGCCGTAGTATTTTGCGTCACCTGCGATGCTGTAGGAGTACCCCTTGTAGTCCAACGAGATATTCAGGTTGTCAGTCAAACCAAAAGCGATCTGCTCTCCCAGGATTCTGACCTTTTCGTCCTGGTCGAGGACGGATGGCTGAAAACTAAAGGCGGAGGACGTCGCGCCGGTGAAGTAGTCCTTGTAATTGATTACGGATGCCTCGGTGTTGAACCGTACCCTGGCAAAGGGACCGAGCACAAGGAAATAGGAATGGTTCGCCCAGTCTTTTGTTATCTCATTATATTTGGAATTGCCCATAAGCTCGACTTTGTTGATCGGCCGGAGCCACAGATCGATGCCTTCTTCCTTGCGGAAGTCTTCGCTGTTCTTTTCTTCCTTTAGAGCAGAGACGCCGATCCGGTACAGGCCGGGTATCTGATGTGACAGCCGGCCTCCGTAGATGATATTGTTCCCCGGAAGGTTAATTTCCGTCTCTACCGGGTTTCCGCCGAAGGCCGATACGCCGAAACCCTTGGCAAGGTCGGTTCTTGCGTACATGCCATCTACTCTCTCCGCTGCTACGCCTTCAAATACCATGACGCGGCCGAGATTAACGGCGGCATTATTGCTCGCACTTTTATAACTGAGATAGCCGTATTGAAGGTCGCTGTTCGATTTGTTGCCGAACTCTTCGGTTTTCAGGTCATACCGGAGCCAACCGCCGAAATGAAACGACACCTCTTTTCCGGGATCCTGAACGGAAAAATTGAGATATTCGTAAGCACTGAGAATCTTCTGCTTGTCTGCATCCTCTCGGGATTGCACATAGGTATTGGAATCGCCCGACAGGTTGACTGCCCGGGACAGGGATGGCAGAAACAACAAAAGCAGGGTAAACCCGACTACTGCTGCTCGCATAACTCTTGGTCCGCTCACATATCTTAGTATCGTCCAATCAATTCTCAAAATGATTCCTCCTTTCTTGGAACTCCTAAACGTTGTCCATCAGTTATCCCTAGGAAAAAGGAGTAGTGCCCGCTCTGAGCGGAGCATGTTACCTCTCTTTTTTCGTAAATCCTGGAACGATCACGAGCCAAGAATCGCCTTCCAGACGCTATGACCAGAACTGTCTTTTCCTTTAAAAATCCTGAAATAGGTATCATTTTCTCTCGGCTCGGACATTTTCCCGTCCGGAAGCTGCATCGTAAGGGTCATCTTTACTCTAACCGGCCAGGATCCGTCTTTATTTTGCTTTCCCCGTTCCACGATTACCAAGGGCGATGTCACGGTAAAGGATTTACTCTTCAAAACCCCGGAATCGTCTATTGCCTTGAGAACTTCAGCGTCCGAAGGTTGCGAGAATTTGGAACAACCGGCTGTGCTGAGTATTAAAGCCGTCACTATGAATAATAAAGATACAACTGCCACCCTGACTCTCATCTGCTTCTGCCTCCTTGTACTCCGATTTATTGAACACCTGCGATTCGACCGTTCCTCCGGAAAGTCATTTTCGCGAGCATGAACGAAACTTTCCGCACGATCGATTTTTACTTTACACGAGAGAATATTGCTTGTCAAATGCTATTTCTTTGAGCTGCAATTATGTAATTCCGGAAGAAAAAAAGAGGCGGACTCCGAAGAGTCCGCCTTAATGATTTTTCATGCGCTAATGAATCAGCGCGTTGTCAGTCATACACTGCCTGTTCTTACGGCTGGATCGCAGTGCTCCGCTTCTGATAGATTGCCGCGCCATTTATCTCCATGTGAGACCTTGCCGCGCTGGTGTCGTGGCAGGCGAAACACACACCGGCGGTCGGCGAGCTTACCAGGTTGTCAGGCGAGCCCGCGCTGCCGTAATTCACATCCATTGTGATATAGGGCGAAAACGCGAACGAGGTGGTCGAGCTCGAAGCCATTGTACCGGTAGCGACGGACTCGAACAAGCGATTCGGCTCCTGCGCCAGGGAGGTCGCAGCTGAGAAATCGTAGTAACCAGCCACGTGGCAGGCCAAGCAGTTATTCAGCAGATCCGGGTAGGTCACTTTCGAGAAGTTGTCCGTCTCGCTGGTGGAGGCCCACACGAATGGAACTGTCCGCTTGCTGCTTCCGTGGATTGCGTGAACGAAGGTGCTGGCGTTCGCGGACCAGCCACTGCTTGTTCTGTTCGGATTGTGACAGAACGAGCAGGTCGGTGCATCATTGCGCTGTCCGTCATGGAACGTGGGAGCTACCCCGAGTAAACCGTGGCACTCGTTACACTTTGCAGTGTCCACGGCAACACGGCGGCCGGTGTAGCCTGTTGCAACCTTCCATACGTTCGGCGGAGGAACAGCAAGACCGCCTACTCCGGTTGCCGCGGTGTACGGATAGGCTGGCAGGTTCGTCTGGACGAGTTCGGGCGACCCCGAGCCGTAAGTGTAGCCGACTCCTCCAGTAAGCATTACTGCTGAAGACGGAAGGGTCGTGCCGGTCCGGACGATGGTGTAGAAGCCACTGGCATCAGGTCCGGATATCGTAGCCGTGCTGGAGGCGATGGAACCATTCCAGACGTTCTTGATATAGACGCTGCCGGTCTTATTGAAATCGGAAGGAGCGGTGATGCCGTCCTGCGGCTCTGCCCATGCAAAGTAGACGCTCGGCGAACCCGCGAAGTTGGGCATAAGTTCACTGGTTGTCGAGGTCGGGGCAGTGAATACCATCGTGCCGCTCAAGCTACTCACGAGAGCAAATTTGATGGACGGATGATTGGCTGTCACGGTTACGCTGCTGATAACGTACGTGACTTGTGCGGCTCCGGGCGGAACTGCGCCTGTCGCCGCAACGTACGAACCGTTGGTATGGGTGTTGGTTCCGCCAAGCCGCGGGTCGGTCGGATCGGGCGAAATGACAGGAATGTGTTTAGTTACGATAGGCGCCGAGCCGGTTGTTGCCCCATGACAAAGGGCGCACAGTGTGTCGTCAGTATAAGAACCGGCGCTGTGAGCAACGAACCCGGCCGGAACTGTCGCAGCCCAGCTTATGTTGTCATGGCAGGAACCGCAAGCTTTCCGGCTGGGATTGTTCTTCCAGTTGTCGGCCTGGGGACCATTGTGGCACTTGGTGCAATTGCGGGCATCCTGGGGATAGGTGACTTCGTTGAACAGGACGCCGCCGTAATTCCAACCGGTAAGTTTCAGTCCCTGCACAGCCCCATGCGTCTGATGGCCCTCGCCCATGTGGATCTTATGGACCATGGTGACGAGTTCGCCGGTCGCAAAGCCTCCGGCAGACGAGGTCGGCTCGGAAGCTACATCGATCTGTCCGGTGACCAGATAGGTGCTGCCGGTCATCACACCTGCAGCGTTCGGGGCGGATGTGGAACGGCCGATTGCGCGCTGATAGGTATGGCAGACCACGCAGTATTTCGTGTCAACACGACCGCCGTGTGGGGTGGTAGTGCCAAGCTTGTAGTGACAGGTATTACACGCAGTCGCCGTAACGATGTCGTGCGCCGTCGTGCCGGTGAAGAGTGGCAAGTTTGCCGGTACGAAGTCCTGGATGATGTTGATCGCCCTGTCGTTGAGCGAGCCGCCGGCAACGGTTCCGGAGACCTGGATCGCCAGACGATGAGTCGCATTTGTATCAAAGGTGACGGTGGGTACAGTCGACAGATTCGTTGCAAATCTGTATACGTAGGTTCCATTGAGGTTATCCGTCAGAACACCCGTGGTCTCTGTGGTCGGACGGGTGAAGGTGGAGGTGGTGCTGGTCAAAATGTAGCTCTGCCAGTAAGTGCCAGTGCTAGCGGATATAAGTTGGGCAATGGCGAATCTCATTTGAGTGGTCGTGAGGCCGATTACGCCGGGGCCCGTTGGTGTCGATGCTGTGACCAAGAAGCCAACCGTAACCGTTCCGGCCGAGATGGGTGAAATAGAGGTAACCGAGCCTACCAACTTAAGCCCGGCCAGCTGTGCGGCATTCTGCTCGTTGATATCCACATTCGTGCCATCCACGGTAAGCGGTGCTGTGGTGGCGGAAAGCGGGGAAACCGTGTGCACAACTGCGATGGCCGCTATGGCACCGGCGCCGTGACAGAGAAGGCACTGTTCATTGGCTTTTGCTGTCGTGCCATTCGTACCATTTGTACCATTCGTGCCGTTCGCTCCGGGCGCTCCATCGGAGCCATCGCTGCCGGAACATCCAACAAACATCAATGGCAGGATAAAGAGTAAAGCTAATGCCAACAATACATATTTATGCTTAAAAATCTTCATAACCTTTGTTACCTCCTGTAATTATTTGTTTTCTCACGCTCTCTGCCAGTTGCAAACCATCTAAAAATAAATTTTGCGGGAATGTTGTTGATGCCACCTCCTTTCATTCATCAAACTGCATTCCATTAACACACTGTTTCTGAGGCTGTCGTACGATGTTCGCAATGCATAAAACGGGTGGTCTATGTATACTCGCGATAGTTAAAAAGTGAATGAAAATACGCGGTAAGGCATTCTTCACCGCCTTAATGAAAGATGAAACAGAAAAAGTATATCAGAGGATATTTCGCATGTCAATGAAAATGAAATTGAAGCAAATTAAAATATGGAATAACAATAACATAGAGAGGTTGAGTCCGGACCCGATCGGTTGCAACCATCTGATTTTTAGCGAGAAAGCCGACAGTCGTGCCGATCGATGCAAAGAAGATAAGACTGAACGCAGTGGCCCAGAACAGCGAACCGGTGAGGTCGATAAAATTTCCATGAAAGCCCCTTTAAAAGACGAGGCGTCAGAAGTCAGGAGATAAAAGACGGAAAGCAGCAGCAAAGATAAAAAATCTATTACAATTATTCTCCTGACTCCTGAATTCTGACTCCTGGCTCCTTCAATTTTTTTATTATTATCCCATAGTTCTTTGATCCCCTGCCCACTCTTTGCCGAGGTCAGCACCAGTTCGTCAGAGATTCCCAGCCCTGCGCTGGTACTCCGTCGGGCACGGTCGGTCTCCTGCCGGTTAAGCTTGTCGATCTTGGTCAGAGCGTAGATCACCGGGATATCGTACTGCCGGAGCCACTCGATCAGCTGGACGTCCCGCTCATCGAGTTCTCTCCTGCTGTCCGGGAGAACAACGACAGCGGACAGATTCGGTGAGTTTTTCAGATACCCTTCGATCATCGACGCCCGTATCCCCCCATACCCTGCTGCTCGTAAAAATCAATCTCTGGAACGAGTGATATAATCATAATCATGAAGAGCGTTAGGGGAAACATGGAACAAAACGCCTCCAGATCTATAGCCTTGAATCTCATGAGCGAGTTTGCCAATCTGACCGGGCTGCTATCGGACAGTACCACGCCACGGCGCTACTTGTGGACAGACGCGTTTGCCGTCTGCAACTTCCTGGGACTTTATCTTCGGACACGTGATGAACAATTCAAAAAGCTCGCGTTGCACCTCGTCGATCAGGTTCATTTCATACTCGGACGACACCGTGAAGATGATCCAAGAAGCGGTTGGATAAGCGGTCTCCCTGAACAGGAAGGCAGACTCCACCCTACCAGAGGCGGGTTACGAATCGGCAAGGGGATGAACGAGCGGACGCCCGGTGATCCCAATGATGCACAGTTGGAATGGGACAGGGATGGCCAGTATTATCATTACCTGACGAAGTGGATGCACGCTCTCAATAGAATAAGCATGATCACGGGAGATCCAACCTGCAATAGATGGGCGATTGATCTTGCGAAAACCGCAAACGCCAGGTTCACGTATCTGCCATCATCCGGCGATCAGAAACGAATGTACTGGAAAATGAGCATCGACCTCTCGTACCCGCTTGTAGCCTCGATGGGGCAGCATGATCCTCTTGATGGCTTCATCACCTATCTCCAGCTCCAGTCTACTGCAGTAAAGGATACCAATAAATCCGCGGAATTCGACCTCAGCGAAGAGATTAAAGACATGGCCGACATGTGCGAAGGAAAAAGTTGGGTAACCGATGATCCCCTGGGTATCGGTGAACTCTTGAGCACTGCATATAAATTGGCTCAATTGATCATGATCGAAGGGTTTGATCAAGCCGCCCTTCTGGATGTTCTCCTGGATTCTTCACTGATCAGCTTGCAAGCCTATTCAAGGGGAACAAGTCCCTTGATCTCTCCTGCCAATTACCGGCTTGCATTTCGGGAACTGGGTTTGTCTATAGGATTGCATGCAATTGAGAAGCTGCAAGGACTGATCAGGCAAACTCCGCGCGATTTCAAGATGAAACACCGCCTGCATTCGCAAACCGAACACCTGATGCGATATACACCGCTTGGTGAAGTTATTGAGACCTTTTGGCTTGAACCTGCAAACAGACAAGCGAGCAACTGGAGGGAGCATCGCGATATCAACATGGTGATGCTGGCAACCAGTCTTGCCCCTGATGGATATCTCACGCGGAGATAAGTCAACGGGCCGGCGTGCCGGACATTCATTTTGAAATACATCGAATATCGTATTCTGACACCGTAAAACACTGGAAAATTCCGCGCGAAAGCGTTATTTTATGACATAGGTACTTATCAAAACTTTCCTCATACAAGTCATGTGTGCAGATTGCAAGTTCCATTTTTCAGCAAGTACATGGCACCGGGAGTGCCTTGCAAGGCTGATATTCTACCCAAATTAAAAAAGATCGCCGCATGTGCGGCTCTCGGTCCAAAAAAAAACACTGGCGGCATATACATGGTAATACCCGGATTTTCAAAAAGAGGATTTACCTTGAAGACAGGTACGATAATATCAAACGGAATCATCATTGTCCTTCTCCTGGCCTCGACGTCTGCCGTTGCCCAAATACTTCCTGAAGACCCGTCCAGAGGGGGCCAGCTGCTTGTGAGCAAAGGATGCGTGAAATGCCATGCCGTCAAAGGCGAGGGAGGAAAGACCGGGCCGGACCTGGGCAGGATCAATCTTGGCGACACGCAACTGGATCTGGCAGCCCAGATCTGGAACCACACTCCCTCCATGATCGCGGGCATGGAACAAGCGGGGATCGCCAAACCCACGCTGACCGGGCAGGAATTTACCGAGATCACCAACTATCTCTATTTTCTTAGATTCTTTGATAAGCCCGGGATTCATCGAAAGGGGAAAAACTCTTTTCAGCTATCGGGTGTGCGCAATGTCACGGCCTGGACGGGAAACGCGGTACACTTATGTATATCGATCTCTCCAAATTCCGCAACAGCCAGCCGACCGAAATCGCAGCCAGTATCTGGAATCACAGCATCAAAATGCAAGCAGCGACAGAAGAGAAAGGCGTTCCCTGGCCTCAACTAAAAAAAGGAGAGATGGCGGACCTCCTGGAATATATCCGGACTCCCGTAAAGAAATAGCGACAGGGAAACCCCGTATGCTCAAACATTCCACCAGTGAAATAGAATAATTAAAGCTCAGGAGGTTACCATGAAAAAGTCGCTCGGTGCCAAAACACTCGCTCAGCCGGCGCCTGCCTGGGTTATCGGAAGCTATGACGCTCAGGGCAAACCGAACATCATGACTATTGCGTGGGGTGGGATCTGCTGCTCACAACCTCCCTGCGTCACTATTTCTCTGCGCAAAGCAACATATACGTACGAATGCGTCATGAAGCGCAAAGCGTACACCGTCAACATCCCGTCGGCTGCGCTGGTGAAAGAAGCCGACTATGTCGGCACGGTTTCGGGAAGAGATATCGACAAGTTTGCAATGACGAACCTGACCCCTGTTCGAAGCGAGCTTGTCGACGCCCCGTATATAAAAGAATTCCCTGTTGTGATCGAGTGCAAAGTGCTCCATACCCTGGAGATCGGACTTCACACCCAATTCATTGGAGAGATTGTGGACATCAAGGCCGAAGAATCGGTACTCGATGAACAGGGAATGGCGGATATCCTGAAGGTCAGGCCGCTTATTTTTGATACGAATCAAGGCGCTTATTACAACATCGGCGAGCGTATTGGCAAAGCATTTTCGATCGGCAAACGAGCGTAGACTATTGATCGAGGAATTAGCAGGCCGCTGAAAAAGTCAATTAACTACCAGAATTGTCATTCTGAGCGTAGCGAAGAATCTTGCATTCCAAAGATTAAGATCCTTCACTTCGTTCAGGATGACACCAAAAGAGACTTTCTCAGCAAACTGTTAGAGGCGCGTTTTTGAAAAGTCAAAAGCGTTCACCACGGAAACGCCGAGACGCGGAGAAAAGCAGATAAATCGAACGATCCTTCGCCCGCAGGCAGATCCTGAAAAGTGCACCGCCTGCGGCACTTGCATCGAGCACTGCCCGGTGTCTGCTTTGTCCATGATTGATGATATCCCTCAAGTAGATGCCGATACTTGCATCGCGTGCTTTTGCTGTCAGGAAATGTGTCCCGAGAAAGCGATTGCCTTGAGATAGTCTTAGATATATTCCTGTAAGAGGTTCAACAATCCGACAAGAAACTGACAAGGGGAATACATAACTAGGGCGTGGTTCGGATACGGCAAACACTGCCAGCAGTAAAATGACACCATGAAAACAAGTCCATCGATAAAATCAAAGCCGCTAACATCGAGCTTGATCGCCCCCTGCGGGATGAACTGTCGCCTCTGCCGCGCCTATATCCGGGAAAAGAACGCGTGCCCGGGTTGCCGGGACGATGACCGTCTGAAGCCGAAAACCAGAGCCCAGTGCAGGATAAAACAGTGTGAAATGCTCAAGGCTGTTGATTTGAGGTATTGCTTCGATTGCGGGGAATACCCATGCGACCGGCTAAACCACCTCGACAAGCGTTACAGAACAAATTATGGTATGAGCATGATCGACAATCTTAATAACATAAAACAATTCGGCATAAGAAATTTCATCAAACAGGAAAAGGACAGGTGGACATGTCCCACATGCGGCGAAATCATGTGTGTTCATGAGGAAAGCTGCGTTATCTGCGGCTACAAATGTCGTTAATCCCCTTCTTCTCTCGTGCAGCAAAGATCAACAAATAGTTCTTA